>Ga0302310_10002172_pt1 | contig 16031 bp, 11 predicted proteins | sample III_Palsa_N1_2_FD_200451 | JGI IMG/M metagenome (GOLD analysis project Ga0302310, IMG submission 200451) | Peat permafrost microbial communities from Stordalen Mire near Abisko, Sweden - III_Palsa_N1_2 | ecosystem: Environmental > Terrestrial > Soil > Palsa > Peat permafrost | place: Sweden...
GTCTCAGAGCCTACGGTTGCCCCGATGTAGACGCCGCTCGACCAGTTGAACGCCTGGAAGACCAGCGGCATGGTGGTGGCACGGCGGCCACCGAAGAGGAAGGCGGAGATAGGCACGCCGTTGGGCGACTCCCAGGCTTCTAAATCGATCGAAGGGCACTGTTTTGCGGGCGCGGTGAAGCGGCCATTGGGATGGGCAGCGGGCTTTCCGGTGACCTTGCCAATCTCAGGCGTCCAGAGATCGCCGCGCCAGTCGAGACACTCCGCCGGCGGCTCGTCGGTCATGCCCTCCCACCACACGCCGCCTTCCGGGGTGAGCGCGACGTTGGTGAAGATGGTGTTCTTCGCCAGCGTGGCCATGGCGTTGGGATTGGTCTTGGCACTGGTTCCCGGGGCGACGCCGAAGAAGCCGGCTTCGGGATTGATGGCGCGGAGCTGGCCGGTGGCATCCGGCTTGATCCACGCGATGTCGTCGCCGACGGTCCAGACCTTCCAGCCGTCAAAACCTTCGGGCGGAATCAGCATGGCGAAGTTGGTCTTGCCGCAGGCCGAGGGAAACGCCGCGGCGACGTAGGTCTTCTCGCCTTCTGGGGATTCGACGCCGAGGATGAGCATGTGCTCGGCCATCCAGCCTTCGTCGCGCGCGATGTTGGAGGCGATGCGCAGCGCGAAGCACTTCTTGCCCAGCAACGCATTGCCGCCATAGCCGGAGCCGTAGCTCCAGATCTCGCGGGTCTCGGGAAAGTGGACGATGTACTTGTCGTCATTCTGGGGCCAGGAGACGTCTTTTTGCCCGGCAGCAAGCGGCGCGCCGACCGTGTGCATGCAGGGAACGACCCGCTTCAGGTCCTTATCGATCTCGGCGAATACCGGAGCGCCGACCCGCGCCATGATGCGCATGTTGACGACGGCATAGGCTGAGTCGGTAAGCTGCACGCCGATCTGCGACATCGGGCTTCCGATCGGTCCCATCGAGTAGGGCAGCACGTACATGGTGCGTCCGCGCATGGAGCCCTTGAACAGGGCTTTCAGCTTCTTGCGCATCACGAACGGGTCTTCCCAGTTGTTGGTGGGCCCGGCATTGTCTTTGGAGAGCGAGCAGATGAAGGTGCGGTCTTCCACGCGGGCGACATCATTGGGGCTGGAGCGGGCATAGTAGCAACCCGGCCAAAGCTCTTCATTCAGCTTGGTGAAGGTGCCGGCGTCCACCAGTTGGTTGCAGAGGTACTCATTTTCAGCGTCGGAGCCGTCGATCCAGTGGATGGCCGCTGGCTGGGTAAGCTCGGCCATCTTTTCTACCCAGCGGATGAGGTGCTTGTTGGTGGTCAGAACGCGGGTCGATCGAGTCGATGTGGGTTCAGCCCCTGTGCTTTTTGCTGCCGCTGCCATTTCCTTGCCTCCAGATGCTGTTGAGCACAATAGTTCAACCTAACGATGCTAGTCCTGAAGTGAATCGAAAGACTGCTTAAGAATTTGCAAAAGCCGCTGTTTCGGGCGGTTATCGCCATCGGGAAAGTGCAGCCGTGCGATTTATCCCGTTCTTCCGCACTTCATTCGCTATGATTTCCGCTAGTGCGGCGGCACGCTTATGTACGGCATCGTACTCTAGAGATAGCCTCCGGAGGGACGATGGCCAAGGAGCGCGACGGCAAAAGGCCTCGGGTAGTAGTTGTGGGTGCGGGCTTCGGCGGCATCCATGCCGCGCTGGGCCTGGCCGGCCTGCCGGTGGACGTCACCGTGGTCGACCGCAAGAACCACCATACGTTTCAGCCCCTGCTCTACCAGGTTGCGCTGGCGGTGCTTTCGCCGGCCGATATTGCGCAGCCCATCCGCAGCATTCTGCGCGACAACCCCCGCGCTGAAGTCATCATGGACGAGGTCGCGGGCTTCGATACGGCCGCGCGGCGGGTGACGCTGCGTAGTGGCGCGGAGCTGCTGTACGACTTCCTGATCGTCGCCACCGGATCAACGCACAGCTACTTTGGCAAGGACGAGTGGGCGAAGACCGCGCCGGGACTGAAGACGATCGAGGACGCCACCGAGATCCGCCGCCGCGTGCTGCTGACCTTCGAGCTGGCAGAGCGCCAGACGCTGGAGACGGGAACGCATCCTGAGTTGAACTTCGTCATCGTCGGTGGCGGCCCAACCGGGGTGGAGTTGGCGGGCGCGATCTCCGATATAGCGAAGCTGTACATGACGCGAGACTTTCGCCACATCGATCCCAGCAGCGCGCAGGTGCTTATCCTCGAAGGCTCGCCGCACATCCTCGGCATGTATCCCGCGGACCTGCAGCAGAAGGCGGTTGAGCAACTCGACGCGCTCGGTGTGCAGACCCGCACCTGCGCGCATGTCACCGACATCCAGCCGGGGTACGTGATGGTGGGCGAGGAACGGATCGAAAGCGTATGCACCTTGTGGGCGGCGGGGGTGCAGGCGTCGCCGCTGGGCCGTTTGCTCGCTCAGTCGCTGGGGGTTGAGACCGACAAGCGGGGCTGCGTGATCGTAGACACCCACCTTCATCCGCCCGGCCATCCGGAGATCTTCGTCATCGGCGATCTCGCGCACTTCGAGCAGGACGGCAAACAGGTTCCGGGCGTGGCGCAACCCGCCATGCAGATGGGCGACTATGCGGCCAGGCGCATAGGCTTGATTCTCGAAGGCAAGCAGGACAGCCAGAAGCCATTCCGGTACTTCGACAAGGGCGATATGGCGACCATCGGCCGCAAGGCCGCCGTGGCCCGCATCGTATGGCCGTTCCATGCGCACTGGAGCGGCTTCCCGGCGTGGCTCACATGGCTGGTGGTGCACATTTTCTTTCTGATCGGCTTCCGCAATCGCTGGGGGGTCTTTCGACAATGGGCATATACCTACCTGCGTTTTCAGGATGGCGTACGCCTGATCGTCGGCTCGCAGGAGCTGCCGGGATGGAAGATGCTGGCTCCGGGGTCTGGGCCCGTTACGGGCGCCGATCCGTTGCTTCCGGCGCATGACGCCACTGAACTTACAGCATCACTGAAGTAGGTCTTGAATGAACGCTGTGACGAAGACTGGAACTATCGACGATCTCGCAGCGGATGCAAGCACAGCCGAACTGCATGCCGAGATCGCCACCTTGCAGCAACTCCTCAAGGTGAATGAAGCCCGCGCGCAGGTGAATGAAGCTCGCGCGGTTGCCGAGGCAGATCGCGCCGAAGATGCACGCCTGCTCGTCGAAGAGACGCGCCTGGTCGCCGAAGACGCGCGGGTGCTTGCCGAAGAAGCCCGTCTCCGTGCCGAAGATGCCCGGCTCATTGCCGAAGAGGCCCGCCTCGAAGTGGCCCGCGTGTCTGACAGCCACAAAGAGCAACGCCGCATGGTGCATGATCTCATCGCGGTCGGTGCCGATGCGGTGATTGTTCTGGATGAAAATTATGTCGTCACCTACATGAACAAGCAAGCCATGGACGAGGTCTCCGATGGCGAGAGTTGTGTTGGCTGCAAGCTATTGGAGATATACCCGCACATGGAGTCCACGCCTTTCTGGACGCGCTACAAGAAGGTGATGGAGGAACGCGTCTCGATTGCGTTTGAAGATTATTACGAACCGCGAAAGACCTGGTATCAGGTCAACGCCGCACCGGTGGGCAAGGGCATCGCGTTTTTTTTCCGCGACGTCACCGATCGCCGCCTGCGCGATGCGGCGCTGCAGCGGACGGAAAAACTGGCGGCCGTGGGAAGGCTCGCCAGCTCGATCTCCCACGAGATCAACAACCCGTTGGAGAGCGTGACCAACCTGCTGTATCTCATCCAGACCTCGATCTCTGCGGACGACGAGACGCGCACTTATGCGCAGCTGGCATCGAGCGAACTGGCGCGCGTCAGCCACATCGTGACCCAGACACTGAAGTTCCATCGCCAGTCCACCGACGCCAGCAAGACGCGGGCGTCGGAGATACTGGACAGCGTGCTGTCGCTGTTTCATGGGCGCATCGTGACGCTGGGCACCGCGGTACACACCCGCTATGCGACCACCGACACGCTACTGTGCTTCACCGGCGACATGCGGCAGGTCTTCGCCAACCTGATCGGCAACGCGCTGGATGCGACCGGCGAACGCGGCGCGATCTGGCTGAGAACGAGTCATGCGTATGATCCGCGCACCAATGCCGCCGGCGTCCGCGTGACGGTGGCCGACAACGGTTGCGGCATGAGCCCCGCGACGCAGCGCTCGATCTTCGACGCCTTCTTTACCACCAAGGGCGCGACCGGCACCGGCCTGGGCCTGTGGGTCAGCCACGAGATCATCCACAACCACAACGGCACCATACATGTGCGCAGCAGAGAACCGAAGGACGGGGAGACGTCCGGGCACGGCGGCACTGTCTTTTCGGTGTTCTTTCCCGATTAGACGACAAGTCATCAAGCTTAAGGGATGCGGAAGACGAAGCCGGTGCTGAAGTTCAGCAGGTTTGCGGCGGGGATGTCGACGGGGCCGCCATAGAGATAGCTGCTCATCGTGGTGACGGAGCCGTAGCCGATCTCGATGACCCGCCAATCCACATGCTTGTTTAATGGGCGATCGATGCCGCCAGAGATGACGTACTCGAACTTGGTAGCGTGGATGGGGCTGAGCTGCGACTTGGAGCGGCCATCGCCGATAGCGATCTGCGCGTATGGTTTGAAGGTCGACTGGGGCTTGGCCGCGATCCGCGCACCGAACAGAAAATTATTGAGCGAAGCGCCGTTGCCATGCTCGATCTCATCGCGCAGGTCGAGGCCGACCTCGAACTTCGGCGCCTTGTAGACGTCGTAGTACCCGCCCAGCACGACGCCGCCAAAGATCTGCGAAGTATTGCCCTGGCCGAGAAAGGCGAAGGGGCCGGAGTCGGCTTGTGAGTTGCTCACGCGCGTGACGATGGGGTTGAAGTACAAGCCACCCTGGGCATGGGCTGCGATGGTTGTCAGTGCCAGAGTCAGGGGTAGAACGAAAAACCGCAATTTCATGTAAGACGATCCTCAAAGCGTATAGCTGATACCGCAACCCGGAAAACAAGTGCTCCTCTAAGTCTATTTCCATATCGCCGTGACGCCTAATCCTGCCTTCAGAATCCCTCCCCAGTCCGGCGGATACATAAAAGAGGTGACACGAGAAACTGCTTCGTCTAGCATCATCGTTCATGATGGCCAAACAGTGGAAAGTTCGTGCCTGCATTCTTGTTTTGCTCTTTTGCGTGCTGGTGGCGGGTCCCGGCGGCAAGCTTTCCGCGCGCCAGGCTGACAGGCCGCGTTCAGTCGTGTCGGTCGACCCAGCTGCCTATGGGATGTTCACAAAAATGGTTGATTGCCAAGGCATCGCGATACGAGGTTCCTCCGCGGTCAAAGACACGTCGCTTCTTATCGTCTGCGGCAAACTTCGCCGCATGTTGTCTACCCTTCCGACCATGCGCAACAACCTTGCCGTTGAGGGCGCCGAGGTGAGAGTAGCCGCTTCCGGCCAGCCACTTACAACGCTTCCCGGCTATCTGGGCGATACTACCCCTTACCCCGCCGGTGCCGTTCTCGGCCAGCTTTTTGTCAGTTGTCCGGAAAGCGACCTTCTTGCACTACAGCGTTCCGATCCCAACGCGCTCGATACCTGCACAATAGCCATCGCCCAGTTGATATTTGAAGCTGGCTTTGGCCCCAGCGTCAGAGCCGACATCACAAAACAACTCGCCACAGCTCTACATTCCGGCCTGTGGCAGGGAGTCGTCAGGGAAAAGGCCGCGCACATCTATTGGGACCAGCTATCGGTATGGTACTTCGGCGGAAAGGGAACCAGTCCTGCAGACCAGCAACTCGCCTCTGGCCCGAACGCCCTCAAGTCCTACGATCCCAAGGGCTTCGCCCTGTTGGATCGCTTCTACAAGGGCGAACGTCAGCCTGGGGAGATAACCATGCTCACGCTGGCCAAACACGGCGCGTCCGATTCCCTCCGCACTGCACTCGGCCCTGACGTCCAGACCGTGTTTCAAAACGACACCACGGCCAACCTCATCATCGCGCGCTTCTACACTGAGCCCGGGGAGGATCCTTTCGACTATTCTGCTGCCGGTCGTCAGGACAAAGAAATCTTTGAAATGAAGCCCCTCACCCGGCGCGTTCTTCCTTGCACTCGAAACGACATTTGGGTCGTTGTCTCTCCTCAGGGCAAAGAGCTGGGTAAGTGGCTGCCCAATGGCGAGACAAGCTACATTCATCTGACCAGCCTGAATGCGGATTGACGCGCTCGCCGAACACAATCGCAAAAAGAGGCAAAGTCCGAGCGGAGACTTCGCCTTTTTGCATTCTTCCAATCAATCAGTTCAAGCTAGACCGCAATAGCCTCCCGCACCTTAACCGGCGTCAGCCAGTTATAGCGGTCTGCTGCAAGCCCGTTCACGATGTCGAAGAAAGCCTTATGCACCGCGCTGGTGATGGGCCCCATCGTGCCGTCGCCGACCAGGATGCGGTCCACTGAGCGCAGGTGCGTGACCTCCGCGGCGGTGCCGGTAAAGAAGGCCTCGTCGCAGATGTAGAGCAGCTCGCGGGGCAGCGCCTGCTCGACGACAGGGATACCGAGTTGCCGGGCCAGCACCAGCACAGAATCGCGCGTAATGCCGCTGAGTACTGAGTTGGCCAGCGGCGTCGTGTACAGCGTTCCACCGCGCACGAGGAACAGGTTCTCGCCCGAGCCTTCGGAGAGATAGCCGTTCACGTCCAGAGCAATGCCCTCCGAGTAGCCGTTGATCTCGGCCTCCATGCGGATGAGTTGCGAGTTCATGTAGTTCGCGCCGGCCTTGGCCAGCGAGGGCATGGTATTGGGCGCGAGCCGGTTCCAGCTGGAGATACACACATCCGCGCCGTCGTTGCCGGGAACATACTTGCCCCAGGGGAAGTTGGCGACGTAGACCTCAACGGGGGACTTGAGCGGGTTGACGCCGATCTCACCATAGCCGCGAAACGCGATGGGCCGCACGTAGCAGGGCGCTATGCCGTTGGCCTCGACCACATCGACAACGGCGTCCATCAACTGGCTCACGCTATAGGGAAGCGGCATGCGATAGATCTTGGCGGAGTCGGCCAGGCGCTGCATGTGCTCGGGGAGGCGGAAGATGCCTGCGCTGCCGGGCTGTGTGTAACAGCGAATGCCTTCGAAGACGGAGGAGCCGTAGTGGATCACATGGCTCATCACATGGATGTTGGCCTTTTGCCACGGAATCAGTTGTCCGTTGTGCCAGATATTGTCGGTTGTTTCAATGGGCATCGAAAAACTCCTCTCCTTCACGCTGAATAAATTATAGCCGTGCTTAGCGTGTGGCTGCGTCCATTGCGGCCGGACACGCCAGCACGCGCACATGCCGGCCCGCGTAGAGCACCGGCTCGCGCCACACCCAGGAGTCGCCCAGGGCCCACACCGGGTCGTAGTCGGTGACGATCAGGGCGCTGAGGCGCAGCGCCGCGCAGGTGGCGGCAAAGGCTGGGGCGCCGGTGTCGGGGGCGATCTGCGCGTCCGGCCGCACCTCCGGCTGCGCATACAGGGCGAAGAGCGGGCGCGAGTTGTGGGCCACGCAGACCTCGGGACTGCCCCCGAAGGTGGTCTCGCACTCGATATCGCCCGCGGCCACGCGCCGATTCAGATAGAGCAGCGCCGGCCGTTGTAGCACGCCGTCGGGGTTGTGCTGAACGATGGCATCGGACGGCAGTTGCCGGTCGATCCGCTGCCAGGCGTCCGAGAGCTCCGCATAGCTGGCGCCGGTGTCCGGGGCAAAAAGGAAAGGATCGCGCGATCGAACCACCCCGTAGTCGACCAGGGGAAGGTAGATTCGCTGCACCACCACATCCCAGGCGCAGGAGGCGAGCCCAACAACGCCGCAGGCCGCCGCCAGGCCGAAGGCGAGGCGCGTCCGGCGCGGCAGGGAACTACCGTTGCGCCAGCGATGCCATCCGGCGGCGGCCAGCGGACAGGCCCAGAGAATGAGCACAATCCTGGACATGGTGAGGATGTCGCGGCCAAAGTCGTTGCCCCCGTGCTGCATCGGCGCGGAGCTGATGAAGAGGCTGAGCGTCATGAGGGTGAGGAAGAGCGTCCATAATGCACGCCCCTGGGACGAGAGAGGATGGTGCTTCCGCGTTCCCGCGAGATCGTAGCGGCCCCGGTACCAAAGCACGAAGAGATAGAACCCGAAGTGGATCGCGTATAGCAGGACAAGCACCGGCAACGCCATCAGATAGCCACGTACGCCGTGCGGGATGACGTGGTGGAAGATGCGTTGCAGCAGGGCACCGGTGGTTCCATAGGCCTCGTGCCACTCCCACAACAGCAGCTTGAAACGATGCGCCGGCGCGGCACCGGCGGTTGGGCCGGCCTGGGGCGTAAGAATGGTTGCGACGATGAAGAAGCCATCCAGCAGCATAGCCAGCACAAGGCTCGCCGTGACGGCGGCCGCCGTCTTCCATTGGCGGCGGAAGAGCGCATCGGCGCCGAAGGCGATGGTTGCCAGGACCGCGGCCAGGGCAATGAAGGCGGATGTCCCCATCACCGCGGCAAAGCAGAACGCGGCAAGGATGGAAGAGACGGCGGTGGCGCGGCGAGAGTCGTTGGGCCGGAAGCTCAGCAGCAGGAACCCCAGCAGGCCGGAGGCGCAGCCCACCATGTGATGCGGCCCAAAGGCCACGGTTCCCGGCCAGGTGGCCACGCCCTCGTTGCACCAGGCATAGACGGTCGGGTAGAGGCGTCCGCCCAGCAGCAGAGCGACGAGGTTGGGAATAAGATTCAGGCCGTCCACCAGGCTGAGGCCGAAGAACAGCAGCGCGAGCCGGCGAATCTGGGGCACGGACGAGGCTTCTCCCGGCCCTGCAAAGACGTCTCCCGCGCTGGGCACGGCCAGGTACTTGAGCATCAACCAGGAGACCGCCAGGAACGCCAGGCACGCCCACACCACGCTGGCATCGAGTACCGCTCGTGCGTCGAGATGAAACAACCGCATCGGCTGCGCGCACAGGATGTAGAAGAAGTAGTGGTAGTGCAGTACTGGGTTCTGCCCGTTCAGGGTGAACAGCGGATTGTCAGGCGGAACCCGCGACGCGATGCCAGCCTCGTACTGTAGCGGCACGCGGATGTACCAGTCATTCGTAAAGGCGCCCTCTTCCAGGTGGCCGTTCACACGCACCGCTGCGGTGATGAAGAGGCCGAGAAAAACAGTTGCCAGCAGGGCGAGAAGCAGCGGAGCTGAGTCTCGGAACGATGCAGCGCCGGGGAACAAGCGGCCCTGGCGATGGCGTAACCCCGCCATCAGAATGGCTGCCGCGGCGAGGAGCAGGAAGACAGGATTGGCGACTGCCGCCCCCGCGAAGTGACCCAGCAGGACCGCCAGCATCGTGCTGACAGGAAACGAGAGCGCCACCGACCAGCAGAGCTTCTCCCCGAAGCTGAGAGTCCAGAAATCGGCAAGGTTGCCCAGCCCGGCCAGCAAGAATCCCGGAGGCACGAGGTAAAGCGCGAAGGCCAGCGTGGCCAGAATGGCAGGCAGAACGCCGGGAAGCGATACATCGTGCATACGATCTCCTCGCGTTAGGGTGGGCGGCAAGACTGGCCTAAACCGCCTCAGCCTAGCATAGACGCACTCTCCTACGCCCTTGCGACTTATTGCGCGTGAAACAATCCAATCAGTATGTTTGCCCCCACCACAGCACTAACGCATCTTGAAGGCTCGGCCTACGTCCGCTTCTCGGTGCTCGCGCTAAGCTCGATCTTCTTTCTGGTGGATCCCTTCGCCGCGCTGCCGACGTTCCTCGCCGTCACTGCCGGGCAGGACGCGGCAAAACGTGTCCGCACCGCCCGCAAGGCTTCGCTGACCGCTTTCGTCATCCTCACCTCATTCGCTGTTGCGGGCACCTACATCTTTCGCATCTTCGGAATCACGTTGCCTGCGTTTGAGATTGCCGGCGGCATCATCCTTCTGCTCATCGGGCTGGACATGCTCCAGGCCAAGCGTTCGGCTACGCAGGAGTCCAGCGGCGAGACCCAGGCGGCCGCCTCTAAGGACGACGCCGGCATCGTGCCCATGGGCATCCCCATGCTCGCAGGGCCGGGCGCAATCACCAGCGTAATGGTGCTGGTCGGCCAGGCCCAGACGCGCTGGCAGATGGTGGCGATCTTCGGGGCCATCGCGGTAACCGCCGCGATCTGCTTCCTGGTGCTGGGCAGCGCCGCCCGCGTAGGCCGCGCGCTGGGCGAAACCGGCATCCGCATCCTGATCCGCATCATGGGGTTGCTGCTGGTTGCGCTGGCCGTGCAGTACTTCGTCAACGGCATGGTCGACCTCGGCGTGATCGCGCGACCCTAGTAAACCAGCAGCGCGGAGGCGGCCGTCAGCAGGCCCGCGAGGCCCAGCGCCAGGCCCATAGCGAAGTATGCTCGCTGCCGTGTCAGCAATGTGATCGAAGACAGGACCACGGCGATCTGTAGCAGCGCTTCGCCGAGATCGTAGCGGTCGGCGCGGGTCTCGGCGTGTTTTACCTCGAGTTCCAGCGCCTCGGCCTCGCGCTGCTCGACGGCCAACTCTTCGTTCCACTTCTCGATGTGCGCCTTGTACTCGCCGAGTTTGTGTTGCACAGCCAGATCGTTCGAACTGGGTTGCAGCGAAAGCAGATCGGCAGTAGCGTTCACCTGGCCCTGGCGAATCTTCTGCGCCTGATACTCATTCCACTTATCGGCGGCGCGCGTCTGCGACAGCATCGCCTCGGTGTGCGTGCGATGCCCCAGCACCGTGACCATCGCCACCAGTACGGCGAGAACACTGATCGCCAGCGAGATGCGCTTCATCCCGCTCTCACCCGCTTCCCGCATTTCTTTGGTGAACTCGTCGATTTCGGTAGGTTCCATTGTTCCCGTGCCGCACTTCGTCGCATTCGTATGAGATGGAGGGTACTAGCCGAGGGTATCAGAGCTACGGAAGAGAGCGGACCCATGGAAGTCCGGAATTTCGATCAGGAGTTCGGGCTTATCGGCCATGAATTCATACGCGGAGCGGAGATTGTGAAGCACCTGAAGACGGGGTCGGCTTACTATGCGCCCAGCGCGGCGGCTGTTGAGATGGTTGAGGCGATCCTGAAGGACAAGAAGAAGATACTGCCCTGCGCGGCTTATCTACAGGGTGAGTACGGGATCAGCGGGCTGTATGTCGGCGTGCCTTGCAAGCTGGGGGCTGCTGGGCTGGAGCAGATCATCGAGATCAAGCTGACGGCTGAGGAGCAGGCTGCGTTGAACAAGAGCGCGGAGGCGGTGAAGGAACTGTGTGCGGTGATTGGGGTGGCGTAGCTTCTATCGTGACAGATTGCAGATAGGCGGACGGCGTAGGCTGTCCGCTTGTTTTTGTGGCCTCCGGGCATCTGATCTATGGTTCCACGTCAGCAGCGCGAAATACGGACATGTGCGTGTCCGACTCAGTGAACGTGGCCAGCGGCAAGGCGCAGATGTGGCCGCGCATGTGAGGGGAGTGCGGTCCGCCCTGGGCGGGTTCGCTGAGTTGGAAGCAGCCGGTTGGTGTATCCAGATAGAGATTAATGTAGTAGTCGGCGTGGTAGCGCTGAAGGACATCACTGACCGAACTGCGATGGCGGATGTTGTCGAGGTATGCGCCGTCCATCATAAGGCCTTCGAGTTGGACGAATGGCTGGCCGGCGAGGTAAGCGGTGGTGCCGGCCTGATCTCCCATTGCGTAGGTGCCGGGATGCTGCTGGGCAAAGGCCGCCATATCTGCCGATAGTAGAGCCATGCGTGAGGGCGGCTTGGCTACGGCGTAGCCCGCGATATAGATGAAATAACAAAGACTGGCAGCATAGAGCGAGAACACGACCGTGGTCGAGGTGCGGGTGTGGGATGCTACCGGCACGGGAACGGAAAGGAGAGCGATCATGGTCGCGGCCACAGTCGAGAAGACAAAGGAGTAGAAGTACCAGGGCCATACCGGCCAATCGCCGATGAAGGACAGAAGAAGAGTGTGGAGAACGGGGAAGAGTAGCAAAATGGCGAAGGTCTGGCGCAGTCTGGGTTGGAGCCGGTTCCAGATATGGAGTAGCTGTAGCGAGCCAAGAAACAACGCGAGCAAGGCGGGATAGACGAATACGGCCTTCATGCGGTCGAAGGGCAGGATGAGACTGCGAGCGCTGACCGGCGAGGGAGGGAATAGAGGTTTCAATTCCTTGGCAAGGCCGGAGATGGGAAGAAAGGTGTGGAAGAGGCAGTAGTTGACGATGAGGTAGAGGAACAGAGGCGTGAAGCAGAGTAGGATAAGTCCGGCGCGGCGCAGGGCTTTGGAAAGTGGCATAGTGAGGAGTTGGGGTGGCACCAGAATGGCGAAGAGCAGAATGATGTCGATGCGAGCGAGGACGGCAGTGCAGGCGAGCAAGCTAAAGACCGCGGTCTGGGAGGGAGTCCAGAAGAACTCGGGTGAAAGGTAGAGGGCGAGCGCCCAGAGCGCGAGCGGAATGGCAAGGGTGACCTCCATGCCATAGCGAAGTAGAAGGAGTGCATGCATTGACAACAACAGGGCAGCGGCACGAGAGGTGGAGAGTGGAATGGCGAGTGCACGGAAGCAGCGAAGCAAGGCCAGATAGATGGCGACGCTACAGGCCAGGGCAACGGTCTGCGCGGCTATAAAGAAAGATATTCCTGGCAAGATTTTATAGAGAAGCGTGAGCAGCAAGAGCCAAAGAGGGTGATAGCCGTTGGTGGCATGGACTCCATCGAAGGTAGAGTGGCCATGCAATGCCAGATTCTTGGCGACCTGAACGTAGTAGAAAAAATCGTCTTCAAAGAAGGCAAAGAACGACGAGCGAAAGAATCGCGTATAGAGGGTGACAGAGCCAGCAATGATGAGTGCGAGGAGATGCCACGAGGCGGCTCCCGCGAGAATAGATTCTCTACTTCGGGACGAACTCTCGGGCATTTCTTTGTATCTCCTCGATGGCTGAAGCTAGGTGCGACCAATGCAGACGTAGTTGACAACGTCAGTGCCGCTCCCATTGACGGTGAGCGTCGACGCCGTAACCACTACCTGTGTTGCGGCAACGGAAGTTGTGTCTGTCGCGGTACAAACGGGCGGGTTAGTATACAAGCCGGTGAAGGAGTAGGTCGCGGTACCGCTGGACAGCGTTAATTGCCCAGCGAAATCGCTGTTGGACGATGTGCCGGTGGCCAGATTCGGAATCGAGCAGTAGACCGCTCCGCGCGAGTAGCAATCGAGCCCCAAAACATCCGTATAAAGTGAATATGTATCGTAGAAGTACTGGCTGTAGTGATAAGACGGTTGCCCGCTGGCTGACCCACCCGTAAATTGGTCGGCCATATTTCCATCGGAAGAAATCAGCCGTACCATGCTGGTACCATTCGATGTCGATCCGAGGCCGGGGTATCTGACGCCCAACGTACCCTGCACCTCTGCGGTTGATAGCGCATAATTACTTCCCGAAAGATTGGGACCAAAGCCCACACCGCCTAGTGAACCCACCCACATCTTGGTGGTGATTGGATTTGAACTAGTCCCTTGATTGTCGACATCCTGATTGGTATAGTCGGTTACTCGATATGCGATCTCCCACGCGCAGTCCATTTCTACCCCTCCATTCTGTGCAAGTAGGAACGCCGTAGTATTGCCGACCTGTTCATTTTCGCACTGCCGGAAGGCGGCTGTGCCACCAGGCTCGCCGGACAACGTTTTTGTTGAGGCATAAAGCGGACTACCGCCGGTAAGGCTGTTTGAGATCGGTTCCGGACCACCCATGAATGTGATACTCGATATTGGAACCCCTGCCGCGAATCCATGAGAAAGGCCTGTAGCGTAAGAACTGCCGAAGTTATAAAAGGCGGAACCAGCATTAGCGTAGACATCGTATGGTGCTGTCCCACCATCGTTCTCGCCGGTGATGGTAACGAAGCCACGGGAAACTGTTGTTCCGTTACCGAGGTACAAAACGGCATTCCCTGTTCCGCCTGTGTTGACATGAAGGTCGAAATTCCCCCCAATGATCCACGGCTGGAGACTTCCCGATGTGTTCGTGGCAAGACAAAATCCATTCGCTGTCCCGTTCAGGCCAAGATGGATGCGGCTGAACCAGTTGTAAAAGAAGCTGCCCCCTGTCGTGAGATCGGCGGCTTCCTCGAATGTGATGGCGCATGTCGCGTTAGGCGGGATCAACTCGATGTCGTCCCAGTGCTGTTGTTCCGTGTACCCGGGCCCGCCGCCGTCGGTGTCGTTGATCATGAAAATGGGGACTCCATAAAATTGCGAATGGGTGACCTTGAAATTTATTCGGGAATAAAAGGTGATGGTTGACTGTGACTCCGATATGTCTGAGAAGAAGCAATTGCGAATTTCGCCTGTACCATAGCCGTTCTGCTCCATCACAGTTACTTGATCCGTAGCAGCCCCCGTCCAATTGAGCACGGACCCATGGCAGTCTAGAACAGGAGCTGAAATGTAAGGTGCGGACAAGTTGTTTGGGATAACAATGTCCGTTGAGTAGCTATAAGTCGTGTTTGGGTTCAGGTTGACCACCACGCCTTGGACGGCCGCTACCGAAGTTCCGCCCGCGGATGCAAAGGCTGCGTTGATTTTGACCCCGATGTCGGAACCAGCGAACGCATCGGCGTAAAGGTTCGCGTTGGCACTGTTGGTTGCAAGTTGGGCTTGAGCCGCGGTGGCAAAAACAAGAAGGAAGATGAAGCTCTTCATAGTTCCTCCATTTGTAATCCAGACAAGTGTTCTCCAAGCCTAGAAATTTGTCAATTGGCTTTGGATTTATGCGCGATAGCGCTGGTGCAAACGCCAGACCGGAATAGAGGCCCGAATGTGTGGCAAAGCTGTCGGATGGACAACTCAATGGAGACAAAGTCAAATTCTTTTCCACCGCCGTCCACAGGCCGCAGGGTTGCGCGGGCCCGGCTGCTTTGATACCTTCAATCAGGTCGCACGGTGTTGCGATAATCAATACTGCTAAGGGTTGCGCAATCCCTGGGGATGCGCTACTCTAAGCAGGTAGAAGATTTACAAGCTTCGCGCCTGAGCCCACTTGAGAAGATTCGGTGAGCATGGACGGCAAGTCGGAGCGCAGTCCAAGCGTTTGATCGCGGTCGTAAGAGCTATAAGCCAGCCGACACAAACCCAAGCCACTGCAGGGAAGTACCCAGAGCCATAAGCTCTGTGGTATCAGAAGCTTAGAGCTTCGCGACTCGGTTTCGGGTCGTCCAGTTGTTTTGAGAATTTGCGCTGTTTTGGTCTTCAATTCGACCTTTCGTCCGGTAATCGACAAGATTCTGGAAATGAGGTTGACAGACAAGCGAGACTTTCGTAATATTGAAAAGTTCGCGCAAAACGCTCGAGCATGCCCGGTGAATACAAGAAGCAACCCTGGGATGCGCTGAGTTGGGTAAGGTATCTGAACTTTGGTACAGCCCACCAGTCCACTCGACTAACAAAACAGCGCCATCAAGTTCGAGGACACAAACCCATGGCTTTGCCTGGAGTTGGTCCTTGATCCAAAACTGCCCGCTTAGGCGAGAGTAGTCAGGATCTTTGACAACATAGTTGAACGTGCCAGTCGTGAGATGAATCGACCTTTGGTTGGGTCATTCTCACTAATTATTACCCTCCACTCCTTTTTCGAGCGAGTGGAGACGCTATAGCCTTCCGACCCCTGTCGTAGAAGGAATAGCAAACCAAGATTAAACGAGAGTTTGATCCTGGCTCAGAATCAACGCTGGCGGCGTGCCTAACACATGCAAGTCGCACGAGAAAGGGACTTCGGTCCTGAGTACAGTGGCGCACGGGTGAGTAACACGTGAATCATCTACCTTCGAGTGGGGAATAACTGAGAGAAATCTTAGCTAATACCGCATAATACCCACGGGTCAAAGCAGCAATGCGCTTGAAGAGGAGTTCGCGGCAGATTAGTTAGTTGGCGGGGTAATGGCCCACCAAGACGATGATCTGTATCCGGCCTGAGAGGGCGCACGGACACACTGGAACTGAA
>Ga0302310_10002174_pt1 | contig 16021 bp, 12 predicted proteins | sample III_Palsa_N1_2_FD_200451 | JGI IMG/M metagenome (GOLD analysis project Ga0302310, IMG submission 200451) | Peat permafrost microbial communities from Stordalen Mire near Abisko, Sweden - III_Palsa_N1_2 | ecosystem: Environmental > Terrestrial > Soil > Palsa > Peat permafrost | place: Sweden...
TGATCAGCCGCATGATGTTGCAGAATCCCAATTGCGTGATACTGGATGAGCCCACCAATCATCTCGATCTGGAAAGCATTACGTCATTCAATGATTCCATGACGGATTTTAAAGGCATTGTACTCTTTACCACGCACGATCATCAGTTCATGCAAACCGTCGCCAACAGGATCATTGAACTGACGCCTAAAGGCATTATCGATCGCCTGATGACGTATGATGAATATCTGGAAGACGCCCGTGTAAAGGCTTTAAGAGAAGAGTTGTATAGTTGATGTAGTTTTTTTTGCAATAAAATACCCTTCAGGTCGTTAATATTTACAAACCTTAAGGACTATGAATAAAATCGTGATGACCCTGGCAGTGGTGGCGTTGAGCGCCATTGTCCTTGATTCTTCCGCTCAAAGCATGGGTTCCGATTACCAAACGGCCATAGGAGTTAAATTTGGCTGGTGGAGTGGAGGCGCGATCGATGCCAAGCATTTTATAAAAGATAACGTGGCTATCGAAGGTGAATTGTCCTTGTATAGGTATGGCGCAGAAGTGAACGGACTATATGAATACTACGGCAACTTTTCCAGTGTGGAAGGCTTGAAGTGGTACGCCGGTTTCGGGGGACATATCGGAGGATATAATAACACCTATGCCCACAACTACCCCAACCGCTCCAGTGGCGTGTTCTTTGGGCCTGATGGGGTGTTGGGAATAGACTATAAATTCACCGGGGCGCCCATCAACCTCAGCTTTGACGTACAGCCCCTGATCGATATCCCGGGATCATATTTTAACGTATGGGGAGGGTTGGGGGTCCGGTTTGCCTTCTGATAACCGGTTTTGTATTATTTTTGCGGGAGCAAATGAAAAAGTTTCTTTTATCCGTCATCGATTGGTTTTACCCGTTATTCAAAGGTATTATGCCCTTGCAGACTTACCGGTATGCGGCCTGCGGCGGCGCCAATACCCTGTTGGATATTGGGGTATTCAGCTTTAGCTTCTATTATATCTTCCACCAGCAGAACCTGGTGCTGCCTTTCATGACATTGAAGTGTTTTACAGCCTCTCTTATAGTGGCATTTTGCATAAGTTTCCCCACCGGTTTTGTACTGATGCGTTACCTGGTCTATCCGGAATCGAACCTTCGCCGGAGGGTGCAATTGTTCCGGTACCTCCTGCAGGTGGTTACCTGTATTTTATTGAACTATGTTTTCATGTACCTCTTCGTGGAAATGTATCATATTTTTGCTCCGCTTGCAAAAGTCATGACCACCATTATAGTAGTGGCTTTCAGCTACCTTACCCAGAAGCATTTCACCTTTCGCGTAAAAGAAGGGCTTCCTACCAGCTAAGATCGTCCACCAGGACCTGTAATTCCCCCGAAGCCCGGCAGCGGACTTCCAGGTCGGAAGGCCCTACGGTCAGCTGCAGAATGCTGATCCTTGATAATGAGCCCTGTGTATGTATCCCCTTGACGATGGGCTGATTCAATTGGGTGTTGGCTTTTTGTTTTATTTGCTCCAGGTATTGATTCACAGGGAACTGGGTATACGTTCTCAATTCCTTCATGATCTTTTTACTGAAGAGCCAACTGGCTGTGCGAATCAGCATGTTATTGGTCTGGAGATGGTAATCCAGGTCCGTCAAAGCCAGCGTGCCTGCAGTAGTGTCCAGGACAGGCTTGCCGCTCAGGAAAAATGTACCATGCTCGGAGCCGCTGAATTGCAGGCCGATCTGCAAGTGACCTTCGTCCAAACGCGACAGGTAACACTTTTCCACGGTGATGCTCCGGTTATCCAGTGTAAAGGTTTGGTGATCCAATTGGGTATTCAGCACCACGGCCAGGGAATCGTAATTCAGGCGCCCATCCAGGTAAACATTAAAACCATGGCGGGGAGTGAAATCAGAAAGGTCAGGTACGGGTGTGAGGGTGTCTTTCAATGGGGTAAGACTGATCAGGGGCCGCCCGGAAATACCGACGGACAGGTATAGGGTGTCATTGGACGCCGACATGTTGCTGATGCGCAGCCTTTCGGGCTGCAATTGCAGGTAGCCTATATTGTAAAGCCGGTAAGTGGCCCACAGTTTCTCCCATAACTGCTGGAACTGAGGCCTGAGATTCAGGTGATTCAGTGTATTTTGTAAGTTCCATCCGGCCGTGTCCATCTGGGCGTTGATGGCGCTCACCACTTGTGCGGTGATGTTTTGCCCCCAAAAGCAGACCGTACATTGGTCAATGGGGGTAGTGGGGAACCGGGTGACCTTAGCCTGAACGGTATAATTGGGTCTCAGGGTCAATTGGGTGGTAAATCCCATATCAACGCGCCTGACGCCTTCTGCTCCGTAACCGCAGCCACAGGGCGGTGTCCAGGGAGTGTAGGGAGTAGAACCCGTGCAAAGCCTCGTGGAGGCCTTGATCTGGTAATACCCCGTGAATTTCATCTGCATGGTATTGCCTTGGGCAAGAATGCGGAGGCGCCCCCTCCGCAGGCGGTACATGTACCGGGTGTCACAGGCTGCCTGGTAATAGTCTCCGGGCCATCCTGGCGATTGGAACAACGTATCCACTTTTTTTTCGGCTACCCGGTATAAGGCTTTCAGGTTGATCCGGACGGGGATATCAATATCACTCAGGGGAAGGGTATCTATTACCTGCGGCGGGAGAGTGTCATACATATTTAACGCTGCCGGGGAATGAACCACAGGATTAGACCGGCCGCAGATCGGCAGCAAAAAGGGAACGATGATACAGAATAGGAAACGATGCATGGTGGGCACAAATTATGTAGAAACAAGTATAATAATTAATTAACTCCTGGGATAAAGTTGAATAATGTATTAACGATTTCTTTGTAATCCCGATATGACACACCAGGCACCATCCGATCTTATTTCTTCCTGGCTGGCTTTTACGAGCGGTGAGGAAAGAGCCTTTACTGCCATTTTCGCGGCCTTGTGGGAAGACTGCTACGTCTATGCTTTCAAGGTGCTGGGGAATGGTCAGGATGCGCAGGAAGTCGTGCAGGAACTGTTTATACGGCTATGGAACAAAAGGGAATCACTCCGGGAGGTATCCAGTCCCCGCGCTTATGTATTCGGTGCACTGAAAAATTCGCTGCTCAACTTTTTAGCCGGAAGGAAGTTGCCGCTGTTTGCCCTGGACACTATTCGGGATGAACACGGAACTATGGCCGCAGCAGATCCACTGCAAAGAAAAGAAGAGCGTGCGTTGTTGATGCACGCCTTGGAATTCCTTCCCGATAAGACGCGCCAAGTCATTTATCTCAGTCATTTTGAAGGACTGTCTACCCGGGAGATCGCCCTCCAGACAGGCGCGGCGGAGCAAACAGTCAGGAATCAACTCAACATAGCCATTAAAAAGCTGCACACCATTCTTGGAAAACGCTGGCTGCTCTCCATTTTGATCCTGCGCACGATCCTGATCCACCGTTAAGGAATTATTAACTCATTTTTTCATTGGTTATTCGCCTGCCCGGCTCCTGTCTTTAAAGAGATGGACTATAGAATGGAATATATCCGGTTGCTGTTGCAACGTTTCAAAGCGGACGAATGCACGGAGCAAGAGATCGCACAATTGCATGAATGGCTGGATACGCAAGCCGCCGGCTCGCCGGCTGCAGGAGGGCAGGACTCTCCGTTCGCCGGAGCAGAAGACCGGGAGCGGGTAAGGAAAGAACTGGAGATCAGAATATTTCATAGTATCAAGTCCAGGCGGCGTCCGGGTATGCGGACAATGAGTGTACAGAAAATCGGACGGTATGTGGCCGCTGCCATCGTCGTATTGGCGGTGCTGGGTACGGGGGCCTATTATTTTATGGCTGCTCCCACCTGGGAAGAACATACAACAGGGGCTAAGATTGGCCTGCTCACCCTGGACGACGGCAGCCACATGTGGATGAATCATTTTACAAGGGTGCGCATCCGGAAAAACTTTCTGCACCATAGGGAGGTACTGTTGTTGCAGGGTGAAGTCTTCTGTGATGTAAAGCATAATGGGGAATACCCCTTCCGTGTACATTCCGGGGCATATGAAGTCAGGGACCTGGGAACGGCTTTCTCCGTAAGCAGGTATGAGCGCTGGCAAGGACTAAAGGTGTCTGTCGTGCATGGAGAGGTGCAGGTAAAAGACGGAGAACAAGTGTTGGATACTTTGCATAAAGGCCAGCGGCTGAGGTACGTGGGTGGGGAACTGCCCAACATGCAGGTAGACACTATTGCAGACGAAGAGGCCAAGGGATGGTTTGGTAACGGTACCGTATTGCATGACCTGACATTGGAGGAAATTGCCCAGTGGATTGAAATGCATTACGGGCTGAAGGTGATCGACCGGTCCGGCGCCGCGGAGGACGGTAGGAAATATGAAGTTCAAATGGGTCGGGAAACATCCGCCGGGGAGATGGTGGCTATCCTGAACCTGATCTTGAAATATCATCACAAGCAATTGACACTTATGGACTCAACCATAGAAATAGTGACTTTGTCAAATCATTAGGACTAAATACTAATTTATGATTTTTAAAAGAATTCCTCTGAGGACCTTGAAAGGGTTCCCGGAAAAGGCCTTGTTGTGCCTGGTTATGGCGGCGCCTGTTTATCAGCCATTGGCGGCCCAGGCGGGCGCTTTGCCCAAAAATGCCGTCCGTTCCATGTCCGATTTGAAAGACGTGCTGGAGTACCTTTCAAAGAAGTTCGGTATGAGGTTCTCTTATGACACATCCTTGGTCAATGGGTATCAAGTGGTGTTTTCGTATGGGAATGAAAAAGACGGGATACAGGCCCTGCATAAGGCCCTGGACCAGACGGACCTGACCTTTGAGTCAACGGCCAACTCCATTGTCATTTACAGGAAAACAAAATCCGTTTACAGCAGCTTTGGCTTCAAACCCCTTGCCCAGGCAGGAGGGGATTTTGTAGGAATAGTGTTGGGCGATAAGGGAGAGCCCCTTGCCGGTGCAACGGTACAAGTTAAGGGGGGTGCGCAGATTGTACAGACAGACGATGCGGGGCATTTTCGCGTGCACAGCGATGCGAATACCCGGGAATTGGTGCTGGAGATCTCCATGTCCGGCTATGAACCCCAGGAAATAAAGATACAGGCAGGGAAGTCATGGACTATTCAATTGAAGAGCGTACACAGCGAAATAGACCCGGTGGTGGTGGTAGGATACGGCTCCCAAAAGAAGTCCATGGTGTCCGGAGCCGTAGCAGAGGTACAATTGGATAAGCTCTCTTCGCGCTCGGTGAATTCGCTTGGAGACGTATTACAGGGAAAAGCGCCGGGGGTTGTCGTGACCCAGGAGGGCGGGGACCCTACTTCCACCCCTAGCATCTACATCCGCGGACTCGGAGGCATCAACGGGGAATCGGCCCTTTTTGTAGTGGACGGAAGCATCGTGACGGGCACGCCTACGCTCAACCCGAATGAAATTGAGTCCATCTCCGTGCTTAAGGACGCCACTGCGGCCATTTACGGGGCCAGGGCTTCAGGGGGCGTCATCCTCATTACGACCAAAAGGGGAAAGAAAAATGAATCTACGGTTTCGCTGGACGTGAAATTTGGAGAGCAAAGCGCGTGGAGGAAATTGCAGGCGCTCAATGCCAAACAATTTGCCGATGCAATCAACCTGGCCGATGAGAATGCCGTACCCCAGGTCCCCCTGCAGGACGCATTTAACGCGTCCGTTTACCCGGCCGGGCAGGTGACCCGGACCAATTGGGTCAACGATATCTTCCAGCACGGAGCCATCCAGGATTATACCGCGGGGATCAGCGGGGGAAACGATAAGTCCAATTATTATATGGGCTTCGGTTACCGGCGACAGGATGGCATCCTGCTCAATACTTACAGCCAGCGATTCACCTTCCGGATGAATTCCGACCGGCAGGTAAAGTCATGGTTGAAGGTAGGAGAGAACATGTCTTATTCATCCACTAATGGAAACGGGGCCAATACCCAGGATGCTTACGGTGGGGATATCCTCAACGCCATCTTCTATCCACCCAGCGTTGCTCCTTATGATTCGACCGGGGCTTATGCCGGTCTGCCGGCCCAGTATGCCGGCTCTTATGGCGACGTGATCAACCCGGTGGCGGATCTCAAGAGGCGACAGGTGAACAACCCCGTGGGAACCCTGACCCTGAACCCTTACGCGGAGATCACCCTTGCTCCGGGATTGGTCTACCGGTCCAACTTTTCTTATACGGCTACTAATACCTATTATAAATCATTCCAGGATAAAGTACTGGAGATCGGTAAGATCGAGGATTTTAACCAGTTGACCCAGGAGCCCCAAGTCTCTTCCGACCTGTTGGCAGAGCAGACCCTCTCCTATACCAGGAGCTTCAGCGGAGGACATCATTTATCTCTTTTGGGAGGATATACTTACCAGGATTACAAGAACGACTTCCTGTATGTCGTCGTGCAGGGCTTCAACGACCAAAGTTCCCAGTACCAATATGTCCAGAACGGATCCAATATATTGACCGGGGGGAATAATACGCAGAGCGGAGAAACGGAACAGGCCCTGATTTCCGAAATAGGGAGGATTAATTACGATTACCGGGGCAAGTACCTGATTACCCTCATAGGCCGCAGAGATGGCAGTTCCCTTGTGGCCAGCCAGAACCGGTTTAAAGATTACGGGTCGGTATCGGGAGGATGGGTCGTGTCAAAAGAGGCCTTTTTACAGCCAGCTACCTGGCTTACCAACCTCAAACTGAGGGCCAGCTACGGGATACTGGGCAACCTGGGCAGCCTGCCAGTCACAGCGGTCAATGCGCCGCTGGCACAAACCATTAACTATATCGGCAGCCCTGCGACCGAGACCACGGGTTACGCCGCCACCTTGCTTGCGAATCCCAGCCTGAACTGGGCCAGTTCCAAGCAGGTAGATGCGGGGGTGGACATATCGGTGTTGAAAAACCGGTTGTCCCTCGTAGCGGATTACTTCGTCAAGAATACCGATAATATGTTATTGCAGGTGGCAACGCCACCCACCACCGGAGTGAGTGGTGGACAATGGCAGAACGGGGGGGATGACAGAGACAATGGGATCGAGTTAGGCCTGACGTATAACAGCCCGTCCCGTAACGCCTTCCAGTATTCTGTGAATGCTAATGCGTCTACCGTCAAAGACAAACTGATCTCCCTGCCGGGAGGGCAGACCAATCTGCCCACGGATGGGTATGTCAATGTAAGGACCATTCTCGACCCCTTGTATATTCACACAGGCTCGCCGCTGTATTCTTATTATGTGATCAAAACCGCCGGCATATTCCAGAACCAACAGCAGATTAACAGTTATGTGGGAAAGAACGGCCAGCTCATTCAGCCCAATGCAAGACCCGGGGATCTCAAATTTGTGGACGCCAACGGAGACGGAACGATCGACAACAATGACCGGGTAGTGGAAACGGGCGCCTTCCCGAAATTTACTTATGGATTGAGCTTCAACGCAGCCTATCAAAACTTTGACCTGAATATTTTTGCGCAGGGGGTATACGGGAATAAAGTGTTCAATTCCCTGAAGTATCTCGTCCTCAATGCCAGCACGGGCCAAAACTACAATATGCTTTCCAGTGTCACGAACGCCTGGTCACCGACCAATACTCACTCGAATATTCCCATCCTATCCGCCAGTGACAACAACGGGAATTTCGGCAATACCTCCGATTGGTACCTGGAAAACGGATCCTATCTGAGGATCAAGAATGTCACCCTGGGATACACCATCCCGGCTGCCATTGCCAAACGCGTAGGACTAAGCAGCGTGAGGGTTTACGTGACTTCCAACAATTTCCTCACGTTTACAAAGTACAGCGGCTTTGATCCTGAAGTCGGGATGAACAACTACGGAGTAGACTTCGGAAGATATCCCCAGGCAAGGACCTTCATGGCCGGATTGAATGTTAATTTTTAATCGTCAAAAGTGATTGTAATATGAACCATCTATTCTTAAGATCCCTATGCATAGTGGCCGCGGCATTGCTGATGAACGGTTGTGCAAAAAAACTGGATATCGTATCCCAGGGCTCACCTACCTTGACAAATTTCTGGAAAACGCAGACCGACGCAGAGAATGCGGACAATGCCATGTATTCCAATTTCGGTAATTCCAATGGGAACCAGGATGAATTTTACGGGCGTGGTTATTTCTGGTTCATTAATGCCAGCGATGATATGGTGACCGGAAGGGACAACGCAGAGGCCAACCTGGTGAAAAACTTTGATCCTACGTTCAATGGTTGGGGAAACACCGAAGTCCAGTGGGACCAGCGGTATGCGGTCATCAAAATGGCCAATGATATTATCAATAATGTGCCCGCTATTTCCATGGACTCATCGGAAAAGCAAAGGATCATCGGGGAGGCCTATTTTTTGAGCGGGCTGATGTATTTTCAATTGGTCTCCAACTATGGAAATGCTAAGGCGGGTGTGCCCATCGCGGACAGGGCCAACCCTGACAATATCACACCCATCGCAAGGGCTGCGAATGCCGCGGCCAATTACACCTACCTGTTGAGCGACCTGAAGCAGGCGGCTACGATGTTGCCCTTCTTTAATACGTACACGCCGGATATGTACGGGCATGCACACAAAACGGCCGCCTGGGCCTTTATTGCAAAGGCTTACCTGTACATGCAGGATTATCCCGATGCTGAATTATATGCAGATTCCGTCATCAACAGCGGGCAGCACGCGCTTCTTCCCCATTTTGCAGACGTCTTCAAAATCGCCAATAACTGGAGTACCGAATACATCTGGTCTGCCCTATGCACTGCCCAAAATGGGGGGTGGGGGAGTATCCTTCCAGGGGTAATGCTGGAAAACAAGGGTTGGGGGATCTACAACGGCTGGGGGTATTTCACGCCGACCCAGGAACTGTATAATGCCTATGACTCTACAGACCAGCGCAGGTCAGCCACCATCCTGAAACCGGGGGACAAATTTGTATTTTGGGGAGATACGATGAGCTACCATTCTCTGAACAGTGAGTCGGGCTACCAGTTCAATAAATATATGGAACCCTTTAGCTACGCCGGTGGAGTCCACGTCAGTTCCAACGGGAATGAACCCACTACCGACCTGAATGTTCCCCTGATACGGTACGCTGAAGTGCTGCTGATCGATGCAGAAGCTAAAATCATGCAGGGGAAGAATGGAGATGCCTCTATTAATATGATCCGGGAAAGGGCTGGTTTACCATCCGTTACCAATGCAGGCATGACTGAGCTGAAATTACAACGAAGACTGGAACTGGCCGGGGAATGGGCTGACCGGCACAGAGACCTGGTCCGTTGGGGAGACGCACTTGCTGCCTACGCCCAGCCTTTACACGGGGCCGATGGGTCAGTGATCTGGCCGGCCAGGACGTTTAATCCGACCGTCGATGATGTATGGCCCGTGCCTCAGACGGACATTGACAATACGCACGGGGTGATCACGCAGAACCCGGGCTGGTAGGAGCGCCCTCGGCTCCGCCCAAACAGATGGCGCCACCGGCGCCATGGCCGAAGGCCCATCATAAGCGGTTTTTTGGCGGAGCCTTATATTTTAGAACACAAGGCTCCGCCAAAAAACAATCACTCAAAAACGATCGTTTTATTATTACAGATGAATACCCGGTCATCGAAGACCAGTTGCAGTGCTTTGGCCAGTACGGCCGTTTCAATCTCCTTTCCCGCCTTCATCATGTCCGCGGCGGTGAACGTATGGTTGACGGGAATGATCTGCTGGGCGATGATCGGGCCTTCATCCAGGTCATTGGTCACAAAATGGGCGGTGGCCCCGATCAGTTTTACTCCCCGCTCAAAGGCCTGCCTGTAGGGATTGGCGCCGATGAAGGCGGGCAAAAAAGAGTGATGGATATTGATCATCCTTACCGGGAAACGGTCTATAAAGTCCGGGGACAGAATACGCATGAATTTGGCCAGCACGATGTAATCGAAAGCATAGGCCTCCAACTCCCGGAGAACAGCGGATTCAAAGGCCACCCTGTCCTTCCCTTCGAACGGGACGTGGTGGAAGGGAACGGAGAAGCGCTGGCAAATATCGCCCAGCAGGTCGTGATTGCCTATCACACAAACGACAGAGGCCCCCAGGGCGCCAAAGTGCTGGCGGAGCAGTATGTCTCCCAGGCAATGGTATTCTTTAGTAACGAGGAGGGCTATCTTTTTATGTGGTTCCGGATTGACCCGGACAATGGCTCCTACGGGTAATACCGCCTTCAGCATATCCTGCAACAATTCAGCACCGGCTACATTCTGCACCGGAGCCATGGCGTCCGTCACCGGACTTTCCAGCACGAGGCGTGCAAAGAAAAGGTTATCGGCTGTATCCACATTTTCCCTGATAGAAACAATATTGAACAGTTGCCCGGCGATCACACCGGTAATGGCGGCCACCAGCCCCACCTTGTCTTTACATTGTATGACCACTACCATGCCGTGTGAGATTATGTCGTTTGTAATTTAAGAGTTATTATCTTGCAACCTTGCGTCTATGGAAGAAAATACCATTGCTGATTTCCCTGCTAAGCGTGGGAATGATGGCCAGGTCCCAGGGGCCGGATTCCCTGATGATCAGAAAGCTCCTGGATCGCATCGGATCACAGCAGGTAAAACAGGACGGGTTTTACTATGCGGGCATGTTCCCTACGCTCAGGTCCTGGTCTGCGACGCCGGCGGACGTAAAAACGGATAATTCCATATTCTTCACAGCCCTTGTCGTTTTTACGCTCAGGCAAATGTCTCCCTACCTTCGGGGGGAGGAGCAGGAAGCGGGGGACAGCATCATGGCCAGGGGAATACGTTCCTATGTACACTACCGCAACCGAAAAGGGTTGCCATCGTATAACTTCTGGCCCACGGACAGGGCTACTTTTTTCCCGCATTCCGTTTTCCTGGATCGCCTGAAGGACTCCAAACAGATCACGGACGACCTGGATGATACCAGTATTATGGATTTGGGCACCGGACTCGAAGACAGCACCGCCAGGAAATTAAAAGCGTTGATGGCTGCCCATGCCAACGGGACGAGCAGCAGGATCCGGAATACCTATAAACAGGTGAAGGAGCTTCCTGCTTATTCAGCCTGGTTCGGCCGTAAAACACCGATTGAATTTGACGCCGGGGTGTTTTGCAATGTGCTTTATTTTGTCTATGCTAATAATCTGGCACTCAATGCCCAGGATAGTGCATCTATCCGGTTTTTGGCGTATGTACTGAAAAACAGGAAGTACATGGGAGACGCGGCCTACGCTTCTTCCTATTACCCTCGCAGTCCCATCCTGATATATCACTTATCCAGGTTACTGGGCCGTTTTCCCGTCGCTGACCTGGAGGAATACAAACCCCGGCTCAGGGCCGACGCCCGTGCACTGCTTGCCCGCACCAAGGACCCGATGGACAGGGTAATCCTGGGGACATCTCTCTTGCGCCTGGGAGAAACAACCGGGCTCCCTGACATCTCTTCAGACCTGTCTTTTTTATCCGTAGAGCGGGACCCTTTTGTATTTTATATTGCCAATCTTTCCTGTTTATTTCCCAATCCCATCAGGCGCCTGTTCCTGCGTAGTCCACTGTGTATCTATTATTTCTACGCTCCTACCTATAATGATGCCTTGCTACTGGAGTACCTGGTACTCAGGCGTCAAATGGGGACGCCCGGCGACGGCCCAGCTAAATAGCGCACTGGGTGGTCGTAGCGCGGGCGCCCCCGCCGCCGGGGATCGTCCGACTCAGCCCCCTAATTGGAGCGCCGTCATCGATATAGATCCCATGACCGTCCGTTCATTAAAAAAAGACAGGGGTTCTTTTTCTTCCTTCAGACCCAGGACATAGAGCAGCGGCAGGTAATGTTCGGGAGTTGGAATGGCCAGCTTTACGGCAGGGCCCAGGGAGTCATACCGCGTCAGGGGAGCAAAGTCCCCGCTGTTAATAATGGTTTTGAACCGGTCTCCCGCCTCCTGCGCCCAATCGAATCCCCCGTCCGGCATCTGCCAATTCATCATACGCAGGTTGTGCACCATGTTGCCGCTTCCGATAATGAGTACTCCTTTGCGTCGTAAAGCCATCAGTTCCCTACCGAGCTCAAAGTGCCAGGCAGGCGGCTGGGTATGGTCGATACTGAGTTGCAAAACCGGAATATTGGCTTCGGGGTACATGTGCCTGACTACCGTCCAGGTGCCGTGGTCCAGTCCCCAGTCGTGGTCCAGTAGCGGATGGGCGGCGGGGATGAGGCTGGCCGTTTGAGCCGCCAGCTCCGGATTTCCCCGGGCAGGATAGTTCACTTCAAAAAGGGCAGGGGGGAAACCATAAAAATCGTGAATGGTAGGAGGAGCGTCCATAGCGGTAATGCGGGTGCCCCTGGTAAACCAGTGCGCCGATACGCAGAGGACGGCCTTTGGGAGGGGGATCTCCTGCCCTTTCTTTTTCCAGCTTTCACTGAATATATTGTCTTCAATTCCATTCATGGGCGATCCGTGCCCGATGAACAGTACCGGCATAGGTGTTGGCTGATCTTCCAGCCGGTCGGTGAACGACCTGAATGCGGAAAGAGATGTCATTGTCATACGTATAAAGATACGCTTTTCAGGATCATTTTAATGTTCAAACATTGAATGGCAGCGGTGACCATTCTCTCAATCGGCGCATTCCTTTATTTTTCATATTTTGTACACTTTAATACCCCCTTTTTCATGGCTGCTCCCCCTAAATCTGCTGCAATAGGGTTCATTTTTGTTACATTACTCATTGATACTATTGGCTTTGGCCTGGTTATCCCTGTTTTCCCGAAGCTGGTCCAGCAGCTGGCGCACGCGGACCTGAGCGTGGCCGCCCAATATGGAGGCTGGCTGGTCACCTGTTATGCCATTATGCAGTTCTTGTTTGCGCCCGTACTGGGCAACCTGAGCGACCGTTTCGGACGCAGACCCGTCCTCTTGTTCTCCCTGCTGGGATTCGGCCTGGATTACGCTTTCCAGGGTTTCGCGCCGACGATCGGGTGGCTTTTTGTCGGAAGGGCGATTGCCGGTGTCACGGGCGCCAGTTTCACTACCGCGTCCGCCTATATCGCCGATATCAGTACTCCAGAAAACAGGGCCCAGAACTTTGGGCTGATCGGCGTAGCCTTCGGGGTGGGCTTTATTGCAGGTCCTGCATTGGGAGGGCTATTGGGAGGCTTTGGGCTCCGGATTCCCTTTTTTGCGGCTGCCGGGTTCAGCCTGCTGAATGCGCTTTTCGGGTATTTCGTGCTCCCCGAATCCCTGTCCCTGGAAAAGAGGCGAAAATTCGATTGGAAAAGGGCCAATCCCCTGGGAGCCATCCTCAACTTCAGGAAGTATCCCGCCCTGACCGGGTTGTTCGTTTCGGTGATTTTTATCTATACCGCCGCCCATGCGGTGCAGACCACCTGGACCTATTATAATATGGAGAAATTCAAGTGGAGTACGGGGATGGTGGGATATTCCCTGGCCTTTGTCGGGTTAATGGTCGCCTTGGTGCAGGGCCTGCTGATCCGCCCGGTCATCCCGTGGCTGGGCCCCAAAAAGAGCGTCTATATAGGATTGCTGTTTTATGTCCTCGGCTATGTCCTGTTTGCCTTTGCGAACCAGGGATGGCTGATGTTCCTGTTCCTTGTGCCTTATTGTCTGGGGGGCATCTCGGGTCCCAGCCTCCAAAGCCTATTATCGGGGCATGTTCCCCCGGACGAACAGGGGGAATTACAGGGCCTGCTGACCAGCCTCATGAGCGCGACTTCCATTTTCGGGCCCCTGCTCATGACGGGCCTTTTTGCCTATTATACCCGCCCGAGGGGACATATTTACTTCCCGGGCGCCCCTTTTCTGGCCGGTGCGTTCTTTATTGGGTGCAGTGTTGTCATTGCCTACCTGACTTTACGGAAAGAAAAAGACCCTCTTGTCAGCCAGGCGCCTCCCCCGGAACAGGTATCCGGCCCTCTTTAGGTCTTATGCTGACATTTTTGCATCTATACCCGCCTTGGCATAATGATTGAAGTTTGAAAGGAAATTACATTCAAAAGGAGATTTATATATGGGTAAGATTATTGGTATAGACCTGGGAACGACCAACAGTTGCGTTTCTGTTATGGAAGGCAACGAGCCGGTAGTCATTGCAAATGACGAAGGACGCCGTACAACCCCGTCGGTGGTGGCATTCTTGAAGAACGGGGAAAGGAAAGTGGGAGACCCGGCCAAGCGCCAGGCCATCACTAACCCTGTAAATACCATCCAGTCCGTAAAACGCTTCATGGGTAGACATTACCAGGAAGTAACCGACGAAATCAAGCACGTTAGCTATAAGGTGGTGCAGGGCGATAACAATACCGTGCGTATTGATATTGACGGCCGTCTGTATACCCCGCAGGAAATTTCAGCAATGATCCTGCAAAAAATGAAAAAGACGGCGGAAGATTACCTGGGCCAGGAAGTCACTGAAGCGGTGATCACTGTACCGGCGTATTTCAATGATGCACAGCGTCAGGCTACCAAGGAAGCCGGAGAGATTGCGGGCCTGACCGTCCGTCGTATCATCAACGAGCCTACTGCAGCGGCACTCGCCTATGGCATGGATAAGAAGCACCAGGATATGAAGATCGCAGTGTTCGACCTCGGCGGTGGTACTTTCGATATCTCCGTTCTGGAACTCGGCGAAGGCGTATTTGAAGTGAAATCCACCAACGGGGACACACACCTGGGCGGAGATGACTTTGATAAGGTGATTATGGATTGGCTGGCCGATAGCTTCAAGTCAGAAGAAGCCGTGGACCTGCGCAAGGACCCTATGGCCTGGCAGCGTTTGAAAGAAGCTTCTGAAAAGGCAAAGGTAGAACTGTCTTCCTCTTCGGAAACGGAGATTAACCTGCCTTATATCACCGCAGTGGATGGCGCCCCTAAACACCTGGTAAAGAAATTGACCAGGGCTAAGTTTGAACAATTGGCCGATTCTTTGTTTGAGCGTTGCCTCAAGCCTTGTGAACAAGCATTAAAAGACGCCGGATATAACAATTCCAATATTGATGAAGTCATTTTAGTAGGCGGTTCTACCCGTATTCCTAAAGTGCAGGAAATTGTAGAAAAATTCTTTGGCAGGAAGCCCAATAAGGGAGTTAACCCTGATGAAGTAGTGGCGGTGGGCGCATCCATTCAGGGTGGCGTACTGACAGGAGAAGTAAAAGATGTATTGCTGCTCGACGTTACCCCGCTCAGCCTGGGTATCGAAACAATGGGTGGTGTAATGACTACTTTGATTCCTTCCAATACGACTATCCCGACCAAGAAATCGGAAAGCTTCTCTACGGCTTCCGATAACCAGCCAGGGGTACAGATCCACATTCTGCAGGGAGAACGTTCCTTGTCCAAGGATAACAAGAGCCTCGGTATGTTTAACCTGGATGGTCTTCCACCGGCTCCCCGGGGCGTTCCCCAGATTGAAGTCACCTTTGATATTGATGCCAATGGGATCCTTCATGTGAGCGCAAAAGACAAGGGCACCGGTAAGGAACAGAAGATCCGTATTGAAGCCGGTAGCGGTCTGAGCAAGGAAGAAGTGGAAAAGATGAAGGCCGAAGCCAAAGCCAATGAAGCCACCGACAAGGCGGCTAAGGAAAAAATCGAAAAGATCAACCAGGCCGATAGCCTGATCTTCCAGACTGAAAAGCAACTGAAAGAATTCGGAGAAAAGATTCCGGCGGACAAGAAAGGACCGATTGAAAGCGCCTTGAACCGTTTGAGGGAAGCGCATAAATCCCAGGATATTGCAGCGATAGATGCGGCAACGACTGAGATGAACAATGCCTGGACCGCCGCTTCCGAAGAGATCTATAAAGCCCAGGCAGGGGGTGCACAACCCGGTGGAGAAGCCCATGAAGGCCCCCATCCTGAAGGTGCCGAAGCTGCACAGGGAGATACCGTCACAGACGCGGAATATGAAGAAGTGAAATAAAGGCTGGAATAACAGTATAAGAAAGAGGGACCTGCGATTGCGG
>Ga0302310_10002178_pt1 | contig 16000 bp, 21 predicted proteins | sample III_Palsa_N1_2_FD_200451 | JGI IMG/M metagenome (GOLD analysis project Ga0302310, IMG submission 200451) | Peat permafrost microbial communities from Stordalen Mire near Abisko, Sweden - III_Palsa_N1_2 | ecosystem: Environmental > Terrestrial > Soil > Palsa > Peat permafrost | place: Sweden...
CGCCACTGTCTTCGATCTACCCATACGTGCTCAGCGGCCTGAAGATCGAGGAGCACAATCACGTTTGCGCGGCCGATCTCACGTTTTCTGCCGATGGCACATAGGTTTCAGTATTTGGTGGCCATCATCGATGTGGGCAGCCGCAAGACGCTGTCCTAGAGGGTGTCGAACACGATGACTCCCGACTCTTGCGTTGAGGCGACATGTTCATCGAATGGCTGTGGCGCAGCGTGAAATACGAAAATATCCATTTTGCGCACGTACGAGACGGGAACGCAGCTGCGACGCGGACTGACCGAGTACTTTGACTTCTACAACACCGGGCGCAAGCATAAGGCAGGCGCGGGGTTGCCCTACTCCGGACGACGTTGACCACGGTCGTGTACCCATGAGAGAGCGTCAGAACGGCCCTGAGGTACTCGGTGCGCAGCGAGACAAAGAGGAGGCTTCATCCGTCGATTTATAGGAGCCGCCCAGACTCAGCGGCCAACGGCGCCGCCAGCTGCCCGCCAGACCTGCGGACCGCAGTCGGCGATGTCTGACGAGTCATTTGATGTGGTTTTCACACGGAGCTTTGCGTCACCGCTTCCACGACCAGGATGCTTTGCCTTCGCGATTCAGTAACAAATCCTGACCGCAAACTGTGAGCCGAAAGCTTCGCCCGACGGCGGTTCAACTACATAGCACTGCTTCGCACAATTTCCCAGATCGCCTGACGTCACAGTGGCGCGGTAATGTTCCTTCCTGGATTCACCTGAAGTCCAGCTTCTGTTCAGCTAGGCTTTATGAGCTTTCCGACATAGTCGCGAAATGCAGAAGAGAAGCCGAACGGATTCTCCACCCACCATTCTCTCACGCTCTCCGACGAAAACACCGTCTTAATGCCATTCTCTTCGGCCGCAACAATACCAAAATCTCCGGCCCCGAGGTCCGCTTGTGTGTACATAGTTTCGCAAACGTGCAGGTAGGCCCGCACCATTGAGTCAAAGCGCCATCGCTCCTCTGGCGTCAACGCGCTTCTATCGTTCAGTCCCGAAAGCCAAATTCTGGTTATCTCGCGATTCCGCGCCCATAGGAAGTTGAGTCGATTCAACGCCTCGGAGACTGCATGATGCGACGCCGCCCGCGTGGCTTTCGTGTTTTGGCGGATCTGGAAGCCGACGAAGAGGAGCGAGGCAACGACTGCCACGGAACCCAGAGTCTGCGAAACCTGCGAGACCTCAGTGAGATTCACGTACAACTTCCTCGCCCTCCACGTGACCTCGAGACCTAGCCCGGATGGCGCGCCATGAAATCGAGGATGAGGCTGGCGATTTCGTCGTTCTTCTCCTCCAGCGCGAAGTGGCCGGCGTCCAGCAGATGAATTTCCGCGTCCGGAAGGTCGGCGCGGAAGGCCGTCGCACCCGCCGCGATGAAGGACGGATCGTTCGCGCCCCAGGCAACCAGCGTGGGCGGCTTGTGTTCGCGAAGCCAAGCCTGCCAGGCGGGGTAGGATGCGACGTTCGTGCGATAGTCGTAGAGCAGAGCCGCTTGGATCTCGTGCTGAGCCGGTTGCGAGATATGGGCAAATTCGTCGGTCCAGCTATCCGGGTCATATGCTTCCGCATGAGAGGTGCCGGCCAGGTGTCGTTGCTTCGTCGCCTCATAGGAAAGAAAGGCGTCGACGACCTCAGGGTGCGCCTGCGGATCAGCCCAATATTCCGCGATCTTCGCCCATTTCGGTCCAAGCCCCACTTTGTAGGCGTTACCGTTCTGGACGATCAGCGCGCGCAATCGCTCCGGGTGGGCCAAGACGATGCGATAACCGATTGGCGCCCCGTAATCGAAAAGGTAGAGCGTGTAGCGGGTTATCTTGAGCTGCTCGAGCAGCGCATCGATTGTCCCGGCGAGATGGTCGAAGGTGTAACTGTAAACTGCCGGCGACGGTGCGTCGCTCTGACCGAAACCCGGGAAATCCGGCGCGATCAGGTGACAGCGCGTCGCCAGCAGTGGGATCAGCGTGTCGAATCCCCGCGAAGACGACGGGAACCCGTGCAGCAGCACGATGGTGGGCGCGTCCTTGGGGCCCGCCTCCCGATAGAAGACCCCGACCCCCTCGACCTGAGTGCGGTGATAGGTGGTTGTCGCCGTGGTCGAGGGGATAGGGCTTGCCGCCGCCGCGGATCCCGCAAGCGCCACGACAAGGATCGCGGCTCCAACCGTTTGAGGGTTCATGGTCTCACTCCTTCCGATGACGTCAGACGCGCGCGTGCGTCCTGGCGAGGTCCACCGCAGCTTGTTTTGCCTGCTCAAACGCGCCCTTGGGATCTGGCGTCAGAAGGGTGGGTTGGAATCTCACCTCGTCGATGGCGGTGACGCCGGCTTGGTTGAGCCAGGCCTTGAGATAGGTGGAGTGGTGATCGACCCCAAAGGCTGGCGACGGGCGGCGATCGGCATAGGCGCCGCTGGTCAGCACCAGGGTGGCGTGCTTGTTTTTCAGCAGGCCGAAGTAGCCGGTCTCTGGCTTCAAGCCAAAAAGGAGACCCGGCTGATGGATGATGTCGATGTATTGCTTAAGCGTGTATGGGACCGTGCCGTTCCACATAGGCACCGCGAACAGATAGCGGTCCGCAGCGATGAAGCGGGAGGCGATCTTTACGATTTGGTCCCAGGCAGTCTTTTGCACGGCGCTCTGCTCTTGTCCGAGAAACACATTGACCTTGGCGTTAGCCTTGTCGCCGTCGAATGCCGGCAGTTCGGCCTGCCAGAGCGGGAGCACATCGACCTCAAGCGCGGGGTTCGTCGCCTTGAGGGTGTCAAGGTAGGTTTGAGCGACCTTGATCGACTTGGACTGTTCGCCCCGAGGGGAGGCTTGAATGAAGAGCAGCTTGGTCATGGCAGGGAACCTTTCGGATGTGGGTGGTAATCGCCGATGCGTCGACGGGTTTGGCGTCAGAGGCCGAGGCCGCTTAGGCCCGGGTGGTCGTCGGGGCGGCGACCCAGGGGCCAGCGGAAATGCCGCTCGGCCTCTGCTATGGGGTTCTCGTTAATACTGGCGAAGCGCGCAGCCATCAGGCCGTCGGCGTCGATGCGCCAATTCTCATTGCCGTAAGCGCGGAACCAGTTGCCGCCATCCTCGTGGTATTCGTAGGCGAACCCCGCCGCGATGCGGTCCGCGGCGAAAGTCCTGAGCTCCGTGATCAGGCGATAGTCCATTTCGCGGACCCACCTACGGGTGAGGAACACCTGGCTCTCCTCGTGGCAATTCGGAAGCTCGACCCGGTTCGGCCAGCGGCATTCAGCAGGGTGGTCTAAGACCACCCGCGACGGATCGCGCGTATTCCAGGCGTCCTCAGCGGCAAGCACTTTCTGGATCGCGGTCTTTTCGGTAAACGGGAGCAGCGGTGGGCGACTCATGGCTTGGTTCTCAGGCAGGTAAGCGGATGAGGAGCGCCAGCCGGACATAGTAGGAAGCGGGCCGGCCGGCGTCAGATCACGGACGCCGAGCTTCCGCGACCGCCAAGGTGTCGATGTACTGCCGGAAGCGGGTGATCTTCCCGTTCTTCACCGTCCAAACGTGGGCGTAGCGCGCCTTAGAGCTCTTGCCGGTGGCGCCGTGGACGCCTTTAAAATCGCCGAGCGACACCACAGTCTCACCTTCGGTGATGAACTCCGCGGGCACGAGCGAGAAGCTAGTCCACTCGGCCATCAAGGGCTTGAACAGGCCCTCGGCGACGGCGCCGGGGCCGCGGCCTTCAACCTTGTAATGCCACATGGTGATCCACTCGATGTCTGGGTCCATCAGGCCCAGGGCGCCGGCGGCGTCGCCGCCGGAAAGCTTGTCGTAGAAGTCGCGGACGGTGTCCGTCGGGGTGGTGGTCATGGTCAGTCTCCGTTGACGAAGTTCCGTTCTCGGTGGCCTCGAAGGTCGGGGCCTAACGTCAGCACAAGTGCTTGGCGAGGAAGTCGCGCATGGCCGCGCCGATCGCGCGGGCGTGGGTCTCCAATGCGAAATGGCCGCTGTCGACAAAACGGACCTCCGCGTTCGGGACGTCCCGTTTGAAGGCTTCGGCACCCGGCGGGATGAAGAAGGGGTCGTTTTTGCCCCAGATGGCCAGCACCGGCGGGCGCTTGTCTCGCAGATAGGCCTGAATGTCGCCGTAGAGGGCGACGTTGGTCTTGTAGTCGCCAAGCAGGTCTAGCTGGATCTCGTCGTTGCCGGGGCGCGCCAAGTAGAAGTCGTCGAGGTTGCGGCCATCGGGCGAAACCAGCGCCGGATCGCTCACGCCGTGGGTGTATTGAAAGAGGGTGGTCTGCGGGGCTAGGAAGCCGCGCAAGGCGTCGCGGTTGGCCTGGGTCGGCTCGTTCCAGTAGGCCTGGACCGGGGCGAAGGCCTCAGATACGCCTTCAAGGTAGGTGTTGCCGTTCTGAGAGACGATCGCGATGATGCGATCAGGTTGGGCCAGCGCGAGACGGAAGCCGATCGGGGCGCCGTAATCGAATAGGTAGATGGCAAATTGCTTCAGGCCGAGCACATCGGTGAAGCGGCCGACCACCGTGGCGATGTTCTCGAAGGTATAGGCGAACGCATTGCGGGTGGGCTGCTCGGTCATGCCGAAGCCGGGCAGGTCCGGGGCGACGACATGGTATTTGTCGGCCAGCTCTGGGATCAGATCGCGGAACATGTGGCTGGCGCTGGGGAAGCCGTGCAACAGCAGGACGACTGGAGCACTCTGGTCGCCGGCGGAACGGTAGAACACCTTTAGGCCATCAACGTCGACGGTGTTGAAGCGGACGGTCATCATGCGATCTCCTGGATCATGCGGCGCCGGGCTGCGCTCTTTGAGGAGGATATTGTCGATCTTTCCGGACCGACTGGGCAGCGGTTGAGTTCGGGAAGCAGCCTCCCATTAAGTGGAAGTGTCTTTTGGGTGGAATGCATGAAGCGAAGCTAGCTTGATGGATTCTCAATCAAAATAGTGCGCCGTAATGCAGACTGAACTTCATCAACGTGGCGTACGATGACCTCAAGCGCTCAAGAGTATTCGGCTGATCATCTCCGACGCCTGCAGAGGACTTGTTGAAGCCGCTGCGGAGGTGTTTCCCAAGACCGACTGGCAGCGCTGCGTGGTCCACTTCTATAGCAACGTATTTAGCCACGTGCTCAACGGCAAGGTGGCCGAAGTGGCGCGAATGCTCAAGGCAATCCACGCCCAGGGGAGGGGATTCGAGGTCGTCGCGCAGCTGGCCGTGCGCATGGACGTCCACCAGCGGTCTCGACACCCAGTATTTTGGCGTCTCATTGACACTGTATGCTGACCAAGCGGCGGCAGACGAGGCCGAGCGCTTTCTTGAAGAACGGCCGCAGGCCCCGATATTCATCGCACCGGCTCGGATCGTGCGCTAAGCGCCCCGGAGCCCGCTCGAGGGGCTCACGGTGGCATCCGCTGTACAGATCTCCGGCCGGCGGTTTTGGCACCTGTGGCACCGTAGGCTGTCTCGGACCCGCCCTAGTAGCACGCCCTCGCCAAACATCTTCTGAATTGGCCTCGCAAAGAGTTCTCTGGAATGGCTGCAGGTGCAGGGTGGCGGTAATCACATAGTGATTGGCGTAGGTGGCCAGCAGCTCATCATTCCAAAATCCTAGCCTCAAGCCCTGGATCCTCAGCAAATGGCGGCCGCAGCACTGTATGGCAAGCACCTCATACAGTGGTCCGAGGCCGTTGGCACTGTATGACGCCATGCGTAGGGCAGGAACATCATGGGTCTGCCTGTCGCCGGCAAGTGGTGCCCACTGCCACTCGGTTTTTGCCTGGGAGCCTCGGTGTTCAGCTACATGCGGCAGTCGATTAGGCTTGTCACGAATAAGCACATTCGAGGCTTGGGATGACGATCAAGAACCCCTTGACGCTGTCGCAACGAAGGTGAGAGCCTTCAAATGCGCCGCGTACCGATCAGGCGGTCAACGCCCACGCCCCGCCACCCGGAAGGCGAAGGCGCCAGGTGTTTAAACCGGGGCGCGCGGACCTAACAAAACTGTGCGGTCCGCCGCCCGCCGACCGCTGAGGGTTGCGATTGCCCCGATTAAGCCGCGGCGCGGGCGCTAACCAGTGGGAAGTCCACGTCTATCTTCATCACTTCGTTTATGTAATTTGTCCACGTATTGAACGCGACGTGCTGGACGATCTCAATAATTTGGGCGTCGGTGTAACCAGCCGCTTTGACGGCCCTCAAATCGGTCTCGCTTACGTGGCCTCGAGAATGTGTCACAAGCGCGGCAAATTTCAGGGCGGCATCGGCTTTTGGATCATTGGACTTCCCCGTTCGGTTCAATGCTAGCTCCACGTCATCAAGCTTGGCGACGTTCTTGCCGAGATACGTGTGTGCGGATAGGCAATAGCTACAGCCATTGATCTCGGCAACCGTAAGCGCAATGCGTTCACGGGTAGCGGCAGGCAACTCGCCTTTGTTTAGCGCGCTCATCATGCCTAAGTAGCCTTCCAATGCGGCCGGGCTGTTGGCGACGAGCCGGAATAAATTGGGGACGACACCCAGCATCTTTTTCACCGCCTGAAGGAGCGGCTGGGAAGCGGCTGGTGCAGCCTCAATTGTCGGGGGTGTTGTAATACGTGACATGAGAAAACTCCTACGGGTGTTGATGTTCACATTGCGCGAGCACGAAGGGCCGCCGTGCGGGAGCAATACATCAAAAGACAGGTCGTGAAAGATTTGGCCGCGCATTCCGATAAATCCAAACCCAGCGGCATGGGACATCGGCTTGCGTCAACAGAATATGGGGAGTGTTCACACTCTGTCTTGCCGGATCAGGGAGGTTTTATGCAGATATTGCGGTAGAGTGGCTGATCTGATCAGTGCTCTGCCGTGCACGCCGTCATTTAATCGATCATCGTGCATGCTCTTCAATTGTCACTGCTGGTTACTATCGCTCTCCTGGCTACCTCAGTACACTTGGTCAGGCGCAACCGAGCTATTCGGTGCCATAGCAGTGAGACGAGGCTAGAGACCACCCGGGAGCGGAAGAGGGATCCTATGCGACACGACATGGTTCCGGGGGCCGTCTTCCCCGACTACGAACTCTCTGACCATACCGCGAAGCGCCGCAAGCTCTCGGCGCTACAGGGCCCGGATCCTATGGTGCTCGTCCTCAGTCGGGGCGGCTTCTGCCCTAAAGATCGCCGACAGTCCGAAGGGCTTCTGCAACTGCATCGCGAAATGGAGGTTGGCTATTGCAGGCTGGTCACCATCAGCACCGACAACCTTACCGAGACGAACGAATATCGCAGCGGTGTCGGCGCCCATTGGCCCTTTCTCTCAGACACCAAGCGTGTCGTGCAGAAGGACCTCGACATCTCCGAATATACTGATCCCAGCCACAATCCGATGATCCCCCATGTGATCGTCCTCGAGCCCGGTCTCGTCATATATAAGATCTACAATGGCTACTGGTACTTTGGCCGGCCAACCATGGAAGATCTACGGCAGGATCTGCGGGTCGTCGCAATGAAATGCAGGCCGGACTGGGACATCACAACGCCGGAACTCAGATCCGCGTGGCAGCAGGGCCGTAAGGATCTCTTTTATCCATACGGCAAAACTTATGCCGAGACTATCGGTGGTCAGGATCAGGAGTCTGATCCGCTGGAGAACCCAAAATGAGCATAGTGCGCTTCAACAAGGATCATGAATGGGTACGCCTCGATGGCAGCGAGGCTGTCGTTGGCATCACTGACTATGCCCAGGCGCAGCTTGGCGAAGTCGTCAATGTCGACCTTCCGCAAGTGGGGAAACGGGCCGAACAGGGCAAAGAAATTGCGGCCGTCGAGTCGGTGAAGGCGGCTAACGATCTGTACTCACCCATCTCAGGTGAGGTCACTGCTGTCAATGTGACGCTCACTGCGGATCCGGCAAAGGTCAACGCCGATCCGATGGGCGAGGGCTGGTTCTTTAAGCTGCGTGTCACGGATAGGAAGGAGTTCGACGCACTTTTGGATGAGGCAGCGTATAAGAAATTCGTTGACGCTCTCGCCTGAAGTGTTTGTCAGCGGCATTTTGCATCAGGCGTTTCAGAGAGACTCGCGATTTGCCAAGCTTCTCGATAGCAACGGACTGCAGTGCCAGTCTCACAGTCTCACCTCCGCAGCCGCCGCGTGTAACGCAAGCTCGCGCTTCGTCAGGCGCACGAACTTTGCGCGTGTGTCGGTTGCGTCGGGTACCTGCTCGACATGGCCGCGTATTTCCAGTTCCCGAACGAGCTCGCACTGCCGCATTTCATGGCTGTTGTTGTCGCCGGTACTCTCGGGGCGACTGACCAAAGTGATTCAAAAAGATTCGACTGAAATGGCTATGGCTGACCCCAACTTCCGTCGCGATCCTAGAAATCGAATAGCTGGAACTGGCAAGGAGAGCCTGCGCACGCAACAGACGGCGTTGTGTAATGAAGGCGTGCGGGGAGATCCCTACCGTGGCCTGAAATCGGCGTAGTAACTGCCAGACCGTCAATCTCGAGTATTCTGCAAGCATTGTGAGACTGATGCACTCTTCCAGGCGCTCGTCTATAAAGCGCTCTATGCGCACCATCTGAGCGCGGCTAAATGCCGGCGCTCCGGCTCGATGGCCGATCTCTTTGCACGTACCCGCAGCGTTTCCCACCCGATAGGCGATCAAAGTGGCAATTGCCTCGGCAAACGCCGGGCTTAGCACGGGTCCTGCGCGCATGGCGTTGCGCAACTCCATTGCTGCCGTGGAGACGAATGCGTCTCGAACCGTGAAGGTATCCGGAAGTCTTAACCTTGTGTCGCCGAGCGCCGAGCAAAGAAATGCTTCAGAGAGCTGTAACGAAACAACATCGGCCCCGCGCCTCCACTCTACCGAGTGTGGCTGCCCAATGGGAATGGCGAGGATGTCACGTGGGCCCATATGGTGTACCAACGTGCGACCGGTCTCGGATTGCCGAGACACACTGTATTGTGCATGCTCTAGCGGCACGCATATTTGCACCGTGTCGTGGACCTCTTCCGCATAACTAGTGGGCCCTGACCGGTGGCAATACAGCTCGAAGCGTCCTGGATCGGAGAAGGTGAGCGGGCGGCTACTCATTTACCTACCGTGCGATGACGTAAGCGGCGTGGCGCAAGGGCAATTGATAGTCTTGGGATAAGCCGACCGCAGACGCCTCTTATTTCCAGCAAGAGAGACCCGCGTTCGCCTGTATTCGGCGGACTGGCCGTCATGAGGTCATAGTCCAAGATCGCTCAACGAAGGGTGGTCATCAGGACGACGCCCGAGTGGCCAGCGATACTTGCGTTCGCGCTCGTGGATTGGTGCGTCATTGATGCTTGCCACTCGGCGCCTCATCAGTCCGCGTTCGTCAAACTCCCACAACTCGTTTCCGTATGACCGGAACCAATTGCTGCTATCGTCGTGCCATTCATAGGCGAAGCGAACCGCGATGCGATTTTCTCGAAATCCCCACAGCTCCTTGATAAGGCGATAGTCCAACTCTCGATGCCATTTCCGTGTTAGGAAGGCGACGATTGCGTCTCGACCCTGCAGGAACTCGGTTCGGTTGCGCCACTGACTATCTGGTGTGTAGGCGAGCGCTACGCGCCCTGGGTCGCGGCCGTTCCATGCATCCTCGGCAAAGCGGATCTTCTGTACTGCTGCTTCCACCGTTGTGAACGGCGGCAGTGGCGGACGTTCGGCTTCCATCATTTGGTCCTTCTAACGCTTCTAAGGGCTCGTATGGTTCACCGGTCAAACGCCGCAGCTGCGCGACTGAACGCCGGACGGGCCCGAACTTCGGCAAACCAACGCGAAAGCGCCGGAAGTCGGTTCCAAGGCAACTCGTCCGCTACCGAGGCAACTATCGTGACAGCGGCAATATCTGCGATTGAGAAATCGGCGCCGGCGATAAACGTGCCCGCCGAGGCGAACCGCTCGGCATGTTCGATAGCGGCCGTCGAACGTTCGGCCAGCAATTTCGCGGCAACGGCGTTTTCCTGCGTCCTGAGGAAAAATGCGGCATGGCTTGGGGCAATCACGTCCGTGACGAAATAGAGGAACCGCTCAAGCACGCGCGCTTGCTCCCGTTTGTCGCCTGGTAGGAGCTTTTCGGGCGCACTAGCGGCGGCATAAAGGACAATGGCATTGGATTGAGTCAAGACGAACGGTTCGTCTGGCTGAGAACGCTCGACGAGCGTTGGTACCTTCCCGGCCGGATTTAGCTTCCTGTATTCGACCTCACCTCCGCCCGGCGTCCTTGGATCATAGCGGCGCACAATGTAGTGCATGCCGGCTTCGTCCAACGCCATAGCGGCCCGAATGCAATTGCCGGTCTTCATCCCGTAGAGAACGAATGACAAGGAGGCGTCCATGATTTGCCTCGACCGGCCGCTACTTTGCACCCGCTCGGACAGCCTGTGCGATTACATCGACCACAACGTCCGGGAAGGTGACGGGGATGGCGTGCGAAGACTTAAGCTCAGTGACGTGAGAACGGGCACGCTCGGCCTCAAACTTAAACTCCTCCTGGGGAATGACAGGATCGAGCAGGGGTCGGATTTGCCAGCTAGGCTTAGTCGTCCATGCAGCCGATGTCAGCGGCTCTTGCAGGGCGGCCAGGGCAATGGGCCGTTGGGTGGCGATCATCAAAGCGAGCACGCTCTCTGGTACGTCGGCTGCGAGGAGATAGCCGTACCTGTCGGCCTTGACGAGGAGATTTGTGCCGCTTGTTCCGTCAGGCAACGTGTAGGGGGTCAGATCAACGGACGTGGCGAAGTCACCGCCGGGAAACCGTTCGAGGCAATCGTTTGTAGACTCGCCCACCCCGGGCATAGGGGAACCCGCGTAGATAAGTCCCTTGACCTTGGGGTCGTCCCCGGCCTGGGTGATGACCGCCCCGCCGTAAGCGTGAGAGACCAGGATCACGGGACCGGAGATCGTGTCCAGTAGGCTACGCAGGTAGGCAGCATCGTGCGCAACGCCCCGTAAGGGATTTGAGAAGACCTTGAACGAGTAACCTTCGCTCTGGAGCCGCTGGATCACTCCATGAGTCCAGAGCGAGGAGTCCTCGACGGCCCCGTGCACGAGCACGATAGTGGGTTTAGAGTCCTGTGTTTGAGTATTCATAATTAGTTGTCATCCGCTTATTGATCCGCTGGTTGCCATGCTTATCGGCACGAAAGCGGTCCCTGTGCTCGCGACTTGATGCTCGGGTCACTGAAACGTCGTGAGTGTTTCTCAATGATGTGCGTAGCGAAACGTGGACGGCGCTCGTCCGAAACGGTTGATGGAGGAAGCGGCATATCCAAGCGCCGCCCAGACGCTCTCACTTCTCGGCGACTACCTGAAGCCGATAGACCTTAGGAGCCACGGCAAATAGTTTGTCCGCCTGCGCAACAAGCTCCTTTCCTGCCTCGCCGTTCAAATGAGCCTCGCGGCTGGCTTCATCATTGAAGGTGTCGAAGATCCTATAAACGCCAGCCTCGCCATCGACCCTCGCCGCGTGCCAAGACAGCGTTCCAGGCTCTTTTCTCACGATCGAGGCTTCCTTCTTTAAGAAGGCCTCGACTTCCGACTCTTTTCCAGGTTTTGCCTTCAACTCAACAAGTAACGCTAACTGCGACATTTGGATTTCCTCTCTTGAATAGTCATGAGTTACAACAGGCCGTATTTGTCACGAGCACAATTGCGAGTTCCCCAATTGGCTCCTGATACGTTCCGGGTTCATCTCAACGGCGCACACGCCAATGCGTGCGTAGTTGTTTGCATAGCCGTGCGGGTTGCGTAAACGCCATTCAGGTTCCGTTCTTAGCCAACTGTGGATAGTCGATATAGCCGTGGTCGTCGCCACCATAAAAACTTCCGGTATCCGGCGGGTTAAACGGTGCCCGGTGACTTAAGCGCGCGGGTAGATCGGGGTTTGCGATGAAGAGTCGGCCATACGCCACGGCGTCGGCAGTGCCGTCCGATACAGCACGCTCGCCCCGCTCAGCGTCATATCCTCCGTTAGCTACATAGATCCCCTTCCATGCCGAGCGCAAGCGTCGGAAGAAGTCCGCCTTTACCCGGGATGCTTCGCTGATGGGGTCCTCAACTACGTGTAGATATCCGGGCCGGTATCCATTGAGTACGTCCACCGCAGTCGCGAAGGTTTCCTCTGGATTGGCGTCGCCCATGTCGTTGAAGGTACCGATGGGCGAAATGCGTACTCCAACCCTCGCTGGCTCCCATACCCCGAGAACCGCCCCGACGACTTCGCCGAGAAAACGCACGCGGTTCGAAACGCTGCCGCCGTAGGCGTCGACGCGAACATTGGATTGCGACCGGAGGAACTGGTCGATCAGGTAGCCGTTCGCAGCGTGAATTTCGACGCCATCGAAGCCTGCGGCCTTGGCATTGGATGCAGCGCGACCATAGTCCTCGACCGTGCTTCGGATCTCCGGGAGGGTGAGCGCTTGGGGCTTCGAAACATCGACAAATCCCGTCTCAATGTATGTCTGGGCGCGAGCCATGATCGCGGAGGGCGCCAATGGAGAGACGTTTCGCGGCAAAAGGCTGCTGTGCGAGATGCGACCAACGTGCCACAGCTGAAGAAAAATGCGCCCGTTGGCATCGTGTACGGCATCGACTACCGGCTTCCACCCTGCAATTTGCACCTCGGAATGAATGCCTGGGGTGTTGATATAGCCCTTTCCCATAGGCGAGATCTGGGTGGCCTCTGAGATAATGAGGCCGGCCGACGCACGCTGGCTGTAGTACGTGGATGCCCGGGGACCGGGGACGCCACTTGGCAGGGCACGATTTCGGGTCAATGGCGCCATGAAGACGCGATTGGCGAGTTTCAGATCGCCAAGAGCTATTGGATCGTATAGGCGCGCCATCTAGGGTTCCAGAAATAAAAGCCTAACTGTGTTCGGTGAAGTGCAACGTGAAGGGCTCGCGCCTAGGCAATGACCCCCATTTGAGGGGGAGGCCGGTACAGCTGATGAGTGCCTTGTGCATGTGCGCCGTGAGAGGCGGCTTCATGATTACGTTGCAGCGCATCTACTACTGTCCATTGTCGCGGTAAAGGCTCCGGCTGGCACTCTCCTGGCTTGCTCCAGCGTGTTCATTTCTTGCGGCGAGAACGACGCACTGAGATGCAATCGCTTTAACTACGGGTTTGAACATGGGAGCGAGGCGAACTGCCGGATCGGGCGAGAAAACATTGGGTCGCGTCCGCTCCGGGGGGCAGGGGTGACAACAACCAATCCATCGGATCAGAACAACGACGGTCTGAGATCTGCAACCCCTTCTCTATGGCCAGCGCGGTATCGCCCCGGTGTCACACCGGCGGCACGGTAGAAGGCGCGCGAGAAATTGGCCTGCGATGAGAAGCAGCAGGCACGCGCGATGTCCTCCAAAGACCGATCGTCGTCTGCTAGAAGGGATTTCGCATGGCCGAGACGCCGATCACTGACGTATTGATGCGGCGACTTACCGGTAGCGCGCTTAAAGGACCGAGCGAAATGAAAGCGACTGAGCGACGCGATGGCCGCGAGCTTGCCTATTGAGAGATCGTGCTCGAGATGAACTTCTATATATTCCAAGACCCGCGTGAGCCTTCGACGGTCGAGGCCGGGGAACGGGGCAAGCGGTTCCTCTATGTTGCCTGCTGCAGTGGAGTAACTGTGATGAAGTCTGGCGGCCAGTCCAAGCGCCAACGTCTCGACTAGAACCTTTCCGGCTGATGTCTCTCGGCACATCTCGGCCAGTACGATATGCGCAATCTGCTCCAGAAGGGGATCCTGAAAGCCCGCCTGATAGCGCACATCGGCACCGTCCGTTGCGGTTTCGAATGTCCCCGCTAGAATGGAGAAGGGTTTCGATGGCAGGTAGAGGTGAAGGACCTCCGGTATGTCATGCGTAATCTGCAGAAAGTCCTCTTTTAGCCCGGCAGGGCACAGCCACATCGTTCCACGGCTGCCGCAGGTCCGCTGCGTAGTCCCGTCGGCGCGGCGGGTGACTGTTGAGCGACCGCGAATAAGTATTCCGATTTCCGTGTAGGGGGGCGTAAAGGTGGGCAGTTCACCCGCCGGGTGCGATCGGCGCTCGGCGAGAAGCCCCACCCATCCGCGCTTGACTGAGGAATCGATCAACTCCCCGGTCGGAAACTTTCCATAGCCATGGCCAAGGACTTTCACGACGCGTTCCCCCGGCGCATCCTGCTCGCGTCCGCTCCGTAGTCCTTGCGCTCGCTCTCCCATATATGTACACCGAATAAGCTCTTCATCGCGGAGTTCCTGCAAATGCGCCTAGCTGTGTTCACTTGTGCGGAAGTCAGAAGGACGGTTACGCCTCCGCTTTGAACGCTGGATCAATCTCCACCGGCGAAAGATGATGGGTGTAGTTGCTAAGGGTCTTAAGGGCAACTCCGATGAGCACTTCTCCGACCTGATCGCTGCGGTACCCGGCGCTCAGGAACGACTGGATGGTCTCGGCGCCGACGTGCCCCCGGTTCAGCACGACCTCTCGGGTGAGATTGACCAGAGCGTTGAGTTTCACATCCGGCACTGGCTGCCCAGCTCGTATTGCGGTGACGACGGCGGCTTGAACTTTGAGCATGCCCTTGGCGAGGGTGCTGTGGGCGGCAGTGCAATAATTGCACTCGTTGACTACGCTTGCGGTCAGCAGGACCAGCTGCCGTTCCGCCGGACTCAGTGTGCCTCGGCTATAAGTGGCTTCGAGGCCGATGTATCCCTCGAGCAACGTCGGTGAGTTGGAGAAGGCGGCGAACAGGTTTGGGATAAATCCGAAAGCCTTCTTCATTTTATCTAGAAGCGGGCGAGACCCGGCGGGAACCTGCTTGTCCTGAACCCGCGGGAAAATTAGGTTGGCCGAAGTGCTCATACCGTGGCTCCAGAATGCTTGAGGGTGCGGGGGAAGACCTAGATGGACTACACGGTCCACGTTGCCACGGCGCAAGTGGACTTTCAAGTCCAAAACTGCTAGAACTTTTCTTCATGAAGAAGTCTCCAGCTGGCGGTAAGAAACCGTTCACACCCCGGGGTGCCCCGACCCGGCAGCGAATTGTGGAAGCGACGGTAAGCCTCATATACGCAAAGGGTGTAGAGGGGACCACCCTTGACGATGTCCGCGCTGCGGCTGACGTGAGCAAGTCCCAGCTTTATCATTATTTTGCGGATAAGGACGCGCTCGTTCGCGAGGTTATTTCCGCGCAGGCGGCGCGCGTGCTGGCGGAGCAAGGGACCTCGCTTTCGCAGCTTGACTCCCTGGCGGCGTTCCGGCGTTGGTGCGAGCGCATCCTGGTTTTGAACCGAGGGGCTCCAAATGGTGGATGCCCGCTCGGATCTCTAGCAAGCGAACTGGCCAATAAATCCGAGCAAGCTCGTGCTCTGCTCGTCGCCGGCTTTAATTCGTGGGAGGACCTTCTGGCCGCAGGCTTTGCGAAAATGCAGGAGAACGGCGAACTGGGAAGTTCGTCCGTTCCGAGGGAACTGGCGATCGGCGTGTTATCCGCTGTTCAAGGAGGTCTACTGCTCGCCAAGACTTCGCGCGATGAAGAACCGCTCAAGGTTGCTCTTGATATGGCGTTCAAGCATGTGGCCAGCCACAGCCGATCACTCTCGCGTTCATCCCGTTACCGAGAAGTGGGCTCGGCTAAAAGACGCCCGAAATAGGATCGGGCATCGGTGCGCCGAACCTGGAGGCATTTCTGGAAGTGAGAGGTAAAGAAAGCCGAGCCCTGAATGCCGCACCGATCCTCAATGCCCTTCAGTTGGCTCGGATTTGCGTGCAAAAGCTTCGTTGCGGCGCAGCCTTTCCTCGGCGCCAGCTCTGCGATTACCAAGACCTATCCGCGGCACAGGTTGCTGCAAGAACTCGATGACCTGCGGTCCTTTGATCGCGCCCGGGAAGAGTCGGAAGTAGAAGCGGCGGAAGGTAATTCCGGCGATCACCGACAGCTGATGCCAGTTAAAGTGGTACTGAAGGACCGGGG
>Ga0302310_10002179_pt1 | contig 16000 bp, 13 predicted proteins | sample III_Palsa_N1_2_FD_200451 | JGI IMG/M metagenome (GOLD analysis project Ga0302310, IMG submission 200451) | Peat permafrost microbial communities from Stordalen Mire near Abisko, Sweden - III_Palsa_N1_2 | ecosystem: Environmental > Terrestrial > Soil > Palsa > Peat permafrost | place: Sweden...
GAGCGTTATGGCCGGAGCAGTCGAAGGTTTCCCCTTCGAAGTGGAAGGAATCAACTTCGTCGAAGGGGCCGGAGCTTCCGCCTCCACCATCCTGCTCAACGGCGTCGCGCGCGCCACCACCTGCGCCTCCTCGGCCGCCTGCGCCATATCCCTGAATCCCTCGGACGTGCAATCTGCCGCAACCGTCACCGTTCAAATCCAGAATCCCGGTTCCCCCGGCGCGCTTTCAAATCCGGTGCCCTTCGTCATCATTCCCTTCGACGTTTCCGTCGGCGTCATAACCCTCAGCGCGGTCCAGCCCACCGCCGCTGGAACGAACATCATCGTCACCGACCCCACCACAGCGGCCGAATCCGCGCCCATGAATGTGGATTCCATCGGCTTTCTAACCGGCGGCAACAATTGCGGAATCGGGGCCGCGCCCCTGACCATCACGCGCCCATCGAGCGGCACCTCCACCGTGAGCCTTTGCGTTCACGGCAACTTGCTCGATCCCACTTTTACCTACGCGTTCAGCGGCCCTCCCGGCGGCGATATCGGCGTCACCGCCTCCGCCGTCTCGGGCGTTTTCCCCAACACCATTGAGCTCGATCTGGTGATTTCGAGCACCACGCTTCCCGGCGTGCGCACGCTCTTCATCACCACGCTCAACAACGACCGCGCTTCGGCTACAGGAATGATCGAGGTGGAATAAAAATGAAAACAAAACTCCGCAAGAAGATGAGAACAACGGCGTGCTTGCATCACTCCACAATTCTGCTCTGCGTCTCGCTACTCGCCTGCGCCGCAGCTGCCGCCACAACTCTCGCGCGCATGTCCGTCGCCGATATGACCCGCGCCTCCAGCCTCGTCCTCCGCGCGCGTTGCCTCACCAACTCCACGCGTTGGGCTTCCGGCGAAATCTGGACCTTCACCTCCTTCGCGCCGCTGGACGTCTGGAAGGGTTCCGCGCGCGCCCCCATCACCGTCCGCCTGCTCGGCGGCCGGGCCGGCAACATTACTTCCCATGTTTCCGGCATCCCTCGCTTCCGCGCGGGTGAAGACGTCGTGCTTTTCCTGCAGCAGGCGGCGAACGGAAACTATTCCGTGGTCAGTTGGGCCCAGGGAACGTTCCGGATCGGTCACGCGCCCGGCGCCGGCTCGGAAATCGTCACGCAAGACACCGCCGCGCTCGACACCTTCGATCCCGTCACCCGTGAATTCAAACCCTCGGGCATTCGCGGTCTGCCTCTCGATACCTTGCGAACCCAGGTTTCAACAGCCATGCGCGAAGATTCGGGAGAAAAAAAATGAAGCGAGCCATCGCGCTTCTCACCCTTGCCCTGTTCCTCCAGGCCGCGCTCTTCGGAACCGCGGTCCAGGGTTACACCATCGATTCCACTATCCCGCAAGCCGGTGGTTGTCCCCAGCCGAACCATTGGAATCTCTCCCTGGCGACTCCACTCGATCGCCAGTGGAGCACTTCCCTTCCCGCGCTCTTCGCGCCCGTCATCCTCACCGTGGCCGCTCCGGGCACGCCCGCGCAACTCGATGAAATCGAACAAACCATTTCGGATTCGTTCTCTGTGTGGTCCGGAGTTACCGGAACATCCTTCAACGCCACCGCCTATCCCGGCCTCGAAGCTCCCCTCGTCCGCGTCAGTCCCGCAAATTCCTGCACCGACGACGCCGAAGACAACGTGGACGGCCTCAACACCATCTGCTTCAACCAAACGAGCGACGCCTTCACCGCCGGCGTGCTCGCCATCACCCGATCTTTCACCGCCAACGCTCCCGGAGTAAGCATCGGCGCGAGCGGCCCGGCCGCCTTCGTCGGCCAGATTCTCGATTCCGATACGCTCTTCTGCAACGACGGCAGCGTGACTTTTGCCACGCCCACCGCGCTCTCGACCGTCGCGGGCCAGGGCGCCTACGATCTCGAATCAGTTCTCACCCACGAACTCGGCAACTGGATGGGCTTGGACAGTTCGGCGGAGATACGCGCCATGATGTTCCCCTACGCGCCCCCTCCCGGACAATTTCTCGGCGCCCGCCCCACCGCGGAAGTTCCCGACGGCCCACTCAGCGACGACGACCGCACCGGCATTCGCGTCCTTTACCCTGACCCGAATGACACCACCAACGTCGGCGCTATCAGCGGGCAGATTCTTCCCGCCAACCCATTCTCGCTCGCCACCATCCCTTCACCGTCGCTCGGCGCAACCGTCACCGGAATCGTGGGCGCGCATGTTGTCGCGCTGGACGCCGATACCGGCGCCGTCGTCGCCGCCACCCTCGGCGGATGGAGTTGCAACGCCGCGAGCCCGCCCACGCAGTTCGATGGCACGTTCGATCTCGAACGCTTGCCCCTCGGGCGAAATTACAATCTCTACGCCGAGCCCCTCAGCGGCCTGGCCTTGCCCGCGGATTTCAGCGACGCCCTCGGAGATTTGTGCTCCATGGAAGGAACGCCGGCCTGCGCCACGCCCGCCGTAAACGCGACATTCAACGGCCGCATTCTTCCGGCCTCTCCCTGATTCGCCGAAATCGTCCGGCCCAAAAAAAAGCGGCTCCCGGGGAGGGGGAGCCGCTCGGTACTGCTCTTGCAAACCCGTTCTACTGCGTCGGCAGAATTTCCTGCGTGAAGCCGACCGTGTTCACCGACCGCAACGTCGGAGTTCTCGGCGGCAGCCATTGCGGACCATTGGTAAAGGTTGTGTCAAAGCTGTAATTACGATTGGGCGGCGAATATACCTGACCCGCATTCTTGTAGAGACCGTTCGCTTGCCGATTGTAATAAAAGCTCACCAGCGAGCCTTCGTAGTTACAGTTGATGCCTCCCCAGTTCTCCAGGAAGCGAAGGAAGTTGTGCAGTCCTCCGTCCGTACCGAAGTCCTGTGTCGCTTCTCCCGGAGGATCCGCAAACGGGATCGGTTTGCCGGAAATGAGCGCCACCCGATACGACGTTACCGCAGCGTTGCGCCCGCCATCGTTGTAGGGAGAGATGAACGTGTTGATGTCGTTCCAGTTGTCCGAGAGCAACGTCACCGCGTCAGCGGCCACCGATGCGCCCACCGTTCCTGCTCCGGCCAGGTTCCCTCCCGGAGCGTTGTAGTCGCCCAATATATACACCGGGTTCTCGGAAGTGATGGTCAGGCCGCATGGGGGATTCGCCGGAGGCGCGCCGTAGCAGGCCGTGCCGAGGTTGATGACGCTTCCGTTCACCAGCTTCAACGCCCGGCGGAAGTACGCGGGTGGATTTTCCCTGGCCTCCTGAGAAACGTTATAGTACTGCTGTGGTCCGCCGCCTCCACACAGTCCGGGCCCCAACTTCGGCGTCGCCGGCAACAGAAACTGAGGCACAAGCTGCACCGCGCCGTACACTCGCAGTGTGCCGTCACCTTCGAGGTCCTCTCCTCCGTCGAGCGCGCCGTTCGGACATGCGTTGGCGCTCGCCGGATTGACGATGTCGTTGAACCCGAACGCTCCTACTTTGACGCCGGCTACGGGATCGATCGCATTGCCGCGGCGATCAGAGAAGTAGATGGCGTACCCTCCGTTAAGGTCTGCGCTGGCGCCGCTCACTCCGATGGTTCCCTTGAACCATCGGTCCAGGTTTGCCACGTCGAGTTCGACGTAGTTCATGATCCCTTCGGCAGTGAGGCTGGCCGGATTGAATTCGGGACGCTGAATACCTTCTCTCGTGTCGTACACCACGTTTGGCCAGTAGTCATATCCGTGCTGGTTTGCGACACCAGCGGGAGGTAGCCCGCACCAGCCGTTGGAAGCCGCGCCAGTGGAAGGGTTATCCCGCGCTCGCGCCAGGCGAACCACTGCATTCGGGCTTAAATTCGCGCAACCGTTCGCCGATTCGGCGGCCTGTTGCCCACCCGGAACTCCCAGGAGCGCTGGAGGACGAGCCCCACTCATAGGATTGATATTCCGGCCCGTGTAACCCAGCTTGAGAATTTCCTGGGTCACGTCCACCCAAGCAGTTCCTCCGGCGTTTTCGTATTCAATTTTTATGCAACCCTGGATAATCGGATAGTACTGTTTAACCCAGTAGCCGTCTCCTGCGTTATATGTGCCGCCTCCTTGTGCATCTGAGACGGGCAAGGGATAGACACCGCCAGTGCCGAGTGCTCCGATATTTCCGGCAATCCACGCCGGCGCAGCCGTGAAGGGGATCGTCGTCGGCCCTCCGGGTGCTGATACGTCCCACGCCAGTGTTGCGAGGTCAACCGGGTTCTTGGACGTATCGATCGTATCCAAGGCCATTACGTCTGCGTTGTTGCACGCGCCCACGGAGCCCGCGGCCTGACCTACCGGATAATCATCCAGAAATATGCGCAAGCTGGCTTGGTCAAAGTACTGCTCACTGAACTCGGATGGATTCGAAGCTGCTTCGCCGACCGTCGGCCGACGAATGAGCGAAATCGGTGTAGTGATTCCACCCAGCGCCGTGGCCGTCAAGTTCAAGGGCGTCACTCCATTCGTGAGCTCTCCGCCGTACGCCGGTTCCACAGTACCGTTCCAATCCGGGTTGTTGAGCCCCGCGCTCACCGCGCCGTAGACGCTGGAGCCGGTCGTACTGCCTTCCGTCAGAGCAAGTGCCCGCCAGTCTGCCGCCGTTCCCTCAGGCGCTCCGGGTACAAGCGCGATATTGACCGTGCCCGTGTATGCGCCGCCCGCGGCCGCCAGAGTGCTACCCGCCGGGTAACCATTCTCGAGGTTGGTGCGGATCACCTGCCCCACCACCGTAACTTTGTCATCCAGCCACAGCGGACCGGCATTCGCGGCTAGCCACAAATTGCCATTCGTGTGCACCCGGCCGCCGAAATCGAATGGAGGGCCGTTGAAGAAGCTCAGGTCCGTCTGCGAAAAAATTCCGAACTGAAACACGGGAATGGCCACCGCTTGAATTTGCCGCTGTAGCTTCACTTCCGCGCCATCCAGCGTCTGTGCCGCAACACTCAGAGTGAACGGCGTGATTAATCCCTGCATGCCGGCGTAAGGACTTGGCGGAAGAATCGTCGCGTTTTGCGACGTCGGAACGCATGGGCTGGCCAGCGGCGTTCCGCACAGGATCTGATAGGTCGAGCCGTTTGCATTCTGATACTGAATTCCCGTGATTCCCGTCGGAGGAGCTCCCACGATAGTAGCGACGTTTGCAGTAGTGAGCGCGCCCTGGGTCGCGAACGTATTTCCCACGTCCGTGGTCATCTTTTCCATCGCGGCTTCGGCGCCGTAAAAGGCTCTCTCGCGGTCGCTGTTGTTCCCGCCGAGGCGCTGATCGCTCATCACCATCCAGCACATTCCCACCACGATGGCGGAAACCAGGATCAGCACCAGAAGTGACGTTAGAAGAGCGATTCCTTGTTCTCGTTTGGTTCGCACAGCTTTTCTCCTTTGGAAATCTCTGCAAAAAATCCTTCTCCCACAGTTTCTATGGGACCGCCCCTTGCGGCGCAGTGGGCGAGGTGTTGAATGAAGGCACGAATGCCAGGCTGCGGACACAAACTTGGGAGCTCAGGTTATTTCTCAGAAAGAATGGGTTCGCCACCGCGGTGTAGGGAACCTCGGACCGTCCTGCGATGAACACATTTACCGCGCGGATCTGGAACGGAGTGTCGCCTCCAGCCGGCGTCGCTGCGTCGCCCGGTCCCAGAGGATACGTTCCGCCTGGGGCCGTCGAGTTGACGATGTCGTAACTGAATTGCAAGTCCTCGATGACATCGCCAATTTGCTGAGGTGGATTTGCCGGAGCGCCCGCCGGAAAGCCCGGGTAGTTTACCTGCCGGACCAATTGCGGTTGTGTGGGAGTAGTGGCCGCATCGATGTAGTAGGTTACCAGCCAGACCCGTGTGATAGTGGTTGGCGGAAACGTTCCGTTGGGTACACCCGCAGTCTTGTTCTGCAAGTACTTCACTGTCCCGCTGGTCGCGCCGGCTATTCCGTTCAGTCCCGCGGGGTCGCCCGCGGCAAAATTGATGGTCTGTCCGGCCACCGAGGTCACGTATTCAATCGCCGCTCCATTCTGGTTCGTGAACATCATCATATTGCCGGCCACGATAGGAGTCGGCGTGCCCGGCATGTCGAAACACCCGGCCGCGAGGGTCACGAAAGCTCCGTTCGGATCGATGGCTCCCGTGCACACGGGGGCCGAGGGCGCTGCCTGCACGATCGGAAAGCTATTCAGGGCATTGCCGCTTCCGTCGCTGGCTACCGTGCTGTTGTCCGCATAGAACAGATTGATGATGTCGGACGCAGTAGCTCCCGCTGTCAGGAGCGCTCCCGTCGTGGGGTTCACGCCGTACACCAATTGTCCCAGTTGGTTTCCCGGAACCACCGAAGGCAGCACCGTGTAATCCGTAACCGGGGCGGCGCCGTATGAAAATATCGTAGCCGTGCCGGGGCGGTTCACCGCGGACGCCGCGCCGGTCGCCGGCAGGTTGATGCCGCTCTGAGGAATTCCTTCCCCGGCTTGCATCATGTCCTTGACCATGAAGTGCATGCTGGCGCGCAGGTTTTCCTGAACGTTGGCTTCCAGCGCCACCGCTTCGGTGGCGTTTCGCGCCTGCATCAGCGATACCGTGGCGATGCCGACCACCGAGACCACGATCGCCATCGAGACCATCAGTTCGATTAATGAGAATCCGTTTTCCCGCTTCATTCGTGCTCCTCGCGGCTTTAGTCGTATGCCGAGATAAATGTCGTGATCGAATACTGGCGCGTGAACTTCCCTACCGTGTAATTGACCGTCACCACAATCTGGTTGAGGGCATTCCCTTCGCCCGCAATCGGCGTGATCGCGATTGTGCGCGTGTAGTTGGAGAGAGGTACTTGCACGTCATCCGCGGTGCCCAGAATATTGTCCGGCCCCGGCAACAGGATGTAAGCCGCAGGCGCGCCCACGTCGGTAGTCGCGCCGACGAGTCCATCCGGCCCGGGCTGCAGAATCGGCTGTGGCCCCGCAAGAAAGAGGCCCCCCGGATTGCCCCCGCTGAAATTCGAGACCTGCGCGAACGTGATGTTGTTCGTATATTTCGCCGTGTTGATGGCTTCCACCGCTTCCTCGGCCTTCTGCTGCGCGATGAAATCAGCCTGGGATCCCTGCATGTACGCCAGTGAATCTCCCAGCATCGCCGCCAGACCTAAAACTCCGATGAACATGATCACCAGAGCGATCATCGTTTCCAGAAGCGTGAAGCCCTTTTCTAGGTGACGCTTTCTCGTTTCCTGCATTTTCCCGTTCTCCTTCAAAATTGCACCCAGCTGACCGCGTTTGCCGCCGCCTTCCACGCTCGAATTCTTCCCGTGGTGCCCAGCACCGTAATCGCTCGAGCCGAATTCGGCTGGCCGGCAACTCCCAGAAAAACGGTCCCGTTGATCGGAAGATAGGTCGCGCCCGCCACGAGTTCGCCGTCGCTCTGGAACATCATTCCCGCGGCCGGCCCGCCGTTTACGCCGTTGAATTCAATTGCGTTGGCGTTTCCGTAGGCGTCTGGAGTGTCCACGCCGCCGAAGGTCATGAACGTTGCCGGATACTGAATCGGCACCGTGCTCATGACCGGATTCACCGCGCCGCCTCCGGCCGTAAGGTCGTTGCGAATCGTGGTCACGATCTGATATTGCGTCTGCGCGCCGACGACCACGACGGGGAAGGTAATCTGTACATAGCGCCGATTCGCGATGGAGTATTCGCGCGCTTGGCGCAATTGATCGAGCACCTGGCGCATGGCCACATCAACTTTCGCGTCCTGCAGCACCGGCGCGAGTTTGATCACGGCGATGGCGGAGACGATCAGAATCAGCGCGATCACCACGGTCATCTCCAGCATGGAGAAGCCGCGATAGCGATTGGGGTCGCGCTGCCCGCGTTCGAAATTCGTTTCCTGCTGTTTCACGCTGACACCCTCGGGCCGCCCGGAATTGAGTGGGCGAACCTTATAAATCTGCTATCGGTTGTGCACTTGACAGGCCATGCCGTTAGAGATTCAAACCCAATATATTCAGAAGTTTGCGGCCATTGACACAATGCGTCAGCGGCGTGCTGAAATTTTTCGGGGTAGAAATGTTACCGATGCGGCGGCAGGCTACCTGGCCCGGCAGAACGGGCTATTTCGAGTTTTGGGAGGCGCGGGCGAGGTCGTTTACCGCGCGGGTGAGGTCGTGCGCCAGGGAGCGCGGAACTTTTCCGCGAAGAATTTTCGCGACTTCGCGGTAATACCACAGCGTCTGCTTTTTCGTGGCCTGGAACCGCTTCCAGATGCTTTCGCCGAGGTCGCGGTAGTCGGACAAGGTTTCCTGGACGTTGTAGAGTTTGTCCGCGGCGGAAACCAGGCGCACGGAAGAGTTCGCGCGGCGCAAATGGCGGAGATACTTTTTTTTCCGCTCGAGCCACGGCGGCTTCGGAAGCGTGTCTGCGTCCGTGCAGCCGGCGACAATCCGCGCGACGCGCGCGCCGAATTTTCCGCGGATTTCGCGCAGGCGCGCTTGGCCGCCTTGGTCCTCGACCGCATCGTGAAGCAGCGCGGCGATGGCTTCGTCCTCGTCTCCGCCGTGCGTCAGTACCAGGGAGGCCACACCCAGCAGGTGGGCGACGTACGGGCGCGTGGTGCCCTTGCGAAATTGCGCGGCGTGCACGCGCGCAGCGTAACCGAGCGCGCGATAAAAACGCCCGGTGAGGAATTTTTCGCCGGGCATCAGTTGCGGTCGCGGATTTTGGAGAGCAAGCGCAGAATTTCGAAATAGAGCCAGATGAGCGTGACCATCAGGCCAAACGCGGCGTACCACTCCATATATTTCGGCGCGCCCACACGCACGCCGGTCTCGATCATGTCGAAATCGAGGACCAGATTGAGCGCGGCGATGATGACCACGAAGACGCTGAAGCCGATTCCGATCGGTCCGGAACCGTAAACGGAAGTGAAGTGCACGCCAAAGAATCCGAGAACCATGGTCAGCAGGTAGAAGAGCGCGATTCCACCGGTCGCGGCTACCACTCCCAGCTTGAATTTTTCGGTGACCGGAATCAAACCGGAGCGATAGGCGAGCAGCAGAACGATGAGCGTCCCGAACGTGATACTGACCGCTTGAATGGCAATTCCGGGATAACGCAACTCGAGCATGGCGGAAATGCTGCCGAGCACGAGGCCTTCGAGCAGGGCGTAGACCGGCGCGGTCACCGGGGCCCAGGTTTTTTTGAAGATGGTGATCATGGCGAAAATAAATCCGCCGATTCCTCCGATCAGGAGTGAGGGCATCACCGTTTCGGGCGAGCGCGAATGCATGAATTGATTCCAGGTCCAGGCCGCGGTGGCGATGACGCAGAGCAGCAGGACGCCGGTCTTGTTGACCGTGCCTTGCAGGGTCATGGCATCGCCCGCAGCCACGCCCGCGCCCTGAAAGGCGCGCGGATTGAGCGCCGGGTTCGAGGTCCTCATCAAATCTGCCAATGCAATTCTCCTTGTGGTCCGCGTTTGGCGGCTATCAATGCCGCGGAGGCCGCGTTTCGCGACCCCCCTTTTTTGTTGCGATTAGAACGGGTCGCGATCGATTGTTTTGTGTAACTTACAGGCGTTTCTAATCCATGTTGTTGCGATTAGAATCGCTCGATTTCGGGTACTTTCTCCCGCGTCCCGCGATTCAAACACCGAACTGTAATTCTCGCGCACGAATTCACGCTAGCACAATGCGAATCCAAAGGCGAGAGGGTGCGTGGTGTGGACGTCAGGCGATTTTGGGAATGATTTTCGAGGTTGCGCGAAGGTCGAAGCATTCGCAAAATCAAAATGCGGGAAGCATCGCTGCTTCCCGCATTTTTTTTGAGCTTGCCGTTTATGGTTGTGTGAACGGGAGTCCCGGCAAGGTTTCCGTGTGCTCGGACTGCACGGCGGTCAGGAGCGTGGGATCGAGTCCCAGCGCCGCCAGAATCGTGGGAGCAATCTGGCGCGTTTCGACTTGATCCTGATAGGTGGACGCGGTGTAGCCCGGGTTCGAGACAATCAACACCACGTTGCGATCGTCGTAGGCAAAACCGCCATGTTCGGCCACTTTGGCCGTGCCGCCGGTATAGATCACGCCCACATTCGGAGCAATGATGATGTCGGGAGTCCGAGAATCCGTGAGTGGATCATTGAATTGCAGTGTGAGCGAGGGGCCCGCGAAAATTTCGCCCTGCCCAAAGAGGTTTTCATTGGCGGGCAGGGAAAGCGTCGCCACCGCGCTGGCCGTAGTGCTTTGGTCCGTGAGCCAGAGCATGGAGATATCGTCCTCGTCCGCCTGTGCCACGGGAAGGCCGGGGCCGACACCCATGGGTGAAAGGATCTGGGAGGGCGGTTCGTCCGTAGAAACGTCTCCGGGGATGCGAAGGACGCGGCCGGGATCGATGGGAGACTGTCCGTGCTTGGCCGAAATGATAATCAGAGTCGAATCGAACAGCCCTTGCTTTTTCAACTCCGAAACGATTTGGCCAACTGCGGTGTCCACGTACTGGATTTCCTGGAGCAACGATTCGCTCGGCGTTCCCAGCGCGTCGGTATAACCGCCGGTAAGACTTTTCGATTTTTCCACCAACTTCTCACCCACGCTTACGGACTGAAAGTTCATGCCGAATAGGGTGGGCACCGGCTCAGGCACGCTGCCGTCGTGCGATTTTCCGTCGATCCAGTTGAGGACGGCCTGCACCTTGTACTGGTCGTAACATTGAATGTTCTGAAAGCTGTCGGTCCAGGCATTGGATGCTTTGGCCGCGCCCGGATCGGGGAGCGGACTGCAACCGGGAACGGAAGGAATGGCCTTTGGAATCGAGTTGATTTCTGGCGACCACAAATCATTCACGCCGTCGCCGCTCGGTCCATTGGTGAAGTCGTAGGAGGGGTGCTTGTCGGACCAAGCGGTGTAGCCGCCTGAATTTTTCACCACGTTAAAGATGGTGTTATCGCGGATGTAATTATGCGGATACACAGGAGCGCAGCCATTCTTGGGATTGCGAGGGAGAAAGTCGGGATTGATTCCGTTGATGCCGGAGCTGCCGTTCGCCACACCCGAATCAAGGTCCTTATAGTTGTAGTCAATTTCTTCATCGAAACCGACCTGCGTGCCCACCACACTGGGGCAGAGCTTGGCTCCGCCGACAATACCGTAAGGGGTAGTCCTTGCGGGAGGAGACAAAGCACGGTCGTAGCTGACGTCATAAAAAATTCCGGCGGAACGCGGCGTCCCGCCCGTGATCTGAGCGACCAGCCCGGGAAACGAATCCGAGGGCTTGGAGGTGAGCGCTTGCAGATAATGCACGCCCGTGGCGGAAAGGGACGCCAGATGCGGGCAATACGGGTCGTTTCCGGAAGCCGGAACGCCCTTGACGCAATTGGCAAAATCCAGCGAGTGCATGCCGTCGATGCTGATAAGTAGAACGCGCTGAATCGGGTTAGTTGTATCCGGAGAATCCTTCGGCGCGAGAGTCTTAGTTTGTGCCACTGCCGTTGAGGAAAAAAGGTTGACTACCAATGCCAAGGCCAACAGCCCTAGAGGGAGCAAACGACGATGAGACACGTCTAACCTCCTTAGATGCACAGCGAAGATTTACAACAGAGGGCGCAAGTATTCGCTCTTTACCGAGCGCGTAGGTTACGCCAGCGTAAATCGGAGAATAAGAATCTGTGACTCAAATCGTGAAGACCAATGCTTGAGCGGCGGGAAGCGATTGAGAGACAATCGTTTGTCCCTGTAGAAGATACGACGGAAGACAAACGATGAAAATAGTGTCGCTAAACACTGGGCTTCCGCGCGAAGTTCCCTGGCATGGGATAAAGGTGACGACGGGCATCTACAAGCAGCCGGTCGAAGGCCGTGTGACTCTGCGCACGCTCAATTTGGACGGCGACCGCCAGGCGGACCTGACGGTTCATGGCGGCGCGTATAAAGCGGTCTATTGCTATCCGCTCGTTCATTACGACTACTGGACGCGGGAGCTCCCCCATCGCGATTTGCCTATGGCCATCTTCGGAGAAAACTTCACCACCGATGGATTGCTGGAAGACTCCGTCTATGTTGGCGACCGATTCTCGATCGGTTCCGCGGAAGTGGTCGTTACACAGCCTCGCCTGCCTTGCTACAAACTTGGCATTCGATTCGAATCTGACGACATGGTGAGGCGGTTCCTGGCCAGCGGACGGACGGGCTTTTATCTCGGCGTCACTCGCGAGGGAGAAGTCGGCGCGGGGGACGAGATAAAAGTGATTGCTCGCGACCCAAACGCGGTGCCCGTTTCGGAGATCACTCGCCTGTATATCGCGAAGAGGTATAGCGCTCGAGATGTGGCGTCACTGCAGCGCGCGCTGCGGGTGGAGGCGTTGCCCGAGAGTTGGAAGGAGTACTTCCGGGACAGCCTGGAGAAGGCGAATATTTGAACGCGGAAAAAACGGCGAGTGAACGCGTACAGCAGGCTGAAATCATCCGCGGCCAATAAGTGCAATGCCGATCTCCGGCAGTTGAGAGAATCCTTCGGTCCTCCACGTGTTATCCTGCTCCGCTATGGAAGCCAAAGGTTTGACTCCGATATTGAACGTCACGGACATCGCCAGCACGGTCGCATGGTTTGAGAAGTGGGGATGGAAGAAATTGTGGGACTGGGGAACGCCTCCGACGTTTGGCGCGATTGGATCGGGCAAGGAAGCTTGCATCTTTCTTTGCCAGGGGGGACAGGGAGGCCGCGGCCGCGGCACGAACACCACCACGTTTCAGCAGGCCGGGGACGAAGAGGGCGACAAGGGCGTGTGGATGTCGGTGTGGGTGGACGACGTGGACGAGATGCACAAGGAGTGCGTCGCCGCCGGGCTGGAGGTCACATTTCCGCCCACTGATATGCCGTGGAATGTTCGCGAATTTCACCTGCGCCATCCGGATGGCCACGTGTTCCGGGTCGGCCGGGGAATCTAGCCGACAAAGCAGGAACCCAAAGTCGAGACCAAGCTGCGCGGCTGCAAGAGAGCGCTCCTAGTTGCAGCAAATGCCGGAGGGCTGGAACGAATACCTGCGGAAGCCCCGGAGAAAAATATTCTCGTAAGCTGGTAATCCCGCGGCAGGTGCTTGCGTAACAGTCCTTAGGAGCACAATATGCAAGATGTGAAATTTTCCGCCGGCCTGCTTCTTTGTTGCCTTCTCGCTACGCCGTGTTTTTCGCAGGGCAAGAAGGATAAGAAGGACGAGACGCCGCCTGCCGCGCAATCGATCGCCGAGCTCCAGCAACAACTGGAAAAAATCCTGCAGGACTCGCACACGCCGGGCGTGTCCGTGGCTATTGTGCACAAGGATGGCCCCGAGTGGATCGCGGGCCTGGGCAAGGCGGATGTAGCCGCGGATCGCGCCAATAGCCCGGAAACACTATTTCGCATCGGCTCGACTTCGAAGGCTTTCGCTTCACTCTCCATCCTCAAGCTGGCGAATGAAGGCAAACTTTCGCTGCAGGACTCGGTGCGCAAGCTCGCGCCCGATGTGTGGTTCGAGAATCGCTGGGAAGAGACGGACCCGGTGCGCGTGGTGGATCTGCTGGAGCACACCACCGGCTGGGACGACCTGCATTTCCGCGGGTACGCCAAGGATGCCGCGGGAATGAGCCTGCGGGACGGGCTCGCGTACGAACAGCAATCGCGCGTTTCACGCTGGCGGCCGGGGACGCGCATGGCTTACTGCAATTCGGGGCCGGCGGTGGCAGCTTACATCGTGGAGAAGATTACCGGCGAACGCTTCGAAGATTACGTTGCGCGCAATTTCTTCGAGCCCATGGGCATGAAGACGGCTACCTATTTTCAGCCTACGGCCACGCCGATGACGACGCTGTATCACACGGATGGAAAAACTCCCTATCCTTATTGGAACATCCTGATTCGTCCCGCCGGGGCGATCAATGCTTCGGCCAACGACATGGCCGCGTACCTCGGGTTCTACCTGAATCGCGGCAGCGTGAACGGCGCGGAAGTGATGCCGGCAAGCTCGGTCGAGCGCATGGAGAACTCCACGCGCACGTGGGGAGCGCAGGAAGGAATGAAAGCGGGATATGGCTTGGGCAACTACTGGAGCTTCCACGAGGGTTACGTTTACCACGGGCACAACGGAGGAGTGGAAGGCGGGCTGACAGAACTGGCGTACATGCCGGATTACGGTGTGGGCTACTTCTACAGTATTAACTCGGGAAACGGCGACACGTTTCAAAAGATCGGGACGAGCATTCGCGCGTACGTCACGCGCGAGTTGCAAAGACCGGCCCTGCCGGCGGCGAGCCCGCTGCCCGCGAATGCCGGAAGTTACGCCGGATGGTACGAGCCCGACTCGCCGCGCTCGCAGATGAGCTACTTTATCGAACGCGTGCTGGGATTGACCAAGGTCAGCTTCGACAGCGAAAAAATGCTGGTGAGCTCTCTGGGCGGAGAGAATGAAGGATACATTCCGGTCGGCGGCATGCAATTCCGGGAGGTTCCCAAAGAAGACCCGCCGCTGCCCGCCGCCACCGCTGAATTGCTCGCGCCCAACTCCGAAGGTCAGTTTATTCAGATGGACGCCCAGACGACCATGCGGCGCGTTCCTGCGTGGTTCGCCATTTCTGAAATCGTGCTTACGGTTTGGATTGCGATCGCGGTGATTTTGGTCCTGGCGTACGCGCCGTTCTGGCTCTTGAGAGGTCTCAGCAAAAAGCGCCGCCGCCCGGCGGAACGCGCCATTCGCTGCTGGCCGCTCCTCGCGGTGTTGAGCTTAGTCGCGGTCGTGGTGATATTTATTCTGTCCAGCGATGATTTGCTGACGCGAATGGGAAACCTAACGATCTGGTCCGCTGGTCTTTTCCTCTCGACGGTGGCTTACGGAATAGCTTCGGTGGCTGGCGTGCTGGCTTTGTGGTTCGCGCCAAAGCAAGAAGTGCGCAAAGGCGTGTACAGGTTTTCAGTGTTCGTGGTCGCGGGGCTCTTGATCGCCGCGGCTTATTTCGCGTATTGGGGGTTTATCGGCTTGCGACCATGGGCTTAGCGGATCCCCTGCCAATACTCGGACCGGCTTCTCTCGAATCACTTACGTTGCAATCTGTTCAAGGGATGAGTCTTTTTTCAGGGCTCACCCGTAGTACTGTCGCTGCGGCGCTCGCGAAAAAATTAGCTCCAATGAGGTCCACGTGAAAAGAGAACGCCTGACACAGATCGTGCTGGTGATCGTGGGGCTGCTCGATCTGGCCACAATTTATTTTCTATATGTGGATCTGCGGCATTCGAGCTGGCTTTTGGAGCAGAAGAACGAGTGCGAGCCGATGTTTCTGAGCTTCTTTATTCCGGTCGGGATCTTTCTACTCTTGGCCGCGAGGAGACCAGCGGAGCATCGCTCGATGATTGCGCTAGCGGCTTGGTGGAACATCTGCCATGGCGCGGTGATGGCTATTCAAACGGTAGAAGCCCGAATTCACGGCGTCCCCAGGGAATTTGCCGATGTGGTCGTTTTCATTGTGATCGGAGTCGTCTTGTTGGCGCTTCTGCCGGCAAAAAGAGAGGCCGTGGCGACGGCCGTTGCGTGAACAACTGCGGAATCTTCCGGCACAGGTCCCGAAAAGAAGGAAGCGGCTTCTTACGCGCGAAGAAGATTTGGTAGCGCTAACGGGAATCGAACCCGTATTTCAGCCTTGAAAGGGCCGCGTGCTAACCGTTGCACCATAGCGCCACAGGGGTTTTTTAGCGTGTCGAGCACACTGTTTGTAATAAACTTGCAATGAACTCGCTGGCCGCGCCGCTAGGGCGCGTTTTGCCGAGGTTTTCTCGCGAGTTTGCGCGATCAATCGACATGCGTTGCTCTTTGCTGCGTTTTATTTTAGCACACTGCCCACGTTTACGACGGGATCGAGCAGAGTCAGCCCCGAGCGCACTTGTCCGGTTAGCGCGTTAATCAGGACCTAGCCCGAATGCTCTCCCTGTTCGTTGACTTGCCCCAGGCTGCAACTTAAGATGAGCGACAAATGGCGGAGTCCCAGTCGCTCATCGGCCGA
>Ga0302310_10002180_pt1 | contig 15999 bp, 6 predicted proteins | sample III_Palsa_N1_2_FD_200451 | JGI IMG/M metagenome (GOLD analysis project Ga0302310, IMG submission 200451) | Peat permafrost microbial communities from Stordalen Mire near Abisko, Sweden - III_Palsa_N1_2 | ecosystem: Environmental > Terrestrial > Soil > Palsa > Peat permafrost | place: Sweden...
TGAGCCACGAGGACGGGCCGCTGCCTGCTGAGGCGCGCACCGAGGCACATCATCTGCTGCTGGAGAACGCTCTGTACAGGCAGACCGCGCAGTCCAGGGGCGACTATGCGGCGGCCGGCGTGATGGATGACCTGGGCCGCGTGTTGATCTCGCTGGATGCCGAGCCGCCGCGCTCCGCACAGAGCGCCGATAGCTTTCGTTTGCAGATGAATGTGGGCGGTGTGCTGTTCGATCTACGCATTCTTCACCGCAGCCAAAGTTCAGCTAGTAAAGCTGCCGAATAGATATCGAAAGGAAATAAATCATGATGCAACGTAAATTTATGTCTCTCTTTTTTGCAACAGTAACGCTGTTCGGCGTCTTCGCTTGCAGTCTTAGCGGAGTCGCACAGACGCCCGCTGCTGACTCGGCACCCGATCCGGCTTCGGCTGCCAGTGCGGCGACCGATCCCGCGCCCAGCGCGAGGGTGGAGAGCGATACGCCGGAGTATGCCAGAGGGATGAAGGCCATGGATGAAGGCCGGTGGAACGATGCGCTCAAGGCGTTCGACCAGGTGGCGGCCGCGCATAACGACCGCAGCGAGGCAGCGCTCTACTGGAAGGCGTACAGCCTGGAGAAGCTGGGGCGCAAGGACGATGCACAGGCCACCTGCGAGCAACTAGTCGCCGCCGATCCGCAGAGCACGTGGCGACCGGAATGCATGGCGTTGCGGGTGGAGGCAGGTGTCCATGTGCAGATCGACGAGGCGAAAATGCAGGCCGACATGGCGAAGGCGATGACCAAGATGGATGTACACCTCGGCGATTTTCAGGTGAGGCTCGACGATATGGATATAGACCTCGACGAGTTGGGGGACAGCGGCCAGCCGCACGATCCGAACGACGATTTGAAGCTGATGGCTCTGAGCTCGCTGATGCGGCAGGAGCCGGAGAAGGCGTTGCCGATCCTGCGCGATTTTATTGCGTCGAAGCGGCCGGTGGAGGTGCGTCGGCGGGCGCTGTTCGTGCTGGGCGAGAGCAAGGCGCCGGGAGCGCAGGAGCTGCTGACGGAGATTGCGACCAAGAACGGCGATCCGGTGCTGCAACGCGCGGCGGTGCAGACGCTGGCGACGATGCGAGGCAAGGCCGCGGCGCCGGAGCTGGTGACGATCTACAAAAACTCGAGCGACCATGGGGTGAAGCGCGCGGCGGTGAATGGGTTGTTTATCGCCGGCGACGCTAGCGGGATGGTCGAGCTGGCGCGGGCGGAGAAGGATATGGAGATGAAGCGCGATATCGTGTCGCAGCTGGCGCTGATGCATGATCCGGCGGCGACGGCTTATATGGAGGAGTTGCTGAAGTAAGGGGGCACCCCTTTTGCACCCCAGGGAGCAAATGCGCTCGCCGGCACCCCCTCCCCTAGTTGTTTAAGATTCAAAGGTTCGATTCTAAAGGAGATAGATTCGGTCTAAGGCAGTCTTGCCGGGCTGCCTTGGGTAGTCTTCAGATGGCTGGAGGTTGAGGTTCAATGGGTAAGCCCGGCGGGTGGCCGGGCGGTTTGTTTAAAGGCCTACTTCTATTGTAGGGAGTTGAGTGAAACACATGTGCAAAGTATTTTTGGCGAATTTTAGCAGTGTTGGCGCGGGTTTTGGTGGTTTTGCAGAGGCGCGGGGCTTGACAGGTTTTGGCGCGGTCGTTTCGGGTGAGGGGGGCCTGGAGAAATATGTTTTCCAGGCGACAGCAAAATGTGGTGTGAATGTGTAAATTATAATCACCTAAATTAGGTAATTAAAAAGGGCTTTTACTGAACGAGGCATGAATCCCCGGTTGGTACCTATACGTGTATGTATTTTGCTTAGCGCATGCCTGATGCTATCGGGCGCGGGCTTCGATGTTTTGTTGGCTCAAACGGCGGGCGTGGCGAGTTTGCGGCCAATTGCGCAGGTGGACCGTGTCCCTGCCGGGGCGAATTTCGGACCGAAGATGAAGCTGGCTGGGCATGTGCCGGGGTGGGCGAATGCCAGTAGCGAGGTGTCGGGGCGTGCGGCGGACTTGGCTTTGGATTCATCTACTCCGTGGCGGGTGTCGATTACGCTACAGCGTGACGCGACGGTGCAGGCGGCGTTTGAGCAGTTGCTGGCGGACCAGCAGGATCCGAAGTCGCCGATGTATCACCAGTGGTTGACTGCTGCGCAGATTGGCGAGGTGTATGGGCCGACTCAGCATGACGTGGATGCGCTGGCCGGGTGGTTGACCTCGCAGGGGCTGAAGTTGGTGGATGTGTCGCCGAGCCGGATGCTGATTGATGCGGACGGCACGCTGGGGAGCGTGTCCGATGCGTTTGGGACGAGCTTTGGGACGTATGCTTTGCGTGATCGCGACGGCGGGGAAGTCGAACGGCGGGCGGCGAAGACGGAGCCGGTGGTGCCGGCGGTGCTGGCTCCGGTGATCGGGGCGATTGGGGGGATGGCGGAGAGTTATGTGGAGCCGTATATCCATGTTGTGAGGAAGGTGGATGAATCGAAGCCGAACTACACGGGCAGCAGCACGGATTATGAGGTGACGCCGGGCGACTTCTATACGATTTACGACATTAACAGCGTGGTGAAGAACGGGAACACGGGCGCGGCGATTGGGTCGGTGACCAACAGCAATTGCCCAGTAACAACGGCGCAGTGCATCGCCATTATCGGGCGGTCGAGGGTGACGACGGCCGACGTTGCGACTTATATGTCCAGCTATGAACCGAACGGGGTGACGAGCTATAACCTGACCCAGACGGCGGTGCCGAGCGGGTCGGGTGGATCGGACCCTGGCGATCCTTACAATGGAGATACGCAAGAGGCGACTCTGGATGCGGAGCGCGTGGTGGGTACGGCGTACGGAGCGCAGGCGGTGATGGTGGTGAGCGCGAGCGTGAGTGGGACTGACGGCGTGCAGATCGCGACGGCTTATAACGTGAATACGCTGGAGTACCCGGTGATGACGCTTTCGTTCGGGGCGTGTGAGGCGAACGAGAGCACGGCGGCGCGGACGACCTATACGACGCTGTTTTCGCAGGCGGCCGGTGAGGGGATCACGACGCTGGTGTCTTCAGGCGATGCGGCGGCTGCGGGCTGCGACACCCATGGGTCGACGCCTCCGGTAAGCCAGGAGCTGAGTACGAACTTCCTTTGCGCTACGGGGTATGTGACGTGCGTGGGCGGCACGGAGTTCAATGACGCTTCGTCCTATTCCACCTATTGGAGCAGCTCGAACGGCACAGGAGGGGTGAGCGCGCTTAGTTACATACCGGAGGGTGCGTGGAATGAGCCGGGGACCGCAGGTTCCTATGTGGTGGATGGGACCGGGGGCGGGGTTTCGACTTATGTGACGAAGCCAAGCTTTCAGACCGGGACGGGAGTTCCCGCGGACGGTTACCGTGACGAGCCGGATGTGGCGTTTACAGCGTCAGGGCACGATCCGTACCGGTGCAAGTACACGTCTTCGAGTAGTAGTGGGGTGGGGACGTATGATTTCTCGGGGACGTCGGCGTCGGCGCCTGGGATGGCGGGGATTGCGGCGCTGCTGAATACGCGGCTGGGGGCGCAGCAGGGGAGCATCAATACGCTGATCTACTCGCTGGCGGCGTCGTCGACGGGGGCGTTCCATGATGTGACGGTGTCGACCTCGGGGGTGACGAGCTGCTCGACGGCGACGCCTTCGATGTGCAACAACAGCACGGCTGGGTCGGCGAGTTCGCTGACCGGCGGGCAGGCGGGGTATGCGGTGACGACGGGGTTTGACCAGGCAACGGGGTGGGGCTCGCTGGATGTGGCGAACTTTTTGAACGCGGCATCGGTGCTGTCGGTGGCGAGTTCGCACAGCGGCGGGTTTATCTCGCCGAGCACGGGTGACACCTATACGCTGACGGTGACGAGCGGCGCGGGGACGATCAGCGGGTTGATGTCCGTGGTGGACACACTGCCCAGCGGCTTTACGGCGACGGCGATGAGCGGCACGGGCTGGAGCTGCACGTTGGCCACGACGACGTGCACGCAGACTGCGTCAAGCCTGGCGGGAAATACGACTCTCTCGACGATAACCCTGACGGTGAGCATTTCGAGCGGTTACAGCGGGACGTATAACAATGCGGTAAGCGTGTCGCTGGCTGGTACGGTGGAGGACAGCGTGACGGACGCGACGGCCGTCGCTCCGCTGCTGGCACCGACGCTGACGCTGTCTTTCAGTCCTACGGCCGTTGCCGTAAGCGGATCCGCGACGCAGATCTATACCTTTACCAATCCTGGGACAGCGGCGTCGGATACCGGTGTGGCCTTTAGCGCCACGAACCCAACCCACCTGACCAACACGGGAGGATCGTATAACTGCACGGCGCCGACCATCTATTCCAACGCGGTGACGCTATCAGGAGCAACGCTGACGGCGGGCGAGTCGTGCTTCGTTCATGTGTCCTCCAATTCCTCGGTTGCGGGACTGTATACGCTGACTACCAGCACGATTACTTCAACCAATGCGGGCAGTGGGTCCGCCGCTTCGGCAACGCTGATTGTGGGTGCGGAGCTGAATGCGACGAGCGCGCACAGCGGGACGTTTGCACCGAACAGCACGGGCGATCAGTACACGCTGACCGTGACAAATAATGCCGCCAGCGCCGTGGCGACGACCTCGGGCACGGCGGTGACGGTGACCGATACGCTGCCGAGTGGGTTTACCGCGACGGCGATGAGCGGCACGGGCTGGAGTTGCACGGTGAGCCCGGTGAGTTGCTCGCGGAGTGATTCGCTGGCGGCGGGGTCGAGCTATCCGGCGATTACGCTGACGGTGAGCGTTTCGGGCTCGGACAGTGGGAGCTATACCAACAACGTTTCGGCGAGCGGCGGCGGGGGCTTTAGCGGCGGGGCAGGGACGGATGCGACGACGGTGGCCGCTGGAACGGCGACCACGTTTACGGTGACTGGGCTGGGACCGTTTACGTCACCTGGGATTGCAGGCACGGCTACGGTGACAGCGAAGGACGCTTATGGCAATGTCGCGACCGGGTTTACGGGAACGGTGACGATCACGAGCAGCGATAGTTCCGCAACACTGCCGGCCGCCTATACGTATATGGCCAGCGATGCGGGGGTGCATGGCTTCAGCGTGACGTTGCATACGGCCGGTACGTTGAGCGTGACGGCGACGAGCGGGTCTGTGACCGGGAGCGAGACGGGAATTATTGTGGAGGACGCGGTGTGGCTGATCAATGCCGCGGGGACGTTTGCGAAGTTGAATAGCGCGGGCGGATCGTTGATGAGTGGAGGGAGTTCGGGGACGGCTTCGACGCTCGGAGGAGTGGCCTTCGATAGCTCAGGGAGTGCGTGGAGCGTGGGAAATGCGGTGAACACTCTGTATTTTGCGAGCAGCGCGGGGACGGGAGCGACGAGCTATACGGGCGGCGGGTTGAATGCTCCGGTGAGTGTCGCCGTGGATGGGGCGGGGTATGTGTGGGTTGCGAACTCGGGGAATGCTTCGGTGAGTGTTTTCAAGAATACTGGCGTGGCGGTGAGTGGGACGGGTGGGTATGTGGGGAACGCTTGTACGGCCATGCCCTGCACGGCGACGGCGATTGGGGCTGGGCCGAGCGGGGTGGCGATTGATGCGTCGGGTGGCGTGTGGGTGGTGAGCAAGACCGCGGGGACGGTGACGCATCTCGTTGGTGCGGCGACGCCGGCGGTGACGCCTCTGGCTAGCGGAGTGGCGAATGCGACGCTGGGGACGAAGCCTTAGGCAGGTTGTGGAGTCCAGGTAGTAGACAATCGTAGAGAGCTAGCCGCGGCATTGGGCGGCAACACCTGACGCTGCCTTTGTTTACTTGATAGAGGAGACACTGGGTTGTAGCCAGGAGAGAAAAAGGTTACTGAACTGGGGGAAGACGGTGGCGAGGAGGCCGAAGAGAGGGCCGATACCAAAGCTTATTAGCTTGAGCCAGAATTCGGTGCCGAGCTCTCCTGGACGGGTGTTGGTCAGATGGCTGAGCGTGGCGTCTCGGAACATCTGAGCATAGACGATAAAGACAACCAAGCTGACGATCATAAAAAGGGCGATAACGGCCCCCGCAAGGACCGGACGAGGATCGAAAGGATAAACGGGAACGACCAAAGCGATGGAGAGGTAGAGGCAAATCATACCGAGCACGAGTGTGCGCATGCGCCCCAGGATGTTTTGAATGAAGCCGAGGAAGAGAAGGCAAACGGTCTCTTCCGCGTTCCTGACAGGGGCGTCCAGGCCTGCGACGAGATTTAGCATGTGTGCGGCCTCGGCGTCGATGGCATCGCTGGGAGGCTGTGGAGTCAGAACCAGGAGAGAGTTCTGCTCGGCATTCCAGACCGGTACCAGGATGCCGGCAAGAATCTCTCCAGCGATCTTCGCGGAGTTCTGCTGTACCTTGTGCAGAGTGGACAGGTCACGGGCCCTCCACTGAGACCAGTTGCGGGAGTACCAGGCCGCAAACTCTATTTTGAGCGTGAGGGCCTCATCAAGCTTGTTTATCCAACCGGTTATCTGCCCGGCAGATACAGCAGGTACATTGGGCAGGCCACTGTTTGCAGGGAGCTTTTTGAAAGACTCCTGGAGATGATTGAGCGATTCGTACTGGCGATAGAAGAGCTTATAGCGGATGTCCAGAACATTGCCGCCCATCTTCCAGATGGAGCCCCAGGTGAAGCCGCGCATGGCTTGCAGCGTGCGCCGCAGGGGGAGCTTATCGAGGAAGACAAGCAGACAACGCAGACGCAGCCAAAGTTGCATCAATTGCCAGGTATTGGCGAGCAGGATACCGATGCTCAGGGCGATCCAGCCACACACGACATAGGCATATCGCTGACTGCCAAGGCAGCGGAGCGGCGCATTGGGGGAGAGCAGCAAAGCGGCGCCGCAGAGCACCGCGAGGATGATCCCGAACCTGGCCCATGTGGCGGGATGAAACGGCCAACAGATGTTCTCCAGCGGTCTGGCCGCGGACTCATCGGCCAGCATGGTGAGGAACTGCCGGTTACCGCGGTCTGTGTGGATATAGAGGTCGTTTTCCAGCGGCAGCAAGGGTCTATCGGCGCCAAAGAGCGCGAGGCCCCGCAGGGAGTACCAGCACCAACCGTACATACCAAGCGCCAGCAGGACCAGAGGAACGACAGGTGAGACGCCATTTGTCAGATCCATGGAACGCAAATATGTCAACGTCCTGACCTCTTGGAGCATGCGGCTGTCGATGGCCAATACGAAGAGGCAGTAGAAGGAGGCGGTGAGCAGGGTATAGGAGAGCAGAGGCAGCTGCGTGGCCTCGAGGAAAGAGAGGATCTCGGCGGGCCAACGGCCAGGGTGGCTCAGGGTAATTGGGAACGGGACACCGGTCGCATGGGGCATGTTCAGTTGGAACTCTACCCAGGCATTGGCGCCGACAGCGAAGAATGCCATGAGCCAGATCAAAATGGGAAAGAGAGCGTAAAACTGCGGTCGCTGAATGGGCATGCCCTGGTAGGACATCCAACCATAGCCCCAGGCGAAGATGGTGCAGACCATGACCAGGAACACATTGCCGCCAACGATCAGGACCATGTGCGACCTGGGGTGCAGAGAGAATGGATCCAGCTGGGGATGCGTTACGGTCTTGCTCTTTTCTTCCTTCCTCAGGCGAACGAAGTAGGAGCGATGCTGCGGCTTTACCGTGAAGGACGGTGCGCAGCAGCAGTAAACGTGGAAGAAGGCCCAAAAGAAGACTGCGATCAGAGCGATGTTCAAGCTGAGCGGAACCACAGGCAATCTTGGATCGGACGGCCGAGTCCCCGGGGCGCTAAAAGCGGTCTTCTTGAGAGAGAAGAGTATGCGCTCTAAGGAGGATGCTTCGATCGCAGGGGGAGGCCCATCAGGATCGAGGGCGGCTACTGGAGCGAAGCCGCTGCTGCCTAGCACCGATAGCCAGATAGAGGGTCTACGGCATGGTTTACCGGGATCGCGCAGCCAGAAGGGCGCGGAATAGTCGGGAATCGTAAAGGAGAGGTTGCAGTTGGGGGGCGAAAAATCGTTCCGATATAGCTGGCTGGGCGTAAGCGGCTGATCCCCGGAACCGGCAGGGTTGGCGGTGGCCCCGGCGGGTTGATTGAGTAAAAACCGCATCGCGATGTAGACTCCCTGGGCGCCGTCCTGGGGAAAGGCCCGGTGCGAATGCGAATCCATAGCCTGGTTCGGCTTGGTCCAGTCGTCGACCTCCGGAAGAAGGGGATAAGTGCCCAGCGTCATGATGCCGTTGAGTCCGCTGGAACCCAACTCCCGGCGCAGCAGAAGATCGTTGCCATAGATGACCACCCGGCCTTCGGGGTAGGTGAGCTTGAAAAAGTGGGCGAGAAAGAGTTGATCGAGGGGATTGCTGCCGCGCAATAGGATGAGCTCGGAATGATGCGCTCGCAACATGCTGACGATATGCAGAAGGACAGCCTCCTCGGAGAGGGCCATCTGGGTGCTGCCATAGCTGCGAATGGTGTCGTCCTGTTTGCCGTCCGGGTCGGCGAGGTCGGTGCGCAGGGTGTGACGGGCGGTCTCGGCTGAGGTTTGCGAGGAGGTACTGCTGAAGAGAGATTGCTCCTGGTAGGCGGCGCGCAGGGCGGAGATGTCTCTTGGGTAGTAGAAGGAAGCTGGGTTTACCGTGGGTGGGACGATCGTGCACGGAGGCGGTGATGTTGCTGCATGAGGGGACGGCTGTTTCTTAGGTTGCTGCGACGGTTTGAGGTCCGGTTGTACCGGCTCTTGCGATGAGTGGGGGGACGGCGTTACTGGAACTGGAGCGTTGAACCCGTAGGCGGTCTCGTCTTCCGAGACAATGGCCAGGTGGGCCGTGCCCAGGCGCATCTCCTTCAGATAGTTGTAATAACGCTCGAAGATGGTATTGTCGTCTAGCTGGAAGCTGGTGAACTCGATCTTCAGATTCTGGAGTGGGCCGTTGACTTGATCGTAGAGCCAGCAAACGCCTAGATTGCTGCTTACGCGGCCACTATAAACCTGGAGCGGCAGATCGGCGATTGGATGGAGCGCCGCGCCCACGCCAGGCTCCGAGAGCAGCTGGACAAGAGATGGCAGCGATCCGGAGAAACTGGGTCCCAGGATCTGGACACTGGTCTTCGCAGGCCTGACGGGTTGCAGCGCTTCGATCCACTGCACAGCGTTTTCGAACTGGCGGCGATGGATTCCGCCAGTGGCTTCTTCCCCGACGATGAAGACGATCAAGCCATGGGCATAGGGCAGGCCCGATTCTGCACTGGGAGGATTGGGCAGGGCGTCCCGAAAGAGCAGGATGCCGGGTTGGTCTTCCCTGGCCTGCTTGCGATCGTCGGCTTCATCTTGATCCTGGATGAGAGGATAGGAGTTTTGTTCGGTCTGCCAGGGCAGCCAGGAGGAGTCGTAGGTGAAGTGGGATTCCTGGGCGGCCTGCTGAATGGCTTCCGCATAGCGGTCGAAGCTCAGCGAAAGATGGGTGTGCAGGGGATCGGGGACGGTTGCGATGATGAAGTGCGTGGTCTTCGCTGCCTCGCTGAACTTTTGCATGATGACGGGAGCGCCATCGGTGCGGCAGGATTCAGGTCCTGCCTGGATGTCTTTGCTCGGGGCAAAGAAGTTCTGCAGGTGTTCCGCGAGGTCGCTGCAAGGACTCTTTTCGATCGAAAACTTTCCGGTTGCGGTCTTTTGGCCAGGGGATACTACCTGGCGCACGGGAGATGGGGACTCGCCGCCGGGCTTTGACTGTAACGAGGACAGGCCAAAAGTCGTCGCGATGGCAACGAGGAAGGCCGCTGCCCATCCAGCATCACGTTTCATGCAAACCACCGTCGATTGAACTCAGAAGACGAGGGAAAAAATGTCGTGCCGATCTCTATGAACTAAAACGGGTTGAACCGCAGAATACACAGAGCAGAGGATTCCTTCAATGCCTCCGTGGGGATTCGTATCGATTTATTTTGGGGAAAGTGCGGTAGGCGACTTAGGATCAGCTGCGTCCGCGCGCCCGTTCGACTGCGCTCAGGGCAGACTCATGCTCGTCCCCGAGCGTTTGGCGCAGGCGGCGGGTAGTGGGGTTTGCGCTTGGCGGGGGTGGGGATGGCGGGGATGATTTCGACGGAGCGGTGGAGGGAGACGGCGTCGGCCAGGGCGTATTTGAGCTTGTCGATGCCTTCGCCGGAGACCGCCGAGATGAGGAACAGGGGGAGCTTCTTGCGCTTGGCGAAGGCGGTGAGCTTTTTGAGCTTGGCGGGGTTGGCGACGTCGGCTTTGCTGGCCACTAATATAGTGGGCTTCGCGGCGAGGGCGGGGTCGAAGGATTTTAGCTCGTTGAGGATGATGTTGTAGTTGGCGATGGGGTCGGCGGTTTCGACGGCTGAGGTTGGAGATGCAGGTCTCTCCACTTCGCTGCGCTCCGGTCGAGATGACACTTCGGTGGAAGGCATTATCGCTGCGTCGCTTACATCAATTAAGTGGACTAAGACGCTGGTGCGCTCGATGTGTTTGAGGAACTGGACGCCGAGGCCGGCTCCGAGGTGGGCGCCTTCGATGAGGCCGGGCATGTCGGCTACGGTGAAGGATTTTTCGAAGGGTGGGTCGCCGATCCGGACAACGCCGAGGTTGGGCTCGAGGGTGGTGAAGGCGTAGTTGGCGATCTTGGGCTTGGCGGCGGAGAGGCGCGAGATCAGCGTGGACTTGCCGACGTTGGGAAAGCCGACGAGACCGGCGTCGGCGAGCAGGCGGAGTTCGAGGCGGTAGTTGTGGGCTTCGCCGGCGCGGCCGAGTTCGTGTTCGCGGGGAGCTTGGTGCGTGGAGGTGGCAAAGTGCTGGTTGCCACGGCCTCCGCGGCCGCCGCGGGCGATGACGATCTCTTCGTTGGGGTGGGCGAAGTCGTGGATGAGGTCGCCGGTGTCGTCGTCGTAGAGCAGGGTGCCGACGGGGACTTTGAGGATGGTGTGTTCGCCGGCGGCCCCGGACATATTGGAGCCGAGGCCGTGGCCGCCACGCTCGGACTTGTGCTCGGGGTTGAAGCGGAAGTGGACGAGGGTGTTGTGGGAAAGCGAGGACTGCATGAGGATATCGCCGCCGTGGCCGCCGTCTCCGCCGGAGGGACCGCCGCGGGGGACGAACTTTTCTCGGCGGAATGCCATGCAACCGTTGCCGCCATCGCCTGCTTTGATCCGGATTCTTGCTTCATCGATAAACAATTTGTTAACTCGCTGTTAGCAGTGTAACGAACAGCGGATGGTCAAATGGCCAGAAGCGTAGAGAGGAGCAGATGTCGCATGGCGATATATGGGGTCATGGCGAGATTGCATACTTATGCTGCGGATATGAATATTTATTCGGCGTAAAGACGTAAGCCCTGCTAGGATAGTTTCAATCAGCTTTTACAACCCCGCACACCGGACGCCAGGAAGCGCCGGAAGTATCTCGATAAGCGAGAAGCAGGGGATTTACTTTTTTTGGCGCGACCGGCCCGGCGAACAGAAGCAATTGCGAGCCCAGGAACCGCCCAACCTTGAGGAGATACCAGATGAATCGCACAAAATTCAGTAAGGCCGTGGTGTTTCTTGCCGCTGCAATGGCTTTTAACGGCGCTGCCTTTGCGCAGTCCACCACCCAGGGTGCTATCGCTGGAACCGTTGAAGACGCTACTGGCGCCTCTATCCCAACCGCGACTGTGCTGATCCACAATGACGCAACTAATGGCGAGGAGCATCTGACGGCGGACTCGAGCGGCTTCTTCAAGGCTCCGCTGTTGGAGCCGGGTGTCTACACGGTGACGGTGAAGGCGAATGGCTTTACGGAGTACCTCGCGAAGTCGGTGACGGTGCAGGTGAGCCAGACGACGACTCTGGAACCGCACCTCAAGGCCGGTTCTGGCGATCAGGTGGTTGAAGTGACGGCGGAAGCGCCGGTGTTGAACTTCGATGCGCCTGACTTTACGGAGAATTTGAATACGCGGGCGCTGGAGAACGTTCCGGTAAACAACCTGCGCTGGTCGAGCCTGGCGTTGACGACGCCTGCCGTGGTGTCGAACTCGGCCGGGTTTGGACTAGTGAGCGTGCGCGGCATCAGTGAATTGCTGAACAACGTTCTGATCGACGGCGCGGACGACAACCAGGCGTACTACTCGGAAGAGCGTGGCCGCACCCGGGAAGCGTATTCGACGCCTCCGGAGGCGATCAAGGAGTTCCAGGTGAACACGGGTGTGTACGCGGCGGAGTTTGGCCGTGCAGCCGGCGCCGTCATCAACTCGGTGACGAAGAGCGGCGGCAACGTGATTCACGGAAACGGCTACTTCCTCGATCGTGAGGCTGCGTGGGGTGCTTACAACGACTACACGACCAACACGACGGCTGCCATCAACGCGGCGGGTACTCCGGTTTTCACGACTGCTCCCTACAAGCCTGCCGATTCTCGCCGCATCTGGGGCTTTACGGCCGGCGGCGCGCTGATCAAGGACAAGCTGTTCTGGCAGTACACGTATGACCAGCATCATCGCAACTTCCCGGGAACGGGCCGCGCGATCAGTCCTTCGGCCTTCTTTACGCTGGCCGATCCGACGCTGGCCGGTGCTCCTGGAGCGCCGACCTGTAGCGCGACGGGCCTTCTTTCCGGCAGCGCGGCGACCAATGCCAACTATGCCACCGACAGCGAAGTCTGCACGATGTCGGCACGCGAAGGCGTTAGCTATACCACGGCTGCGACGCAGTATAGCGCCGGCCTGATCAGCCTGTTGGGCGATCTCGGATCGGTCCCACGTGTCGGCAACCAGGAAGTGAACATGCCGAAGCTGGACTACCAGATCAACAGCAAGAACTCGGTGAGCCTGTTGTATAACCGTCTTCGCTGGGACTCGCCGGGTGGTGTTCAGACCCAGGCGACGAACAACTACGGTATCGACGGGTTCGGTACTGACTTTGTGAAGCTGGACTATGGTGTGGCCAAGTTGACCAGCCAGATTTCAAGCAACATCAGCAACGAGTTGCTGTATCAGTATGGCCGCGAGTTGAATGATGAAGGACAGTATCCTCTGAGCGCTTACAGCCAGGCCAACCTGGTAGGCAATGCCGGCACGGCGGGGACGACGAACATCCCCGAGGTAGGTATTGCGACTTCGGCGACAACCTGCACCAGTTCGATCGGCTTCTGCGCGGGATCGCCTTACTATGACTTCCGCAAGGCGCTGCCGGATGAGCGCAAGTGGCAGATTGGCGACATCGCCTACTGGAACAAGGGCAACCACAGCTTTAGCTTCGGTGTGGATACGGTACACAATGCCGATCTGATCAATAACACCTTCGAGAGCAACGGTGTGTACAACTACACGTATGTGAGCAACTACCTTACGGACCTTTACACGAAGACCAAGTCCAATACCTGCAACAGCACGGCTGCGGGCGCAACGACAGCAACTACGTCTGGACTCGGAGCATTCCCCTGCTATTCGGGCTTTACGCAGGGCTACGGGCCGCCGATATTCGGCATTACGACTCTGGACTACGGTTTCTTTGCGCAGGACAACTGGAAGGTGACACCTCGGCTTACGGCGGAGCTTGGCGTCCGGTACGACTACGAGCAGCTTCCGGGCAACACGGCGAACGCCGCACTGACGGCGCCCGCGGTTGTGGGAACGCTGAGCTACACACCGTTCGCCGGAACGACGAACGCGCCGAGCGACAAGAACAACATCGGACCCCGCCTGGGCTTCTCGTACGATGTGTTTGGACAGGGCAAGACGGTACTGCGCGGCGGCTATGGTATGTTCTATGGCCGTATCACCAACGGCATTCTGCTGAACGTACTGCTCAACACCGGCAGTCCGCTTGGACAGTACACCGCTACGCTGAAGCCTAACGCAGCCGGTGCCCCTACTTTCCCGAACCTGACGGCGGCGGCAAATCCTCCTACGCCGGGCGGCTACTACCTGGCAAGCAACCTGCAGAACCCGATGGTGCATGAGTTCGACCTTATCCTGCAGCAGCAGCTTGGGTGGGGTAATGTGTTTTCGGCCAGCTACCTGGGTGGCCTGGGAAGAAACCTTACCAACTTCGTAAACACGAATCTGGCGCCTGCTACGACCACGACTACGATTACGATTGGCCCCGATCCCTCTGGCGGCAAGGGTCCGATCCCTGTTGGCACAAAGTTCGTTACGCCGTTCTACAGCGCCTATGCCAACCCTGCATTTACCAACATTACGCAGGTGACGAGCAACATCAACTCGAGCTACAACGCGTTGGTTGTTGAAGTCCAAAACCGTTCCAGCAAGAGCATCCAGTACGACGCGAACTACACCTGGTCGCACTCTCTGGACTACAACCAGAATGCGACCTCGACCGACACTTCAAACGGCCAGTTCGACCCGCAAGGGAATCTGCGGGCCAACTATGGCAACTCGAACTATAACGTTCCGTCGCGTGTTACCGGTTATGTGTTGTACAACTTGCCCGGTCTCAAGACTAAGAACAAGTTCAGCTACCTTGCCAACGACTGGGCGATCAACAGCTCCTTCCAGGCGCAGTCCGGTCTTCCGTATTCGGCATTGCTCTCCGGTTCCGTGGCGGCGACCACGATCAGCAGCGGCTGGATCGGTTCGGGCGGTGGAAGCTGGATTCCTTCGATCGGCCGTAACACCTACAAGTATCCCCGGGACATCGTTCAGGACATCCGGTTGCAGAAGGGTATTCGGTTTACCGACCGTTACCATGCTGAGGCCCGCGTTGATCTGTACAACATGTACAACCACCAGAACGTGACAGGCGTGAACACCACGGCTTATGCTCTTGTGGCAACGGGTAACACGTCTATCGCGACCTACCAGTCTGGTGTTGCGGGTACTCTCACTTCGCCCTTCGGCGCTGCCAACAACTCCAACTCCAGCGGGTTCCTTTACACCCCACGGCAGGTGCAGCTCGGCTTCAAGTTCCTTTTCTAGCCTGATCGATCACTTGTTAGCCTTGAAGGGCGATGGCTTCGGCTGTCGCCCTTCTTTCTTTAAGTAGGAACGAAATCGCTTTCCAAAGCGGGAAAACTCCGCTAGGCTCGAACACACTCTGCTTGGTTGCAGGCCGCTGCGGCGGTGCTGTGGTCAGGGAGAGGGACTCGTCGCTCGATCTGAGATGTAGGTGCCCCGACCTGTAGTTCTTTCCTCGGGGCGAGGACGCCTGTTGTGAAGCTAGTTGCAATCGCGGGTTGCGTTTCGTTGGTGGTGTTGGCTGGCTCGCTCGCCAGCCGGGCGCAGGTGGGCGCGCAGAGTGCGGGTACGGCGGCTCCTGCTGCGGTTGGGAGTTCTTCCGCTGCCGCTATTGAAAGCTCAGACGGATTTACTGCCGACAGTATCGCCGAACTGCCCATTGCTGCGCGGCAGTGGGAGGGGCTGGGATTGCTTTTTGCGGGGGCGAATGGGGCGACGCCTGCTGCTGGAGGTTCGGGCGATACCGAGGCGGACCGCGAAGAGGGCAGGGATAGCGGGTCAAGCGAGAGCGGTTCGGCGGCGTCGGGGTTGAGTTACAGCGGCGTGTCGCCGAGCCAGAATGAGGAGACTCTGGACGGTTTGTCGGCGGAGCAGAGCTTTCGTTCGCGGCCACGTGGGGCGGGTGTCAGCGCTGCAAGTTTTGGGCAGAGTGCGGTGCGGTCGTTCCGGGTGATGCCGGGCACGTACTCGGCGCAGTTTGGTGGCGCGGCGGGGGCGGTGCTGGCGATTACCTCGCAGGCGGGGTCGGAGACGTGGCATGGGGGAGCGTTTTTTTTGCTGCGCCAGAGCGCGTTTGCGGCGACCAATCCTTATTCGGTGGCGACGCAGTATCAGGATGGGGTGATTAGCAACTCACTGGTGAAGCCGGAGGACACGCTGATGCAGATCGGCGGGCATGTGGGGCTGCCGGTGGGTGATCGGCTGCCGGGATTTCGTCGGCGGCTTGCGATGTTTGCGTCGTATGAGGAGCAGTTGCGGAACGATCCGGCGATCAGCTCGCCGGCGGTGGCGAAC
>Ga0302310_10002182_pt1 | contig 15971 bp, 14 predicted proteins | sample III_Palsa_N1_2_FD_200451 | JGI IMG/M metagenome (GOLD analysis project Ga0302310, IMG submission 200451) | Peat permafrost microbial communities from Stordalen Mire near Abisko, Sweden - III_Palsa_N1_2 | ecosystem: Environmental > Terrestrial > Soil > Palsa > Peat permafrost | place: Sweden...
TGATCCCCAGCGCCGCTTCAAACACCTTGGCCGTCATTCCTGTTCCCGTTTCAGCGTTCAACCAGCCGAGATCTTACCCACTCGTATTTTCAGAGAGCCATAGAATTTTCCTGAGATATGGGAAAGACTGCATTCGAAGGTCGTCGCTCAACGGGCGAGTAGACTCGAAGCTCTTTGTAAGCACGCGGAGCGCGATCAGTGGCCTGGAACAACACAAACAACATTGGCCCGAAGAAATACACCTGTGGGTATTGCGGCGACCAAGTCGCGTCAGCCATCGGCTACTTCGAATCCGTCAGCGGTTCCCCAGTGCCAAGCAACATCTTCGTGTGCCCGAGTTGCTCGCGGCCGACGTACTTTGGCTTCGACGGCGTGCGCAATCCCGGCGTCGCACCGGGCAAAGACGTCCAGCACCTCCCAGCTGAGATCAGTTCGCTTTACGGCGAGGCGAGAAAGTGCTCCGGCATTGGCGCCTACACGTCGACCGTTCTCGCCTGCCGCAAGTTGCTAATGAACATCGCTGTCAGTCACGGTGCCAAGGAAGGTGAAAGTTTCGTGTCTTACGTCGAGTATCTCTCGACCGCTGGCTTCGTCCCGCCGAACGGTAAGGGGTGGGTCGACTACATCCGGAAAAAGGGCAACGAGGCAACGCACGAAATCGCGTTGATGACCGAGGATGACGCGACGCGCCTGTTGGCGTTTGTCGAAATGCTGCTGAAGTTCATCTATGAATTTCCGGCGGCGATACCAGCACCGTAAACACCGGACCTCACCGCTTCCACGGCTCGACTTGCCAGGCCTGTGCGAACAACTGGCCGGCGCTGGTTCGCTCGTAGCCATGCAGCACTAACACGCGCTCGCGCGCCTCGCTGATCTGCGGGTGTATGAGGTGCTGGAGCATCGGACTAGCGGCCTCATCCGGGTACCAGAGCTGCAAGACCGGGCGGTGTTGTTCGTCCCAGGCCGAACGCATCTCGGCACTGGGCGGCGCCGCCTTGATCTTGCGGGCAATGCCTTTGTCCATCAGCGGCGTGACGACGACGCGCACGATGACAACGCCCGCTAGCAGTTGATCAGGATCTCGACGCCGCCGGGCACCGCTTTGGGTGGCCAGTTGCTGTTGATCGGCCCTTCGATGAGCAACCCACCCGAAGCGGCCAGCAGGCGCAGGTCAGTCGCGCCCTTGAAGGCGTTGACGTCACCGCCCTGCCAGAACACTTTCGCGGGATCGCTCATGAACGTGCTGACCTTGCCGTCTGCGCCGGTGGTCGAGCCATAAACGGCCGGCGTGTAGTCGACCGCCTGGTTTTCGAAAGGTGTCTCCGTCCGAGGGCGGAACATCGCGTCGGAAATGATGATCAGGCGTGCGTTCGTGTGCTTCATACTGTTTAAGTGTACAGTATTAGCCAAGGGCGCCGCCATCATACGATCGCGCATCGAGCACTCGGAGGAACCAATTGACGCTCCCCATTGGCCAGCGCTTCTCTCTTACCTACGTTGAACGCGGCACGCCGGAGCGCGACACCACGCGCTTTCGCTTGCGCTTACGAGAGAAATTCAATCAGCTCATTGACAGTGTCGAGGGAGCGAACGCTTTCGGCTCTTACTTGGTTGCTGAGACAGGAGCAAGTGTGAAGCAATCGGGCGGCTATTACTGGCCCGACGAAATCTTCAACGACGGGCCGATGCGCGACGTGCTCGACACGATCACCTGTTTTTACGACTTCTCGAACCTCTTGGCCGCACCCTACCGGGGCGCGCTGAGTCATGCAACGCAAAAAGCCCTCGCCTGGAGATCTCACGTCGAACGATGCCTCGTTGAGGAAAACATGGGCTACAGGCTCGACGAGAAGTGCGGAGTGCACTATCACGTGGACGCTGCCTTTGAGGCAAGCCGGATCGCCACGATTGCTGTCCTCGCTCACCCGATGTTCGCGAACGCCCGGTCTAACTTTGAGGACGCGTGCCGACACATGGACGGTGACCCGCGAGACACAAAGGCCGCAGTTCGATCCATGTTCGAAGCCGCTGAAGTGCTCGGCAAGCAACTTTGTCCAGGGGTGCAACAGCTACGGGGCCGGATGATCGAAGACGTGATGAAGCCTCGTGTTGCCGCACTCGTCGCCAGCGATCCAACCGAGCAAGCTGTGTGGGCAGGCATGCTCGATGGCATGGTCGACTGGGTCAACGCGATGCACAACTATCGACACGGACAACCCGGCCCAGATCCCGTCGCGCCAAGCGACGAGCTCGCGGTTTTCATTATGAGTAGCGGCACCACATACGTCCGTGCCTTGGCCAACTGGACGTTGCAGGCTGCCAGCAATCCGTAGCCTGCGCGGCCGGCTAGTGGTCTCAACGCCTTCCGTTAACAGTACTCAGGTCGACTCGGACGTTGATTGATATCGCTAGATACTCACACTTGGCACCCGAGGGCATCTAGGGCTGCCTTGCAGCGGGACTAGCCGTCGAGCCTGGCGCCTCGGACAGCTGCTCCCGCTGCATTGCAGCCTCTGATGATCCGCTACAACGAAGATTGCAAGCCGTTCACCTGGACGGCCATAGCCGACCAATCCTGGAAAAGTTCGCTCGGCTCTGCGGACAAATTACTGAGACGGGACACTAGCCGGTCGCCGCCAACACCTTTGTCAGGACAAGGACAGGAGCTCGTGCAGCCGGCTCATCCGGGCCTCACGCTCCGATGTATGGCCGGGCGGCACCATGCGCGGCCCCATCACCTTGATCGATAGGGTCCTGCTATGTGCCCGCACCACCTTGTCCGTCATCTCGTCCAACAGCAGGCTCAGATCATTCCACACCATATCAGGACTGCCCAGCAGTTCCTGGTGGATCGCCACCAGACTCGCCTTCGCACGATCCCAGTCGCCCGGCTTGTCGGAGGCAGCCTCGCGCAGGGCCGCCTGGAACCGCTCTTGGAACGGGAGCGTCGCGACATCGGTGCGGCGATCGAGCGCATGGAGGCTGTAGAGGACGAAGGCGTTGTCGCGATAGGGATGCGCATCCGATCCCAGGCCCGTGAAGAGCCGGCCCTTTTGAACCGACAGCTGCAACGCGTCCAGCGATGCTTCGTCCACGTCGATGAGCGCGCGAAAGCCTGGGCACAGCCAGGGCGTCAGGCCGTCGTCGAACTCGAACCGATGGCCGACGATCGGGCGAAACTCGTCGAGTCCCAGCAGGCCTTCGATGCCTTGCATCACGGAACCCGCGACCTTCAGGTAGGGCTCGATCGAACTGCCCAGCGGGCAGGCACCGGCCACGCTCGCCGCGAAGTCGAGCAGGCGCGTCGCATAGGAATCGACCTTCACCTCGGCCACGATGATGGTCACCGCGAACTGGCCGCCGGCGAACGGCGTAATGCCTGCCACGCGCGTATCGGTGATCGCCACGCCGTGCGGCGTCGCCTTCTTCAGCGTCCTCAACATGGCCGGTCCGACGACGTACGGGACGGATACCGGCCTGCCGCCATAGACGAACTCGGTCACCACCACGGCAGCAGGTTCGACGAGATCGAACCACCGCCGCGCATGGGTGGCGAAAATCTCGTTCACCATGATGGAGAAGTACTGTTCGCGAGGCAAGAACCGCACCGCGAATTCGCCGCTGTCCGACAGCTGCGCTGCCGGGATGTCCACCGATCGGACGACGCGCGAGGAACGGCCCTGCGCCCTCTCCCAGACTTCCTTCCAGATCATGGCGATACTCCTTGATGGTCATGTTCGTCGGCTGCCGCGGCGGCGCTGACCTGCGGGGGGCTGGACGCCCTGTCCGGCACGGCTCGGCCGAGCTGTTCATCCAGGCGCTGAAATTGAAGCCGTGTCTGCGCCGGGTTGGAAGCCGGCTTGGCGAGGTTCCACGCCACGAACCGGTCACGAGACGTGGCGAGGAGCAGATTGCGCTTCGGGACGAACTGCCACGCCAGGATCTGTCCGGCGGCGTGCAGCCGCTCGGTGCAAACGGCCGATCGCTTGGTCCCAACCGTGCGAACGCGGACCAGCCTCACGGAGGACTGTCCGGTGAACCCGATCACGAAATCGTCCAGTTGGCCTGAGATGAACTCGAGATGGTTGTCCTGCGGCCGGTCGAACTCGGAGCTCGACAGCGACGACGCCGCGAGGGCGTCGTGCGTGTCGCGCGGAACCGGCGAACTGCATGTCTTGAGGGCGGACTCGATCTCACCGCGCGGGATCGGAACGGACTTGCCGGTGTCGGCATCCAGCACCAAGAGCCCGACGTCCTCGTTAGTGCGCCGGCCGTAGGCAGACTGGGACGTTTCGATCGACGCTGTCAGCAGCATCAGCGAGTCGTGCGTGGGCACACCGGCCGCCTCCGCATGGCAGGGTTGGGCCGGCGTGCAACCCGGCAGCTTCTGCAATGTGCTGATGGATTGGCGCCAAGCCAAGCCGGCCTGCGCAGCGGATTCATCGTTGTTGCGATGTAGCGAGCGGCCGGCGATGAGATCCCAGTTGACGTGCGCTTCGACATTGCGTTGCGAGATGTCCGCCATCAGCCAATGATGACCCAGCGAGAACTGGGTTCTCGTCTCGTGAGGCGCGTTCGCGGCAAGAGCCGGCGCTGAGGCGGCCCCCGAAAGGGTCGCCGACGCAGGCACAGGTGCGGGCGCAGCCGCAGCCGCGGGTGCAGGTTCGGGCGTGAGATCTTCGGTGAACTCGGTCCCGGGCACGAAGGGATCGCCGCCGTCCCGCGGATTCATTGCCAAGGTCCGGACGTGGCGAACCCTGCCGACTTCGTCGATCAGGACGACAACGTCGTCCGACAGGGCGGCCGTGATCTGCTGAGTCTCCTCCGGCGAGGCCGCCTGGCCGTAGCGCTGGACGAGGTAGTTGTCCAACAGCAAGCCCGCCGTGAAAGGGCCTTGCCAATGACCGTTCTGGATCAGGTACATGGCCGAGCGATTGCTGGCCTCCGGTTCCAGGGGCGTGTTGAGCATGAGCACGACGGTGCCTTCCTTCGGCTCCGAGCTGTTCATGTACATCTGTCCAGAAGGGCTGACCACCGACTTCAGCGGTTCCATCTGCTCTTCCCGGATGACGCCGTCCCCCGCCAGGCGATGAACGTGCACGCCGGCCTCCGCGCTTGCGACGACGTAGCCGGGGGGGTGGCTCAGGAGGCCGACGAGCGGCGCATGACCGTCCTCGCTCGGCAAGGCCGCGGAGAAGTCGGGCAGGGCATCGAGATAGCCGGCCAGTACGGTGCGCGCCTGCTGGCCGCTCCGGAAGCGTCCCGACGTCATCTCCTCGGTGGCGCGCACCGCGCTGGCGGCGGCCTGCATCGCCCGCATCGGATGCTCGTCGTGCTCGGTCGCAACCTGCTTGAGCAGGCTGGCGACGACGGCGTCCTGCGTGTCCCGGTCGCGATTCTCGATCGACCACCATGCGAAGCCGGCGACGGCGACAATCGCTGCGATGGCTGCGGAGGCCACGACGGTGCGCCGCGTTCGCTCGGACGCGCGTTCGCGGTCCGCGATCTGCAGTTCCGCGAGGGCCAGGCCGATCACGTCGTGGCCCAGACTGCACATGGGCTCGTCGAGCGCATGCCCCACCGCCACGACCGGACGCAAGATCAGCACTTCCGGAAGCGCGAGGTAGTCGAGTATGTCCTCCGGCCGATTCTCCACCTCCAGCTTGTTTGCGAGATCGACCAGCATCGAGCGTCGAACCACGTCGGTGTGGACTCGACCGTCTCCTTCATGTCGGACGAGCTTGTAGAGAACGCTTCGCCACCGCGACGCCTCGTCGTCCTGCAGTCCGATCGCGCGCCAGAAGAAGGTTACGACCCGGCGCAGGAACGGTCGCACGCCCGTGGCGGAACGCCGCCACCTCGTTCCTGCGGAAATTCCGGCGCCGGCTACCCTTCCCGACTTGAACGCAGCCGTCAACGAAGAGTTGACGTGCCGCGCGACGCTCTGAGTCAGCGTGGCCCGGCGGTAGAGCGCCTCATCGACAATCCACGGCTCGGGCGTCGACTGCACCCGATCGTAGAGATCCTGGCAGACGATCTGCATCACGGGGAGGTTCGCGCCTTTGGGAAAGGCCGTGAAGAGGTCGTCGACGATGATGTCGACCAGCCCCGGGCTGCCGCTTTCAGGGTCGGCCGCCGCGTACTCGAATCGGTACTTCGAGTAGGGCGACACGGTGAAGCCGGGTAGGGGTGTCTTGGTTGTCGGTCGCTCGATGGCCTCGCGGACGTCGTCACGCCCGAGATCGGTCAATAGGAACATTCGGAAGTCGGCGTTGAGACTGCCGTTGATCTGCGCGAGGCCGATGAATTCGCCCGAATGATCCTTGCGCAGCGACAAGACCAGCTTCGCGGTCGGCCCACCCGTGCCAAGCTTGCGCAGGAATTCAAAGAAGGCCTGGCGGTGGGGAGGGTCGCTGTCACCCGCGTTGAGTGTCAGCACCTCTTCCACTTGGTCGATGACGATGACCAGGGTGTAGGGAAGCCGCCGGCGTATCTCCGTCAGGAGGAGGGCCAGTTCGTGCGGATCGCCGCGCAGCCGCACAAAATCCGCGGCATCGGCAGCGTCCTCTGCCAGGTCCGCGAGCGAGACGGTCTGGAGGCCCAGCTCCGTGTTCAATTCGAGCGGATGCTGGAGCCAGCGATAGATTTCCTCCCCAAGCCGGCTCAATGGGTCCTTGCCCGAGCGGATGAATAGGGGCGTGCCTCCCGGCGCGTCATCGTCCGGATACTCGCGCAGGAACAGGTATCCGAAGCCACGCCGTTCCAGCGCCGGGATGAGACCTGCACGCAGGAACGACGATTTACCGCAACCCGTCTGCCCATGCAGGAGCAGTAGCCGCGTGTTCACGCGCGCGAGCAGTCGGGCGCAAACCTCGACCTCGTGAGCGCGGCCGGTGAAGAGCGGCGCGTCTGCGGCGCCGTACTGGTCGAGGCCGCGATAGGGCCTCGACGGCAGTTCGGGCGGCGGCGTGGGGAAACCGTCCGGTGCTTCCCCGCTCGCGTCGCCGCTGGTGCCTTCCATCCTGTCCACGGCTAGGCAGCCGACGCGAAGCGATAGTCGGGTTGCGCGTAGCACCCGTACAGCAGCGAGTTCGGCCAGAGCGAAGGATCGTGATGGAGCTCGAACATCGCCTCGCCGACGGAGCGATTGCGCGCGAACAAAGCCTCGTGCAGCCGGACATAGACGCCGGCCGCGGTGTCGTTCGGGACGCAGGTTTCCGTCGCGATGAGCCCGCAGAAGCCGGATTGCTCGCACACCGGAAGCAGGCTGTCGTCGCCGTCGCCGAACGCGCTGTTGCAGGCGTTGGCGATGACGAGTCCATAGGAGCGCGCGGCACCGCCGCCAGCCGCCGTGATGCAACGCAGCAGGTCTTCGAACGAGTTGAGGTCGAGGGTCTCGTCGCCGAGGTCAAGCATTCCGTCGTGGTGGTGACAGAAGAAGTGGAACACCGTGTCTCCGATGCCTGCACCCGACACCAATTTCATCATCGCCTTCGAGGTGTAGGCCTTACCGATGGGCCGGCGATCGAGCAAGACGCCAAATTCCGTGGCACGCATATCCACCGTATTGGCGGTGAGGTCCTCTGCGAGGTAGCGATTGACTAGCGACAGCATCCGACTCGCCGCCGCGTTCCGATTGAGCGTCTCGTCCGACACGCCGTAGCCACTCAGCGTCGAGGATAGGGCGTACTTCATGCACCAGAAGTCCGAGAAAGCCTCCGGAGAGTCCTCCAGGTCATCGATCGCTTCCGATGAACCGTCATACACGAGCCCCCAGGGAATATGGATCGTCGGGCTCGAGGTGATCAGGAGCGGCGTCCCCGGGCCACACTTCTGTCCTCGGACCCACAGGTCCAGCGCTTGCGCGATGTCGGGCTGGCGAACCGAGCGAAAGAGAGCCCTGCGGAGGAAGCCCCCGGTGCGCGCCAACGCCTTCAAGCGCTGAAGGCGCAGGGCGGCATCGTGTTCGACTTCGGGGGCGGTCAAGTCTTTGAGGCACGCACGAACCTGGAGCACCGTCCTGCGGAGCCGGGCCAGATCGATGTCGTACTTCTTCGGATGCGGTGCCTTGTTGCCCCACTGCAACTGCGCCTGGTCTCCGAATACGTTCACCTCGAGCCACATCGTCGTTTCCTCGCGATTTTCCGGCTGTTCCGGAGGGATGGCGCGTCAGCCGGCGCGTCCCGGGACCGGACCCTGCTGCGTCATGCAGGCGCACTGCGATCCAGGGGGCACCGGATAAGGCAGCCAGCACCAGAAGGTGGGCGTGAAGCAGATCGACCCTGGCGGGTGCGGAGGAACCTGGGCTTGGGCCGTCGTCTGCAGGAGGGCCGTGACGACCACGGCGAGGGCTGCGAGCAACCTGACACTCGTTCGAATATTCACCATCGGCAACTCCTGTCGGCCGGATCGATCTTCAGGTTTGCGGGACAGTAAGCGCTGCACCACGCGGCTGCGACCGTGCTCGCTCCCCGAAAATAGTTGCATGCGCCCGTCGTCGCATTCGTAGCAGCGAACCGCTGGCAGTTCCCGCAACGCTGCTCATTCTTGTGGTGCGGGTACTTGTGCATGTCCGCATCGCGCGTGTCGAGCACGTATCCGACGGCTCGCGCACGAGCCTCCGACGGATCGAGCCTCCCTGCCGACGTGGCTGCCGAGGCGCTCTTGGGCGCCGCTGCTAGGCAACGAAGCCAGCCTCCTGCTAGCAGGACGCCTCCGCAATGCCGCGCGAATACCCTCCGGCTCGACATAGGTGCCCCTCCGGCGTCGGGCGCGCTGACGCGCCCATTCCGAGTTTTCCGTCGGCCCCCCGTATTGTTCTTTTTCATGGCTTCGCTACTGCAGCAGCCACGACTGACGCATGCGTGTGACTTGATGTTACGACGCGTATCAGAGGGCTCCAACCCCTAGGACACGAGCGACGGCAGATCGCGGCCAAGTACGAGACGAGCGCTTAGCGCGCCGGCGCTGCGGCCCAACGCGATCTCAGCGTGGGCAGCGCCACGATGCCCATGCAGGCCAGCGTCGTTGTGCACGGCCGCCAGCGCGGGCGCGACGCGCGTCTTGACGACGGGCAGTCCATTGACGGTCGTGGGTTCCAGAGCGGATCCGTCGGGCTGGCGCTCCTGTACTTCTTCGCGCGTACACCCTCGAACTCAACGCCACCGACCTCCGCCGCCGAGGCTCAACCCACATCGCTGGTTGAAGAGGCCACGCCTGCCTTGGCCGCGCCCAGCGCTCCAGAGGCGCCTGTTGTCGCGCTTCCGGCAGCAACCGCGCCGGAGCCAAGTCCCAGTTCGCCGTATGTTGATGCTGCCGCCGCCAAGCCGGCGGCCAAGACACCGGCCGCTTCAGGCGCGACAGCAGAGGCGTCCTCGACCGAGTCGCCCAAGCTGGACGCTGCGAAGCGCGTCTATACGGAGGAAGAGATTGCGCGGATGGAGGACGAGAGGCAGTACCACGAAGACGATCCGATCGTCCGCGCCAGACTTGGCCTTCCGTCAAAAGAGACCAAGATGCTCTTGAAGTGACGGTCGGTGTGACGCCCGGTTCCGCTGCATGGCGGGCGAAAGTCGATCCCCCCGTCGCAGGCCTATGGTGGACGTCCACTTCGGTCGCGGCCTCGATTCAAGCAGCCCGCGCTACGGCAAGAAGGCGCTTGACGCGCTGCGCGGACGAGGCCCAGTACGTCACAAAATGACGAGGTGGGAACTATGAAGCGACGAGCTCTGTGTGCCTTTTACCTGGCCGTTAGCTTGACGACTCTCTCCTCAGGGCTTCTTCGTTTATGCGTCGTCCGAAGGGGGCGCTGATGGCGCTGCTGATCCTGGGGGTGCTGACTTCTTTCTTCGCGTCTTCGTGACAGTCACGGACGTGACGTTGCCGTGCGTCGCACGCTGATCCTCAACGTAGTCCTCACCCCACTTGTTCAGACGAGAAATGATGGTGCTCAGGAGCGTTCCAGAGACATTCCCAAGCCGTTCGATCTCGCTCTCGACCTTGCTCTTCCTGAAGCCACGCATAAACCTGTTGAAGACCTTTGTGGCAACCGCTCCGGACACGATGCCGGTCAGAAGGAGTGAACCAGCGTCAAACGAGCGAATCCCAAAGAACGGCATTGCGCCGAAAGCGTCATCGTCAACGTCGATGAAGCCCGGGAAAATGTAGCCGCCGAAGAAGCGCAGACGGTGATAGCTTCGGCGCGCAGTCGTTGGTGCAACCAGAAGACCGGCCTCTGACAACACGTCCGCGATGGTGTAGTCGATCGAGGTCAGAAGTTCATCCAAATCGAAGCGGTTCAGATGGTCGTTGTATTCGATCCTGACCGTGATCTCGTCTTCCTCGTCGTCGCGCACCGCAGGCATCTCGTTTCTCCTTGAAGAAGGCCGAAGTCTAAGCGCAATCGTTCGCGGGACGGGCCCAGGCCGGGGGCGCAAATGGCAGGATGAAACCGGAACAACACCCTATTCGCGCTTCGCGTCACACAACGCGTTGGTTACGTTCTACAGTTGCGACATGGACACGGAACCAACTCGCGCAAATGGTACCGCTGCAAAGCGGTCGACCGAGCTGGCCTCCTTCTGCGCGGGCCGAGGCTCCGTCAACATCAGGCACTGGTCTGATCAAGGGTGCGTCTCTGCGCGCTGATCAACTGCGCTTTCGCCGCCGACGGCGCATCAGGGACGTGGCATGCTGTGCGCATGACCTTGCTTTTGGCAGCAATCGAAGACGCGAAGATTTGGATGGTTGCCGATACCGCGATCACCGGTGAGTTGCTCGGCACACGCGATCGCGTGGACCACTTGAAGATCGCCCGCATCGGCGCAGGCGCATTGGCGGGATTCGCTGGCGACGAGCGAAGCGGAACCGAGATTCTCGACGGGCTTCGCCAAGTGGCGCAGGGAGTGGAGGCGATTCGATGGATCGTGGACTACCAGGAACGCAATGCAGCGTCTCACGTCGAGATCGCCTACGGTTGGTTTGCAGCTACGCAGCCGCACTTGGTGCGAATAGCTGCGGCTCAACTTGAGTACCGAGACGTCTTGCACCTTGGCGACACGCGGGCGTTCTCACGGCTGCAAGCGATACGCCACGCGAGCGAGATAGACCCACCTCCTGAGGCGATCTCGCTATGGATGCACTATTGCGAAGGCCCGTCGGGTTCCGTTCCGTCTGGGATGACTGGCGCTATCCAAGCCATGCAGCAGTTGTTCGCGCAAACTGACGACCGCACCGTTGGAGGAGTGGTCGTGCCGTACCTGATCGACGGGATTGAGGCGCGACGCTGCGGCTACAACCATTCAGTAACCGACCCAGGCTGTATGTCTCTCGTAGCCGGCGGCGTAGTCGAGCACGGGACCGCAGAGCGAGGGGGATTTGGGGTGTCGGTTTACGAACTGGCGGAGTATGACGGCACCTGATTAGCGATGAGTCTCAGCCTGCCGGATAACCTGCTCGGAGCGCGGCTTGCAGCGAGCGACAGCGACGATGAGGCGGACGACGAGCGTATGCAAGTCAAATCGGCGGTTGAACCGGTAGGCGAAGGCCGCAAGGTAGTTGGCGGCGTACTTGCGGTAGTCGAATGCGTGGTGGGCACCTGCCAGCGTCGTCTTGAGATTGCCCAAGACGGTGTTGACCCAGGCGAATTCGGGCAGGTCACGTGGCATGCGATCACCGACGACAGTCGGCATGTGGACGCAACCGGCATCGCTCACTGCCGCGAAGCAGCCCAAGCCGTCACTGGTGACCACGGTGCCGGGCGCCAGATGCACATTGGCCCATTCTTTGATGGCATCACGCGTGAAGCCAGCCACCATGGAGAGCTTGAGGTAAACAGGATGGCCCATCTCATTGAGCGAGACCGCGGCAACGAACGGCACCTTGTTCTCAGAGCCGCGGCCGGCGGTGCCGCCGCTGAGCTCTCCGCCGAGGTAGGCGTCGTCCATTTGCACGACATTGGTGAGCTGATGAGCGCCCTCGCGTTCGGCCATCGCGCACATGATCTTGTGGTTGACCAGCCAGGCGGTGCGGTAGCTCACGCCAAGCTGACGCTTGAGGGCGAGCGCCGAGAGGCCGGTCTTGGCCTGACTGATCAGGTAGATGGCGAGGAACCAGGTCGTCAACGGGAGCTTGGTTCCTGCGAACAGGGTGCCCGCGGTCACCGAGGTCTGCCGACGGCACCCATTGCACTGGAACAGCGGACGGAAATCGACGCTGATCACGCAGTGCGCTTCTTCGCCGCACTTGGGACACTCGAAGCCATTGGGCCAACGGGCGGCCATCACGGCCTGCGCGCAGGCCGCCTCCGTGCCGAAGCCGCGGAGGAATTCCGGCAATGACATGCCGTGCTGGAATTGGATTCGATTCATTGCCATGGCCGAGCTCCGTCGTGGAATGCTTCCAGCCTATGGAGCCAGTAGCTCGGCACGTGAGCCAGGCTTAGGGTCGTCGCTAATCAGGTGACGGCATTTCGGTTTACTGGTTGCAAAAGCACGCAGGCTGTGTGATCACCGGCACTGGCATTGAGAGCCAGGTTCAACGCTTCTCTGGCTCGCCGATTGAATTCGTCCTGTACGTCAAGACCAATTTGGGGCGGGACGTCCACGTCGGATTTGGTAGCGCACCCTTGCTCACAGACAAGGCAGTCTCAGTCATGCGCGATGAGCAAGGGTGCGCGCTGATGGCAATCACCACTTCTCGGGAAGGCGCGGCGTTCGCTTGGATCGGCGGTAGGTCAGGCCCGTTTCGAAGCAGCCACGTCATTCCAACATACCTATCCAATGATCGCCCCGAGGAGGGCATGAGCATGGCTGAACATCGAATCGATTTCATCCCGCAGCGGGATCGAAGCGCAGCGACTATCGTGATAGATGGTCCGAGCGGAAACGTGCAGATGTCGGCCAACGCGATGGAACTTGACCGACTCATCGAAGCTTTGAGCATGATCCGAAGCGGCCTCCACGAGAGCGTGCCCGGTGAGCTTTCCGAGGGAACGAAGCTGACTGCTATTGAAGATCCTGCATGGCGAACGCGCCCCCAGTTTGCCGCGCACGCTAAGGGTGTGATGTTGGTGTTGCGCCATCCCGGCCTGAACTGGCGCGCCTTCTTGCTCCCCGTTCACGAGGCAATCGCATTGGGATCGAATTTGGTGCGCACGGTGGAGGCCATGACCGGACACAACGCCATCGAGGGCGAACCGGCAGAGCCACCAGGCACCGCGTTGAGACAATCCACACAGCTGCCATCGAGTCCAGGACGCAGTCGCCGCAGTACATTTCCCGTCATCTCAACCTTGCTTCAGCGTCTAAGGAGGAGCCTACGCTTGCTGCGAGATCAATAGCGTGCAGGCCACGTCGCCTAAGAACGCGGTGCTTCAGACAGCAACAGCGCCTAAGTCGGCAATGCAGCGAGGGACTAAACCGCTCGCGCGGTAGGCGTACCGGCGAGGCCTGTCCCTGACATTCTGCAATGTTGACCCGCGAGGCAATCCCGCCTCGCTCGTCAACAGGAGCAGGACCATGGAGCAACCGACCGCCACCGTCTCGCCGCTGCGCCGGCGCATGGCCGACGACATGCGCATGCGCAACTTCAAGCCCAAGACGCAGGCTTGCTATCTACGCGCCGTCGCCAAGCTGGGCAAGTTCCTCGAGCGCTCGCCCCACACCGCCACCGCCGACGACCTGCGGCGCTTCCAGTTGCACCTGGTCGACGACGGCACCTCGCCCATCACGCTCAACGCCACCATCTCGGGCCTCAAGTTCTTCTTCGACATCACGCTCAACCACCCCGAGCTGATGGCGCGGATGCAGCCCGTCAAGGTGCCGCGCACGCTGCCCGTCGTCCTCAGTCGCCAGGAGGTCTCGCGCCTCATCGCCGCCGCCTGGAACCTCAAGCACCAGACCGCGTTGTCGGTGGCCTACGGCGCCGGGCTGCGCGCCAGCGAGGTCGTCTCGCTCAAGGTCGGCGATGTCGACAGCCAGCGCATGGCGCTGCGCGTCGAGCAGGGCAAGGGCCGCAAGGACCGCTACGCGATGCTGCCGCCCATCCTGCTCGAGCGGCTGCGGGTGTGGTGGCGCGTCGGCCACGCGCAAGGCAAGATCCTGCGCGACGGTTGGCTCTTCCCTGGGCAGGATCCGACCGACCCGCTTACCACGCGTCAGCTCAATCGCGCCATCCACGCCGCGGCCGACGCCGCCAAGCTCGATAAGCGCGTGTCCATGCACACGCTGCGCCATAGCTTCGCGACGCACTTGCTTGAGCAGCATGTCGACATCCGCGTCATCCAGGTCCTGCTCGGACACACGCATCTGGAGACCACCACGATCTACACCCACGTGGCCACCGACTTGCTGCGCGAGGTGCTGAGCCCTCTGGAGGCGCTGCCTTCCTCGTGAGTCGGCGGCCGTGGGGCCGCATCCCCTCGAGGTCGCCGACATCTTCCGCACCCACGGGCCCGCCTGGCGCGTCGCGCAACGCGGCCACCTGAGTCTCGGCCAGCTCAAGGTCATGTCCGCCATCGAGCAGTGTCGCAGCGCTGCGCTCGGTGGCCATGTCCTGCGCTGCGAAGGCTGCGGGGTCGAGCAGGTCTCGTACAACTCCTGCCGCAATCGGCACTGTCCCAAGTGCCAGAGCAGTGCGGCCAAGCGCTGGCTCGAGGCCCGGCAGGCCGACCTGTTGCCGGTCGAGTACTACCACGTCGTCTTCACGCTGCCCGCGCCCATCGCCGACATCGCGTTCCACAACAAGGCCGTGGTCTACAGCGTGTTGTTCGACGTGGCCGCCGAGACCTTGCTCACCATCGCGGCCGACCCCAAGCACCTGGGCGCGCGCATCGGCGCCACGCTCGTCCTGCACACCTGGGGATCGGCGCTGACGCATCATCCGCATGTGCATGGCGTCGTGCCTGGTGGCGGCTTGAGTCCTGACGGTACCTCCTGGGTAGCGTGCCGGCGCGGCTTCTTCCTGCCGGTGCGCGTGCTGTCGCGGCTGTTCCGGCGCCGCTTCCTCGAAGAGCTCGTTGCGCGCCATCGCGCCGGCCAACTCAAGTTCTTCGGCGAGCAGACTCACCTGGCCGACGCCAAGGCCTTCGCCAAGTGGCTCGCGCCGCTGCGCCGCTGCGAGTGGGTGGTCTATGCCAAGCGGCCCTTCGCCGGGCCCGAGGCCGTGCTGGCCTACCTGTCTCGCTACACGCACCGCGTCGCCATCTCCAACAGCCGCCTGCTCGCCATGGACGACCGCGGCATCACCTTCCGATGGAAGGACTACCGCGTCAAGGACGGCACGCCGGGCAAATCGCGACACAAGACGATGACGCTCGGCGCCGACGAGTTCATGCGTCGATTCCTGCTGCACGTGCTGCCCGGTGGATTCCATCGCATCCGTCACTACGGGCTGCTGGCCAACGGCTGCCACAAGGCCAGCATCGCGTTGGCGCGCACGCTGCTGGGCGAGCCGAAGCCAACCCCGACCGCCACCGAAGACGCCGACGCCAACATCACCGACGACAAGCCGCGCTTCGTTTGCAGGCACTGCGGCGCGGCCATGATCATCGTGCAGATCTTCGCCCGCGGCACGTCGATTCGCGCGCCACCCGAACCCGCCTCGCCGTCATGACCAAACGCGATCTTCGATCCCTCGACATGCACTGGCTCGCAGTCAGCGACTGCCGGTGGGAGCGGCCTTGGCCCGACGCTGCCGCAGCGTCGTTCGAGCACATCATGATGAGCCTGCCGAATCGGTGTCCAACCATCACACCGCTCGCATCGCCTGCTCGCGACACACGTTCGGCCCTTGCACAGCAGACCACGCCGGCCGAACGCGACCCACTATCGCCATAGCGGCGTCGCATCCTGCTGGGCCTTCGGCCCGGCCCGCGGTTTCCTCCCTCGAGGTTTGTCCAACACCCGCCCTCAGACCGGTGCTGTTCGGTGCGCCATCTCGACGCGCGGGCAGGTGTCGAACAAACCTAAACG
>Ga0302310_10002188_pt1 | contig 15961 bp, 8 predicted proteins | sample III_Palsa_N1_2_FD_200451 | JGI IMG/M metagenome (GOLD analysis project Ga0302310, IMG submission 200451) | Peat permafrost microbial communities from Stordalen Mire near Abisko, Sweden - III_Palsa_N1_2 | ecosystem: Environmental > Terrestrial > Soil > Palsa > Peat permafrost | place: Sweden...
AAGATAATCAGCGTGGGGCTTTTGAACTTTACCTTTATTCAACCGAAAGCTATCTTACTGCCTAATGATTAAAAGTAGAGGGGCTGTTGACAACAGGCTCTTTACTCTATCATTTTAAGATATACTCATTTAAGGGCTTATTTATCTTGTTGACAAGCCTTAGTTGCCTAATATAGATTATTCGAACCCAAATGGATAATTAACCTATTCGGCCATGATAACAATGGTACTTTAATTGCACTGGAAAATATGTGATCGGAGCAGGTTATTTCGTGATTGGTCTGTTAGAAACAGATTCATTATACCTACCAATACGTTCGATTTGTAGCCGTTGTCATAAATTAAAGAAAAGACAGTTGTTATGGCAGAACACGATGTCTTAAAACGGTTTTACATCCTTTAACGCAGTAATAAAAAGTCGCGGGCTTATTGTTATTATGGTCGCAGACAAAACATAATTTGCAAATTTTGATCGCACTGATATTGGTTAGAATAAAACTTACTTGAATTATTTACATCAAATTATCACAACCACAAGTGCCATCGATTTATGAAAAGAATATGCCTCCATGGGAATTCATTTCCTAATCAGAATCGAACCCAATTAGTAAATAGGAAAATTAGAAACAATCCAACAAACGAGGTTAGGCTTTTTCGCGACTTTTAAATGCCCGAGATCGACGATCTAAGCCCCGGCTGGTAAGTATCCAACTCGAAGATAAAACCAATTAGGTGACCGTTCTGTATTCCTGAAACTTAATTGCATTTTAACTTGGCTTACTTTTTAAGCGAGATTATTTAATAAGTTTAGGAGATATGGGAACTTACTATTACTTTAGGAACTTAATATCACAATTGTTCTAAACCCGTACACAATGAATTTCAGGAAATTCCTGCTGCTTTTTATTGGCAGTTCCTTAGTCGCCAGCGCTGCATTTTCCCAAAGTGCCGTCAGTGTCAATCCCGTTACTGGGACCGCGAATGTTAATATTCCGATCTATACCGTTAGCCAGGGACAGGTAAGTGTTCCGGTCAGTTTAAATTATAGTGCGACAGGCGTAAAGCCCAAAGATGTGGAAGGCACAGCGGGCATGGGCTGGAACCTGCAAGCGGGCGGACAGATCAGCCGGCAGGTACGTGGTTTACCGGATGATGTAACGAAGGACAATAAGGCGAACCCGGTTTATGGCTGGATGGCGGCAACTAACCCGGCCCCAGCCAGCATCAGCAGCTTCTCCATTTTGAACAATGGCAGTAATTGCGCGAATGAAACCAGTGATATTAGTTACATCAATACTAACTTTCCGTATACCTACGACACCGAGCCGGATATTTTTTATGTGAGCGCGCCCGGCTTATCCTGTGAGTTGGTATATGACCGCGCGACCGCCGCTTTTCACCCGGTTGCTTACCAGGACCTGGTGATTACGTGTGCAGGTGATGCATCGGGCATCTATTCATTTACCATTACCAATGACCGTGGTGTAAATTATGTTTTTTCCGATCCTGAGCCAATCACCCAAACGACCAATTCTGGCAGCCAAACCTATTTTAAAACCAAATACCTGCAATACCAGAACGGAATAACTTATAACAGCACCTGGAATCTGACCAGTATAACAGACGCGCAGGGTAACGGTGTCCTGCTAGATTATGTGCAGCAGCCGCAAACGTTCGGAGCGGACTCCGTCGCGCTTTATCTCGGTGGCGGGGCAGCTTATAGCCTGCAGTACCGCACACTGAATGTGGTAACCCCCTGGACATTGGTCGATTTACGCGTAGCGAATGTCAACGACGGAGGAGGGCCTGTCGCTTTATCGTTTAACTGGACTACGTTATCGGGCAAGTCTCAAACAGGGCAAACAATTCTTTCTTCTATCACTGGTGAGGGCCATAACTTTACCTTCACTTACAGCCTGGTATCTTTTCCCTCGGCTAACAATTACACCCGCAGTTTCCTGCGAAGTTTCAGTGATCCTGGTGCTGGAACTCCCATTAACTATCAATTCGCGTATGCTGGAGAAACAAGGTTGTCCACCGGCCTCTATACAACGGTCCTACCCGATTCAACCTCGTTGCAACGGGACTACTGGGGCTATTATTCACACGTTTTTACTCCCGGTTCGCTGATGCCGAAGGTATGGATGGCGGGTAATATAAGTGCCGGGCAGCCTTATAAGATCTATGAAACCAACACCGGATCGGTTGACACTTATCCCTATTACACTACGAATGCCGTTTCCGTTATCAGGGCAGCCGATCCTGCCAATGTAATGGCGGGATCCCTGAATAAGGTCATCTATGCGACCGGTGGCAGCACAAATATCACCTATGAGCCGAACGATTACGTCGATATTTCTTCGAATTCTTCGAACGTAGTAGTGCAAGGCGGTGGTATAAGGGTTAAACAAATCGTAGATTCAGTAAGCACCAATTCAACTAATAACATTATTCGCAACTATTCCTATCTGAATCCAGCAACGGGATTATCCAGCGGTCAACCAATATCTTTGCCTCAATATGCCTTTACGATCCCAACACCGATAAATGAGGCCAATACCAATACCTTTTGGAACCTGGCAACCGCCATCTCCGCATATGATTTATCCGATGAAGACCACAGCATTCTTTACCAGTACGTAAAAGAAAGCCAGACCGGGGCGGGAAGTACCTTATATCAGTATTTTGTTCCTGCCATGAATGGAGCAGGCAGCGCCCCGGATTGCTTCGGCTGCACCGCCACCGAGTGGGTGCCAACCTATAATTACCAGGCGCGCAGCAATTGCAGTTCAAGCTATGGCGCGGTTACCAATAATACTTTCACTTATCCTTTTGCCCCCAACCCTAATTACGATTTTGAACGTGGCTTGCCGCTGAAGGTGACCAGTTACAACGACGCGGGAAATGAAGTGAGCGAATCAAACTTCACCTATCAACGGTCATTCTCGCCGAGTACAATTACAGGTTTTAAGTTTGAGGACGATGTAAATGGCAGCCTAGATATTAAGTCCTATAGCAAATACACCGTATTCTATAGTACCGGTGAACTTAATTACACCGTCAATAAAAAGGTATTTGATTCAGCCAATAGCGGTACATCCCAGTCCAGCACGGTTACTTACACCTACGGAAGCGCCAATCACAAATTATTAACCCGGCAGGCTGTTCAGAACAGCGATGGCAGTACGCTGACCAGTAACATCAGTTATGTAAAAGATTACGCGGCCACTGCCGGCACTAACGCCAATATAAACGCCCTGTATAACCTCCGGCAGTTGAATATTAACGCGCCGGTGGAAAGTTATCAGCAACTGACCAATAGCGGGTCAACGGTCACCACTGCCGCTTCACTGACTTTATTTAAGGGGTTTCTAACAGGTGGCCGCACATTCTATCTGCCATCGCAGCAATTGAAAATGATACAGCCCGATGGTGTTCCTTCAGCTGCAAGCCCGGCCGCATTCTCGCCTTTTACAATAAATACAGGGGCGCAGACTATCGCGCCGGATAGCCGCTACTTTGCTGTTTCGAATTTTGATGCCTATGACAATACCGGTTTATTGCAAACGGCCGATGACACGCATAAAGATACAGTTAGCACGATCGTAAATCACCTGGCTAACCAACCGGTAGCCAGTTTTAAAAACGCGGCCTTAAATGAGGTCGCTTTCAGTGATTTTGAACCCGATATTAGTAATACGGCGGCGTACAGCTTTGCCATGACCAATACAGGAAGTGCATTTACAGCAACCGGCAGCCATGCCGGTAACGCTTATGGTTTTGGTGTCGGGGAAATAGCCACATCGCCGACGCTTAAACTAAACCCGATCGCGGGGAACTATATTTTTTCTATCTGGATAAATGCGGGCAGCAGCAGCGGTACGCTGACACTAACTTTAACAGGGCTAAGTACCCACCCGGCCATCGCCTATACCGGCGGTTGGAAATATTATGAAGTAAAAATACCGGTGGGTACACTGTCGTCCAGTTATACGGTAAGTTTTCAAACGAGCACAGCGGTCTCTATCGACGATATTTTGTTTTACCCGGATATTGCCGAAGTCTCCACAGCTACCTATGACCCGGTAACTCATTTCAAAATAGCGGCAACCAACACGAACGGGGTGTCGGCTTACTTTAGCAATGATGCGTGGGGACGCCTGACCTACGCTTATGATCAGGACCATAATATTGTACAGCGAAGCACCTATATCAGTCCGGCAGATATAGTCAGTTTTAATACACTGGCCATATTCCAAAACGGGACAATCACAAGTAATCAGCCGGTGGCGTTTTCAGTGACTGGTCCGCCTGCAACCGCCAATACTACGGTGGCCTGGTACTTCGGGGACAATACGCCAATCGTGTACACGAGCTTAAGTACCTCGCCAACCCACACCTACAGCGGCTTCGGCCCGTATACGGTAAGCGCTACCGCCACCTCCCCATTTTTTAGCACAAAGATAGCGACCAAAGCTATTACGGTTCAACCGGCTAATATCACGATGGCTTACAGTTCCGGCCTTCCAACCGGTGCAGGCTCGCTCACCAGTGTCGCTTTTCAACAAAACGGGGTAACTGTGAAAACCTTTACCAACACCCAACTGAATGGTGGGACGATTCCGCAGGGTATTTATACCATTGTGGTGACTATTTCCAATCCCACTAACAGCAGGACATATAGTATCAATTTGAGCGCTTCTTGCTGGAACAGCTGCCAGACTTATACGGCCAGCACCTCCTATTCCTTTAGCGCTAATTTAAGCAGCTGTACCACACTTAACTTTTCCATGTCACCGTCGATCTGTTCAGCAGGCGGCGGAGGCGAATAAGCATTTAATAAATGAACCAGGTACTAAACCTAATCATCACAATATAACGGACATGGTAACCAAAAAAAATATTCAATACCTGCTAAGCGTCGCGCTCCTGTTGAGCTGCGGTTCGGCGCTGGCCCAGGTAAAATTGGGTTTCGTAGAGCAGGAGCGCATAAAGGTTGACAGTATTACCACCGATGCGCAGATAGCCGCGCTGCCGGTGACACAAAAACAAACAACCCGAGGTTATTATGATGGCCTTGGACGAAGCATTCAGACAGTAGCCGTGCAGGCCAGCCCACTGCTGAATGACATCATACAGCCTGCTGTATATGATAACCTGGGCAGGCAAACCGTTGGCTACCTGCCTTATGCCGGGCAAAGCACCGATACCATGGGCAGTTACCGCTCAAACGCGATCAGCACGGCGCAACCGGCTTTTTATAACCAAACCTCGCAATACCTGATACCGGTTGATACCGCGGCACGCTCCAGGCAATTGTTTGAAAACAGCCCTTTGCAGCGCCTGCTGGAAACAGGGATGGTGGGTAATGGTTACCAGCCCAATGTTTCCGGGGCAAGATTTAAAACGGTGAGCTACCGCAGCAATGTTTCGGGCGACGGGAATATATTGATATGGAACCACGACGGCAGTTTCACTATGGGTAATTTTTATGCAGCTAATTCATTGTCAGTAAAAGACGGCAAGGATGAGGCGGGTTCAGAAACGCTGGTATTTACCGACATTGCTGGCCACACGATACTCAAACGGCAATTACTTGGGGGCGCTAATGTAGATACCTATTATATTTATAATAATGCCGGGATGGTTTCCTTTATCATACCGCCCGGGGCCTTAAGCCTGATGGTCACTGATGGTAGCTACAGCATCAGCCAAAGCGGTGTAAGCGCGCTTATTTTCCAGTTTACCTATGACGGTATGGGCAGGCTGATCACCAAAACGGTACCGGCCAAAGGAACAATGTCTATTGTTTATGACCCGATGAGCAGGCCGGTGCTGATGCAGGATGCCAATTTGAACAGTTTAAATGAATGGAACTACATACGTTACGATGCCAAAGGCAGGGTGATCAGCCAGGGTATCTATACGGATGCTACCTCCACCAGACTGGGCAGGGCCAATATGCAGGCTTATGTTAACAGTCTTTCGGCAAGTTATAATACATCGTGGTACGAAAGCAGAAGCACAACGGTTGCTACCGGTTATTATACCGCTAATGTTTTTCCTACTATGGCTACAGGCACGCTTACGCCACTGGCTTACGCCTATTATGATAATTATGACCTGACGGATGCCGGCAGCGATAAGTTTGCTTATGTGTCCCAGGGCTTGACTCAGGGGTCAATTGTGGAAGAAACACAAACCACGGCGGCGTTAAGGGGCATACCAACCATGATCAGGAGCACTACGGTGGGCGCCGGAGTCGCGGCAGGTACCTGGCTGCTGAAAGTGATGTTTTATGATAAGCGCGGAAATGTTATACAGGTGCGCAGCAATAACCATGTTTATAATACCACCGATATATTGACCGATTTTAAAACTACTGTGCCTGACTTTATGGGTGTGCCGCAAATTACACAGGTTTCCAAACAAACGGCAGCCAGCACCACCGTCACGGTACAAACATCTTTTAGCTATGATCAAATGTATAGGCTACTTAGTGTTAGCCAGCGGTATAATGCGGGGACCAGCCAGGTGGTCGCGGTGTATAGTTACAATGAATTGGGACAAGTTGTCAAAAAGAATTTAGGCCAGATTGTATCTGGTAGTTTGCCTGCCAACATCAGTACCGGCACCTATGGCGCGACTACTTTAACGGCCACCAATAGTATTACATTCACAAATGGTTTTACAGTGCCACCTGGGTCAACGCTGAATGCCTTTATCTCAAACGGCTACCTGCAAACATTGGATTATCGGTATAACATCCGCGGGCAACTACTATCGATAAACAACAGCCAGCTGGCTAATGACGGAGGGATAACCAATGCGGACAATAATGATGTATTTGGTATGCAGTTTATTTATGATCAACCCGATGCGAGCATCGGTAATAACCCTTCTTATGACGGTTCTATTTCAGCGGTGAAATGGATGAGCAAGGATGGCAGCGGCAACGCTACTGCCGAGCGTTCCTATAAATTCAACTACGACCTGCTAAAGCGTTACACTTCGGAAAACTATGGGGAAAGGGTTACGCCAGGATCGGGCAGCTTTAGTAATAATGCTAGTGGCTTTGACGAAGCGATTACCTACAATTCCGATAACAGTGGTAATATACTTTCATTAACCCGCAACAGCTCGACCCAGGGAACCAACAGCCATACCCAAATAGATAACCTGAGCTATGCTTATGACCCGGCTAACCCGAACCAATTGCATACGGTTAATGATGCTACAAATAATGCCGGCGGATTTTACGTTGCCCCGGGAAATACGGCCGGAGGTAGTTATATTTACGATGTGAACGGCAACCTGAAAACCGACCCCAACAAGGGCTTGAGCATTGGCTACAATTATCTTAACCGTACGGATAAGATAACGGTAACCACGGGTTCGGGGCAATGGATAGATTACACCTATGATGCCTCGGGCAACCTGATCCGCAAGCGGCAGTATAATAATAGTGCGATACTTAACACGACTGATTATGTGGACGGTTTTGTGTATGTGAATAGTACGCTGAGTTATTTTCCGATGCCGGAGGGCAGGGTAATAAACGCTGCCGGTACGCTGGTGCAGGAATTCGTTATCAAGGATCAGCAGGGCAATGCCCGTGTAAGTTTTACTAATAGCACTACCAATCCGGGCACTGCCGTGGTAACGCAGGAGAATAGTTATTATGGCAGCGGGCTGATTTTACCGAACAGCCCGGTTGGCACACCTGGCCAACCAGTAAACAAGCAGCTGTACAACGGCGGCAGCGAGTGGCAGAGCGATTACACCAACCTGCCGGATTACTACCAGACCTTTAACCGCAATTATGACGCGACGATAGCCCGCTTTGTGGGTGTTGACCCGGTAGCCGAAAGTGCTGAAAGCATGACTAGCTACCAGTATGCGGGTAATAACCCGGTGATGAACAATGACCCGAACGGGGATCTGCTAGACCCGTCGCGGCTACCGAAGCCCACCCCCATCGCGATAGGTCCGTCTGGATTTGGACATCGCAGTGGCGGTGATGGCTGGGATGATGGTGGCTGGGACGATGATGATGATATTGGTCTTGGTGGGAGTGGGCTTGGTGACGGAGGTGATGGTGGGAGTGGTGGTAGTGGTGGATTTTCAAGTGAAAGTGAAGTACAAGAAACAGTGAATTATCTCTTTAATAGTACAGCTTTTGGGGGGCACTCTTCCAATTTTAATACAATTGCTGTATTTAACAACGCACAATCGGAACTTGATTATGGATACAGCCAATACACTGCAAATGGAGGAACAGCCAGCTTTAACGGGATTATAGCTGATTATAATACGCATAATCCAGGGCTGCCAGGGTTAACAAGCAGCACAAACAATGGCTATGTAACATATGGTAGTTTTTATCATGATAACAACGGTCAACCGGTGGTTATTAATGGTACTAGCGGGTCTTTTATGTCAATGTATCTAGGACAAGGACAACCCACAACTACAGGGAATGGAGCTGCCAATCAGGGGGGGCCAAGACCTGATGCGGACGGCTATTTAACTCTTCAAGAGGCCAATGACTGGTATCGAAATGGCAATGGCCAAAAATTAACTGTTGATATTAACAAGTTAGGTTTATCAAACATATACGCTTCAGATTTTGACCATGTTGGTTCAAAAATGGTAGTAAATCTATTGCTACATTCCAATGACCCAAATGCAGGAATGGTTTTCGGCAACATTACTTTAAAATTATATCCGGGCAACATAGTGAAAGCTTATGATGATACTTATGATTTTGATATGAAGTCATGGGCAAATCCGCTTAATTGGGGAAGAAACATAGAAACTGTTATAGGAGCCGGAGTGGCGGGACAAGGAACTCCTTATAATATTGCGATACAAGGAGGAGCACAAGTCCCAGCTTATCGAATTTCTGGCCTGCTTGATAATTGATTAAACTATAATTAACCATGAAACTTATAAAAATCTTAACCTTAATAGCTTTAGTAATTGTAATTCTTGTTTTGGTTTTCTGTTATTACAAAAAATCCAGTGACCGAAAAGCGATCTTCGGAATAAACTATTCTGTAATTAAAGAGATCTACTCTGATGATACGGAGAGAGACTTCCATGAAAATGGTTTTTCAATAACGGTTGATTCAATTTCCGATAATGATGTTAAATACTTTTCAAATCCGCCTAAAGAGTTTTTTACTGATTATCCGACGGAAAGTTTTCATTCGACTAAATATGAGATACATACATGGAAGAAAACACCCATCAATATTAAAGATACCGCTGATGTGGATTTTGCATTAAACCTCTCAATAAAGGACACTGACAGCTATGTATTTAAAAATAGAGCAGTTGTAATACAAAATCTAACGATCTTATCTAAGAAGTTAAATGAACCTGGGAACTTATATTCATTTGCGTTTAGAAACCATCCGCATAAGTTGTATGGTATTGATCTATACTTAATAGATGTAGGTCAGCGTAAGATTTATATAGTAAACAGGCAGTAATTAATTGATAGTAAGCCAAGCTGGGCTACTTTGCCCAGCTTGGCTTATCTGTATATACAACTATCTGCATATCTGTTAAGGTGTTTGTTTTTTAAGCTGCAAGTTGTGTTTTTGTGGCACCCAAAAACCTACTTGCCCTACCGCCGATGGGCGGTAAGGGATTGGCAAACCTGCGCAACGTGGTTTGCCTTAATGCCTGGTTTGGCTATTTAACGGCAATATTCTGCTCAAAGAAATTCTGAAACTTTTGCTTAGTGAGCATGGTGTCGATAATATTCATGACAGTGCTTTTATCTTTTTCGTTAAGTTGGGCAATCAGCCTGACTTGTTCAGAAGCCGTTTTATCTTCCACGGTTACCGCTTTTGGCGTTGCGTTACTGTAGTGCACCAGTTCATCAATGGTAACGCCATAATAAGAGGCCAATTTCTCCAAAATATCAAGGGAGGGTTCAACCAGGCCCTTTTCGAGTTTATTGTAATGGGCTGGCTTTAAACCGATCTCATTGTAAACCTCTTTTTGCATCAGGCCTTTATCTTCCCTTATCTTTTTAATGTTCTCTGCAACGTTCATTTTGTGGCACTTTTTAAGATGGTATTACAAATTTATCCAAAAAAGACAAAAAAGCCTATTATTATCTGAATAGTAAAAATATAATTATCTAAAAAGGATAATTATAAATAACTTTGTATTGTCTAAAAAAGATAAAAATAAAATTCCAATGGAAATAAACGAGATCAAGCAGCAGTTAACCCTGGCCGAGGTGCTAAAACATTACGGATTGAAGCCTGATAAGAGCCTGCGGCTGCACTGCCCTTTCCATGAAGACAAGACACCAAGCTTGCAGATCTATTATAAAACCCATACGGCCTACTGCTTTTCGTCCAACTGCAAGACCCACGGCAAAAGCCTGGACGTGATCGACTTTATTATGCACAAGGAAAATATCAGCAAGCACGAAGCCATCAAACAGGCCGAAACGCTGATCGGCGGCAGCGACCAGCAGGCCATCAGTAAGGAAGCCTTTTTAAGCAATATGTTCACCTACTTTAAAAATGCGGTACATAACAGCAAGCCCACCCAGGAATATATCAAAAGCCGGAACCTGGACTTTTCAAAACAGGAGATCGGCTATAACGCCGGGCAATTCCACCACGGCACGAGGAAAGATGAAATACTGATCAATCAATGCCTGCAATATGGTTTGCTGATCGATGCGGGGCTAACGGCCAAGACCGGCGACAAAGCCTATAAAGTATTCGGCAAGGGCTGCATTGTGTTTGCGCTAAAAAATAAGCAGCACCAGGTGAGCGGGCTTTACTTCCGCTCCACCACCAATAACGATACGGCCAAACATTACTACCTGAAAGACCGGCAGGGCATTTACCCCGGCTATCCCAAAGCGGAAACCCAAAAGTTAATCATAACCGAAGCGGTGATCGATGCGGCCACCTTATTGCAGATCCCGGCCATAACGGAAACTTACAGCATCTTAACGGCCTATGGCACCAACGGGCTGAACCAGGAGATCAAAACTGCTATACAGGAATTACCGCAGTTACAGGAGATCATCTTTGCCTTTGATGCGGACGAAGCCGGGCAATCGGCAGTAACCAAATACACGGCAGAGCTGCACGAATTACTGCCCGGCGTAATCATAACAACGCTTGCATTACCACTAAAAGACATCAACGAAACCGCCCAGGCGCACGATGATGAAGCGGTGTTTATACAATTACTGGCAGAGCGCAAAGCCCCCCAGCCCCCTGAAGGGGGAGCAAAAGTTGTTGAGGATAAAAGTCTTTTTCTTTCAACTGAAAATAAACCTGCAACTGAAAAAGAAACCTTGCCTAAACCGCAGCCTGATGAAACCTCACCGCCAGCTGGCGGGAGGCTTACCGGGTTAAACCCGGAGCAGCTGGTTTACGAAACTAATGAACTGATCATTACGATATGGGGCGGCATCGAGCAGGAAAACCTAAGCCGCCTGAAAGTAAGCCTGCATATCCGGCTAAAGAGCAATAAATACCGCAGCTTCCGGGACGATGTGAACCTGTACAGCTATGCCAGCAGCCAAAAGCTGGTGAAAAGCATTGCCGAAACGCTGGAACTAAGCACGAGCCTGGTTAACGCCACGATCACCGACCTGATCGAAACCCTGGAAAAATACCGCTCGGAGGAAAGGGCGCAGCAACTGAAAGCCCTGGTGCCGCAAGCCTACCAAATGACCGCCGAGGAAAAACAGGCCGCCGAAGCTTTTCTAAAAGAACCCGACTTGGTGCAAAGAACGCTGGACACCCTAAGCAGAACCGGGCTGATCGGGGAGCAAAAGAATGGCCTGCTGCTATACTTTTTGTACCTGTCCCGCTTCTTTGAAGAACCGCTGCACGCCATCATCTTCGGCAAGTCCGGCAGCGGCAAGACCTACCTGCAAACCAGGATCAGTGAGTGCCTGCCGGAAGAAAGCGTACGCACTACTACGAGCCTAAGCGAAAATACGCTGTACTATTCCCCTAAAAACTTCTGGAAACATATCGTGCTGCTGATCGAAGACCTGGACGGCGTATATAATGCCCTGCTGCCGCTCCGGGAGTTTATGAGCAAGCAAAGCATTACCAAGCTTACCACCGATAAAGATGCCAAAGGCAACAACGTACAAAAAGTGCTCACGGTAGAGGGGCCGATCTGCGTAAGCGGTGCCACCACCAAAGAAAACATCTACGAGGATAATGCCAACCGCTCTTTTTTGATCTACGTGGACGAGGGCGCCAGCCACCTGAACGAAGTGATGGAATACCAGCGTAAACAGCAGGCCGGTCTGATCAATAAGTCGGCTCAGGAAAAAGCCAAACAGGAACTGCGCAACGTGCAGCGCCTTTTAATAAAAGATATACAGGTCATTAATCCCTACGCTTTGCACCTGCGCATACCTGATAACGTGTTTAAGAAGCTGCGCACCAATATGCACTACCTGAAGCTGATCGAAATTATCACCTTTTACCACCAGCAGCAACGACCTATAAAGAAAGGCACGGACGGCACCAAATACATAGAAACCACGCCGGAAGACATCTATTGGGCGAATGAGCTGGTTAAGGAAGTGCTGTTAAAAAAGAGCGATGAACTTAACGGCGAACTGCGGGGCTTTTTCGAGCAACTGAAAAGCCATGTAAAAGCAGCCAGTAAAGACCCTAACGCTACCTTCTTTGCCAAAGACATCCGGAAAACCTACCGGATGCACCCTATGCAATTGACCAGGCATTTGATACAGCTGGAAAGGCGGGGCTATATCAAACAGGTGAGCAGCAACCGCAAGACCGGCTTTGAATACCAGGTTACCGAATGGGAAGAATACAGCCGGTTGCAGGAGGGCGTAAATATTATGGATACTATCCTGGAAAAGCTAAAGAAAGCTAAAACCAAAGTAAATACACCGCAGCTTCACGCACATTCACAAAACGGGGTGTGAAACTGAACGCATTGATATACAGGAACTAAAAAGCAAAATAAAAGCCATATTCACACATTCACAGGCATCACAAGGGAGAAGCAAGACCCCCACTAAAATAAATACGATGAGCAGCACTTACGACCGGATCACATTAGCCTTTAAGGAATGGTTAGGGCTGATCGGCTATAGCCCGAGCACGGTACAGCACATGCCCCGGCGGGTACAGGAGTTCTTTACCTACCTGGAAGCAGCAGAAGTATTGAACTTGCAACAGGTAGAACACCGGCATATCCAGGGCTTTTACCAGTTGCAGAAAGACCGGGCAAGCCATAACAGCGGTAAGCTGCTAAGTAACAGCACGGTTAACGGTTACCTGCGTAACCTGCGCTTATTAGCGCAATACCTGCAAGAAACCGGACAGGGCTTTTTAGACGTGGATATCCCCAACGAGCCTAAAGCCACGCCGGAAAAAGAAATATTGACACCTACCGAGATCATGCAGCTTTACAATGCCATCGACGAAAACACCACCGGGCTAAGGGACAGGGCATTGTTAAGCGTTTACTATGGCTGCGGGTTAAGAAGCAATGAGGGCATACAGCTCAATATAAGCGATATACTGCTGGAAAAAGGATTGCTGTACGTACGGAAAGGCAAAGGCTATAAAGAGCGTTATGTACCTTTTGTACAAAGCCAGTACCAGGACTTTAAAAACTACCTCAATTATTGCAGGCCCTTACTGGTCAAAGATAATAAGGAGCAGGAAGCTTTTATGCTCAACAGTCACGGCAGGCGAATCACCTATCTAAATGCCTTAACCACCCTGAAAACCTTGCAGCAGCGCACCGGTAATGAAGCCCTGCAAAACAAACCCGTTGGTTTGCATACCCTGCGCCACAGCATCGCCACCCATTTGTTACAGCGCAAAATGCCGCTGGAAGACATCAGCCAGTTCTTAGGGCATAAGAGCATTTACAGCACCGAAGTATATACCCATATCGTTCACCAGCATGCAAACTTTTGACGACTTTTTATACCGGCGGCATTACCGGCCAAGAACAGTAGAACTGTTCAGGCTGTACGCCAAACGGTTAAACGAATGGCTCGACCAGGAAAATATTGAAATACAGAATTGCAGCTATACCGACCTGATGGCCTATATCAAATATATGCGGGAGCAAGGGCAGAAAATACGCAATATCGTTAGCCAGGTATCCTGCTTCCGGCAGTACTTCGACTACTTAAAACATCAAAAGATCGTAACGGCCAACCCAAGTAAAACGATCTTCCTGAAAGGTTACAGCCAGCGGATACCACACGATATACTAAGCCGGGATACCTTACAAGAAATCTACGACGGTTGCCAGGTTACTACCATCACCAATAAAAGGGATAAGCTGATGTTAAGCTTTGTGATCTTCCAGGGCCTGTTTAAAAATGAAGTACTGAACATAGAACCCGGCGACCTGAACCTGCTAAAAGGAACGGCTTATATCCGGGGTAACGGAAACACCAGGGCAAGAACGTTAAACTTAGAACCGCAGCAGATCCTGCCTTTGCAGGAATATCTTACTGCCATACGGCCACAGCTCATTAAAGAAAAAGGAACGGACAGCCCGTATTTGTTTGTCAGTAAGGGCAAGTGCATCAATGCGGAAAACAGCCTGTATGAATTACTGGAGGTCTTGAAAAAAAAGGATATAGGACTTAAAAACTTCCTGCATATCCGGGTCAGCCTAATCAGCCACTGGATCAAAGAAAAGAACATCCGGGAAGTGCAATACCTGGCTGGCCATAAAACCATTGTCGGCACCGAAATGTATAAAAGCGTTGACCTGCAAGACCTGCAGGACAGCCTGGTTAAATTCCATCCCTTAAACCAATAGCAGGAAAAACGGTATTCGTCATCACTTGTCAACGCAAAAATCGCGCCCTCATTCGTACCTCTTTCCGTCATGCTTTCCGCTTTCCCCGTTCTTCCTCATGGCCGGCTTTCTCTGTCCAGTCCCCGGCTGGTAGAAGCGTGGCCAGTCCAAACGCCGTCCCTTGTCAGGCTCGCCTGCTGGCTCGGCAACCGCCCGCTGATAGAAGCGGGACTGGCGGCCGGTCGCCCTTTCGGGACTTCTCCCGGCCGGGTTTGCCTCACACTCGCAACGGCTTCGCAAAAAAGAAAACAAGAAAAGCAGGGCGCATAATCCCCGGCGCATGGAGGCCGTTTGTTTAGTTGGGGGCTATCTTCCAAAGCCCCCAAACCCCTTTGGATCGTTTACGTGCCGGATGCAAGCCGCACAGATCCACCCACTACCCACGCTTACATCCAGCCCGAAAACGGCAGCCTTTTCAAATTAGCAAGATGTACATTTGTGGCACAAATGATCTTGCTAACCTGTCGGTAGAAAACGCTTTTTGGCGTTTAGCAAGATAAACGATTGTCCGACAATCGAATCTTGCCCCGTTGCTCCGAAGTCGCCGGGGGAACCCCAAAAGACCTTTGCAACCATCGGGCGCAAAGGCAAGTTTGCCACGAGCCGAAAGGCATCGTGGTAGTTTTTGTGGACACAAAAACACAAACTTGCTGCTTATCGGCTGATTGCTTTATCTGCGTTTAGTTGTTTAGCTGCTTAGTTGTCTATAGGTCTATTTGTATATATAAATATGGGCATAGATGTTTAGGTGATCTTCTGTTAAGCAACCAAAAGCGGGAGAAGACGGGGCTGTCAAGGGAACGTGGAATAAATGGCAATGTGGGTGAAAGGCCTGCGGGTTTATGCCGCGAAAGTCCCTTTACTGCCCTGGCTTCGGAGGCTACCTTTGCGGTAACGGATGATCGGCTTACCAGGTACTTTTTTCTTTCAACTGAATAAGAAGCTCAATTGAAAAAATAAAAATCAGTTGTGTACATTAGTGCCTTAAACGTACTTGTTAAAAGTACCTTATCGTGCGAGACGGTAAGCCGGTTACCGGAGCAGAACGGAAATAAAAGGCTGTAAAAATTGGAGTAGCCTATAAGAATGC
>Ga0302310_10002197_pt1 | contig 15913 bp, 14 predicted proteins | sample III_Palsa_N1_2_FD_200451 | JGI IMG/M metagenome (GOLD analysis project Ga0302310, IMG submission 200451) | Peat permafrost microbial communities from Stordalen Mire near Abisko, Sweden - III_Palsa_N1_2 | ecosystem: Environmental > Terrestrial > Soil > Palsa > Peat permafrost | place: Sweden...
TCCGCACCAGTGAAAAAGTTTTTTTGCTTCTTTTTGTTCACAAAAAGAAGACTTAAGAATCTTCTCTTTGAACAAAAGAAGCAAAAAAACTTTTCTCAATTTTGCTTAGGGCCTACTTTAGAAGCCTGTTGACGAGATCAAGCTGAATCATGGCTGCTTCTGCCAATTCGTGGAGCGACACCCACTCATTTGCCGCGTGTCCCAGGCTGCCATCGCCGGGACCGAACGTCACGATCTCGATGCCATCATCGGCATAATGCCTGCCGTCGCTGGCGCCGACGGCGCTCGGGAACGCGGGCGCACGACCGGTGACGTGCCGCACGGCGGCAGTAAGCTCCCGCACCAGCGCGCCATCGGCAGGGGCGATAAAACCGCTGCTGCCCACCAGCAGCTCCAGCGTGGCGTGATCTTCCAGGCACGCCCGGATTTCCTCGACCGCTTCAGCCACATTCTCGGAGGGCGTCAGGCGCCGGTCGATCTCGACGCGGCAAAACGCCGGCACCACGTTGGTGTTCTCGCCGCCCCGGATGCGGCCGATGTTCATGGTGGCTTGGCCCTGCGGACTGGTGCGCACGGCAAGGCGCGGCGCCAGCTCGGTTTGCAGCCGGTTTAAAATGCGCAGCATGCGCAGAATTGCACTGTCGCCGGTTTCCGGCACGCCGGCGTGTGCCGCAATGCCGGTGGTTTCGATTGCCACCCACATCACGCCGCGCTCGGCGCTGCTGATGCCGTTTCCGGTCGGGGCGCCGACCACCAGGTAATCCGGGCGCACGATCCCATCCCGCCGCAGCAGGCCGGTGCCGCTTGAGCCGAGCTGTTCCTCGTCGGCCACCACGCTGAAGCTCAAGCTGCCGCGCACCGGGCCACCCCGCCGCGCCACGTCCTCCGCCACCACCAGTTGTGCCGCCAGACTGCCCTTGCAATTGACCGCGCCCAGACCGGCGAGACGGTCGTCAGTCTGGGCCAGCTCGAACGGATTGCTGTGCCAGGCGGCAAGATCGTCAACGCCGACGGTGTCGGCATGGGCATTGAACGCCAGCTGTGGGCCGCCGGCGCCGAGCACCGCGACCAAACTAACCAACCCCGGAGACGCCTCGTGCAGCGACACGCGGTACCCCAGCGCTGCCAGACGGGGCGCCAGATCCCGGCATAACGGCCCGGTATCGCCAGGCGGAACGCTGGTGTCATGGGCCACCAGCAGGCGCAGCCAGTCGGCGAGACGCTGTTGCATTTCAAGGCTCCGCGGTGGGGAGGGTGCGTACCTGATCGAGCCGGCGGGCGAGTTGCACCGAGAATTTGGCCGCCGCCAGGGGCAGCGAACGGCCCTTGAGCTGGCCCAGCACGAGCGGCGCATGACCGGTGCTGGTGTCCTCCAGCGGCCGCACGGCGAGCCGCGGATCGTTCTGCCAGTGCCGCGCACCGATCTCGATCTGAAAGGTGATCGCATCGCACAGCGCCACAAAGGCGCCGAGCATTTCGAACGAATTGGCTTCCAGCACCAGATTGAGCCGGTTTGACGAGGTGGCGAGCGCTTCGTTGATAAGTTGCCTTCCGCCGAAATTGCCATCCGGCAGTGCCACCGGAAATTGCAGGCAGTCGCGCAGCCGCAGCCGCGGCTTGCCGGTCAATTCGTGCCCGGCGGCCATGATCGCGACCAGACGCTGGCCGATCGACATCACCGGCTGCAATTCGGCGACCGGCGGCGGGTTGAAGATCAGCACCAGATCGGTTTCGTAGCGGGTCAGCAACTGCAAAGCGCTGTCATGATCGGTAACTTTCACCTGGAAGCTGACCAGCGGGTGTTGGACGCGAAAGGCGGCGATTTCCTCGGGCAGAAAATTGTGCGCCACCGCCTGGCTGCAGGCGATGCGGACCTCGCCTCGGCGCAGCCCGGAAAGTTCTTCGATTTGCGAATAGACCCGCCGCAGCTCGGCGTTCTGGACGCGTATCCACCTGATCAGAATCTCGCCGGCGGCGGTGAGCTGCACGCCCGTAACGGTGCGTTCGAACACCGGCACGCCCAAATCCTGCTCGACATCCTGAATGCGCCGGAGCACCGCCGAAGGAGTCACGTGCAGCCGTTCGGCCGCCTGCCGTACCGAACCCACCCGCGCCACCTCGTCGAGGTAACGGAAGATACGCATATACCGCAGTGCCACGATCGATCCTGATGAGTTTTGTGCAACAGCGCGGCACGAAAACGGCATCCCCGTACCGCGGTGACGCGCGCTTATCTTGCCCGCCGACACAACGGCTTGGAGATAAGTATTACGCGCCGAATTATAAGCAATGCCGCACTCGGTTCAATAGCGCGAGAGTGGCAAACAATCAGAACCAAGTGTTAAAAGTTTTTTGCTTCTTTTTTTCAAAAAAGAAGATACTTAAGAATCTTCTTTTTGTGAACAAAAAGAAGCAAAAAAACTTTGATCGATTCGGTTCGGCGAGTCATCTTTGAGGGCGTGATGGAATTGGGGTTGGCGGGGCGAGTGGCGGTGGTGACCGGGCCGGTCAAAGGAATGGGCGGGGCAATCACCCGAGGGTTCGCGCGCGAAGGCTGCCGGATGGCGCTGCTGGGTCGCGATTTGGCGGCAATGGCGCCGCTCGGCGCCGCGTTGCGCGCGGAAGGCGCTGAGGCGATCGAAATCGGCTGCGACATCACCAGTCCCGCGGCGTGTGACGGCGCCATCAAGCAAGTGATCGCGGCCTTCGGACGGGTCGATATATTGGTGAACGTCGCCGGCGGCACCGGGCCGGTGGGGAAAACCGCCTGGCAGACCGATAAGGCCGAATTCGAGCAGATCCTGGATCTCAACCTGACCGGTTGCTTCAACACCATGCGCGCGGTACTGCCTGGCATGGTGGCGCAACGCGACGGCAAGATCGTGAACGTAGGGGGCACCTTCGGCATGCGCGGTCGGGCCGGGCGCAGCTCCTATGCCGCTTCGAAATGGGGCCTGCGCGGCTTGACCAAATCGGTGGCGATCGAAGCCGGCCCCTACAACGTCAATGTCAACATCGTGGCGCCGGGCATGGTGGACGGGGCGCGCTTTCGCACCAAGGTGATCCCCGACATGATGCAACGCTACGCGATCAGCGAGGCCGAGGCGGTGGCACGCCACGCCGCCGATTACGCGCTGGGGCGCATCACCAGCGACGAGGATGTCGCGCACGCGTGTCTATTTCTGGCGTCGGATGTATCGCGCCAGATCACCGGAGTGGATCTGCCGGTCGACGGCGGTTGGGCATCGTTGTGACGACAGGAGGGGATCGAGTGATTGCGGATCTGGTAATCGAAAACGCGACCCTGGTCAGCGACAGCGCGGTTTTTCCGGCCTCGGTGGCGATCAAGGATGGGCGCATCCTGGCGGTGGGGGACGCGGGCGCGATGCCGCCGGCCGCCGAAACGCTCGGTGCCGCCGGCCTGCATCTGCTGCCGGGCGCGATCGACGCGCACGTGCATTTCCGCGAACCTGGCTACACCCACAAGGAAGATTGGGCCACCGGTACCGCCGCCGCGGCGATGGGCGGGGTGACCACGGTGTTCGAAATGCCGAACACCGATCCGCCCACCGGCACACCGGAAGGGCTGCGCCTGAAACTCGAGGCGGCGCGCAAATCCTATGTCGATTTCGGCATTTACGGCTTGCTCGCGGAAGATAATCTGGATCATCTCGAGGCGCTGATCGAAGGCGGCGTCGCCGCGTTCAAGTGCTTCATGGGCAACACCTTCGGCAACCTGCCGTCGCCTTCCACCGGTGCCATGCTGGAAGGTTTCGAAATCATCGCCCGGCATGGTCTGCGCATTTCACTGCACGCCGAAACCGCCTCGATCATGGCGCGGCGGCAGGCAGCGCTCCAGGCGGCGGGCCGGCGCGACCCGCTGGCGCATCTCGCCTCGCGTCCCGCGGTGGTGGCGACCGAGGCGGTGGCACGGGCGGCGATCCTGGCGGAATGGACTGGCGCGCGCATCCATGTACTGCATATTTCTTCGGGCGACGAGCTGCGTCCGCTGCGCGAAGCCAAGGCGCGCGGCGTGGACATCACCGGCGAAACCGCGCCGCATTATTTGCTGTTCGACGAGCGCGCCTATCACGATCTGGGATCGCTGATCCGGGTCAATCCGCCGGTGCGCGAGCATTGGCACCAGCAGGCGCTGTGGGCGGGTTTGGCCGACGGCACGATCGACATGATCGCCACCGACCATGCCCCCCACACCAGCGAAGAAAAACTGCGCGCGGACATTTGGTCGGCGGATTGCGGCTTTGTCGGGGTGGAAACGCAGATGCCGCTGATGCTCACCCAAGTGGCGGCCGGGCGTTTGTCGCTGATCGACTATGTGCGGCTGACTGCGGTGGCGCCGGCCAAGGCGTTCGGGCTTTATCCGCGCAAGGGTGCGATCGTGCCGGGAGCCGACGCTGATATCGCGCTGGTCGACCTCGCGGCGACTGGTGTGATCGAGGCGGCGCAACTACATTCGCGTGGGTCGATTACACCGTTTGAAGGGCAACGAGTGACCGGATTGCCGATCCATACGCTGGTGCGTGGGCGCTTTGCGATGCGCAACCGGACCTTGATGGCCGAGGCGCGGGGGCACGGCCGGTCGGTGCGCCGGGTGCAGCAGATGCCGGCGCCGCAGCCGCGGCACCAGGATCAAACCTTGCGGGCCGTGACCCGGGATTGGGTTGAGTACAACCTGGCCGCCCAGTGAGCTTTGCCGCTACCCTCAAGGTTGGGGCGGCGATGTGCCGCCCCGGTCATGAAGCGCCTCTGGGTGCCGCGGCGATCAGCATAGCGGCCGGGCGGATTGCGGCGATCGAAACGATTGAAGCGGACCTGCTGGCGCCGAGCGAACGCGGCCTGGTCGCGTTGCCTGCTCCGGTCGACGCGCATGATCATGGGCGCGGCCTGCGCAGCTTCGCGGTCGGTGCCGCCGACGATGCGCTGGAAATCTGGCTCGCCGCCCTGGTGCGCGAGCCCAGGATCGATCCTTACTTGCGCGCGGCGGTGGCGTTTGCCCGCCTGGTGGAAGGCGGAGTTTGTGCCGCCAATCACTGCCACAACACCCAGGACCGGGAGAATTTGGTTGCCGAAGCCGAAGCGGTGGCGCGGGCGGCGCGCGACGTCGGGTTGCGCGTGGCGTTCGCGGTGCCGATCATCGACCGCCATCCGCTGGTTTACGGCGAACTCGCGCCGCTGCTGGAAGGGCTGTCAGCCCCGGACCGCGCCGCAATTCGGTTGCCGCCGGTGTTGGGTGTCGCCGAAATGCTGGCGCGGGTCGAGGCGATCAGCGCGTTCGAGCACCCCCTGTTCCGGGTGCAATATGGCCCGGTCGGCCCGCAATGGGTGAGCAACGCCGCGATGGCGGCGGTCGCCGAGGCTTCGGCGCGCGACGGTCGCCGCGTCCATCTGCATCTGTTCGAAACCGAACGTCAGCGCCAATGGGCCGATCACGCCTATCCGGGCGGGTTGGTCCGGCATCTGGACACGATCGGACTGCTGTCGCCGCGTCTTACGGTGGCGCACGGCGTGTGGCTCCGTCCCGATGAGTGCGCGTTGCTGGCGGAACGCGGCGTCTGTCTGTCGGTGAATGTGTCATCGAATTTGCGGTTGCGCTCGGGTTTGCCGCCGGTAGAGCGGTTTGCCGCCGCCGGCTTGCCGATCGGCGTCGGTTTGGACGGCATGGCGCTCGACGATGATGAAGACATGCTGCGCGAAATGCGTCTGGTCTGGCATCTTTACCGCGCGGGTGGGATCGCGCCTGCCGATCCCGCGATGGCGTTTGACGCGGCCGGTGTGGTGGGGCGCCGCAGCGTGCTGGGCGAGGATGGCGGCGGTGTGCTCGCGCCCGGGGCGCCGGCTGACGTGTTGCTGCTGGATCGCGCGGCGATGGCGGCGGATTGTGTGGGCGAGCCCGCGGATCTGACGGAATTGCTGTTGACCCGGATGACGAAACGCTTTGTGCGTGGCTTGATGATCAGTGGCAGCATGGTGGTGCGTGACGCTGTGTGCCAAACCGTGGATTTGCCGGCGTTACAGCGGCAATTGCTCGCCCGGGCCAGCACGGCCCCGCCCAACCCGGCACGGATCAGCCGCCTACAAGGTGCCCTGCGCCGATATTATCAATGCCGTTGCCATTTGACATCATAACTGACAAAGTTTTTTTGCTTCTTTTTGTTCACAAAAAGAAGAATCTTCTTTTCGTGACCAAAAAGAAGCAAAAAAAACTTTGTCAATCAGGGTGCGATCAATGGTTGTTCTGGTGCGTGCCTCGGGCTATAATCGCACATATGTTCGATAATCGGACAATTTTAGACCAAACGGCGAAACAGAGGATTTAATGATCAGCGCCCGCCAGAACGAGCTCATCACCCGCATCTCGCCCGGCACCGCTTGCGGCCAATTGATGCGCCAGTTTTGGCAGCCCTGCGCGCTGGTTGAGGAATTGCCCGCCGCGCGGCCGGTGAAGCCGGTGCGGTTGCTGGGCGAGGATTTCGTGTTGTTTCGTGATCCTCGCGGGCGGTTCGGGCTGCTCGAACGCGCCTGTCCGCACCGTGGCGCGGATCTCGCGTTCGGCCGGCTGGAGGATGGCGGGTTGCGCTGCGCCTTTCACGGCTGGCTGTTCGACGTGACGGGTAGCTGTCTGCAAACGCCGGCTGAACCGAAGGGCAGCAAGCTCTGCGATCACATCCGGCAGGCCTCCTATCCGGTGGCGGAGCGCAACGGGATTCTGTTTGCCTACCTCGGCACAGGGGAGCCGCCGCCCTTCCCGGCCTTCGATTGTTTCACCGCCCCCGGCACGCATAGTTTTGCATTCAAGGGTCTGATCGAATGCAACTGGCTGCAGGCGCTGGAGGTCGGCATCGATCCCGCCCACGCCTCGTTCCTGCACCGTTTCTTCGAAGATGAAGATCCCTCCGACGCTTATGGCAAGCAGTTCCGCGCTGCTTCGGCGGGCACCGATATTCCGATGACGCGCATCTTGCGCGAATATGAAAGCCCCAGCATCGAGGTCGAACCGACCAATTACGGCTTGCGCATCAGTGCCCGGCGCGAAATCGATCAAACCACCACCCATGTACGGGTCACCAATTTGTGCTTCCCGCACGCGTTCGTCATTCCGATGAGTGAGCAGATGAACATCACCCAATGGCATGTGCCGGTGGATGACACTTCGTGCTACTGGTATGCGATCTTCACCAGCTTCGGCGAGCCGGTCGATCAGGAGCACATGCGGGCGCAACGGCTGGAGCTTTACACCTTGCCCGACTACCGGCCAATTCGTGGTAAATTCAACGATTACGGCTATGATGCCGCCGAACAGTCGCAGTCGACTTACACCGGCATGGGCCACGACATCAACGTGCACGATCAATGGGCGGTGGAAAGCCAGGGGCCGATCCAAGACCGCACGCGCGAGCATCTGGGGCAATCCGACATCGCGATCAGCCATTACCGGCGATTGCTGCTGGCAAATTTGCGCGACCTCGAGGAAGGCCGGCGGCCCTCGTTGCTGCCCGATCAGGCGATCGCAGCCGCCATGACCGGCCCAGCCGTGGTCGATGCGTTGCTACCCAGCGCGAATTGGCAGCAAGCCTGGCAGGACCTCGATCGAGCTCGTCGTGCCAAAGTGTCTTGGTTGGGGGATCGCGCATAGCCATGGCAGATCCCACCGCGAGCCTGATTGCCGAGGCAGAGGCTCGCGGCGTGCGCGTGGTCCGCCTGTCCTTCGCCGACCAGCATGGTCTGCTGCGGGGCAAGACGGTGATGGTTGAGGAATTGCCGCGGGTGCTGGCGGAAGGCTGCGGTTGCCCCTCTTCGCTGCTGCTCAAGGATTTGTCGCATCGGACCGTGTTCGACGTCTACGACACCGGTGGTGGCGTGGGCCTTGCCGAGATGCAAGGCGCTGGTGACGTGCTGATGATCCCCGACCCCGCCAGTTTCCACGTGTTGCCGTGGGCACCGCACACCGGCTGGTTGCTGTGCGATTTGCGGTTTCCCAACGGCACCGCGGTGGAATTTTCCACCCGCGGGCTGCTGCGGCGCCAATTAGAACGGCTTGACGCGCGAGGATTTGCGTTCAAGGCTGGCGCCGAGCTGGAATTTCACCTGTTCAAGCTGGTCGACCCGAAGCTTGCCCCCGAGGATGCCGGCCAGCCCGGCACGCCGCCGGAAGTGGCGCTGGTCAACCAGGGTTATCAATATCTCACCGAGCAGCGCTACGACGAAATCGATCCGATCCTCGACCTGCTGCGTGAAAATCTCCAAGCGCTGGACCTGCCGCTGCGCTCGCTGGAAATCGAATTCGGGCCAAGTCAGTGCGAGATGACTTTTGGTGCCCAGAGCGGGCTCGCGGCAGCGGATCTGGTGGTTTTGGCGCGCTCGGCGGTGAAGCAGGTGGCGCGCCGGCACGGTTATCATGCCACCTTCATGTGCCGTCCGCGCATTCCCGCCGTGATCTCGAGCGGTTGGCATCTGCATCAATCGCTTGTCGCCGCCGCGGACGGAGCTAATTTATTCCATGATCTGAGCGGGGGCCGCGAACCTTTGTCGGAACTCGGCATGGGCTGGCTCGCCGGGCTGCTGGCACATGCCGCTCCGGCTGCGAGCTTTGCCAACCCCACCATCAACGCCTACCGGCGGTTCCGCGCTTTCTCCAATGCGCCGGTGCGCGCCAATTGGGGCTGTGACAATCGCGGCGTGATGGTGCGGTTGATCGGCGACCGGATCGAAAATCGCGTGGGTGAGCCGGCGGCGAATCCCTACCTCTACCTGGCGAGCCAAATTGCCGCCGGGCTTGATGGGATCGATCGCGGATTGCATCCCGGTGCATCGGCGGACCTCGCCTACTCCGATCAAGCGGCTTTGCTGCCCGGGTCGCTCGAAACCGCGCTTGATGCACTGGCGGCGAGCGAAATGTTCCAGCAGGCATTCGGTGCGGCGTTCGTGGATTACTGGATCAAACTGAAACGGGCGGAAATCGCGCGATTTATGACGGAGGTGACCGAGTGGGAACAGCGGGAGTATTTTTCGGTGTTTTAGCGGGCCTTGTCTTGTCCCGAATGATTGTGAGTGAAATCAATAGGGTAAGGTACAGGAAGAAGTCTTCTTGTTTGAAAAAAAGAAGCAAAAAACTTTTGTCAATTTAGGATTTGCATATACCGGCCCGCGGGCGGTGCGCTCCGACCCATGCGAATAAAAGTTTTTTGCTTCTTTTTTTCAAACAAGAAGACTTCTTCCTGTACCTTACCCTATCGATTTCACTTGTTCGCAGGTGTTGCCGTTTCCGCGTCTGCGCATCACCCCGATTAACCTTGCCGTTTTCCCACCGCTCCGCCAATAATATTGAACATATGTGCGATAACCGAACGATGGCGCGACTAAGGAGTGCTACCCGATGATGGATCTGGATGACTCGATCGCATTTTATCTGGAACATGGCTATGTGATTCTGCCGCAATTTCTCGATGCCGACGAAACCGCCGCATTGCGCGAGGTGACCGATCGCGTCGCCGCCGGGGCGTTCGGCGTCGAGGGCGCCAACCCGGTGTTCGATTTCGAGCCAGGTCACACCGCCGCCGAGCCGCTGATCCAGCGCATCAAGAAGCCGAACCGGGTGGACCCGCTCTACGACGCGATGGCGCGCCACCAGCGCCTGTTGGCGGTGATCGGTCAGGTGATCGGCGCCAACATCCGGCTCAATCATACCAAGATCAACATGAAGACCGCACGCGCCGGCTCGCCGCTGGAATGGCATCAGGATTGGGCCTTCGCGCCCCACACCAACATGGCGACGATCGTCGCCTCGATGATGATCGATGAATGCACGCCGGAAAACGGGCCGGTGCTGGTGGTGCCGGACAGCCACAAGCTCGGGTTGCTCGAACATCACGATGCCGAAGGCTTTGTCGGCGCGATCAGAAGCGACACCGCGGGACTTGATCTCAATTCCGCGGTGCCATTGCTGGGTCCGGCGGGTACGGTGGCATTGCATCATCCGCTCACCGTGCATGGTTCGGCGGCCAATCTCTCGGGCGGCGCGCGGCGAATTCTGTTCCTCGAGTACGCGGCGTCGGACGCGTTTCCGCTGTTCTACCCGGTAGAATGGGGCGAATATAACGCGCGCATCGTCGCCGGGCCCGAGACCAGCAAGGCACGCCTGGAGCCGGTCGAAGTGAAGCTGCCGTTCCCGGCGCCCGGCAGCTCGATCTATAAAACCCAGGCGCGGCTGGAGTCGCGTTTTTTTGCCCCGGTGTCCGCCGTGCCAGCTTCCGCCAAAATGGCCGGTTGATGCGGACAGTTCCCTCACCGCCGCCGGTGCCGCACGGTTTCGCATTGGTGACGGGCGCAAGCGCGGGAACCGGGCGGGAGATCGCGTTTGCACTTGCGGAGGCAGGTTACGATGTGGGTTTGTTGGGCCGGCGGACACCGGCGTTGGAATTGGTCGCCGAACGCGTCAGGACCAGCGGCGGCAATGGCCTGGTGCTCACCTGCGATCTCTGCGATGCAGCTGCGGTCGCGCAAGCAACCGAAAGTTTCCTGGCCTGGAGCGGGGGGCGCGCCGACGCTTTGATCAATGCCGCCGGCATACCGGGGCCGCTGAGCCCGCCGGTGGGCGAGATCGCGGTGGATGATTTCGACCAGGTGATCGCGGTCAATCTGCGCGGCGCGTTTCTCACCATGAGCCATCTGCTGCCGGTGATGAAGCGAGCGGGTGGCGGGCGGGTGGTGAACATCGGCGGCACCCACGGTTTGCGCGGCCGGGTTGGACGCGCGAGCTATTCCGCCTCGAAATGGGCGCTACGCGGCTTGACCAGATCGGCCGCGCTGGAAGCCGGACCGTTCGGCGTCACGGTCAATTTGGTGGCGCCGGGGGCGATCGCGGTGGATCGGATGCGGGCCGGGTGGACCGCCCGCGCTGCCTGCGAAGGCGTGAGCGAGCAGCTGGTGCTCGAGCGTTACGCGGACGCGATGGGAATTGCGCTGGGGCGCACCAACGACCCCGCCGATGTGGTGGCGATGGTCTTGTTCTTGCTCAGTGAGGGGGCGCGCAACATCACCGGTCAGGAACTTGTCGTGGACGGCGGAACCGTGGTTTGAACTGGTTTGAGAGGGGCGCCTGATGGGCCGTTTGGTGGTCTCCGGAGTTTCGAAGCGTTTCGAACTGGGCAAGGGCTCGGTCGAGGCGTTGCGCCAGGTCGGGCTCTCGCTGGAGACCGGCCAGTTCGGTGCGCTGATCGGCCCGTCGGGCTGTGGGAAATCGACCTTGTTGCGGCTGGTCGCCGACATCGCAGCCCCCAGCGAGGGTAGCATCACCATCGATGGCGAGCCGCCGGCCCAGTGCCGCCGCGATCACCGGATCGGCTTCGTGTTCCAGGACCCTGCGCTGTTGCCCTGGCGCAGCGTGCTGGAAAACGTGCGCCTGCCGCTGGAAGTGGCGGGCAAGCGCGGTGTGGGTTCCGGCCATTCGCCGATGGATCTGCTCAAGCTGGTCGGGCTGGAAGCGTTCGCCGACGCCAGGCCGTCGCAATTGTCGGGCGGGATGCAGCAGCGCGCCGCGATCGCACGGGCACTGGTGCTGGCACCAAAACTGCTGCTGCTCGACGAGCCGTTCGGCGCGCTCGACGAAATCACCCGGCACAAGATGAACCTGGAACTGCTGCGCATCTGGCAAGCCACCGGCACCACCGCCCTGATGGTGACCCACTCGATCCAGGAGGCGGTGTTCATGGCGGATTTTGTGTTCGTGCTGGCGGCGCGTCCGGGTCGGATCGTAGACCAGATCGAAGTCGGCCTGCCGCGCCCGCGGGACACCGTCACCATGAACGACCCCGCCTTTGGCGCCCTGGTCAGCCGCGTGCGGGGTGGTCTGTTCGGCGAACCGGCCGGGATGCTGGCCTATGGCTGAGGCGGTGATGTCCCGGCTGAGCTGGCAGGCGGCGGCGCCATGGGTGCTGCCCAGCGCCACGCTCGCGGTGTTGCTGGCGCTATGGCAATCCGCTGCCAGCGCCGGAATGCTGCCCGCCACCGTGCCGGCGCCGACCGCCATCGCCGTGGAACTGGTCACCAACCGGGCGATCTATTGGTATCATCTGGTCCCGACCGCGCTCACCGCGATCAGCGGCTACCTGCTCGCGATCGGCATCGCGCTGGCGGCCGCCCTAACCGTGCATCACGTGCGTTCGTTGGAGCTGGCGGTGCTGTCGCTGGGGTCCTGCATCGACTCGATCCCGATCATCGCGCTCGCCCCGGTGTTGACAATCTGGATGGGCGTGGCGCTGCCCACCCGGATAACGCTGGCCATGATCATCTGTCTGTTTCCACTGCTCGCCACCGCGCTGCGCGGGCTGCACGCCCCTTCTGACGCCGCCCGTGCCTTGTTCCGGGTACTGGCGGCTTCGTCCTGGCAGCAATTCCGCAAGCTCACCTTCCCGGCGGCGCTGCCCTATTTTTTCCACGGTCTGAAGATCGCCGCCCCCTTGGCAGTGTTGGGCACGCTGGTGGGGGAATGGACCGGCGCCGAGCAAGGGCTCGGCGTGCTGATGACCGGGGCGATGCTCAACCTCGAAATCCTGCAATTGTGGGGATCGGTGTGCGTGACCTGTGCCCTGGCGTCGCTGCTGTATGGGGTGGTGGCGCTGATCGAATATTTTGCGCTGCGCGGCCGGCCGGCGGGGGAAGCCGAGTGACCGCGGCGGTGCAAGCCGGGCATCCGCCGCCAAGCGCGTCGCGGTTGGTGCTCAGCGCGCCGCTGCGGCTGTTGCTTCGCCGGACCGGCGGGTTGGCCCTGGTGCTGGCGCTGGCCCTGGCGCTGTTGCAAGCCGCGATCACGCTGTTCGCGATTCCGCCCTATCTGATGCCGGGGCCCGCAGCGATCCTGGCGGCGCTGGCCGATAATGCCGGCAGCATCGCGCACGGCACCTGCTTCACCATTTTGTGCACCCTGGCCGGGCTCGCGGTCAGTTCGGTGATATCGCTGGCCGGCGCAGCGCTGTTCGTAGCGCTGGCGCCGGTGCGACAGGCCTTCATGCCGCTGCTGCTGGTGCTGCGCACCGTGCCGCTGATCGCAGTGGCGCCGCTGCTGATCGAACTGCTGGGACGCGGCGCCGGCAATTCGATCGCAATCGTGGCGTTTCTGACGTTTTTCCAGATCATGCTGGCAGTGGAAAAAGGCCTGCGGGCGCCCACCACTTCGCGCCTGGAGCTGATGCTGGTGTGTGGCGCGGGGTTTTGGCAGACGCTATGGTTGCTGCGGCTGCCCTCGGCGCTGCCGTTTCTGTTCACCGGCCTGCGCATCGCCGCCAGCTCCGCCATTCTATGCGCCATGTTCGCCGAATTCCTTTCCGGCGCTCCCGGCCTGGGCGAGCAGATCATCGATGCGTTTTCGACCCAGGATTTCGCCCGCATGTGGGCGTTGGTGATCGTCGGCACCTCGGTGTCGTATCTGTTCCTCACCGCGACCATGGTGATCGAAAAAATCACCGCGCGGGAGGATGGCTGACATGGCGACGCTCGCCGGCAAAATCGCCCTGGTCACCGGAGCCACCCGCGGGTTGGGACGGGAATTGGCATTGGCGCTGGCGCGGGAAGGCGCCGATGTCGCGGTGCTCGGGCGGGACCGTGCGCGTGGCCAGGCGGTGGCCGGCGAGATCGCGGCGCTGGGACGACACAGTTTGGCGGTCGCGGCCGACGTAACCGATGAAGCGGACATGGCATTGGCGATCGCCGCGGTCGCCGATCATTTCGGGCGGATCGACATTCTGGTGTGCGCCGCAGGGGTTGGCGCGCCGCGCCAGAGCGTGCTGGCAGCCGACGCCGCCGGGTTTCACCAGGTGTTCGACGTCAACGTGCTGGGCGTGCTGCTGGCAGCGAAGCACGTGCTGCCCGGCATGATGGAGCGGCGCGCCGGGCGGGTGATCGCGATCGGCGGCACCTATGGCAACAAGGGCGTGCCGTTGTTTGCGCTCTATTCGGCATCGAAATGGGCGTTGCGCGGTCTGATCAAGTCGGTCGCTCTGGAAATGGGGCCATACGACATTTGCGCCAACATTGTTTCACCCGGCGGAGTCGATGGTCCCCGGCTGCGCGCGCAATTCAACGTAGCCGCGGTACGCGACGGCATCACGCCCGAAGATGTGGAGCGGCGGTTTCTGGCTGATACCGCGCTGGGCCGTCTGTCCTCGGCAGATGATATCGCTGCGGCGGTGGTATTTCTGGCGGGCCAAGGCGCGCGCAACGTCACCGGACAGGAGATCAACGTGGATGGGGGCAGTCATGCTTAAGCTCGATGCGCGGGAGATTGGCGCACCGGACATTGGTGTTCGCGCCGAGCACCGCGACACCAGGATCGTGCATGCGGGGCGGCATCCCGAGGCCAATCACGGCATCGTCAACCCGCCGGTCTACCACGCCTCGACGGTGCTGTTCGACTCGGTGGCCGACTTGCTCGATACCCGCCGCGATCGCGCGAGCGGCGAATTCGTTGGCTTCACCTATGGCCGCGAGGGCACCCCGACCACCCGGGCGCTGGAAGAGGCGATGACCGAACTCGAGGGCGGCTATCGCGCGGTGGTGACCTCGTGCGGATTGGGCGCGATCGCGGCGAGCTTGATGGCGTTTCTATCTGCTGGCGACCATCTGCTGATGGTGGACAGCGTCTACGGCCCGGCTCGGGCCTTTGCCGCGGAGACCTTGGCGAAATTCGGCGTCGACGTGGAATTTTTCGATGCGCTGCTCGGCGCCGATCTGATCGCACGGTTTCGCCCCAACACCCGTGTGGTCTATCTGGAAAGCCCGTGTTCACTCACCTTCGAAATTCCCGATGTACCGGCGATCGCAACCGCGTGCCGGGCGCGCGGGATCCGCTGCATAATGGATAATACCTGGGCGACGCCGCTGTTTTTCCAGCCGCTCAAACACGGTTGCGACGTTTCGATCCACGCTGCGACCAAATACATATCGGGCCATTCCGACTTGATGCTGGGGGTCGCGGTATGCACCGAAGGTGCGTTCGTGCCGGTGAAGAAAACCGCGTCCGGGGCCGGCTATTGTGGTGGCCCCGACGATGTTTACATGGCGCTGCGCGGCATGCGCACCCTGGCGCTGCGCATGAGGCGCCATCAAGAGACCGCGACCAGGCTGGCGCAATGGCTGCAAACCCGGCCGGAAGTGGCGCGGGTGATGTATCCGGCTTTGCCAGATGATCCTGGGCATGAGTTGTGGCGGCGCGACTTTCACGGCGCCTCGGGTTTGTTCGGCGTGGTGTTGCACCCGTGCAGCACGACCCAATTTGCCGCCATGCTGGACCATATGCGCTTGTTCAAGCTCGGTTATTCCTGGGGCGGGTTCGAAAGCCTGGCGGTGCCGACCTATCCCGCGACGCTACGCTCGGCCCGCCCGTGGACCGAACCGGGGCCCAGCTTGCGGCTGCACGCGGGCTTGGAAGATGCGGAGGATCTGATTGCCGATCTGTCGGATGGGTTTGCGCGTTTGAAAATGGGTTAGGAGAAAGGAAGAATCTTCTTTTGTGAACAAAAAGAAGCAAAAAAACTTTATCAGTTTGGGCTGGCGGGAACTCGCCGCTCACGCGGCGGCCCAAACTGACAAAAGTTTTTTGCTTCTTTTTTTCAAAAAAGAAGACTTCCGCTTTCTTTGTAACTACTTGATTTTTTATAAAAACCGCTGACCAAGGATGCCATGATGACGATTCCCCGCAAGAAAATGCTGATCGGCGAGCAATGGCGCGAGGCAACCGGCGGCGGCTGGTTCGTCAGCATCGATCCTTCCACCAGCCAACCGATCGCGGAAATCGCTGATGGCACCGAGGAAGACATCGACTTGGCGGTGGCGGCGGCGAGAGATGCGTTCGAAGGTGCGTGGTCGCGGGTAAAGCCGGTCGAACGGCAGCGGCTGCTGT
>Ga0302310_10002201_pt1 | contig 15905 bp, 16 predicted proteins | sample III_Palsa_N1_2_FD_200451 | JGI IMG/M metagenome (GOLD analysis project Ga0302310, IMG submission 200451) | Peat permafrost microbial communities from Stordalen Mire near Abisko, Sweden - III_Palsa_N1_2 | ecosystem: Environmental > Terrestrial > Soil > Palsa > Peat permafrost | place: Sweden...
GATCTTCGGCAGCGCCGCTGTCTTCGCGGCAATTGCCGCGTTCTTCATCTTCGTCTTGCTCGTTGGCATACATGCTCCTGGTCGTCATGCTATGCCTCGCACACAAAATTTCTGACAGGCTCCGAACGAGACGCCCCGCCAACCACCACGTGTCCGGGACGCTGTACCGCGCGAGCGGTTTCGTCCTCTGGCCGGTGACGGGCAATCAGCGAATCGCCATGATGCTTCTGGCGTCCATCCGCGACTCCACCGCCGCCCTGTATTTCTGTTCGAGTCTCAAGACCGCTGCTTCTAGCGCTGGTTCGGGGTGGTCTGCATCCGACACCGAGCTGCATCTGCCTATGGATGCGCAAACGTCAAGTCGATCGAAATTGCTCAATGGCGCGCAGGCATAGATCGGCCCCAGAGCGGCCATGAGTGCGGTATTCCTATCTTGGCCGCCCGGAGAATCCCGATCCATCGCGCCAAGCAAAGCGAAGAACGCTGCTCTTGCGAGCACCGGATCGCCACTGTACAGCGACTCCGTGATCTGCCTGGCCTGTTCGCTGCTCCATCTATCCTCCTGGCTTGAGGCCAGAGCCTGGAGCTGTCCCAGGACGCTGGGATTGGACACCGCCGCGGCGCGAAGATCGTCTTCCAAAGCTTGGCGATCATTCAAATGGGCCAGTGGCTTGACACTGTGGCAACACGCTGTCAGTTCGGGTTGGCGATGTTCTGCAGGGCCGACTACAGAGGGTGCGTCGATCACGGCAATCGAATCATCAACAAATCCAAGGACGCGCTGACGGCCGGGGCAAACGTAGCACGATGCGGTACATAGCTTCCAAGGACGGCGCAAAGTGCGATGCTGGCTGACACTTGCTTTGTGCGCCGTCCTACAAAGTATTGTCCCGGTGCCGACTAGTCTAGCAAATGAACTACACAGTCCCACAAGCGTGAACCTCAAAACTTCTGCCTGCATCGCGGCCGCAATCGGGTGTTGCCGTGAGCGCATGGAGAAACCTTTCTGATGGCAGGGACGGTTGACGAATTTCAGCGATGGGCGTCACTGCTTGAATTTTTCGAGCTGCCGCTTGGTTTGGTTCTCTACAAATCAGGTCGCACACTCAGCCGCGTCTATTTCCCGACGAGTGCGACTATGTCTTTGCTCTTCGTGCTCGAAGCCCAGTGTTAGTTTGGGCGCATACCCTTGATGCCCGGCCCTGTCCCAAAAAAGGCTGACTTTGTCAGACGTCAATCCTCACTACCTCGACCACGTCGTTAAACTCTCGCAGTCCTCAGATATCGAGGCGAGCGAGGACATCGTGTCCGGCACAGGCATGAAGTTGCTTGCCAAGGGCGCAAAGATTGACGCCCGAGCCCGTGAGCGCCTGCTCGAGTTCCGCCTGACCAAGCCGCTCGAGAACATGATGCGCGTGGTCGGCGGCACCGACCCGACCACGTTCCACCCGATCGCCGAGCAGTTGCTGGCGCGCCACGCGCTGCTGCGCGGCATCTGCGCGTCGGTGCCTGGTTTTGACCCTATCGCGATCCTCCAGTCGCTTGAGCTGTCCGACAACGTCCGGTCGCTGTTGAGCGTGTATGCCGGGCAGGCCACCAGCAAGCTCGAGCATTGCGTGGGCGTCGCCGTGATCACGTCCGCGCTTGGCGGCAGCCTGCAAGCCAATCCGGTCGACACCGCCGCGCTGGTGATCGCCGCGTTGACGCACGACGTCGGCGAGCTCTACATCGACCAGGCCTTCCTCAGCCGCGGCGTGAAACTGACGCCGCAGCAGTGGAAGCACATTGCCACGCATCCCATCGTCGGCTCGCACGTGCTGGGCGCCATGCCCGGCGCGGGCCCGCGCATCGCCGGCGTCGTGATGGCGCACCACGAACGGCTTGACGGCTTCGGCTATCCGCAAGGCACGCTGGGCGGCAGCCTATCTATGGCTGGCCAGATGTTGGCGGTGGCGGAGATGCTGATGGGACTGATGGAGTCCGGCTCGCGGCACGCGCAGCGCGCCGCAGTGGCGATGCGGCTGGTGCCCGGCGAGTTTCATCGGCGCTTCATCGACCGCGTGATGCAGGGCGCGCGCACCGAGAACGAAGAGGTGGATGTGGATCCGAAGACACTGGATATCGCCGGACTCGGGACCCGAATCAACGGCCTTGCGGCCACCATCGCCCACATGCGACGCCATTGCCTGGAGCTCGAACTTCAGGTCGCCAGATTCAGCGCCCCAATGCGAGCGCTTATCGCGCACGCGTTGACTCGCTGGGATCGGATCGGCATCGCGTTCTCCAGCACCGGCCTCGACCTTGTGGCCGAAGAGCGCCTGCAAGCAGCGCTCTCCGGGATGACCCCGTCCGAGCTCAGTGAAGTGGGGATCGTGTTGCGCGAGCTCGAATGGCGCATCAGCGAACTCGAGCGTGCGATGCAGATCCGGAGCGAACCTTTCACATCCGAGGAGGCTGTGCGCGTCCAAGACTTGATCAATGAATTCCGCCAGCCGATGTCGCAAACGTCAACGGCACAAGCTGCGGCCTGACAGGTCAAAAAGCACGAGGTGCTTCAGCGGGAACTTGACGCCGTCGACTTCCGTTACTCCGGGGCGACCCATTGCGGTGGCCGGTCGGCCGCTGAAGCGATCTCGTCGTCCGGGCCGGCTGCCACGCAGTTGCGCCCGGCGTGCTTGGCGGCGTAGAGCGCCTGGTCGGCGCGGGCGATCAACTTGTCCAGTGTGGGGGTGTCGGCGCTTAGCCCGGCCAGGCCGACGCTTACCGTCACGCTCAGTCCCGGCGTCTCGCGCACGCCGGGGCCAGCCTCCTTCTGGATGCGCGAGCGGAGGCGTTCCGCAAGCATGCGGCCGGTGGTTTCGTCGATGCCCACGAGCAGAATGCAGAACTCCTCGCCGCCATAACGGCAGATCAGGTCACCGCTCCGCAACGAACGCTGCAGCACGCCTGCGACTCCGCGGATCACCGCATCGCCGACAGGGTGGCCGAACTGATCGTTGAAGAACTTGAAGTGATCGATGTCGGCCATCACGCAATAGAGGCTGCTGCCTTGCTCCACGGCAGCGCCGAAATGCAGTTCGGCCTGTTCGATGAAGGCGCGGCGGTTCAAGCATCGCGTCAACGGATCGAAGTTGGCCAATTGGGCGAGCGTTTCGTTGGCGCGCATCAGTTCCTGTTGCTTCTCCTCGAGTTCGGCCGTTCGGGCTGCGACTTCCTCCACCAGTTGGAGCTTGCGCAGCGACAGCGCACGCGTGCGGAAGCGCACGATGCCAGCAATCGCAAAGAACAACGCCAATGCCTCCAGGCCGTGCGCCCACCAGGTCTGGTACCAGAGCGGGCGCACATGGATGGCTAGCCGCAACTCCTTGCCGGACCACACGCCGTCGCGATTCGAGCCGCGCAGCTGCAGTTCGTAGTTACCGGGCGCCAGGTTGGTGTACGAAGCCAGGCGCCGGCTGGCATCGGTCTCGTTCCAGGCTTCGTCCACGCCGGTCAATCGATAGGCGTAGTGGTTGAGCTCGGGGGCCGAAAAGTCCAGCGCTGCAAACTCGATTGAGAAGCCGCTCTCGCCAGGACGCAGCGTGAGAACGGTGTCGCCAGCGGGCATCTCGACCGGACGCCCCTGGATGCGCGTCTCAGTGATCACTATTGGCGGGCGGAATTGCCAGCTCTTGTAGAGCCTTGGCCGCACCACGGTGATGCCGCCGGCGCCGCCGAAGACGAGTTCGTCGTGATCGGTGACAACTGCGGAATTGATCCAGTAGCTCGTGATGGCGGCGCCATCCGCACGGAGCACCCTCTTGATGGCAAACGTAACCGGATCGATGACCGCGAAGCCGCCGTCGGTGCTGGCCCAGATCGCACCGTCATTGCCCTGGAGCAAGGCGCCGATGTCCGGCGTTGGCAGGCCCTCGGCGACGCCGAAGCGCCGGAATCGCAAGCGCCCTTGCGCGTCGCGGCCGGTCACCAAGTTCAGACCGCCGCCCAGGGTGCCGACCCAGATCCGGTGGTCGTGGTCGACCAATACGCACGAGACGAAATCGTTCGACAGTGATTGGTCATCGGTGGCGGACGACGTAATGTGCTCGACACGTCGCGTCCCGGGATCGTAGATATTCAGGCCGGTTGGCGTGCCGACCCACAGGCGTCCAGCAATGTCCCGCCTCAACGCGATGACGCGCTCCCGGACGAGCGCTTGCGAGCCCGGCGGATGCACCGGCGTTGCATCGATTCCCGCGGTCAGATCAAGCGACCACAGGCCCGCCGTTCTCGCCCCGATCCAGAGGCGTTTGCCGCTGAGCAGCAACTCGTTGACCGCCGGGCTGCCCTTCGTCCCCCAGGGGATCCGCCGCAACTGCCGGCCATTGCCGTCGGAAAGGAACAGGCCGGCGCGCGCGCCAATGTAGACGTCGCCATTCGGCAGCTGCACCATGCTCGAAACGGGCGCTTTTGCCGACAGCCCTGGCACGGCCGATGAGGCGCCGGCGACCCGTCCGATATCTAGATGCGCCGTGCGAACACCCAAGGGATTGATGACGTCGACCCCGTTGTCGGCGAGACCAACCCACAGCTGCCCGTCGGCGGCGGCCATCAGCGTCGGAGCATCGCTGTCGGTGATGCCGTCCTGGCGTCCCACCTGGCCGAAGATCGTCGTCAGCGCCTTCTGGTCGGGATTGGTGCGGCTCAGGCCGCGACGACCGCCGTACCAGAGCAAGCCCGAGCGATCGACCAGCGCGGCGAAAAGCGCGTCGCTAGGTACGCCGCTCTGCAGCCGCGGGTCATAGCGCAGGTGCCGCGTCGCCAGTGTCGTCGGGTCGATCGCCACGACGCCGACGCCGTTCGTTCCGACCCAGATCTCTCCGGAGTGAGCGGCTACGATGGTGGCCACGTCGGCGGTGGACAGGGTCGACGGCCCAGCGCCGCTCTCATTGACGGCCCGCATCTGGCCGGTGGCGGGGTCGTCGACGAAGACTCCGGGTAAGCGGTCAACTATCCACGTCCTTGAGCAAACGGCCGTGACCTGACAGCCTACGTTCCCACGTACATGAACGCGGGAACGTAATGTCAGACGATCTGGAAGATCTCAAGCGCCGACTGGTGGTCGGCCATAAGAGCGATGGGCGCAGCGTGTACGACGAGTCGGCGAAGGCCGAGCTGGTTGGGCTGTGCATGCAGCCCGGCGCCTCGGTGTCGCGCCTGGCGCGCGAGTGCGGGGTCAACGCCAACCAAGTGGGGCGGTGGCTACGCGAGCACGGTCAAGGGCGGAGGCGCGTGGCCGTTGCGAGCGACGCGCCGGCGCCTGCGGCATTCGTGGCGGTGCCGGTGTTGCCGGCTCCTGCGTCACTGGACGAACAAGTCGACGACGTCGCCACCTCGATGAGTTTGCAGGCGCGCTTGCCCAATGGCGTGGCGGTCGATCTTCGCGATGTCGATCCGCGGCACGTCGCTGCGGTGCTCGAGGCGCTCGGGAGGCTGCGGTGTTCCGCTTCGACAAAGATCTGAAGGTCTACCTGCACCGCGCGCCGGTGGACTTCCGGCTGAGCATCAACGGCCTGGCGGCGCTGGTGCAGCAGGCCCTCGGGCTGGATCCGTTCGCTGCCTGCGTGTACGTGTTCAGCAACCGCCGACGCAACAGGGTGAAGGTGCTGGGCTGGGACCGCAACGGCTTCTGGCTGCTGCTCAAGCGCCTGGAGGAAGATCGGTTCATCTGGCCGAGCGAGGTCGCGGTGCCGACGCTGACGGTGGAGCAACTGCACTGGCTCCTCGAGGGCATCGACATTGGCGTCGTGCAGCGGCATCCGAACCGTGTGTACGAGCACGCAGGCTGAGATCAACAAGCACGGCGACGGTCCATAGCGGCAGATCCGGATGTCGCCGCGCAGCGGCGCTGGGGACAATGCGGTGCAGATGGTCACCATGCCCACGCCTGAAGAGTTCACCGCCCTGCAGCAGGCGCTCGCCGAAGCGCTGAAGAAGAACGAGTCGCTGTCAGGCGAATTGCGCGTGACGCGCACCGAGCGCGATCTGCTCAAGGAACAGCTCAGCAAGTTCAAGCGGCAACTGTTCGCCGCCAGCAGCGAGGCCAGCGAGCAGCAGAAGGACTTGTTCTTCAACGAGGCCGAGAGCCTGGGGGCGCAGGCCGAGCCGGCCGTCGAAGAGACCGACGACGACAAGATCGACGTGCCGGGCCACAAGCGCGCCAAGCGCGGTCGCAAGCCACTGGATCCGGCGCTGCCGCGCGAAGTGATGCGCCACGAATTGCCCGAAAGCGAGCGCGTGTGCCCACACGACGGCGCGACGTTGCGCGAGATCGGCGTGGAGGCCAGCGAACAACTGGACATCGTCCCGCAGCAGGTGCGCGTGATCCGCCACGAGCGCGTGAAGTATGCATGTCCGTGCTGCGATGGCACGCTGTGCCTGGCCCCGCGTCCGGCGCAGGTCATCCCCAAGGGCCTGTTCACCGAGAACGCCCTGGCCTGGATCGCCACGTCGAAGTACCTCGATGGCTTGCCGCTGTATCGCCAGGCGGCGCTGCTGGGCCGCTTCGGCGGCACCGACATCTCGCGCAACACCGTGGCCGGCAGCATCGTGCGGGTCGGCCACGCCGTGCAACCGCTGGTCAACCTGCTGCGCGACGAGTTGCTGGACGCGCCGCTGGTGTTCGGCGACGAGACCGAGCTGCAGGTGCTCAAGGAACCCGGCCGCAACGCCCAGGCCAAGAGCTATATCTGGGCACAGATGACCGACGACTCAGGCAAGGACGGCACTGGGCCGCCGATCCGGCTGTTCACCTATGCGCCGAGCCGCTCGACGAAGACAGCGCTGGAACTGTACGCGGGCATCCGCCAGGACACCGTGCTGATGACCGATGGCTACGACGTCTACGACACGGTGGCCGAGACGCACGGGCTCGTCCACCTGGGATGCTGGACCCATTGCCGACGCTACTTCCTTGAAGCGCTGCAGGCACTGCCCAAGGACAATCGCGGACCGGATCAACTGGCTGCACGGTTCATCGCGCTGATCGGTAGGCTGTACCACGTCGAGGCCCAAGCCAAGCGCGACGCCGTCGACACGGCCGAACTCGGCCGCCGACGCCAGCAAGAGAGCGTGCCTGTGTTGGCCGAGATCGAGGCGCTGTTGCTGGCCAACGTGCACGCCGTACTTCCCAAGAGCCTGCTGGGGCAAGCACTGCACTACCTCGCCTCGCAGTGGAGCAAGCTCAAGCGCTACGTCGAGGACGGGCTCTACAGCATCGACAACAACGCCCAGGAGAACGCCATCAGGCCGTTCTGCGTCGGTCGTCGCAACTGGCTATTCGCCGACACGGTGGCCGGCGCCAACGCAAGCGCAAACCTGTACTCGCTGCTGCAGACCTGCCAGGTCAACGGCATCGACGGCTACCGCTACCTGCGTGCACTGTTCGTCGCGTTGCCCAAGGCCAGGACGGTCGACGACTACGCCCAACTGCTGCCCTGGCGCATCGAGCTCACCGCGGCCTGAGCGTCTCCTACGCGGCTGCCGGCGCGGCGGCAAGAGCGTAGTTCATTGATCGCTTACGACTCCGGCGCCGAGCGTGCCGATCCAGATGCGGCCGTCGGCCGATTGGGTCAGCGCTGAGACACCCTGCCCGAATGAGGGCGCATCGGCAACGGGTTCGCACTGCGGCTGCCCGAGTGGATCGCCGCAGCGCGAGAGGCCCTCCTGCGTGCCGATCCACAAGGCGCCATCTGCCGCGCGCATGAGGGCGCGCACCCCTTGGCTCGACGGCATGCCCGCCGTGATGCGTACACTGGCGGCGCCCGAACCCTCCGCCGGCAGTTGGACGTGCAGCAGTCCGCGCGAACTGCCCACCCACAGACCGGCCTTGCCATCGTCGACGATGGCGGTGAACTCGGCGGTGCCATCGCGTGCGGGCCCGAGATCGACGATGTTGAAGCGATCGGAACGCTCGTCGTGAACAGCCAACGAGCCGTTGTCGGTACCGACCCAGAGGCGCCCGGTGCGGTCGGTGTGTAGCACATCGATGTAGCTGCTAGGCAGCGATCCGGCGACCTTGGCATCGGCCTTGTAGCTCTTGAATCGGTAGCCATCCCATCGTGCGAGGCCGTCCTGCGTGCCCACCCAGATGAAGCCGTCCGCATCCTGGGCCAGCGCGGTGACGATGGGATGCGGCAGGCCGCTGTCCGCCGTCCAGTTCTGGAACGTTGTGCTCCCCAGGCGGCCCCAGCGCGCATCGGGCGCGACCGAAAGCGCGGTGATGGGAGCGATGGAGGCAGCGAGGCGTGTGCCAGCGGCGCTGCTCGCTTCCGGCAGGGCCCGTACCGGCACAAGCATCAGCGCAAGCGTCAGCGCAACGCAGGAGTTCGACAAGTCTCGGCATATCGAGCTCAAGGCGGCGATCCAGATCCTGGGGAAAGGCTTCGTACGTGCGATCACTGCCGAGGCAGCATTCGCAGAAATCGTTGGCGCGGCGTGCGTTTTTCGTTAGCGAAATCCGCGCTTCGATGGCATTGGTCAATCCGGCCTCTGCGAGTGGCAAAAGACAAACCCGGCCTTTGCGGCGCGCACGTGTCTACTCCCTGTCCACCAGACGCCGCAACGGCCTCAACATGCGCAGACTACACGAACTGCTCGCAAAGAGGCGTGCGCGCCAGCGATAGCACTCGGCTTCACCGCGAACATCGGGTCGGGAAAAGGCTTGGAGGGTCTGTTCCGATCCGGCTTCGGCGTGTGATAGCGCGCACTCTCTGGAGTGCATGACGTTTGTCGTCGCATCCGGCAAAGCCACCCGAAAGCTGTCAACGCCGAGCGGCAGGTCATGGCCCGACAGATGCCCGATCTGAGGACAATGCATCACCCGGCGAGGTTCCAATGTTCGGCGACTTCGGCAACGACCATGCGGATATCCTCTTCAAAACCGAGCGCGTTGCCGAAGCCAGACATCCACCAGTTCAAGCCCGTCCCATCCATCGGTCTCAACTCCGGCAATGGCACCTCGATCAGCGCGCTCGCCGCACGCACTCCTGGGAGCTGATGGATTCGGCGAGCGACCTCGGCCTGAATGTCGTGCGCGCTGAGCTGTGCTTTCGCCATGCTGTAGCCTACCGCAAAGCCGCCGGTCGCCAACGGCAGCTCGTGGCCGACCTCAGTCACCGCGTACATTGCCCGCGCTGATCTCAGCAAGAGCGTAGACGGCGGCGGCAAGCTCAGAAGCCTGTTCGTACGACCGCCCAACCAGTTCGGTCAGCTCGGCTCTCGGAGGCGCCGATCCGCCGAAGAGCTCTCGCAGTGCGCCAACAGCCGCCATGCGTGTCGTCTCCTCACTACCCGCTGCGACACGCGGCCACGTTTCGACCGTACGAATGAGTTCGTCGAGTTCAAGGCCGAAGAGTGTTGGGCATTCCCAGTCCCAATGGCGAACCCAATACTCCATTACTCGACGGACAGCCTGCTGGTCTGAGTCGGAGAGCGTGCTCCAAGCGTGCATTTCAGGCATTCGGCTTCCTCGCATCGAACCTTCAGAGTACACGACCTGTCAGCCTATCCGCTGCCCGAAGGCCGACGATCACCAACGGCTGCTCCTGGCCGCGTGCCGCCTCGAAGCGGTCGGAGCGATCGTAACGCTGCCGACCCATCAGAGACACTCGATGTGCGAATCTGGACGCCGGAAAGCGGTCGCTCAACCTTCGTCGAATTGCTTCCCGCAAAAGGGCATGCGCTGGACAGAGTTCGCCGCGCATCAGGTATTCACGCCCGCAGTCTGCGCTGGGCATCTTCGATGAAGCGGGCCGAGCCGGAGATGAGCGATGTGATGACCTCACGCTTCTGGCCTTGAACAATGATGGCGATGCCTGAACCCTTGATGTATTCGACAGAGATAACCTCGGCCCACTCGATCCGGCGGCCTTGTCCCCAGGGTAGATGAACCACGATGCACTGGTCGTCATATTCCACGCGGTATGCGACGACGAACCATGAGGCGCCGACGAACAGCAGAGCGAAACCGCCGAAGGTCAGCCAGAACTGAGTGGACTCGTCAGGTCGCACCTTGCCCAGGAAGATGTCACTGGAAAAGCCAACGACAAACAACACCATGCAGACGAACCACCAGATGCGCAGCGTTCGTCCGAATCGAAGCACGCGAGCTGAACCCGATGAGGTTGGTATCCGCTCCGAGAACGCCCGCGTAAGGCACCACAGCGTGAAGAACGGGAAGATGACGCCCAGTATCCCGGCGATGGTGCGGTCGATGTGCATAACCGAAGTATCAGGCACTCGGCCTGTTGCTGTCCGCGCCTGTCAGATGGCGCCAGGGCTTCGGGGGTACCCGAAAGCCGTCGATCACGAACGACAGCAAGTGGCCGAACTGCGCCCTCGGCGCAAGCGACCAAGCTGATCGACCTGGCCATCCAGTCGCCTCCGGCAGCTACGCGCAGCATACCCGCCCGCCGGCGCCGCCGGCCGGGCGGCGGGCCCGACCCACTGCGGACATCGCGATGCTGCGAGTGATCGCCTAACAGGCTGCTGAAATACCTGGTTCGACGGTCCACCGTCCAAGGGGCTGGCGCGTTATCGTAAGAGACCAACGACAGAGCTCACGATGCGCGGCGCCGACTCTTTCACCGAAGGCTTGTTCACGATGCGTCGGCTGGACGATTTCGTGCCAGCCAATCACCCGCTTCGCCGCATCCGCTTGATGGTCAACGAGGCGTTGGCCAAGATGGACGAGCTGTTCTCGCGGATGTACGAGGCCGACATCAAGGGCGGCCGCCCGAGCATCGCACCTGAGAAGTTGCTGTGTGCGATGCTGCTGCAGATCCTGTTCAGCGTTCGCTCGGAGCGCCAGCTCATGGAGCAGACGCAATACAACATGCTGTTTCGCTGGTTCGTCGGGTTGTCGATGGATGACGCGGTGTGGGTGCCGACCGTGTTCACGAAGAACCGCCAGCGCCTGATCGAGCACGACGCCGTGATCACCTTCTTCAACGAGGTGCTGGAAACGGCCGAGAAGAAGGCCTGGTTGTCGGGCGAACATTTCAGCGTGGACGGCACGCTCATCCAGGCCTGGGCCGGACACAAGAGCTTCGTTCGCAAGGACGGCGGTAGCGACGATGGAGGTGCCGACGGCGGCAACTTCAAGGGTCAAAAGCGCAGCAACGAGACGCACGAGTCGACCACCGATGAGGATTCCCGGCTGTACCGCAAGGGCAAGACCGCCAGCGAGCTGCGCTACATGGGACACACGTTGATGGACAACCGTCATGGTTTGGTTGTGAACGCGATGGTCACGCATGCCGACGGGTTTGCCGAACGCGAAGCGGCCAAGGCCATGATCAACGACGCGCGCCAAGCCGTCGCCGACCCCGAGACCGAGGTGACGCTGGGTGCCGACAAGGGCTACGACGCGGCCGAGTTCATCGAGGAGTTGGAGCGCCTGAAGGTCAAGCCGCACGTGGCACAGAACAAGTCGGGCCGGAGTTCGGCGGTTCCCGACGACATCGCGACCAGCGAGGGCTATGCGATCTCGCAGCGAAAGCGAAAGCTCATCGAGCAAGGCTTCGGATGGGCGAAGTTCGTTGGCCCGATCCGGCAAGTCATGGTGCGCGGAATCAAGAAGGTCGACCAGCTATTCGTGCTGACGATGGCGGCCTACAACCTCGTGCGCATGCGCAACCTGGCAGAAGTCCGTCTGAAGGCGGCCTGAGAGGGCAAAAGGCTCCCCAAAAAGGGCTTCGAACGAGCAGATGAGCGTCGAAAACTGATCCAACGCGTCGAATTCCGAAAATACGGCTGGTCAGCAGGCAAGCAGCACCCGGCGCGCTTGGTACTTCAGCAGCCTGCTAAAGGCTGACTACGCCGATCGCTACTTTGTCCACCTGATGGAGCCAATGACCGCGGCCATCTGCGCTTCCGCCGCCTGTTGCGAATCGATCCCGGCGAGTGCAGCGTAGACAAATCCAGCCGGACCACAAAGCAGCCGAAACGTCGTAAACACCTTGCCGTCGGAAAGAACTTTTTGATCCGATGCGCGGTATTCGAGGTAGTCATCTCGGCGTGGAACCGCCGCAAATGACAGATGCAGATCCGAGATCGCACCCGAACGCTCGATGGAAGACAGGTCGCATCGACTCGGGCAGCTTCTATCCCGCGAAGGGCGGCACGATTCGAGAATGAGAAACGGGGGCGCCTCCGCCCCACTTCCGCTGGCAAGGAGGCGATGCTCTCCATCGGTCTCAACGGCCCAGCTAGCCGGAGGTACAACTGAGAAAAAGACAAGTTGTTTGGCAACCTGTCGCCCGCAAAGGCATGGCTGCAGAGCAATGCTCCGACGACCGCAAACGCCACGCTTCTCATTTCTCGCCTTTCCTCAAACCGGTCAGTCGCCAGCGACATCTATTGGCCTGGCACGGCCTCTGGACGTTCACAGCCGCATCCCCAGCCAGATGACGGATTCAGTTGCCGCTGCAACGACTGGCGAGAGCAGCCGAGGCCAGAACTCCGCCGCCTCGAGATGCGACGCCGATTGATCGAAATGTTGCTGCTCCTCGTCCACGATCTTTGAAATCGCCGCGGCGGCTTGGCCGTCGTTGTCGGCCAGGGTCAGAAGCTGCTGCCTCAGATGTCTTAGAACGACGCGCTCAACCGCAAGGGTCGTTGCAGCGATTGCGCGACCGCCGAACAGTCCGGTGACGATCCCGAGGACAAGTCCGCCAGCGCCGCAAAGCCAGTAGCTACGGCAGCGTCGCACGCCACGGCGCTGTAGCTCGGCTGCGAAAATTGCCCGATGTCGTTCTTCATGGGCCTTGAACTCACAGAGCTCCGTCACAAGGCGGCGCGCCGTGATGCGCGCCATGAAAATCTGGCCGGTATAGATGTGAATCGCCCCGTTCTCGCCAGCGTGATTTACCTTCATCACTCTGTCGCCGAACGTCGTCCTCGGGCCAATGCTGTCGACAAGATCCATTCGTAGCTCAGTGCTCGACGAACTGCGAGCGAAGACGATAGTACCGCCGAGCCGACCTCGGTGGCCTTGCTAGACATCCTGGAAGCTGTCGGTCGCCACCGGCCGCTCCTGGCCGGATTCAGTCTTCAGGGTTGCTTCTGGCCTTCACGCTGTCTTACTGAATTGTCCGGCCTCGTCTAAGACGGCCCTGATTTCACCGAGCGCCACCGCTGCCACGGCAGCCAATTGCGGTGCATCTAAGACTGCTCCGCTGTTGGCGCCGACCGAAAATTGAGCCACTTTTGAGGGTCGTGCCGACCGAAAACTGAGCCAGGTGTTTCACCTACCCTGCTGCATTTCTGTGCAGCGGGGTTCGACGAGTGATCACCATGGACATGATTGGAAGAATCCGGCGTCTGCACAGCCGGGGCAAGAAGTCGGAGCGCGAGATTGCGCGGCTGACGGGGCTCTCGAGGAACACGATTTCGAAGTGGCTGCGCGAGCCGGTGGAGGCCGCGCCGAAGTACCGCCGAAGCGAAGGGACGACCACGCTGGCGCCGTTCCACGAGACGCTCAAGTTGTCGCTCAAGGTCGACATGCGCCGGCCGGCGCATGGGCGCAGAACGGCCAAGGCGCTGTTCGCCGAGATCAAGGCCGCGGGCTACGCGGGCTGCTACTCGCGCGTCACCGACTTCATCCGCGAGTGGCGTGCTGGCGAAGGCATGTCGGTTTCGAAGAACGCGTTCGTGCCGCTGAAGTTCGAGCTCGGCGAGGCGTTCCAGTTCGACTGGAGCGAGGAAGGTCTGGTCGTCGGCGGCATCTACTACCGGATGCAGGTCTCGCACATGAAGCTGTGCGCCTCGCGGGCGTTCTTCCTTGTGGCCTACCCGAGCCAGGGCCACGAGATGCTGTTCGATGCGCACACGCGCAGCTTCGCTGCGCTGGGCGGCATCGCCCGCCGCGGCATCTACGACAACATGAAGACGGCGGTCGACAAGGTCAAGAAGGGCAAGGGCCGCATCGTCAACGAACGCTTCGCGGTGATGTGCGCGCACTACCTGTTCGACCCCGACTTCTGCAACGTGGCCTCGGGCTGGGAGAAGGGCGTCGTCGAGAAGAACGTGCAGGACAGTCGGCGCCGGATCTGGATCGAAGCGAACAAGCTGCGCTTTGGCTCGTTCGAGGAACTCAACGCGTGGCTGGCAGCGCGATGCCGGGCACTGTGGGATGAGATCCGTCACCCCGAGCACGAGCAGTTCAGCGTGGCCGAGATGCTCGAACACGAGCGTGCCGAGCTGATGCCGATGACGGTGCCGTTCGACGGCTATGTCGAGCGGCCGGCCAGCGTCTCGAGCACGTGCCTGGTGGCGGTGGCGCGCAACCGGTACTCGGTCCCGTGCGAGCTGGTTGGCCAGATGGTCAGCACGCGGCTGTACCCGACTGAGGTCGTCGTGGTCGCGGGCGACGCCATCGTGGCGCGCCACGCACGACTCAACTCGAAGGCCCAGACGCGCTACGACTGGCAGCACTACGTGCCGCTGATCCAGAGGAAGCCCGGCGCGCTGCGCAACGGCGCGCCGTTCGAGGATCTGCCGGCGCCGCTGCAGACGTTGCGCCGCTCGTTGCTGCGCAACCCGGGCGGCGACCGCGCCATGGCCCAGGTGCTGGCCCTGGTGCCGACGGCGGGCCTGGACGCCGTGCTGATCGCGGTGGAACTCGCCCTCGAAGGAGCACCGCCATCGGGTCGCGTCAGCACAGAGCACGTGCTCAACGTGCTCGGGCGATTGAACGCCATCCCAGCCCCGGAGAACGCGGCGACCACGCTGCAGGTCACGACACCACCACTGGCCAACACCGCCCGCTACGACAGCCTGCGGGCCACCGGCACAACCGAGGAGATCGACCATGCGTGACGTGATCGTAGAACTCAAGCAGCTTCGTCTGCACGGCATGGCCGGCGCGTGGGCTGACCTCGCGGAGCAAGGCGGTGACGCCGGCCTGGACAACGCACGCTGGCTCGTCGAGCACCTGCTACAGGCCGAGGGCGTCGACCGCGGAATGCGCTCGGTCAAGCACCAGATGCATGTGGCCAAATTCCCGGTGCACCGCGACTTGGCCGGCTTCGACTTCGACGTCTCACCGGTCGACCGCAAGCTCGTGATGAAGCTGGCCGAGATGGAGTTCGTCGACCAGTCGCAGAACGTCGTGCTGGTTGGCGGACCGGGCACCGGCAAGACGCATTTGGCCACCGCGCTCGGTGTGGCCGGCGTCACCAAGCACGGCCGCCGCGTGCGCTTCCACTCGACCGTCGACCTCGTCAACGCGCTCGAACGCGAGAAGGCCCAGGGCCGCGCGGGCCGCGTCGCCGACAGCTTGCTGAGGATGGATCTGGTGATCCTCGACGAGCTCGGCTACCTGCCGTTCAGCCAGGCCGGCGGCGCCTTGCTGTTCCATCTGCTGAGCCGGCTCTACGAGCACACCAGCGTGATGATTACGACCAACCTCGACTTCGCCGAGTGGTCCAGCGTCTTCGGCGACGCGAAGATGACGACGGCGTTGCTCGATCGGCTCACGCATCACTGCCACATCGTCGAGACCGGCAACGAGAGCCATCGCTTCCTGCACAGCAGCGCAGTGGCGAAGAAGCGGATCAACGCGAGAGAGCAGTCGCGCAAGGTGGCAAAGGCCGAACAGCCAAACCAACCGGACGCCACCGCCTGAGCTGACTCGGCGCGGGGGAACTCGCTACGGGCTCCGCCCTGCGCGACTTCCCCGCGCCTTCATGGAGACCAGAAAGGAGGTCAACAAACAGCCGAGGACCTACACTTATCCACAGACGACCGTCCTGCGGACGGCGTCCAGCCCTGGCTCAAATTTGGATCGGCACGGTGGCTCAATTTTGAATCGGCGCCAACATCGGCGACGATCAGATCGCCAGCGACGACCTTCACTCGCGTCG
>Ga0302310_10002209_pt1 | contig 15868 bp, 10 predicted proteins | sample III_Palsa_N1_2_FD_200451 | JGI IMG/M metagenome (GOLD analysis project Ga0302310, IMG submission 200451) | Peat permafrost microbial communities from Stordalen Mire near Abisko, Sweden - III_Palsa_N1_2 | ecosystem: Environmental > Terrestrial > Soil > Palsa > Peat permafrost | place: Sweden...
GTGACGGCCTGTTCTGCGCCGCGATCTTCGGACCGGTGAAGGACTACGAGTGCCTGTGCGGCAAGTACAAGCGCATGAAGCATCGCGGTGTGGTCTGCGAAAAGTGCGGCACCGAAGTCACCCTGGCGAAGGTGCGTCGCGAGCGCATGGGCCACATCGAGCTGGCCAGCCCGACCGCGCACATCTGGTTCCTCAAGTCGCTGCCGTCGCGCATCGGCCTGATGCTGGACATGACGCTGCGTGACATCGAGCGCATCCTGTACTTCGAGGCGTTCGTGGTGATCGATCCGGGCATGACCGCGCTTGAGCGTGGCCAGTTGCTCAGCGAAGACCAGTACCTGGAAGCGACCGAAGAACACGGTGACGAGTTCGACGCGCGGATGGGAGCCGAGGCTGTCTACCAGCTGCTGAAGTCGCTAGACCTGCCGGGTGAAGTGATTCGCCTGAAGGAAGAGATCGGCTCGACCAATTCCGAGACCAAGCTGAAGCGGCTGACCAAGCGCGTCAAGCTGATCGAGGCGTTCCTGGAATCCGGCAACAAGCCGGAGTGGATGGTCCTGACCGTACTGCCCGTGCTGCCGCCGGACCTGCGTCCGCTGGTACCGCTGGACGGTGGTCGTTTCGCGACCTCGGATCTGAACGATCTGTACCGCCGCGTGATCAACCGCAACAACCGTCTGAAGCGTCTGCTTGAGCTCAATGCGCCCGACATCATCGTGCGCAACGAGAAGCGCATGCTGCAGGAATCGGTCGATGCGCTGCTCGACAACGGTCGTCGCGGTCGTGCCATCACCGGCACCAACAAGCGCGCGCTGAAGTCGCTCGCCGACATGATCAAGGGCAAGCAGGGCCGCTTCCGCCAGAACCTTCTGGGCAAGCGCGTCGACTACTCCGGTCGTTCGGTGATCGTGGTCGGTCCGACCCTGCGTCTGCACCAGTGCGGTCTGCCCAAGAAGATGGCGCTTGAGCTGTTCAAGCCGTTCATCTTCGCCAAGCTGCAGGCGCGTGGCGAAGCCACCACCATCAAGGCGGCGAAGAAGCTCGTCGAGCGCGAAGAAGCCCAGGTCTGGGACATCCTCGAAGAAGTGATCCGCGAACATCCGGTGCTGCTGAACCGTGCGCCGACGCTGCATCGTCTGGGCATCCAGGCGTTCGAGCCGAAGCTGATTGAAGGCAAGGCGATCCAGCTGCATCCGCTGGTTTGTACCGCGTTCAACGCCGACTTCGACGGCGATCAGATGGCCGTCCATGTGCCGCTGTCGATCGAGGCGCAGCTGGAAGCGCGTACGTTGATGATGTCGTCCAACAACATCCTCAGCCCCGCCAACGGCGAGCCGATCATCGTGCCGACGCAGGACGTCGTGCTGGGTCTGTATTACATGACCCGCGAGCTGATCAACGTCAAGGGCACCGGCATGGTGTTCTCCGGCATTGCCGAAGCACGCCGCGCCTATGACAACCGTGCAGTCGAACTGCACGCCAAGGTCAAGGTGCGCCTGAAGCTGGTGAACATCGCCGAAGACGGCACGCGCACCAACGAGACCAAGCTGGTCGAGACCACCGTGGGCCGTGCACTGTTGGCAGAAATCCTGCCGGAAGGCCTGCCGTTCGAGCTGGCCAACACCGAGCTGACCAAGAAGGCCATCTCGCGCCTGATCAACTCCAGCTATCGTTTGCTGGGCTTGAAAGAAACCGTCGTGTTCGCCGACAAGCTGATGTACACCGGCTTCCGTTTCGCGACGCGCGCCGGTATCTCGATCGGCATCGATGACATGCTGATCCCGGATGAGAAGAAGCCGATCCTGCACGAAGCCGAGAAGGAAGTCGTCGAGATCCAGCAGCAGTATCAGTCGGGTCTGGTCACGGCCGGCGAGCGTTACAACAAGGTCGTCGACATCTGGTCGCGAACCAGTGAGCTGGTGGCCAAGGCGATGATCGACGGTATCGGCACCGAGAAGGTGATCGATGCGGACGGCAAGACGGTCAACCAGAAGTCGATGAACTCGCTGTACATCATGGCCGACTCCGGCGCCCGTGGTTCCGTGGCGCAGATTCGTCAGCTGGCTGGTATGCGCGGCCTGATGGCGCGTCCGGATGGCTCGATCATCGAGACCCCGATCAAGGCGAACTTCCGCGAAGGCCTGAACGTTCTGCAGTACTTCAACTCGACCCACGGCGCTCGTAAGGGCCTTGCGGATACCGCGTTGAAGACCGCGAACTCCGGTTACCTCACCCGTCGTCTGGTGGACGTGGCGCAGGACGTCGTGATCACGATGGACGATTGCGGCACCGAGAACGGCGTCATCATGCAGCCGATCGTCGAAGGCGGCGATGTGGTCGAGCCGTTGCGCGAGCGCGTGCTCGGCCGCGTGGTGGTCGAGGACGTCTATGCACCGGGCGATGACGATCAGGCGATCGTCACCCGCGACACGTTGCTGAATGAGGCGCTCGTCGAGAAGCTCGACAAGGCCGGCGTGCAGATCCTCAAGGTCCGTTCGCCGATCACCTGCGCTGCGGCTCACGGTGTGTGCAAGCTGTGCTACGGCCGCGATCTGGCCCGTGGCCATCTGGTCAACATGGGCGAGGCCGTGGGTGTGGTCGCCGCGCAGTCGATCGGTGAGCCGGGTACCCAGCTGACCATGCGTACGTTCCACATCGGTGGTGCGGCTTCGCGTGCTGCTGCCGTGGACAACGTGACGGTGAAGACCACCGGCTCGTTGAAGTTCAACAACCTGAAGTCCGTGCAGCACAAGCAGGGCCATCTGGTGGCCGTGTCGCGTTCCGGTGAAGTCAGCGTCATCGACGTCAACGGTCGCGAGCGCGAGCGCTACAAGGTGCCTTACGGTGCCACCATCGCCGTCAAGGATGGTGCGCCGGTGAAGTCGGGCCAGACGGTCGCCAACTGGGATCCGCATACCCATCCGATCGTCACCGAAGTGGCCGGTGTGGTGCGCTTCATCGACTTCCTCGATGGCGTCACCGTGCAGAGCCAGACCGACGATCTGACCGGTCTGGAATCGGCCGTGGTCACCGATCCGAAGCGCCGTGGTACGCAGGCGAAGGATCTGCGCCCGATCGTGCGCCTGGAAGACAGCAAGGGCCGTGAGCTCAAGCTGCCGGGCACCGACATCGCTGCGCAGTACTTCCTGCCGGCTGGCGCGATCGTGTCGATCCAGAACGGTGCCGAAGTGGGCGTGGGCGACGTGGTTGCCCGTATCCCGCAGGAAACCTCGAAGACCCGCGATATCACCGGTGGTCTGCCGCGCGTGGCCGATCTGTTCGAAGCACGCAAGCCGAAAGAGCCGGCGATCCTCGCCGAGCGCTCAGGCATCATCAGCTTCGGCAAGGACACCAAGGGCAAGCAGCGCCTGATCATCAAGGACGTCGACGGCAACGAGCACGAAGAGCTGATTCCGAAATGGCGTCAGGTCATCGTGTTCGAAGGCGAGCATGTGGAGAAGGGCGAAACCGTCGTCGACGGCGAGCCGAGCCCGCATGACATCCTGCGCCTGCTGGGCGTGGAGCCGCTGGCCTCGTACCTGGTCAAGGAAATCCAGGACGTGTATCGCCTGCAGGGCGTGAAGATCAACGACAAGCACATCGAAGCGATCATTCGCCAGATGCTGCGCAAGGTCGAGATCTCCGAGCCGGGCGACAGCCATTACCTTCGTGGCGAGCAGGTCGAGCGCGTGCGCATCAATGGCGAAAACGATCGTGCGATCGCCAAGGGTGAGCGTCCGGCAGAGTACGTGTCGGTGCTGCTGGGTATCACCAAGGCCTCGCTGGCGACCGAGTCGTTCATCTCGGCGGCTTCGTTCCAGGAGACCACTCGCGTGTTGACCGAGGCTGCGGTACGCGGCACTCGCGACACCTTGCGTGGTCTGAAGGAAAATGTTATTGTCGGCCGTCTTATTCCGGCAGGTACGGGTCTGGCGTATCACGCAGCGCGTCGTCGCCAGGGCGGTTTGTCCGCCTCGGATCTGGAGACTCTCTCCGGCTCCGCACCTGCAGCCTCGTTTGCCGAGGCTCCGGTCGGTAGTGATAACGGTGTCGAGTAAGTCCTTTCAGGGCTTCACTCGCTGACATACGAAATGAGGTGCAAGGACGCACCTCGTGTTCGGGTCATGGATGGCAGGAGCGTTGGGTTGCCTATGGCGGCCTGCTCATGTTAAATTCCCGCTTCTTGGCAGACCGAGCTTATTCGGGCTGCCTTTATGTTTTCAGGAACAGCTTCGCATGACGACAGTCAACCAATTGGTGCGCAAATCCCGCAGCCCGAAGACCTACAAGAGTGGGTCGCCGGCATTGCAGAGCAGCCCGCAGCGTCGTGGTGTCTGCACGCGCGTTTACACAACCACTCCGAAAAAGCCGAACTCGGCGTTGCGCAAGGTCGCCAAGGTGCGCCTGACCAACGGTTTCGAGATCATCAGCTACATCGGTGGTGAAGGTCACAATCTGCAGGAGCACTCGGTGGTGCTGATCCGCGGCGGTCGCGTCAAGGATCTCCCGGGTGTTCGTTACCACACAGTGCGCGGCAGCCTCGATTGCGCTGGTGTCACCAAGCGTCGTCAATCGCGCTCGAAGTACGGCGCCAAGCGCCCGAAGAAGTAAAGGACTCGAAACATGTCGCGTAAAGGTTCACATCCCGCCCGTCTGATCCTCCCGGATCCCAAGCATGGCAGCCAGCTGATTGCCCGCTTCATCAACATGGTGATGAAGAGCGGCAAGAAGTCCGTCGCTGAAAGCATTGTTTACGGTGCGTTGCAGCACATTGGCGAAAAGAACGCCGAGCCGGTGGCTCTGGTCGAGAAGGCGCTGAACAACATCGCTCCGGCGGTCGAAGTCAAGTCGCGCCGCGTCGGTGGTGCCACGTACCAGGTGCCGGTGGAAGTTCGCCCGGGGCGCCGCATGGCGCTGGCGATGCGTTGGGTCATCGATGCTGCGCGCAAGCGTGGCGAAACGTCGATGCCGCGCAAGCTTGCTGCTGAGCTGCTCGAGGCTTCCGAAAGCCGCGGCGGCGCCGCCAAGAAGCGCGAAGAGACGCATCGTATGGCTGAAGCCAACAAGGCGTTCTCGCATTACCGCTGGTAAGCACTAAGCGAGAAAACTGCGTTACAGCAAGTACGACTAGAGGTTATCCCCGTGGCACGCACCACTCCCATCGAGCGCTATCGTAACTTCGGCATCATGGCCCACATCGATGCCGGTAAGACCACGACTACGGAGCGCATCCTGTTTTACACCGGTGTCAGTCACAAGATTGGCGAGGTGCATGACGGTGCCGCAACGATGGACTGGATGGAGCAGGAGCAGGAGCGCGGGATCACCATCACGTCGGCGGCAACGACGGCGTTCTGGAAGGGTATGGATGGTTCGTTGGAGCAGCATCGCTTCAACATCATCGATACCCCGGGGCACGTCGACTTCACCATCGAAGTCGAGCGCTCGCTGCGCGTGCTCGATGGTGCGGTGTTCGTGCTTTGCGCAGTCGGTGGTGTGCAGCCGCAGTCCGAAACGGTGTGGCGTCAGGCCAACAAGTACAAAGTGCCGCGTCTGGCGTTCGTCAACAAGATGGACCGCACCGGCGCGAATTTTGACAAGGTCGTCGCCCAGCTGAAGGCGCGCCTCGGCGCGCATCCGGTGCCGATGCAGGTGCCGATCGGCGCCGAAGACGGTTTCGAGGGCGTGGTCGATCTTCTCAAGATGAAGGCGATCGTCTGGGACATGGAGTCCCAGGGCATGAAGTTCGAATACCGGGAGATTCCGGCGAACCTCGTTGAGCAGGCTGCCGAGGCTCACGCCTTCATGGTGGAGTCTGCGGCCGAAGCGAACGAAGAGCTGATGAACAAGTATCTCGAAGAGGGTGACCTCAGCGAGAGCGAAGTTATTGGCGGCCTGCGTCAGCGCACGCTCGCCAACGAAGTGATTCCGGTCTACTGCGGTACGGCGTTCAAGAACAAGGGCGTGCAGGCGATGCTCGACGCGGTGGTGCAGCTGCTGCCGTCGCCGTCCGATCGTCCGCCGGTTGCCGGTCTTGACGAAGACGACCAGGAAATCACGCGCAAGGCCGAAGATTCGGCGCCGTTTTCCGCGCTCGCCTTCAAGATCATGACCGATCCGTTCGTCGGGTCGCTGACGTTCTTCCGTGTTTACTCCGGCACGCTGAAATCCGGCGACGCCGTATACAACCCGATCAAGAGCAAGAAAGAGCGTATCGGCCGCATCCTGCAGATGCACGCGAACGAGCGTCAGGAACTGAAGGAGGTCTGCGCGGGCGACATCGCCGCGGCGGTCGGCCTGAAGGACGTGACGACCGGTGACACGCTGTGCTCGCAGGATCACATCATCACCCTGGAGCGCATGACGTTCCCGGAGCCGGTGATCTCGATGGCGGTCGAGCCGAAGACCAAGTCGGACCAGGAAAAGATGGGTATCGCGCTGGGGCGTCTTGCTTCGGAAGATCCGTCGTTCCGGGTGCGTACCGACGAAGAATCCGGTCAGACGATCATCTCCGGCATGGGCGAGCTTCACCTGGACATCCTGGTGGACCGCATGCGTCGCGAGTTCAACGTCGAAGCCAACGTCGGCAAGCCGCAGGTGGCTTACCGCGAGACGATCCGCTCGTCGGACGTCAAATCAGATTACAAGCACGCCAAGCAGTCCGGTGGTAAGGGTCAGTACGGTCACGTCGTGATCGAGTTGTCCCCGATGACTGAGGCCGATCGTGCCGATCCGAACGTGAAGAATGATTTCCTCTTCATCAACGACATCACTGGCGGCGTGATTCCGAAGGAATTCATCCCGTCGGTCGAAAAAGGTTTGCGCGAAACCATCACCAGCGGTCCGCTGGCCGGATTCCCGGTCGTTGGCGTGAAAGTGAAGCTGGTGTTCGGCTCGTACCACGACGTCGACTCGTCGGAAATGGCGTTCAAGCTCGCTGCGTCGATGGCGTTCAAGCAGGGCTTCTCCAAGGCGTCGCCGGTGCTGCTCGAGCCGATCATGAAGATCGAAGTGGTGACACCGGAAGAGTATGTCGGTGACGTCATGGGCGACATGAGCCGTCGTCGTGGCCTGCTGCAAGGCCAGGACGATACGCCGTCGGGCAAGACCATCGATGCGATGGTTCCGCTGGGTGAAATGTTTGGTTACGCGACGACCATTCGTTCGCTGACCCAGGGCCGCGCTACGTTCACGATGGAATTTGACCATTATGCCGAAGCGCCGAACAACATCGCCGAGCAGGTCATGAAGAAGGCCTGACAGGCTTTCTGCTTAATTAGTGCGATCATCCGTGATCGCGTGGATCAAGGAGCGGCCATTCATGGCCGCACTAATTAGTTTGTTTTTATATAGAGGTTTGAGTCATGGCAAAGGGTAAATTCGAGCGCACCAAGCCGCACGTCAACGTCGGCACGATTGGTCACGTGGATCACGGCAAGACGACGCTGACGGCAGCGCTGACCAAGGTCGGTGCGGAACGCTTTGGTGGCGAGTTCAAGGCCTACGAGGCAATTGACGCGGCGCCGGAAGAGAAGGCACGTGGCATCACGATCTCGACCGCGCACGTGGAATACGAGTCGCCCAAGCGCCATTACGCGCACGTCGACTGCCCCGGCCATGCTGACTATGTGAAGAACATGATCACCGGTGCGGCGCAGATGGACGGCGCGATCCTGGTGTGCTCGGCCGCTGACGGCCCGATGCCGCAGACGCGTGAGCACATTCTGCTGTCGCGTCAGGTGGGCGTGCCGTACATCGTCGTGTTCCTGAACAAGGCCGACATGGTGGACGACGCCGAGCTGCTCGAGCTGGTCGAGATGGAAGTGCGCGAGCTGTTGTCCAAGTACGACTTCCCGGGCGACGACACCCCGATCATCCAGGGTTCGGCCAAGCTGGCGCTGGAAGGCGACCAGAGCGACATCGGCGTGCCGGCGATCATCAAGCTGGTTGATGCGCTGGACAGCTACATCCCGGAGCCGGTGCGCGTGATTGACCGCCCGTTCCTGATGCCGGTGGAAGACGTGTTCTCGATCTCCGGCCGCGGCACCGTGGTGACCGGTCGTATCGAGCGCGGCATCGTCAAGGTCGGCGACGAAATCGAAGTGATCGGCATCCGTCCGACGCAGAAGACCACCGTGACCGGCGTGGAAATGTTCCGCAAGCTGCTGGATCAGGGTCAGGCAGGCGACAACGCCGGTCTGCTGCTGCGCGGCCTGAAGCGTGACGACGTGGAGCGTGGCCAGGTGTTGGCCAAGCCGGGCACGATCACCCCGCACACCGACTTCGAGGCTGAGGTGTATGTGCTGTCCAAGGACGAGGGTGGCCGTCATACGCCGTTCTTCAAGGGTTACCGTCCGCAGTTCTACTTCCGCACCACCGACGTGACCGGCGCTTGCGAGCTGCCGGAGGGCGTGGAAATGGTGATGCCGGGTGACAACGTGAAGATGGTGGTGAGCCTGATCCACCCGATCGCGATGGACGAAGGCCTGCGTTTCGCCATTCGCGAAGGTGGCCGTACCGTCGGCGCCGGCGTGGTGGCCAAGGTCATCAAGTAAGCACGTTCATCAAGTAAGATAGGCGGCGCGCTTCAGTGCGACGCTTCAAGGTCACGGGGCGAGCGGATTAAAGCCGCTCGCCGTCGTGTTTCAAGTTCAAGCCATGTACGCCAGTAGCTCAATTGGCAGAGCAGCGGTCTCCAAAACCGCAGGTTGGGGGTTCAAGTCCCTCCTGGCGTGCCACTTCACCGAGGATCGATGACGGGTGACGATGGCAAGGCCGGCCGCAGGGCCCGGCATGCTGCTGACACCTGATCACTGTGCATGAATACCAAGGCAGAACAGCCCAAGGGCACGAACGCCGCCGATATCGGCAAGCTGGTACTGGCGGGGCTGGTGCTGGTCGCCGGTATCGTCTCCTATTCCTGGCTGGGCAACAGCGGCACCATTCCGTCATCCGTGCTCTTGCTCGGTGTGCTGGCTGCGTTGGTGATTTCGCTGGCCATCGCCTCGTTTACTGCACTGGGGCGTCGGGTCCGTAACTACATCGCCGAATCGCAGTTCGAAATGCGCAAGGTGGTCTGGCCGACTCGTGACGAGACGCTGAAGACCACCGGTATCATCATCGTGGTGGTGATCATCCTGTCGCTGATGTTGGGCTTGATCGACTTGATTCTGAAGTCTGTCATCCTCGACTGGCTGCTGAAATTGGGTACCTGAGGTGGTGAGCATGAGCAAGCGTTGGTATGTGGTGCACGCCTATTCGGGTTTCGAGAATCAGGTGAAGCGTTCGCTCGAGGAGCGCATCCGCCGCGCCGAGATGGAAGAGCGGTTCGGCGAAGTGTTGGTGCCGACCGAAGAAGTGATCGAAATGCGCGGTGGCCAGAAGCGCCGCAGCGAGCGCAAGTTCTTCCCGGGCTATGTGCTGGTGCAGATCGAGACGAATACCGAGGGCAAGGCGCCGCGGATCGACGACGAATGCTGGCATCTGATCAAGGAAACCCCGAAAGTCATGGGTTTCATCGGCGGTACCGCCGATCGTCCGTTGCCGATTCGTGACAGCGAGGCCGAGGCGATCCTCAGCCGGGTACGCGAGGGTGTGGAAAAGCCCCGTCCCAAGGTGCTGTTCGAGCCAGGCGAGATGGTGCGTGTTACCGAAGGCCCGTTCAACGATTTCAACGGCGTGGTCGAGGAAGTCAACTACGAGAAGAGCCGTCTGCGCGTCGCCGTGCTGATCTTCGGTCGATCGACCCCGGTCGAGCTCGAGTTTGGTCAGGTCGAGAAAGCGTAAGTTAAAGGGTCGAGGGGCGAGTAGCGAGGGCGCAAGCTCACGCGTCGCCCGCCTCCGGAATCCGCCTTGAAGGGCAGGTTTGGCGCCCTCGCTACTCGTCTCTAACCTCTTTGGTCGCCCGCTGGCACGGGGCTTGCTGAGAGCTTGGCAAATCTCTATACTGCGCGGTTCACGCTCGGGTCTCACGATCCGGCGTGTCCGTGTTTCAGGGTCTGCATGAGGCGGATCCGTTCCCTCCATCCACGGAATGGTGAACAGCGAGGAGCCGCAAGGCGCTTGGACTCGCGAGGAAAACTCCAATGGCAAAGAAAGTCGTCGGTTATATCAAGCTTCAGGTCAAGGCCGGTCAGGCCAACCCGTCGCCGCCGGTGGGCCCAGCCCTCGGTCAGCGCGGCCTGAACATCATGGAATTCTGCAAGGCGTTCAATGCCGCCACGCAGAAGCTGGAGCCAGGTCTGCCGATTCCGGTGATCATCACCGCGTATTCCGATCGTAGCTTCACGTTCATCACCAAGACCCCGCCCGCCACGATCTTGCTCAAGAAGATCACCGGTGTTGCGAAGGGTTCGCCCAAGCCGAATACCGACAAGGTCGGCAAGGTCACCCGCAAGCAGCTGGAAGATGTTGCGAAGCAGAAGGAGCCGGATCTCACGGCTGCTGATCTCGACGCCGCGGTGCGCACCATTGCTGGTAGCGCCCGCAGCATGGGCCTTGTGGTGGAGGGTTAAGACATGGCAAAGCTCACGAAGCGTATGAAAGCCGCCCAGAGTGCAGTTCAGCTGGGCAAGCTGTATGGCCTGGAAGAGGCCCTGAAGATCGTCAAGGACAACGCCAAGGCGAAGTTCGCCGAGTCGGTGGACGTGTCTGTGCGTCTGGGTATCGACGCGAAGAAGTCCGACCAGGGCGTGCGTGGTTCCTCGCTGCTGCCGCACGGCACCGGCAAGACCGTCAAGGTCGCCGTGTTCTGCCCGCCCGGCGAGAAGGCCGAGGCCGCCAAGGCTGCCGGTGCTGACGCCGTCGGTATGGACGACCTGGCTGAGCGCATGCAGGCAGGCGATCTCGACTTCGGTCGGGTGATCGCTACGCCGGACGCGATGCGCGTGGTCGGTAAGCTCGGTCAGCTGCTCGGTCCGCGTGGCCTGATGCCGAACCCGAAGGATGGCTCGGTCACCGCCGACGTCGCCAATGCCGTCAAGAACGCCAAGGCCGGCCAGGTGAAGTTCCGCAACGACAAGGCAGGCATCATCCACGCCACCATCGGCAAGGCAAGCTTCGGCGCGGATCAGCTGGCGGACAACCTCCACACGCTGATTTCCGACCTGCTGAAGGCTAAGCCGTCGACGGCGAAGGGTCAGTTCCTGCAGAAAGTGGCGTTGTCCAGCACGATGGGCGTCGGCGTTGCCGTCGATACCTCGTCGCTGAATTTGGCCGCCAAGTAAGAATCAAGTCCCGTACCGGCGAAAGCCGGCGCGGGCAGTTTTTGAGGGCAGCGCCGACCCACGGGCCGGTGCCGCCGTCAAAGACCGCAGGCGCTATCAGCGCGCGATGACGACGGGCAGGGAGCTCGTATCTGGCAGGGAATCGCCGTCGTCGCCAGCGGGATCGCTTAATCGGGTTCTCTGTGAATCCGGCCAGCGCAGATGGTGCTGCCCCTACTGGAATGGTTCGACTGTTCTGGAAAGGCCAACACCCGGGACATCCCTTGTCCCCGACGTCAAGGATGGCGTTGCCCAGGACCGCAAGCGGCAGGAGCCGTAAGCGGAGTTCAATTGGAGGAGTGCAATGGCTCTTAATCTGTCTCAGAAGCATGAAGTAGTCGCCGAACTGGCAGAAATCGCCGCGAAGGCTCACTCCTTGGTCGCTGCCGAGTATGCGGGCACCACGGTCGAACAGATGACCGCGATGCGCAAGAAGGCCCGTGAATCCGGTGTGTTCCTGAAAGTTGTCAAGAACACGCTTGCTTCGCGCGCCATGGTGGGTACCGAGTACGAGGTCGTCAAAGACGTCCTGGTCGGCCCGCTGCTGTACGCATTCTCGATGGAAGACCCCGGCGCTGCCGGTCGTCTGATCAAGGAATTCGCCAAGAGCAACGACAAGCTGAAGGCGAAAGTCGTCTCGGTGGAAGGCAAATTGCTGCCGGCTGAGCACGTCGATGTGCTGGCCTCGCTGCCGACTCGCGAACAGGCTATGGCCATGTTGGCGCGTTTGTTGGCCGAACCGGCCTCGATGTTTGCCCGCGCGATCAAGGCCGTGGCCGACCAGCAGGGTGGTGGCGAAGTTGCCGCCGAAGCCCCTGTCGAAGTCGCGCCCGAGTCCGAGCCCGCCTAAGTTCGTCGTCTATTAATTCGAATCTATTTTCCAGAGGTAAATCAAATGTCCCTGTCCAACGAACAAATCGTTGAAGCCGTAGCCGCCAAGTCGCTGATGGAAGTGATGGACCTGGTCAAGGCCATCGAAGAGAAGTTTGGCGTTTCCGCTGCTGCCCCGGTTGCCGCTGCTGGTCCGGCCGCTGCTGCCGTGGTTGCTGAAGTGCAGACCGAGTTCGACGTCATCCTGAAGACCGCCGGCGCCAAGAAAGTCGACGTGATCAAGGCTGTTCGCGCGATCACCGGCCTGGGCCTGAAGGAAGCCAAGGACCTCACCGAGGCCGGTGGCGTCCTGAAGGAAGCTGTATCGAAGGAAGATGCCGAGAAGTTCAAGAAGGACCTCGAAGCTGCCGGCGCAACCGTCGAACTGAAGTAATCGGCGCCCTTGCGCGCCATCAGTTTGATCTAGCGTCAAGCAAGCCTGGGAGCGTGAGCTCCCGGGCTTTGCCTGCTTAGGCGGGAACGGGGAATGGAGAATGGGAAATTGGTCCAGAAGGCGTGGTAAGCCTTGGCACGATTTTCCATTCTCGATTCCCAAAGCCACATAAGTTTGTCTTTGTCGAACATCTGATTTTTCATTCAGCCGGTGTGTGCACCACCGGCGTCACTGCGAACCGAGGCGCTACCGATCATGGCCTACTCGTTTACCGAGAAGAAACGCATCCGCAAGGATTTTGGCAAGCGTCCGCCCGTACTGGGCGTGCCGAACCTGCTGACCATCCAGACTGATTCCTACCGGGAGTTTCTGCAGGAGCACGTCGCGCCCAAACAGCGCGGCGAAAAGGGATTGCACGCGGCGTTGAAGTCCGTGTTCCCGATCACCAGCTATTCGGGCAATGCAGCACTTGAGTACGTCGATTATCGCCTCGGCGAGCCGGCGTTCGACGAGCGCGAATGCCGCAACCGCGGCATGACCTACGGTGCGCCGCTGCGCACCACCGTGCGTCTGGTCATTTATGACAAGGACAGCCCGGCGTCGAAGAAGGTGGTCAAGTACATCAAGGAGCAGGAAGTCTACATGGGCGAAATTCCGCTCATGACCGAGACCGGCACCTTCATCATCAACGGCACCGAGCGCGTCATCGTCTCGCAGCTGCATCGTTCGCCGGGCGTGTTCTTCGATCACGATCGTGGCAAGACGCACAGCTCGGGCAAGCTGCTGTTCTCGGCGCGCGTGATTCCTTACCGCGGCTCCTGGCTGGACTTCGAGTTCGACCCGAAGGATGCGCTGTTCACGCGTATCGATCGTCGCCGCAAATTGCCGGTGACCGTGCTGCTGCGCGCGCTCGGCTACAACAACGAGGAGATGCTGGGCATCTTCTTCGAGCACAACGTGTTCCACCTCGGCAAGAAGGGTGGCACCACGCTGGAGCTGATCGCCGAGCGTCTGCGCGGTGAGACGCTGAGTTTCGATCTGGCGATCGGTGGCAACGTGCTGGTGGAAGCCGGCAAGCGCATCACTGCGCGTCACGTGCGTCAGCTCGCGGCCGAGAACATCACTGCATTGGAAGTGCCGGACGACTACCCGGTAGGCCGCATCGTGGCCACCGATATCGTCGACTCCAAGACCGGCGAACTGCTGGCTTCGGCGAACGACGAGATCACCGCCGAGCAGCTGGAAAACTTCCGCAAGGCCGGTATCGAGACGGTGCCGACGCTGTACGTCAACGATCTCGATCGTGGTGCGTACATCTCGCATACGCTGCGCATCGACAACACCAAGACGCCGCTCGAGGCGCTGGTGGAAATCTATCGCATGATGCGTCCGGGCGAGCCGCCGACCAAGGATGCGGCCCAGAACCTGTTCTTCAATCTGTTCTTCACGTTCGACCGCTACGACTTGTCGGCGGTTGGTCGCATGAAGTTCAACCGTCGCGTCGGCCGCAAGGAAATCCTTGGCCCGGGCGTGCTGTACGACCACAAGTACTTCAGCGAGCGCAAGGAAGAAGAATCCCAGCGCCTGATCAAGGAACAGGGCGAGACGTCCGACATCCTCGACGTGCTGAAAGTGCTGATAGACATCAAGAACGGTCACGGTACCGTCGATGACATCGATCACCTTGGCAACCGTCGCGTGCGTTCGGTCGGCGAAATGGCCGAGAACACGTTCCGCATCGGTCTGGTGCGCGTCGAGCGTGCGGTGCGCGAGCGCCTGTCGCTGGCCGAGGCCGATGGCCTGACCCCGCAGGACCTGATCAACGCCAAGCCGGTTGCGGCGGCGGTGAAGGAGTTCTTCGGCTCCTCGCAGCTGTCCCAGTTCATGGATCAGAACAATCCGCTGTCGGAAGTGACGCACAAGCGCCGCGTCTCCGCGCTCGGGCCGGGCGGCCTGACCCGCGAACGCGCCGGCTTCGAAGTGCGCGACGTGCATCCGACTCATTACGGCCGCGTCTGCACCATCGAAACACCGGAAGGCCCGAACATCGGCCTGATCAACTCGCTGGCCGTGTATGCCCGCACCAACTCGTATGGCTTCCTCGAAACGCCGTACCGCAAGGTCGCGCACAGCAAGGTCACCGACAAGGTCGATTACCTGTCGGCCATCGAAGAAGGCGATCACGTAATCGCGCAGGCGAACTCGCCGCTCGACAAGCACGGCGGTTTCGTGGAGGACTTCGTGTCCTGCCGTTTCCGTGGTGAATCCGAGCTGCGTCCGGCCAGCGAAGTCGACTACATGGACGTCTCGCCGATGCAGACCGTGTCGGTCGCAGCGGCGCTGGTGCCGTTCCTCGAGCACGACGATGCTAACCGCGCCTTGATGGGTGCGAACATGCAGCGTCAGGCCGTACCGACGCTGCGTTCGCAGACTCCGTTGGTGGGTACCGGTATCGAGCGCGCCGTGGCGCGTGACTCGGGCGTCATCGTCAGTGCCAAGCGCGGTGGCGTGATCGACCAGGTCGATGCGGCACGTATCGTGGTGCGCGTGAACGAGAGCGAAGTTGGCGACAACGACGCCGGCGTCGATATCTACACGCTGACCAAGTACACCCGTTCCAACCAGAACACCAACCTCAACCAGCGTCCGCTGGTGAACGTCGGTGACGTGGTGGAGAAGGGCGACACGCTGGCCGATGGTTCGTCGACCGATCTGGGTGAGCTCGCGCTCGGCCAGAACATGCTGATCGCGTTCATGCCGTGGAACGGCTACAACTTCGAAGACTCGATCCTGCTCTCCGAGCGCGTCGTGCAGGAAGATCGCTACACCTCGATCCACATCGAGGAGCTGTCCTGCATCGCGCGTGACACGAAGCTGGGCGCCGAGGAAATCACCGCCGACATCCCGAACGTGGGCGAACAGGCGCTGGCGCGTCTGGACGAGTCGGGCATCGTCTACATCGGTGCCGAGGTGAAGGCCGGCGACATCATGGTCGGCAAGGTCACGCCGAAGGGCGAGAGCCAGCTGACCCCGGAAGAAAAGCTGCTACGTGCGATCTTCGGTGAGAAGGCGTCCGACGTTAAGGACAGCTCGCTGCGCGTGCCGCCGGGCATGGATGGCACCGTCATCGACGTGCAGGTGTTCACCCGCGACGGTATCGAGAAAGACAAGCGCGCCAAGCAGATCGAAGAAACCGAGGTCAAGCGCGTTCGTAAGGATATGGACGATCAGTTCCGCATCCTCGAAGGCGCGATCTACAGCCGTATGCGTACCCAGCTCGTCGGCAAGTCCGCGATGAGCGGTCCGGGCGGCCTGAAGCGTGGCACCGAAATCACCGACG
>Ga0302310_10002213_pt1 | contig 15856 bp, 1 predicted proteins | sample III_Palsa_N1_2_FD_200451 | JGI IMG/M metagenome (GOLD analysis project Ga0302310, IMG submission 200451) | Peat permafrost microbial communities from Stordalen Mire near Abisko, Sweden - III_Palsa_N1_2 | ecosystem: Environmental > Terrestrial > Soil > Palsa > Peat permafrost | place: Sweden...
GGCGTAGTTCAGGCTGCCCTGAATGGTGTCGCCGATCTCGCTGAGGCTTAGCTGCAAATCGAATTTGATCCGGTCGAAGTCGGCGGAGAGAACTTCGACCTGCAGCCCGGGTAAATCAAGCGTGCCGACATCGTGGTTCTGCCAGGTGAACGTGACCTGGAAGATCGGTGCATGTTCGAGTCGCCGCGGTGGATTGATGCGCTCGACCACCTGCTCAAACGGAACATCCTGGTGATCCTGCGCGGCCAGGGCGACGTTGCGCACACGCTCCAGCAGCGTGCTGACGGAAGGATCGCCAGACAGATCTATGCGCAGGGCCAGCGTATTGACGAAGAAGCCGACGAGCGGCTCGACCTCACTGCGACCACGATTCGCTGACGGCGTGCCGATCACTACATCGTTTTGGCCAGCGAGTCGGGCAAGCACCGCTGCCCAGGCAGCAAGCAGCGTCATGAAGAGGGTGGTGTCGTGCTGTTGGCTCAACTGCTTGAGCGCTCGCGTCAGTGACGCGTCCAGTTTCAGCACCACCGAGGCGCCGGCATGCGAGGGCGAACCGGAACGCGCGCGATCGGTCGGCAGCGCAAGCAGGCCCGGCGCGTCGGCCAGGGATTGGTACCAATAATCCAACTGTTCTGCCAATCGTTCTTCGGTGAACCATTGCCGCTGCCAAACAGCGTAATCGGGATATTGCACAGCCAACGGCGGCAGGGGATCGGGGTGTTCCTGGGTAAAAGCGCGATAGAGCGCGCTGAGTTCGCTGACTAAGATGCCGAGCGACCAGCCATCGGAGACGATGTGGTGCTGAGTGATGACAAGGATGTGATCGGCAGCCGCCAGACGAAGCAGGCATGCCCGGATCAGCGGTCCGTGGGCGAGATCGAAGGGCGCCAGTGCTTCCTCATTACTGAGTTGTGCGACAGCGACGGCAGCATCGGGGTGTCCTTGCAAATCGTGCTCGACGAGGGGAAACGATTGCAGCACGGGCAGCAGTTCGACCTGGGGTTGACCCTCGACGGTAACGAAGATGGTGCGCAGCGCTTCGTGGCGCACGAAGAGCGTATCGAGCGCGCGGCGCATAGCATGCGTATCGAGTGTGCCGTGCAGGCGTAACGAGATGGGAATGTGATAGGTCGCGCTGGCTCCTTCGAGCTGGGTGAGAAACCAAAGCCGCTGCTGGGCAAAAGAGAGGGGTAGTGAGGCATCGGCCGGACGCGGAAGAATCCCCGGCATGCGAGACGTTTGCGCTATCGGTGTCTGGTCGAATTTCCGTAAGTATTCAATGACGCTTTCCTTGTGCTCGGCGATCTTTTCTTTGAGGGCGTCGGGAATGCTCTTTCCAGCAGCGACATAGGCCAGTAGCCCATCCTTGAGATAAAGGACGACGTCGTTGGCAAGTGCTTCATGGATAATTTGCTCGGCAAAACTCATTTAAAAAATCCCCTCATTGAGTTGTTGCCTTTGTTGAATTTCCTGTCGCTTTTCAGCCAAGCGGACCATCGTCAGGGCCGAACGGATCCGTTCGGCGCCGGCCTTGATCGTGGGCTCCTCGAAAAAGTCGCGCATCGAATACTCGGTGGACATCATCGGAAAGACTTCACGGATGCGACTGAGCAGCCGGGTAGCGAGCAGCGAGTCACCGCCCAATTCGAAGAATTCGTCGTCGACGCCGATGCCTTCGAGTCCTAGCAGCTGCTGCCATATCCCCACCAGTTGCAGCTCGATGGGATCGCTCGGCGGCAAATAGTTTTCAATATTGTTGCGTAGGTAGAGCCGCATGCTCACGGGCTCGGCCTGTACAAGATCGATCCACTTTTCCATTCGCGCTTTCAGATTGCCGGTCGAATGAATCAGTTGTGGTACGTCCGACCATGACAACGCGTATGCCAGCGCGTGCGCGCCTTCCGGACCGCTCACGCTGTAAGAACTCATCGCGTCGTTTGATTCGGATACGTGCCAGCCATCCCAATTGATGCTTAGCCAAGCCTCGTTTCCTTCCGCATGGCGTGCGCCGGCAAACGCATCCAGATAGGCGTTCGCGGCGGCATACGCTGCGAATCCCAATCCGCCCAGCACCGCCGACAGCGACGACATCAATACGCAGAAGTCCACATGCCGATGCTTCAGTACGCGCTCCAGGATCATCACGCCCTTGACCTTCGGCAGGAATTGCGCGCGACAGTGATCAATGGTGCTTTCGATCAGTGGATTAACAGAATCGCGCACTTGGCCTGCGCAATGGATCACGCCGTCGATGGGGCCGAAGCGGTGTTCGGCGTGCTCGAAAGCGGCCGTCATCTGCGTTTCGTCGGTCACGTCGGCCTTGCAGACCAGCACTTGCGCCCCCTTGGCTTCCAGTGCAAGCAGGCGCTCGATCTTCCGAACGGCGACATCGTTTTCGTCATGTCCGGCGATCCAGCTCTCCCACGAGGATCGATCCGGCAATTCATCACGCACGATCAATACCAGTTTCGCCGCCATCGCAGCCAAGTGTTCGGCAAGCGCATAGCCCACTTTGCCGAGGCCGCCGGTAATCGCGTACACGCCATTGTGTTTAATGCGTGCAGGAGCGCTCTCATTCGGCACACCTTGCTGTTCGAAGGTTTGCGTCCACCGTTTGTTGCGACGGAATGCCACTACCTTGTCCGGCCCATCGGCCATCAATTCATTGAACAGCAGAGCACTGGCCGAGCCAAGGAATTCGCTCTGGTGCCGTTGCCAATCGGAGCGACTGAAGTCGATGTGCCTGCAGCGAAGGTTTGAATATTCTTGCGGCGCGACCTTGCACAGGCCCGTGATGGTCGCGTATTCGGGCGCCAGCGCCTCGCCGCCGTTGACGCGGAAGGCGTCATGCGTTATCGCATAGCATGCCGCGTTGCCGCCTTGCGGTTGCGCCACCAACGCTTTGATGGCGAACATCAGGCTGTAATAACCCGTGCGCTGCCGTTCCTCGAACAGTTCGAAACTGGTGTGCGCATCTTCCGACGCCAGATCCAACGCCCAAAGGTGCACGAGGTGATCGATGCGCAAGCCATCGCGTTCGATATGGCTTACGAGTTCGTTGTAGTGCCGCTCGTTATCGGCGGCGAGCGCGTACTCGTCGCGGTCGATACGCGCAAACGCGTTGCCTTGCCGCACAACGATCGCGCTATGGCCGGCGTTGCGCAGTTTTTCTACCAGCTGCTCGCCCATGCCATGGCGATCGGTCATCACGATCCAGGTCATGACCTCGGCCAAGGGGCTGCTGTTCGTTCGCGTTTTGATCCCACGCAGTCGCCACAGCGGCGCGTGGAACCAATCTTCGTGACGCGAACTTCGACCATTCGCAGTCGCCGTGCGACCGCTACGCGGCACCGCCTCCACCCAATAGCGCTGGCGCTCGAAGGGATACGTCGGTAACGGCACACGCCGCCTCAGTGCGTCTCGGTGGTAACCCGCCCAATCGATCTGCGCACCATGCAGCCATAACTGCCCGATGCCTTTGTGCAAGGCACACACATCATCCATGGCCATTCCTGTGCGTGCAAGCAACGGCAGCACAGCGTGGAGCGTTCCGCGTGATCGACGTTTCGCCAGGCCGCTCAACACTTGCCCAGGTCCCACTTCCATCAGCACCCGCTGCTTTTTCAGCGGCGCGAGCGGCGACATCAACGTCTCCAGACCATCCCCGAAACGAACTGTTTCACGCAGGTGACGTACCCAATACTCTGGATCGGTTACTTCTTCTGCACAAACAAAGTCGCCATTCAGATTCGACACGTACGGTATTTTCGGCGTACTCAGCTGCACGCCCCGCACCACGTTCCGCCATGCTGCGAGCACCGGTTCCATCATAGCCGAGTGGAATGCGTGCGACGTCTCCAATTCGCGGCTCTCGATGCCCTCGGCCCTCAGTTGCTCTCGCAGTGCCTTGATCGCTTCGATCGGGCCTGACACCACGCACTGCTCTTTGTCGTTAATGGCTGCCAAGCTTAGTGCGCTGTCGGACAACCTTGTGCGTAGACTCGCTTCGGTCTCCAGCACCGACAGCATTCGGCCGGTTGCCATTCCCTGCATCAAGCGACCACGCGCTGCGACCAGCCGCAATGCTTCCTGCAGGGAGAACACACCGGCAATGCATGCCGCCACATATTCGCCCAGGCTGTGACCGATCATCGCGTCCGGCTCAATGCCATAGGACTGCAGCAGTTTCGCCAGGCTGTATTCCACAGCGAACAGCGCCGGTTGTGCCAGCGACGTTTGTTTCAATTGTTTCGCAGCTTCCTCGCGCGTCTCGGGCGACGGATAAAGCACCTCGCGCAAATCTATCCCCAGCAGCTCGCGCGATCCTTCGGCGCAGACGTCCAGTTGCTCGCGGAATACCGGCTCGCTCGTGTATAGGCCGTGCGCCATATCGACGTGTTGCGAGCCTTGTCCAGGGAACATCCACACCAACGATGCGTCCTGGTCTGAGACGTACTCATTTTCCATTGCCGGCGATGTGAGTTTTGCGATAGCCTCCGCTGCCGTCTCGCAAGTGACCGCACGCCGATAGGCATGGCGGGTTCGTCCTACCTGCAACGTGTACGCCACATCTGGCAGTGGCGCCGCGTCATCTTTCAGCAGATAGGCTGCCAGTTGCGCGCTGGCTGCAGACAGCGTCGCTGCGCTGCGCGCCGACACCAGCAGTAGTTGCACTGACTTCGATGTCGGTTCTGCTTTGATCGTAGGCGCTTCCTCCAGCACCACATGCACATTCGTGCCGCCGATCCCGAACGAGCTTACGCCGGCGCGCCGAGGGCCGCGGGTTGCTGGCCATTCGCGCAATTGCGTGTTCACATAGAACGGACTGCTGTCGAAATCGATCTGCGGATTGGCGTGCGCGTAATGGATGCTTGGCGGTAACTGGCGATGCTTCATTGCTTCCACCGTCTTGATCAAGCCCGCCACGCCCGCCGCGGTATCCAGATGCCCGACATTTGGCTTGACCGAACCGATCGCGCAGCTCTGCACCGCCGCGCCTACAAATGCCTGGTTCAGCGCGCGCATCTCGATCGGATCGCCCAGCACAGTGCCAGTTCCATGCGCTTCCACGTATTGGATCGAGGCCGGCGACAAGCCTGCATTCCGGTAGGCCTGTCCGATGGCGCGTGCTTGTCCGCTTACGCTCGGTGCCGTGTAGCCGACTTTGTCCGAGCCATCGTTGTTGATCGCCGAGCCCTTGATCACCGCGTGGATCGTGTCGCCATCGGCCAGTGCCCGATCCAGTCGCTTGAGCAGCAGGACACCGGCGCCGTTACCGCGGCGCGTTCCCTTTGCATCGCGATCGAACGCGCGACAATGGCCGTCCGGCGAACTGATGCCGCCCTCTTGATAGAGGTAGCCGCCCGGACCGAATTCCGCGATGCTCGCTGCACCGGCGAGCGCCATCTGGCACTCGCCCCTTGCCAGGCTGCAACAGGCTTGATGTATGGCAACCAGCGAAGTTGAGCAAGCGGTGTTCACGCTGATGCTCGGACCCGACAGGTTCAACTTGTAGGAAATTCGCGTCGCTGCGAAATCTTTGCTGTTCGCATGTGTGATGCCGCTCCCAAGCGCCGCAAAAGCATCGATCTGCGGCAGCAAATGTTCGAGCACATAGAAGTTTTCGCCGACGCCGGCAAAGACACCCACCGACCGGCTACACTTGGCATCACCGTAGCCGCCGGCTTCCAAGGCTTCGTGCGCGCACTCCAGTAGCACCCGTTGCTGCGGATCGGTTACTTCCGCTTCGCGTGGCGTAAAGCCGAAATAGCCTGCGTCGAAATCTTCGATGCCATCCAGCACACTGCGCGCCGGTACGAAGTTGGGATTGTCCAGGAGTGCCCGATCTATTCCGGCTAGCTGCAATGCCTCTCGTGTATAGGATCGAAGCGACTCCACCCCATTGGCAATGTTGCTCCAGAAGGTCTCCACATCGCGCGCATCAGGGAAGCGGCCGGCCATGCCGATGATGGCGATGGCGGTATCGCCATCGGCGTCGCGGTGAGCCGTCGGCAGTGCGATGTCCAGATCGTCCGGTTCCCCGGCCAGCAAATAGTTGGCGAGCCGGGCGATGGTCGGATAGGTAAACAGATCGATGATGGAGACATCGAAACCGATGGTGTCGCGGATCTTCTGCTTGAGCGCGATGGTGTGCAGCGAGGTGCCGCCCACCTCAAAGAAATGATCGTGGATGCCGACGCGTTCGAGACCAAGCAAGTCCTGCCAGATCGTCGTGAGCGCGTTTTCGATCTTGCCGCGCGGCGGCACGTAAGCCTGCTGCGCCAAAGCATCCTGATCGGGCGCCGGCAACGCCTTGCGCTCCAGCTTGCCATTGGGCGAAAGCGGCAGCGCCTCCAGGGCGACGAATGCGGCCGGCACCATGTAATCGGGAAGACAGGCGGCCAGATGCGTGCGCAGCGCGGTGACCAGACTGTCCGACACACCGCGACCATCGTGCCCATCGGCCGGTACGACGTAAGCGACGAGGCGTTTGTGGCTGCCTTCGCCCATCGCCAATACGACCGCGTTGCGCACCGCCGGATGCTCGGTCAGACGCGCTTCGATCTCGCCCAGCTCGATGCGGAAGCCGCGCAGCTTCACTTGATGATCGTTGCGTCCGAGGTAGACCAGATGCCCATCGGGCAGATAACGCGCCAGATCGCCGGTGCGATACATGCGTGCCTCAGGGCGATCGCTAAACGGATCGACCAGGAAGCGTTCGGCGGTGAGATCGGGACGATTCAAGTAACCGCGCGCGACACCGTCGCCACCGATATAGATCTCGCCGATCGCACCCAGCGGCACCGGTTGGCGATGGGCATCGAGCAGATAGATGCGTGTATTGGCGATCGGTCGTCCAATCGCCACAGGGCCGAGGTCGGTCTGATCGGCTAACGCCCGGTAATGTGTGCAGCCGATGGTGGTTTCGGTCGGACCGTACTCATTGATGAGTGCGACCTGCGGATAGTTGCGGTGCCAGAAGGCCAGATCGTCGGCGTTGAGCATTTCGCCGCCGAGAATCAGGGTCGAGGCCGGCGTGGGCGCCTGGGCATCGGCGAGCAATGGACTGAGCATGCGCAGATGCGTGGGCGTGAGTTTGAGCGCCGCATAGGTGTGTGCGGTGGCTTGTTCGCTCAGCGTTTCAAAGATGGCGTCGGCGGGCAGCAAGGTCAGCGCCTGACCGGCCAGCAGCGGCCCAAACAGCACTGTCACGCTGCCATCGAAGGCAAACGACAAACTGGCTGGTGAGCCCTGTCCGGTCTGGCCGGCGTAGTAAACCGGCAATGCCCAGGCGAAATAATTGATCAGCGACTGGTGCTCGACCATGACGCCCTTGGGCGTACCGGTCGAGCCGGAGGTGTAGATGACGTAGGCCAGATGACGGGACGTCAGGCCGTGCGCGGAAGCGTCCGGATTGGTGTCCGGATAAGCGTTCCAGGCCGGTTGGGCATGCTCCAGATCGAGCACGGTGCGCGCATGCATGACGGCCTCACCCAAGACCGTACGACCGGCGGCATCGCTAAGCACCAGCACCGGCTCGGCATCGGTCAGCACCTGTGCCAGCCGTGCGGAGGGGTAGGCCGGATCGAGCGGCACATACGCACCGCCGGCTTTGAGGATGGCGATGAGGCCGATCACCATGGCAAAGGAACGCTCCACGCAAATCGCCACACGATCATCCGGACGCACACCGTGTTCGATCAGGTAATGCGCCAGGCGATTGGCCTGCGCATTGAGGGCGCCGTAGGAAAGCGTCTGTGTTCCCATGACCACGGCGATGGCATCGGGATCGCGTTGAACGTGTTCCTCGAACAGCTGATGCAGGCAGCGATCGGCCGGATAAGCCGCGTCAGTTTGATTCCAGGTTTCCAGCAGCAACGTGCGTTCGTCGGGCGGCAGAATATCGAGCTCACGCACCGGCATGTGCGGAGTCGTTTCCAAGGCCTGCACCAAACTCTCCAGTGCTTGCTGCATGTAAGCACAAACACGCGTGGGTGATAGCGATTGAACAACCAGCGCGACCAACCCCAGGGCGTCGCCAAAATCTTCCACGGATAGCGTGATGGGATAATTGTTGCGCTCTTCGGTATCCAACCATTCGATACCGGCAAACATGGCGGCCTTATCCGGCGTTTCAGCTTCGACCGCAACGTTATGACGGTAGTTAAGCAAGGCGCTGAACAGTGGCGCCGGTGCAGTGACACCGCTGCAACGCTGGGCGAGCGACAGCGGTGCGTGTTCGTGTGCCAGCAGATCGGCCAATCGGTGATGCGCAAGACGAGCACTTTCCTCGACCGAGGTATCGTCCAGGTCAAGGCGCAAGGGCAGGGTGTTGATAAACACGCCCATCGCACGGTCGGCCCCTTCTCCGGCCTGCATGCGACCGAACAAAACGGTGCCGAAAGCAACGGTCTCACGACCGGACGTACGCGAGATGACCTGACCCCAGGCGAGATGACAAAGACTCGCCAAACTGACGCCTAGCCGACGACTTTGTGCGCGCAGCCGATGATTGAGTGCCTCGGACACGAGGAGACGCGATTCGGTGATGGCGCTACCGTCGCGATGAACCTCGGCTATGCCGAAGGGCAAGGAGGGCTCGTCGATATCGGCCAATTGGGTGCGAAAGAACGCCTCATGCGCTTCCTGACTAACCCCCAGTCGAGACTGGGCAATCAAGTTGCGGAACGGATGCGGCGCAGCCAACCCATCCCCCCGATCCGTGAGGAAGGCCAGTGCTTCGGTATACATAATCTCCGAGGTGGAGTGATCGCCGATCAGGTGATGCAGCAAGTGCAGGACAAGCCAACGATCTTGTGCGAGGTCGCGCGCGATGACGAGACGAAACAAGGGTGCCTGAGTGATGTCGATACGGTGTTGGCGAGGATCAAACCGCGTCGCGAGCTGTTCGTTGATCGGACCATCTTGCAGATCGAGATCAAGTTCGATCACCGACAAGTTCGCCCGCCGCAACACCACCTGGGCAGGTGTAGAAATGTCTTCCCAGAAGAAGGCTGTGCGCAGGATGTCGTGGCGGTCGACGATGTTTTGAAGTGTGGCAAGGTAACGATCGAGCAGTGCTCGATCGGAAAAAGCCATCTGCACGACATTTAGATAAGGATCGCCTTGCGTGGCTAGCAGATGATGGAAAAGGATGCCTTCCTGCAGCGGGGAGAGCGCATAGATATCCTGGATATTTGCCAGCCCTCCGGGAACACGCGCCACGATGTGATCGATATCGGCCTGGGCAAGGTCGATCAGTGGCAGCATCTCGGGCGTGAGCGTCGCGCAGTCGGTGGTGATGCGATTAGGCGGAACGATCACTTCCTGATGCGAGCCTAAAGCGCGGGCAAAATCGGCTAGCGAGGGCGTCGCAAAGAGCGCGCGGATATCCGTGCTCAGGCCGAGAGGACGCAGACGCTCCATCATGCGAATAGCCAGCAGGGAATGGCCGCCGAGTTCGAAAAAGTGGTCGTGGCGTCCAACCCGTTCCAGGCCCAGCAACTCCTGCCAGATAAGCGCCAGCGTAGCTTCGGTTTCACCTTGCGGCAATTCATAAGCATGCCGGACGAACGCATTGTCGTCGGGCTCCGGCAACGCTTCGCGGTCGAGCTTGCCATTCGGCGTCAGCGGCAGCGCATCGAGCATCACGAACGCGGCAGGGACCATGTAATCGGGAAGGCAGCTGCTCAAGTGCGCACGCAGTACTACGATGAATTCCGGCGTCTTGTCGTCGCTAGACACGACATAAGCAACAAGACGCTTGTCGCCCGGAACATCCTCGCGTACGAGTACGGTGCATTCGCGCACTGCCGAATGATCGGCCAGGCGCGCTTCGATCTCGCCCACTTCGATGCGGAAGCCGCGAATCTTGGCCTGATGATCGTTGCGGCCCAGGAATTCGATGTTACCGTCATGACGATAACGGGCCAGGTCGCCCGTGCGATACATGCGTGCATCCGGTGCTGCACTGAATGGATCGCTGACAAAGCGTTCAGCGGTGATTTCGGGGCGATCGAGATAGCCGCGCGCTACGCCACTACCGCCAATATAAATCTCGCCGGTAGCGCCCGGTGGAACGAGCTGACCGTGATCGTCCATCAGATAAATAAAAGTTCCAGCGATCGGACGGCCAATCGGGACCGGATAGGTTTCATCCGCGTGGCAACGATGCACGGTGGCCCACACCGTGGCTTCCGTGGGGCCGTATTCGTTATACAGGCCCAACTCCGGATCGAACGCGTGGGCAGCTTGCGCGAGTGCAGGCGGGCAGGATTCGCCGCCGAGTAGTATTTCGCGCAACACGCCACGGGTCTCGGCCGGCAGGTACGCCAGCAGTAGCAGGGCTAGTGAAGGGACGCAAAGCAAACGGCTGATGTTCTCTCGCTCGACAATCTCACTGATGACTTGCGGGTCCTGGGCCGATTCGCGGTCGGGAAGATGCAAGCTGCCACCGCTCGTCAACGTGCCGAAGATGCCGGCGACCGAACTATCGAAAGCCACGGATGACAGCAGCAAGAAGCGGCTGCTGGCTGATGCGGAGTAATAATTGTTTCTTGCAAGCGTGGATTGCAGCACCTGTCGGTGTTCGACCATGACGCCTTTGGGCACACCGGTGGAGCCCGATGTGTAAATAACGTAGGCGAGATGGTCCGGGCGCAGCTCTGTAATAACCGGATTGTGTCCCGGATATTTGTCCCAGCTTGCCTGGGCTGTGCCAAGTAGTAATGGAGTGACCGAAGCCAGCGCTACTTCGCGCAACGCTTTGAGTCCGTCCACGTCGGCAAGCAGCACCACCGGCGCGGCATCGCTGAACATCATGGCGAGCCGATCGCTGGGATAAGCCGGATCGAGCGGAACGTAGGCGCCACCGGCCTTGAGGATGGCGAGCAGGCCGATCACCATGGCAAAGGATCGCTCGACGCAAATGGTCACGCGACTGTCGGGTCGCACACCGTGTTCGATCAGGTAATGCGCGAGGCGATTGGCTTGCGCATTGAGTTCGCCGTAAGAGAGTGCTTCGTCGCCGGCGACCAACGCGATGGCGTTGGGATCGCGCTGCACTTGCTCTTCGAACAACTGATGGATGCCATGGGTGGTGAGTGGAGCAGGGACCGCGCCTTTGCCCATGTCGAGAATGCGTTCGCGCTGTGACTGGTTCAGCAGCGGTAGCGTGCGGATACGTTGCTCGGGATTCTCGACGACCGCGTGAAGCATCGCCTCAAACGACGCTGCCAGCGCGGCGACGGAGCTCGCTTCGAATAGCGTCGAGTTGTAGACCCATCCGAAATGGAGTCGGCCGCCTGTGTCAACGGCATCGATCTCCAGATCGAATTTTATAGCGATCTCCGGGGAGACGATGGGATCCAGTATCAGGCCCGGCAAAGACAGTTCCCGTCCAACTGTGTTTTGCATCAAGAAGATGATTTGGAAAAGTGGTGCGTGCGCCAGGTTGCGCTGGGGATTGAGCTCTTCGACGATGGTGTCGATGGGCACATCCTGGTTGTCGTAGGCATCGAGAATCGAGTGGCGATTGTCCAGTAAGGTGCTTGTGAAGCTCGCATCCAGGTCGACTTTCGTGCGGATAGCCAACGTGTTGACGAACAGCCCGATCAGTGGCTCGACGTCCTGATGCAGGCGACCGGCCAACGGTGTTCCAAGCACGATATCCGTCTCACCGCCATAGCGAGCGAACAAAATCGCGAGCGCGGTCTCCAGCAACATGAAAAGCGTGACGCCGTGTTGTTGGCAAAGCGTCTTAATTTTGGCTGTGAGGTCTTCGCTCAGAACACTTCCGTGGCGTTTGCCGCGGAAGGTCTGTCTCGGCGGACGGGGCCGGTCCAGCGGTAGCGAATGAAGTAGCGGAGGCTGATCAAGATAGGTTTTCCAGAATCCCATTTGCTTCGCAAGCATGCCACCGGCCAGCCGGTCGCGTTGCCACGTCGCGTAGTCGCCATACTGGATCGATAACGGTGCTAGCGGACTGCTCGTTCGATTTTTATGCGCGACATACAGTTGACTGAATTCCGAAATCAATACGGACAGCGACCAGCCATCCGACACGATGTGATGCATGTTGAACGAGATGACAGACCTTGTATCCGACAGCTTGCAAATGCGCACGCGGAGCAATACGTCGCGATCGAGATCAAAAGGCTTTGCTGCATCTTCACGCAAGATCTGCGCGATGGCGGACTCCTGCTCGTTCGCTGACAGCTGGGTCAGATCGAATTCCTGCAATGGCACTTCGAAGCGTGGTTCGACGATCTGGCGCAACGTGTCCGCAACTTTCGTAAGACGCGTCCGCAACACTTCGTGCCGCATGACGATTTCGTTCAAGGCGCGCTGCAATGCCGGTATATCCAGTCTGCCCTCGACTCGATAGGCATTCTGCATGTTGTATTGGGCACTGCCGCCTTCGAGCTGATCGACGAACCATAGCCGCTCTTGCGCATGCGAGGCTGGTGCCGGCGGGCCGCCTTGAGGACGCTTGTACAGCGCCGGTTGGTCGGCAAGGCTGTCGTTGCTCTTGACGGCCAGCTCGCGCAGGTAAGCAATCAGTTCGTCGCGGTTCGCCTTGAGCTGTTCGCGCAACTCGTCGGATAGGTGATCGCGTGTGGCTTCGAATTTTAGTCGTCCATCCTTGACCTGAAGCAGGATGCCCGCGTCTATTGCACGCTTGACCAATTCTTGTGCGGACATCAGATTTCTCCCTCTTCCATTACCGCCGTGCCAAGGCTCAGCATTGCCATCTCTGCCGCGTATTGCCTAGCCATGCCGTGCTCGTCGACAAGCTGTGCGATGCCGGCGATGGTCGGTCGCTCAAACAGCGATTTCAGCGACAGTTGCTGGGCGTGATCCGGTAACTGGCTGCGCATCATGGCGTGCAAGCGAGTGATGAGGATCGAATCCCCGCCGAGTTCGAAGAAGTTGTCGTGGATGCCAACCTGCTCGATGCCGAGCAAGTCATGCCAGATAATCACTAAACGCTTTTCTATGTCGGTGGCGGGCTCTACGTATGCGGTTTGAACGCTCGGCCTTTCATACAAAGTCTTGGGCTTCGTCGAATGCTGTCGCAGATGCAGCCATTGCTCGATGCGCGCGGTGAGGTCGCCGGTCGAATTGACGAGCTGCGGTAGATGGTTCAAATGCAGTGCAAGCGTGAAGGCTTCGACACCTTCCTCTGGTGTCATGCCAACGCGTTCGATGCCCGATATGCCCGAAGACATGTGCTCGTCGAAAATCCAGCCATCCCAATTCACCGCCTGCCAACGACAGTCACCCTCGTTGTGCCGCGCTTGTGCGAAGGCATCCAGGTAACTGTTGGCGGATGCGTACGCACCGAAGCCGAGGCCGCCCAGTACAGAAGATAGCGAGGACATTAACAGGCAAAAGCCGATATCCCGATTGGCAAGCACTTGCTGAAGCACGCGTGCGCCATGTGTCTTGGCGATGAAATGCTCGCGACACAGGGCAGGGGTTAGGTCGTGTAACGATTGCATGATGCCTTGCACTTTCCCTGCGCCATGAATAACGCCCTCTATGCGTCCCAGCTCGCGCTCAGCGTGATCGAATGCCGCAGTCATTGCGGCGTGATCCGAGACGTCGGCGATGTGTACAAGAATCTTCGCACCGGATGCTTGCAGTTCTCGCAGGCGTGCTGCCGCGATCGCGCTGTGCTCGCTGCCGGTCTCGGCCGGCAGGTGGCGTCGCGCGATCAGCATGATGCCGGCAGCGTTTTGTCTAACCAGATGCTCAGCCAATTGCAGGCCGATCTGGCCCAAGCCGCCGGTAATCACGTAGTTCATGCCTGCCACGCTGTCGACGGCGGCCCGCGCATCGACATTGCACGGTTCGTATTCCATCCCCCAGCGTCGCGTTCCGCGATAGGCCACCTGCAGCGGACGCTCTGCGGCATTCGCTTCGGCCAGAATTTTCGTCGCTAAGGCGTCGCTTTGCGCGGTCTGCGCTATGGCTGGCTTGCGATGGATATCGATGTGATAAGTACGCAGCTGCGGGAGCTCTTGCGGAATCACTTTGCACAAGCCCAGCGTCGTGGTGAACTCCGGCGCGATGGTCTCTTCGCCAGTGACTGCGACCGCGCTGTCGGTGATCACGTTGAGCGTTGCCGTTGCGCCAGGACAGACTGCGGCGAACGCGCGCGTAAAGAGGAGCAGGCTGTCGAAGCCGAGCCGTTGCGCATGTTCGAAACGAGCCTCGGCATCGGTCAGGTCGTCGAGTGTGGCAAGGCTCCAAAGATGCACGACGTGGACATGCCGGTCGGCGGCGATATCGATCTCGCGCAGCAGTCGCGAATAATCCGCTTCGGCACCGGGAGCGATCTCGTAGCGTTGATCGTCGACGCGACGGTATTGCTCCCCCGCGTGCACTGACACGACCTCACGTCCCTGCAGCAAGAGTTGCGTACAGGCGACGTTCCCGGTGCCCAGCGGGTCACTGAAGATCAGCCACAACGGTCGGGTAAGATCCTCACTGGTTTGCGTTGCGCCGCGGGCGACCTGAAGTTGTCGCCACGCCGGGGCATAGAACCAGTTTGCTGGAATATGCCGCTTAGATGGTTTCGCCTGCGCTGTCGTATCGCTGCCTTTGTCGATCCAGTAGCGTTGGCGTTCAAAGGGGTAGGTCGGTAGCGGTACGCGTCGCCGTTCCGAGTGTTCGTGCATGCGCGCCCAGTCGACAGGCACGCCGCTTAACCACAATAGCGACACCGCTTTGACGAGCTGATGTACGTCGCTTTGCTTTTCATGCAGATGGCGCATCGTCGGAATGACCGGCTGGCCCTGGACGTTGCCATGCTTTCGTGCCAGTGAACTGAGCGTCATGCCGGGGCCGATCTCGACATAGATCCGGCAAGGGTGGAGCACCGACACATCGCCTGCCAGCGTTTCGACGCCGGTGGAAAACCGCACTGTGCCCAGCAGGTGGCGAACCCAATACTCCGGATCCGTCGCTTCGTCCGGCAGGATGAAACGTCCCGTGACGTTGGAGATGTAGGCCAATGTCGGCGGCTTCAGCGCGATGCCTGCGACCAGCTCGCGGAAGCGTGCGGCGATGGTCTCCATCATGGTCGAGTGGAAAGCATGCGACGTATTTAGCTCGCGCGCGGAAACGCCCATGTCTTGCAGCGTAAGCGCCAGCGCCTGGATCGCCGCCACCGTACCTGAAGCGACGCAATCTGTGGGGCTGTTGACGGCGGCCAGGCTGCAACCTGCCGCAGTGATCAGCGGCGTTGCCGCGGATTCGGGCAACTGCAACGACAGCATGCGGCCTGCGCTGACGTTCTGCATCAAACGACCGCGCTGCGCCACCAGCAACAAGGCATCTTCCAGCGAGAACACGCCGGCAAGGCCGGCCGCTACGTATTCACCCAGGCTGTGTCCAATCATCGCTTCGGGCTGGATGCCATAGTGAATGAGCAGCGATGCCAGCGCGTACTCGAGAACAAACAGCGCCGGCTGCGCGACCTCGGTGCGGCTTAGCGCTTGTTCTACCTGGACGAGATCGGCGTCTTTGCCAGGGAACAATGCCGCGTGCAGATCGAGGCTGTGCGTTTCCTGTAGCAGTGTCGCGCAGCGGTCCACAATGTCGGCAAAGAAGGCATCGCTGTCATAAAGGTCGCGACCCATGCACAGGTATTGCGTGCCTTGGCCTGAAAACATGAACACCACGGACGCTCTTTGCCCCTCTGGGCAATGCGTCGACATCGCCTGTTGCACGCCACCGCTCTGTAGCGTATTGATCGCTTCGTCGATGGAATCGACTACCAAGGTGCGACGGAATTCATGCGGTGTGCGGCCTAACTGAAGGGTGTAGGCCACGTTCGCCAGCGAAAGAT
>Ga0302310_10002215_pt1 | contig 15853 bp, 15 predicted proteins | sample III_Palsa_N1_2_FD_200451 | JGI IMG/M metagenome (GOLD analysis project Ga0302310, IMG submission 200451) | Peat permafrost microbial communities from Stordalen Mire near Abisko, Sweden - III_Palsa_N1_2 | ecosystem: Environmental > Terrestrial > Soil > Palsa > Peat permafrost | place: Sweden...
CCGGGCAGACGCTGGCGGCCTTGTCGATGGCCGCCATCTGAGTGTCGCCAAGGCCCCCTGCGGCGTCCACATTCAGCCGCATGGCGATGCCACGTCCCTCGAAGCCGAACACGGATTTTCCGTCCTACATCCGCGAGGCTTCGATGCAACGCGAGCAGAGGATGCAGCGATCACGATCGAGGTAGATGTCGGGGTGAGTGGCGTCGATTTTCCGGTCCGGCCACTGATAGGGCTGGGTTGGCGCGACCATGCCAAGGCGGTAGCCTAGCGCCTGGAGTTCGCAGTCCCCGCTCGCCACGCAATAGGGGCAGGGATGGTTGCCCTCGACGAATAGCATCTCGATCAAGGCGCGGCGGTCGGCGGTCAGAAGCGGGGTGTCGTTCTCGATCACCATGCCATGTGCGGCCGGCGTCACGCAGGCCGCGCTGTTGCGGCCATTGATCTTGCAGGTACAGACCCGGCAGGTGCCCGAAGGCGCCAGATCCGGATGATGACAAAGGCGGGGGATATAGATGCCTGCCGCGTCGCAGGCTTCAAGAACCGATTGGCCCTTCGTAGCCTCGACCTCGATCCCATCGATCGTGAACGAAAAGGCTTCCGCTGCCACGCTAGGCTCCCTCTTTGACGGGCTCGCGCCCCTGGACTTCGACCGCCTCGCGCAAGGCGTCGTCCAAGGTGACGAGTGGCTCAAAAGGAGCGGCCGCAAGCCGGGCTTCGTAGAGCTCCGGAAAGCTGCGCATGGTGGTGAGGATCGGGTTCGGCGCGGTCTGGCCGAGACCGCAACGGCTCATTCGAACCACGGTGTTGGCCAGGGCTTCGGTCGAGGCGAGATCGGCGAGGGTCGCGCGGCCGGCGACCACCTTTTCCATGCCTTGCTTGAGCAGGACGGTTCCGATCCTGCAGGGGGCGCACCAGCCGCAGGTCTCATCGACAAAGAAGTCGGCGAATTGCAACGCGATATCGAGCACATCGCGCTGGGGCCCGAAGATCATCGTCGAACCGCCGGTAGACAAGTCCTCGTAGGCGATGCGCCGGCCAAAGTCCTTTGGCGCGATCGCCTGGCCGGACGGCCCGCTGAACTGGACGTATCGCGCATCCGGCGCGCCGACCAGATCGAGAAGCTGGTTGATGGTAATCCCGAACGGCGTCTCGTAAACCCCGGGCCGTTCGCAATCGCCCGACACGCACATCAGCTTCGTTCCGGTCGACTCCTTCGTGCCGAGACCGGTGAACCAGGCCGCGCCCTTCTCCATGATCCGGGTGGCGCAGACCAAGGTCTCGACGTTGTCGATCGCCGTTGGCTGTCCAAGATAGCCTCGCTCGGTCGGGAAGGGCGGCCGGTCGCGAGGGGAGCCGCGCTTGCCTTCGAGGGATTCGAGCAGCGACGATTCCTCGCCGCAGATATAGGCGCCGGCGCCGAGCTGGACGCGGATGTCGAAATTGAAGCCGGCTTTGCCGCAGATCTTGTCGCCGAGAAGACCTGCGCTGCGGCGGTCTTGCAGAACACGCTGCAGATCATCCCACATGTAGGCATACTCGCCCCTGAGGTAGAGCAGCCCCTCGCGGGCCCCCAGAGCGTAGCCAGCCACCGTCATGCCGTCGAACACCAGGTCGGGGAATTCCAACAACAAGAGGCGGTCCTTGAACGTGCCGGGCTCACCCTCGTCGGCGTTGCACGCGATGTAGTGTTCGACGCCGGTCGCCTTGCGGGTAAGCCGCCATTTCATGCCGGTCGGAAAGCCGGCGCCGCCGCGGCCGCGAAGCTTGGACGTGGTGATTTCCTCGATCACCGCTTCGGGCGTCAGCGCCAGTGCGGCCTTCAGTCCTTCCGCCCTGACAGGCGAGCCCGACAGCAGCGGACCTGATTGAACCAGGCTCGATCGGATGATGGACCTTGGCAGGAGCGCCGCTTCGGCCGCGTGAGGCGGATAGGCGGGCAGGGCGCCGGTCTCGCCGGCTTGCCTCAGGGCGGCCAGGATCAATGGTGCGTCCGCGGGCGTGAGATTAACCAGCGCGATCCCGTTGATGAGGGCCGCCGGTTCCTGATCGGCCAGGCCGATATCGCTCGTCCACTCCACGGTGAACATCCCGTCGGCCGTGGTCTGCCCGACAGCGATGCCGAGCGCCTGCTCGAAAGCCCGCGCGACCTCGCTTGAGCCCTTCATGAAGGAAATTGGGGTCTTGGAGAGACGGATCCGGTTACGACCTCGCGGCTCCCGATCGAAGAAGGCGTAAAACGACACCATGTCTTCGATCTCGACTGCGTGGATGCCAAGGGCCTCAGCCATCGCCCCCACCGCCTCATCGCTTATGTGTCCAAAGCGTTGCTGGACGGCGATGACGATGTCCATCAGCCGAGATCTCTCCGATCCAAACGACTTAACAATGCCATCGACAATTGATGTGGGCGCGGCTGTCATCCGTGGAGCCCAGATGGCCGACAGCCTACCGATAATATTCCGTGCTCTTGGACCTGGATCACGTGCGCATTTCCTGCATCGCCAAACTCCAGGAATTGAGCCTCTCGGCGGCGCCGGGCTTAGCCGCAGCTGAGCAACCCCGCTGGTCAATCCAAACCTATCTGCTCGCCGAGCCCGGCGAGGAGCCTCGGAAACTACTCACTCGGCTAGCCACAAACCGCCCTGCGCCGAGGACCTCTGCTGGGTCAGGCGCGGGCGTATCCGACCGTCTGCGCAGCGGTGACGAACTGCTGGTCGGGAAGATGCATGGAGCGGGCGAGCTTCGGATAATCGACCGAGCCGCGGAAAACCGTGGCGAGACCTTCCGAGGCGCAGAACAGATAGACGTTCTGACCGATGAACGCGGTATCGGCTGTGGCGTAGAGCCGACGCTCATCCACGGAGACGTCGGTCATGCGGTCGCCGTGGGCCACGTAGATCAGGTTGACGGGCGCGGTCGCGACGAAATCCTGGATACCCGCGTCGGCCCGGATGTCGCCGTCCAGGTGCGGCAGCAATTGGTGTGTCTTCGGCTCGAAGAGCCACACGCCGTCTCCGGTCGCGAGATAGATGTCCATCACCATGACGTGCCGCCAATAGGGGGCGGTGCGGTCGCCGTTGGGACGATTGACGCCGAACGCCGCCCACAGAAGGTCGGAGAGCACCCTCGCCGGAAGCGACTGGGTGGAAAACTCACGGGTCGAATGCCGATGCTTCAGGGCCTGCATCAGCGGCGCGCCGCCCTCCATCCGAGGCGGCGGCAGATCGAGCGGCTGGATGGCCGGCACGCTCGAAACGAGCGGTTTTCCGTCCGGCCCGCCAACGTGAGGGTCTCGGGTCGCGGCGCCGTCTGTCATGTGATCAGGTCCTGCTGGATCAGCGCAGCGAACGCCGCAATCCGGACCAAGCGCCGGCTCGGACGAGGGTTGCGATGTCCCTCTGCCGTTCCGGTCCTCGGCGGCGGAAAGGGTGCGCATCACGCCAGACTATCGGACCCTAGAGGTCGGAAGCGCCGCCTGGGCAGGATCGGAAACTACCCACGGCGCGCAAGATGACGCCGTCGCTCACGCCATCGCCTGAGGTGCGTGAGATGCCGCCAGGCGTCTGAGTATATGCCGAGCCTGCTTGGGTTGCCCCTCGCGCGCTAACCTCTACGAGACGCGACTTGGGCGTCAGGTAGGTCCATCGGGGGGTCTTCACCGCCGTCCCGACGCTCGGCCCGCAAACGTCCCCCAAGGGCCGCGGCCATAGAAAGACATCGCATGTTGAAGACCGAGATTCTCGCGCCTGGCGTTCTGAAAATCGTCGCGCCGGAAACCCTGCACGCCGACGACTTTCTCGCGCTCGCGCCGCAGGTCGAAGCGCTCATCAAAGACTACGGCGACATCAGGCTGCTGATCGACGCGTCGCATCTGGAAGGGTGGGACAGCCTCGCCACCCTTGAGAAGCATGCCAGCTTCGTGAAGACCCACCAGACGAAGGTGTCACGGATCGCGGTCGTCGCGCGGCGCGACTGGCAGCACTGGCTGGTGGGCGCCGTGAAGGTGTTTCTCCATCCAGAGGTCAAGTCGTTCGACCCTGGGCACGAAAGCGAAGCGGTGCGCTGGATCGGCAAGGCCGATCCCAACGTCGTGGCCACCGCAGCGGGTGAGCCTGTCGAACGTCTCATCGCGGATGTTGTCGACGGACATTGATCTGCACGTCGGGCCGACCGCTGGCGCGCTGGGGCGAAGCCTTCTGCTGAGTAGATTCCGATCCTGTCCGCTGAGGAAGGACGGCGGCCATCATGGCGCTTGCCGGCGGATGGATATGATCACCGATCCCAAGTTCGAACGCAGCGGGCTCGCGCTGCTGACCCCCGCCCAAATGGGAGAGGCCGATCGTGCGGCCGAGGCCGCTGGCGTCCAAGGCGCGGCTATGATGGAGGCGGCTGGCGGCGCCGTCGCGGTCGCCATCGGCGCGCGCTGGCCGATGCGGCCCGTCACCGTCCTGTGCGGTCCGGGTAACAACGGCGGCGATGGCTTTGTCGTTGCGCGCCATCTCGACGCGGCAGGCTGGCCAGTGAAGGTGGCTCTGCTGGCCGCGCGCGAAAAGCTCTCCGGAGACGCCGCGCGCGCCGCCAGCCAATGGACGGGCGATATCGTCCCATTCCGGCCCGACAGCCTTGATGGCGCAGGCCTCATCGTTGACGCCGTCTTCGGCGCTGGGCTCTCCCGGCCTCTTGACGGCAAGGCCCAGATTCTCGTCGAGGCCATGACGTCACGCAAAGCGCCAATCTGCGCGGTGGATGTCCCAAGCGGCCTCGACGGCGCGTCCGGGATGGTGCGCGGCGCCGCGGCGCCGGCCGACCTGACCGTAACCTTCTTCCGCAAGAAGCCCGGGCACCTGCTCTACCCGGGACGGGCGCTGTGCGGCGACATCGTGGTGGCCGACATCGGCACGCCGATTTCCGTACTTGACGCCATCGCCCCGAACACCTGGGAGAATGGTCCCGGCCTATGGCTGGACGGCTATCCATGGCCCGAGCCCGAAAGCTACAAGTACAAGCGCGGGGAGGTTCTGGTCCTTGGCGGAGAAGCGATTACGGGCGCCAGTCGCATGACCGTGCTCGCCGCGTCGCGGGCCGGCGCTGGCATGGTCACGCTCGCAGCGCCAAGAGGGGTGTGGAGCATCTACGCGACCTCCCTGATCAATGCGATCGTCCACAGCTTTGAGGGCGCTTCGGGCTGGCAGGCCTTGCTGGGTGACCAGCGGCGCAACGTCATCGCGATAGGACCCGGCGCTGGGGTTGGCGCGCCGACGCGGCAGTATGTCGTCGACGCGCTGGCGACGAAGCGGGCGACGGTCCTGGACGCTGACGCCCTGACGTCGTTCGCGGAGGCGCCGGAGGATCTGTTTGGCGCGATCGACGGACCCTGCGTGATGACCCCGCACGCCGGGGAGTTCATGCGGCTGTTTCATTTCGAGGGCGACAAGCTGACGCGCACGCGCGCCGCCGCCAGGCAGAGCGGCGCTGTCGTCCTTCTCAAGGGACCCGATACGGTCATCGCGGCGCCGGACGGGCGCGCGATCATCAACGCCAACGCGCCGGCGCAACTCGCCACCGGCGGGACCGGCGATGTGTTGACCGGATTCATCGCCGCGTTGCTGGCCCAGGGGATGGCGCCGTTCGAGGCCGCCGCGGCCGGCGTTTGGCTTCATGGTGCGGCGGCGGCTGAATTCGGACTGGGACTGGTTGCTCAGGACTTGCCCGATGCGCTGCCGCGCGTCCTCCAAAAGCTCAGGACGCAGGTGAATGCCTAGCCGGCTAAACGCAGATCATCTGTGCCCTCGATCTGGGGCCTTTCCGGAATGAGGACGAAACCTTGAAGGCGATGGTGCTCAACAAGCCGAAGACCCCGCTTGAATGGACAGAATTGCCCGACCGCCAGCCCGGCGCTGGTCAGGTCCGCGTCAAGGTTCTCGCCTGCGGGGTTTGTCGCACGGACCTGCACGTCTTCGATGGTGAATTGTCCGATCCCAAATCACCGATCATCCCTGGCCACGAGATTGTCGGCCGGATCGACGTGATCGGGCCGGGCGTTACCGGGCTCAACATCGGTGAGCGGGTCGGAATTCCCTGGCTCGGCCATACCTGCGGCGTCTGTCCCTATTGCGAGGAGAAGCGAGAAAACCTCTGCGATGCGCCGCTATTCACCGGCTACACGCGTGACGGCGGCTTCGCGACCGCGGTCATCGCCGACGCGCGCTTTGCATTTCCGCTCGGCGAGACGGGCAGTGATGTGTCACTGGCGCCGCTGCTCTGCGCGGGCTTGATCGGTTGGCGTTCCCTGAAAATCGCCGGAGACGGCAAGCGGCTAGGAATCTATGGCTTCGGCGCCGCCGGCCACATCGTCTCCCAGGTCGCCAAGTGGCAGGGCAGGGAGGTTTACGCCTTCACCCGGCCAGGCGACACCGGGACACAGACCTTCGCCAAGAGCCTGGGCGTCACCTGGGCTGGCGGGTCAGACCAGATGCCTCCCGAACAGCTCGACGCAGCCATCATCTATGCGACCGTTGGCGACCTCGTGCCCTTGGCGCTGAAGGCCGTCCGCAAGGGCGGGCGCGTAGTCTGCTCAGGGATCCACATGAGCGATATACCCAGCTTTCCGTACCAAATTCTTTGGGAGGAGCGGCAGTTGCTCTCTGTCGCCAACCTCACCCGGGAGGATGGGATCGAGTTCCTCGGGCTGGTCCCGAAAATGGGCATCATCGTCAAGACGACCACCTATCCGCTTCAGCAGGCCAACAAGGCCCTGGAGGACTTGCGGGCCGGCCGGTTCGACGGCGCCGCAGTGCTCGTACCGTGACGACCGGTCATTGGCGAAAGCCTGGCGAAAAATGACATCGCGGCCAGCGCCTCGATCGATGAGTTGCCGACCTGGGTAGTTTCCGAGCCTGAGCGCGAGCCACATTTGGACATAGGGTCAATCGTATCCTTCGGGCCAAGTGCCAGCTTCGGTTCCGTCGTTCACAATCCCGTTGTTGAGAAGGCGCCTTTTCCCTTGGTTGAAATGACGCACTCTCCGTCAACGACCGGCCTTGGGCTGGCCTACAACGCGTTCCTGTTCGCATCCATTTCGGATGACAGCGGCGCGGCGCCGCTCAACACAGTTTCGGTCCTCGCGCGGCTAGACGTCGATCCCTGGCAGGAGGCCGCCGACCTTACCCGCCTCCCGAGCGACTCAGCGATTCAGCGATTGGCGGCCTTGCTTGTTCGAATGCCAGGCCGCCCGAACGGGCTCGCGGACGCGGAGATGATCGCCACTCGCCTTGTCGCTCTTCTTCCATCCCGAAATAGCGCGGCGGATGCTGTACCCGCGCGAACAACAAACAGCGGCCGAGCCTTAGAACCCATATTCATCGCGATCGCGTTTGGATTTGCTGTCGTTGTTCTTTTGAGCGGTCTTGTTCAAGCGAGCAATGATCAAGTGGCGGCTCAGACGGGCGGCAAGTCTGCTGTTGTTTCTAGCTCAAGTCCGCCTGCAGCCTCGCAACCCGATATTCGCCGGTAGCAATACGCGGGCGTGACATGTTGCGGGAGATCCGCTGGGCCTCATCGGCCGAACCGCAACGTTCGGTGAAAGGAATTGCCGCCGATATGGCCTTCAAGCGCATTCTGATCGCGGTCGACACCAGTGAAATCGGCACCCATGCAACCCTCGTTGGACTCGAATTGGCATCAGCGCTCGGCGCTGAAGTCGCCTTTATTCATGTCATCGGCCCGGCCATATCCGATGGGGCGTGGTTCCCGGTTGCGTCGGCCGAGCTAACCGAGGCGCCGGATGCCGAGATCTCGCAGGTCCTGGCCAGCCTGCAAGGGCGCGTGCCCATTTCTATCGAAGCGGTGAAGTTCGTGCCCGTGGGCAGCCCTATAGAAGCGATCACCGAAGCCGCCCGCAGCTGGCCAGCCGATCTTGTCGTGATCGGCAGCCATGGCCGCGATGGCGTTGATCGTGTCCTGCTAGGGAGCGTCGCGGAAGGAGTCGCTCGGCACGCGCCATGTCCGGTGCTCGTCGTGCGAAAGTAGGACCGGCGGACGCTCCACCGGTCCAGGCCGGCGCGAGACCAGCTAGACGGGCTCAGGAACCCGACGGCCATCGTAGTAGCCATGAAACTGGTATTCATAGGCGCGATCGATGGCCTTCGAGCCGTCGTAGGCGGGGCTGTCTTTGACCTTCTGCCGATCGACATTGAGATTGACGGTCCTGGTCGACCAATCCGTCGAGTCTATGGACCGCGGTGACGTCAGCACCTTCTTTCCAGGCCACCAATTCTGCGTATCGACAACCAGATAGTGAATGCTCCAGTCGCCGTCCTCGAGCAGAAAGTCCGCGACATGGCCAATCTCGCCGTCGCGAGCGTGGATGTGGTAACCCTTCACCTCATGAACGCTGCGCAGATGCCGGTCGCCGTGCAGGCGGCGCGCATCCTCATCGTCCCGATAGCGGAAGCCGGGGCCGCGTGGCGCGAACAACCCTCCCGCATAGCCGTAACCCCCCATGTAGAACCCGGTCGACCAGTAGGGGCTCCAGCCATAATAGTCGTAGAGATCGGTCTCCATCTGGCCTGAGACAGGCTCATCGACATTGATGTTCGGTCCGTCCTTGATCTGCTGCTTCGTCAAATTGACGGAGAGCTGTCGGCCGATGTGATTGACGTTGGTCAAGGCGGACGGCGGCAGCAGCACTTTTCGGCCGCTCAGGAACGTCCCCGTGTCGACGACCAACCAGCGGACCCGCCAGGTGATGTCGTCGAACAGAAAATCCGTGATCGAGCCGATCGGGCCGTCCGTGGCGCCGATGGCATAGCCACCGATCTCTGACGTGTGTCTCAGCATGACGAGGCTTCCAAGGTTTGAGGGCGATAATGTCAAACCCTAGCCCTGAGCGAGCCAGCGTGGGCAGGGCCGGAATCTACTCAGGCCGCGACGTCTTCACCGGGCCCGCGCCCTGTAAGCGTTGACAACAGCGCTGTTGGATTCAGAGCGGCTGTCAGGGACGGGCCCAAAGAGTTCCGGGCGGCGAAGGCGCAGGGTCTGCACCAGACTGAAGAGCTTCGCGTCGGCGATCTCAGCCCGGTCGGCGGCGGCGGCGAGCGCGGCCAGCGGACGCTCGACCACGGTAATGCCTTCATGTTCGCCCGGCGCTCCGCCGCCCTGTCCCGTGCGAGCGGAAAGACGATAGGGCGCTAGGAACAGCGATTGGCGCTCGGTTGAAACGCCGGGACTCGACCAAAGGCGCCCGATGAACTCCAGAGCCGCCAATTCGACGCCGAGCTCTTCGTAGGCCTCGCGTCGGGCCGCCGCGGCGGCATCCTCGATCTCGATCATGCCCGCGCAAGCCTCCTCGGAGACAGTCTCGCCCGTCGCGGCCAGCACAGGCGCCCGAAAGAGATGCGCCACCAATGCGCAGCGACGGTCACGGTCGTAGGGGAGGACGACCACGGCGTCGCCGTGCCGCTCCAGCTCGCGCGAGACCACAGCGCCGTCGGCCAAACGCAGCCTTAGCCGCTCGACAGTCAGGTAGCCGGCATAGGCGACATTTCGCTCAAGGATACGGGGTTTCATCCTGGTGAGCGCCAGCGTCTTGGGTCTGACGCGGAACGTCGGCGACCCTTCAGACCATCATGCGCGTGGGTCAATGCGCCACCGGGATCATCACTTCGTTTCGCCGCATGAACCAGAGGGTCCAGGGCGGGTCATATTGCGCTAGCGAGGCGGGGCCGATGGCGTGCAAACCGTGCGCCCTGACGAACCCTTCAAGTTCAGCGGTCTTGGCGTCGACACTCTTCTTGTCTGCCAGCCCTGAAAACCGATCGACCGCGAAGCGGGCCGGCGACACGACCCGCAAATGAACCCTGGGGTCGTTGGGTTCTGGGAGCGTTTCCAGCGAATAGGCGCTCGGCATAGTGAAGCGAACCACCCAGGCGCCGTCCTGCTGGGTCTGTGTCACCGGCGCGGTCATGGCGATCTTCTGCCCCGCACGCTCCTGGGCGACTGGAGCGGTCATCGCGATGCTTTGATGGCGCCTGTTGCCGCCGAAGATATAGCCGGCGAGCAGTCGGAAGCCCTTGCTGGCGGCTTCCCGTCGGTCGCCGGTGACGGTGACCTCGGCGACCACAGCCGCTTGATAGTCACGAATCTCAAAGGGACCGTCGCGAATCGCGAGCGTGAACTTCGGCTCTTCGACAGCCAATGCCGGGCTTCCTATCAGGGTGAAACTGGCCAGCAGGCCAATCAAAATGAGTTTCATAATCGTCTGCCAGCGGCATGGCTGTTTAGGCCGCCTAGGTGAGCCGCTAGGCTGCCTCGAACTCGGCGTCGACAACACCATCGTCTGCGGGCTTGGACCCGCTCGCCGCCTCGCCCTGCTGAGCCGCATACATCGCCTCGCCGAGCTTCATCGAGGCCTCGATCAGAGTCTGTGTCTTGGCGCGGATCGCCTCAAGATCATCCCCGTCCTTGACCGCCTTCAGGTCGCCCAGCGCGGATTCGACCGCGGCTCTGATGGGCGCCGGGACCTTGTCGCCATGGTCCGCCAAGGCCTTCTCGCTGGAATCCAGGGCTGCGTCGGCGTGATTTCTCGCCTCAACGACGTGCTTGCGCTTTTCGTCCTCGGCTTTGTGGGCCTCGGCGTCCTTCAGCATTTTGTCGATATCAGCGTCGGAGAGACCGCCATTGGCCTGGATGCGGATCGATTGTTCCTTGTTGGTCGCCTTGTCCTTGGCGCCAACGTTGACAATGCCGTTGGCGTCGATGTCGAAGGTCACCTCGACCTGCGGCACGCCGCGCTGCGCCGGCGGAATGCCCACTAGGTCGAACTGGCCGAGCAGTTTGTTATCGACAGCCATCGGCCGCTCGCCTTGGAACACTCGGATGGTCACGGCCGATTGGTTGTCGGCGGCCGTTGAAAAGGTTTGGCTGCGCTTGGTAGGAATGGTGGTGTTGCGCTCGATCAGCGGCGTGAACACCCCGCCCAAAGTCTCGATGCCGAGCGTCAAAGGCGCGACGTCCAGCAGCAGCACATCCTTAACGTCCCCTTGCAGCACGCCGCCCTGGATCGCCGCGCCCAGCGCCACGACTTCGTCAGGATTGACGCCCTGGTGCGGCTCACGGCCGAAGAAGGCTTTCACCACCTCCTGCACGCGCGGCATGCGCGTCATGCCGCCAACCAGCACCAGCTCGTCGATATCGGAAATCTTGAAGCCGGAGTCCTTCAGCGCCTGTTCGCAGGGCCCAATGGTCTTGGTGATCAAATCTTCGACCAGCCCGTCGAGCTTGGCCCGCGTGAGCTTGATATTGAGGTGAACCGGCCCAGAGGCATTCATGGAGATAAAGGGCAGATTGACGCTGTACTGCAGGACGGAGCTCAGCTCCTTCTTGGCCTTCTCGGCCTCCTCTCGAAGGCGCTGCAGGGCCAGCTTGTCCTGGCGCAGATCCAGGCTGGTTTCTTTTTTGAACTCGTCGATCAGATAATCGACGATCCGCAGGTCAAAGTCCTCACCGCCGAGGAAGGTGTCGCCGTTGGTGGCCTTCACGTCGAAGACGCCGTCCTCGATCTCCATGATCGAGACATCGAACGTGCCGCCGCCCAGATCGTAGACGGCGATTTTCTTGCCGTCCTTGAGCCCAATACCGTAGGCCAGCGCCGCCGCAGTCGGTTCGTTGATGATCCGCAGGACCTCAAGCCCGGCGATCTTGCCGGCGTCCTTGGTCGCCTGACGCTGGGCGTCGTTGAAGTAGGCCGGGACGGTGATCACCGCCTGGTCGACGGTCTCGCCGAGGTTGGCTTCGGCGGCCTCCTTCATCTTCTGTAGGATGAAGGCGGAGATCTGTTGGGGCGAATAGTCCTTACCGTTCGCGCGGACCCAGGCGTCGCCCTTGGGGCCCTTGACGATTTCGTAGGGCACCATGCCCTTGTCCTTGACCACCATGGGGTCGTCGAACTGGCGGCCAATGAGGCGCTTGATAGCGTAGAAGGTGTTGGCCGGATTGGTGACGGACTGGCGTTTGGCCGACTGGCCGATGAGGCGCTCGCCATCGTCCAGAATGGCGACGACGGACGGCGTGGTTCGCACGCCCTCGGCGTTTTCCACGACCTTCGGCGTCTTGCCATCCATAATCGCGACACACGAATTGGTGGTCCCGAGGTCGATGCCGATGATCTTGCCCATGATGCGTTAGCCCTGCGGTTTGCGGTCAAAGAAGCTCGGGCGAGATCCCGATCCAGAGCCCATGCGGGTCCATTCGATCGTCAAAGGCTTTGAGGCGATCGTGCCACGACGCACGCCGTCGGAGGTCGTCTGACCCATGTGAGTGCTGAGTGTAGGCGGCAAGCAGAGCCCAAGGTCAGGGCCGGAAACTACTCATGCCCACGGAGGGCCGAGCGGGGGACATCAACGAAAGTGCGTTGGACGCGAAGCCTTGCTCGGCCAACCGGCCCGGTGGACCAAGTAGGTAGAAGCCGAGCCTGACGCGGCGGACGCGCGGGTGGTTAAGGAAACCGCGCCTTCGATCGCCACGGCTCGTTCGGCGGTCGCGCGTGCTCCAAGGGAGACCTCACATGCCGTCGCTGACCATCACGCCTGACAGTGCATTTTCGATCGTTCTGAAGGCCCGCCAATTCGACGCCAAGGTCGAGGAATCCGATCCCGACAGCGGCTCCAATCCGACCGACGACAGCAGTGTGGACGCGCTGGAATTCGGGGCGGACGACGATACGCTTCATGAGCTGAACTCGGCGATCAGCGACCTCAATGACGATGAGCGGCGGGATCTCATCGCTCTCATCTGGCTTGGTCGCGGTGACTTCACCTTGGGCGAATGGAACGAGGCGCGGGCAGCGGCCGTCGACATCGGCCGAGAACGGACCCCGCGGTACGTCGCCGGGATTCCTTTGGTCAGCGACTATCTTGAGGACGGCCTGTCGCAGTTCAATCAAACGGTTGAAGATTATCTCGACCGACACTGACGACCGCGCCGCGGCTAGCGCTGAGGTCGCCCTGATCAACCCATAGGATTGAGTAGATTCCGATCCTTCAGCGGCCTGGACGGCCCCGCTAGCCTCGACCGCCCGTTATGCGCCACGGCCCGTCACCCCTGCGCGTCGATTTGAGATCAAACCATGCATAGCTACTGGAACGACTGGTTCTTCGGTTGGGGCTGGATCCTATGGTTTGGTTTCATCATGCTGATCTTTTCCGGCATCGGAAACTGGGGTTACTCCTACAGCGCCCATAGAAAATATGACCTGCCGCGAAAAGGGGCCCGGGATATTCTCGATGAGCGGTACGCCCGCGGCGAAATCACCCGCGAGCAGTACGTCCAGCTAAAGTCCGACATCGCGAGCGACTAGTGCTCCATCTGAGGCGCTGCCGGGCAAACTCTAGGCTCCGGGCCGCACAATGAGGGGGCTCCCGCCTTGCGCTACTTTCTCGACACCGAGTTCAATGGCTTCGACGGTGCGCTCATCTCGCTGGCCCTGGTGAGCGAGGCCGGCCCGACCCTCTATCTGGTCTATGGCGTGCCCGCTGGGCCTGTTCCGTTTGTATGCGATCACGTGCAACCGAAGCTGGAGAGCGTCCCCGCCTGTGTAGAGATCCGTCGGGTGAGTCCGTCACAGGGCGCCTACGAGATTGAGGCTTTCCTGCGTGGCGATCCCGAGCCTGAGATTGTCGCCGATTGGCCAGATGACGTGCGGCTCTGCTGCCAGGCGTTGATGATCGAGCCCGGCGTCATGGCGGACATCGACCGCCTGCGGTTCGAGATCCACCGCGTCGATCCCTATCCGACCGACCTGACCGGCGCCGTCGAGCACAATGCCTGGTGGGACGCGATGGCGTTGCGTCAAAGGCTTGGACGCGAAGCGTCGCGTTAGCGAGCGGCAAGGCGCCCTCAGGTGGCCGTCCAATGAACTTGGTCCAGTGCGATCAGGCCCGAAGGCGGCACGAGATTGAGTAAATTCCGAGCCTGCCTCCGACGCAACCCGCACCCTAGCATCACTCAGATTGGTGGCCGGTCGGCGATTTCCGCGGGTTGGCCACTTGGCCCATCTGGGTGGGCGACGCCAAAGGCGCCGCCTCTCAGTCATCCTTGGATCGGGACAAAACCGTGCTTAATGAAACCGACGCTCCTTTGAAGGACTCCGTCCTTGCCGAACTGGCCTGGGAGCCGTCCGTCACGGCCGCTCATATTGGCGTTACCGCACGCGACGGCGTGATCACGCTCTCGGGGCATGTCCAGCGCTTCGCCGAAAAAAAGGCCGCCCAGTCGGCCGCATTGCGGGTGAAAGGCGTGAAGGCGGTCGCGGAAGAGATCGAGGTCAAGTTGCCGTTCGACGTAAAGCGGAGCGACGATGACATTGCCAGGGCGGCCGTCGACCGGTTGGCCTGGGATTCGACGCTTCCGAAGGACGCGGTCAAAGTCACTGTCCAAAACGGCTGGGTCACATTGACCGGCGAAGTGGGTTGGCATTTCGAGCATGACGCCGCCGCGCAAGACGTTCGACGCCTATGGGGCGTCGTCGGCGTCAGCAATCAGATCACGCTAAAGCCGAGGGTGAATACTTACAGCCTCAGCAGCGACATCTCGACCGCCCTGCATCGTTCGTGGTTCGCGCCCAACGACATCAAGGTGGTCGCCGATGGCGGCAAGGTCACGCTCACCGGTCACGTCAACTCCTGGAGTGAGCGCGAGCTGGCCGGCTCCACGGCATGGGGCGCGCCGGGCGCCACGGACGTTGAGAACTATCTCATCATCGCCTGACGACTCGACGGATTCCACGGGCTCGCAGTCGCGAGTTCGTGGGATTCCCCGACCTGCATCGAGGCAGAGCCAAGCCCCCCAAAGGACAATATAGGAAGCCGATCCCACCATGGCGCACGCGAGTCCTCCGAGGCCCCACGGGGTCAGGTCCGATCCGGCCGATACCAAGGTCTATCTGGTTGGTGGCGGCATCGCGTCCCTGGCGGCGGCTGTCTTCCTGATCCGCGATGGCGACATCCCTGGGTGCAACATCACGATCCTTGAGGAACTCGATACGATCGGCGGCAGCCTCGACGGATCGGGCTCGGCGGAAGCGGGCTACGTTCTGCGGGGCGGCCGGATGCTCGAGAGCAAATACCTCTGCACCTTCGATTTGTTTTCATCGATCCCGACGCTCGACGAGCGCCGAACCGTGACCCAGGAGACCTTCGCCTGGAACGAGACGATGAAGACCTCGTCCAAGTCCCGCCTGGTGCGCGACGGCAAGCGGCAGACAGCCCCTCAGTTCGGGCTCAGCGAAGCCCACATCCTTACCATCGAGCGCCTGGCGCTCGAACCGGAAGGCATGCTGGGCGCCACGACGATTGCCGATCAGTTCGACGCCGCGTTCTTCAAGACCGACTTCTGGTTCATGTGGTGCACGACCTTCGCCTTCCAGCCCTGGCACAGCGCCGTCGAGTTCAAGCGCTACCTTGTGCGTTTCGCCCACATGGTCGACGGCTTTGATCGCCTGAACGGGATCATGCGCACGGTGTACAATCAGTACGACTCCATGGTGCGCCCCTTAATGAAATGGTTGGAGGCGCGAGACGTCAAGATCGAGCTTAATACCCGCGTCACGGGCTTAGAGTTGCAGGAGCGCGACGGCGATTTCCGGGTCACGGGCATCGCATACGACCGGGCTGGCGAAGCCGCCGAGATCACGGTCGGGGACGAGGATCTGGTCCTGCTCACCCTGGGATCGATGACCGAAGCGTCCAGTTTGGGCGCGATGGACAAGGCGCCTCAGCTGCTCGGGAAGTCCGACGGGGGAGCCTGGACCCTGTGGGAAACGCTCGCCGCAGGCCGTCCAGAATTTGGCCACCCAGAG
>Ga0302310_10002217_pt1 | contig 15848 bp, 14 predicted proteins | sample III_Palsa_N1_2_FD_200451 | JGI IMG/M metagenome (GOLD analysis project Ga0302310, IMG submission 200451) | Peat permafrost microbial communities from Stordalen Mire near Abisko, Sweden - III_Palsa_N1_2 | ecosystem: Environmental > Terrestrial > Soil > Palsa > Peat permafrost | place: Sweden...
CTCGTGAGCACTCGCCAACAGTTGTTGCGGCCGCGCTTGGCAATGATTAGTTGCAGTATTGGTATGACGAGTCGTACTTGTTGACGGACGGAGATCTGAAGTGCCGGCCCCGCGAGGGGGCAAGCGCAATTTCAGGTCCGGCATATTGCGCAGGCGCCCGCGCACGTCCCACATGCGCGCGCTTTGCGCGGCGTCATCCGAAGACTCTGCAGAGTTAACAACGCCGAAATTACTGGCTAGTGATACGCGAAAATCGGAGTTGCTTTGATCTGTTGTCAAGATGGCGGCCCTCTTTCTGACAAATGAATATGGCGGAACGGTAATCGCATTGCGCGCACCGGCCTATGACGTTTTTCTATTAGATTCGACGCGACCGCTGTCCAAGTCACGTAATGGAAAAATGCTATTGGCGTGGATGGCGGGCGTGCCTAGACTCAACCCCACTTCTCGTCCAATGGCCACCGTCACAAGGGCAACCACAATGTTCGATTCAAAAATGCTGATCGTCATTTTATTTCTGGCCCTGATCATTTTCGGCACCACGCGGCTTCGGTCGATCGGAGCGGACGTTGGGGTAGCGGTCAAAGGATTCAGACAAGCGATGCGCGAGAGCGATGGGCCTGTGCGAGCTCCACTGCCGGAGCGGATGTCTCGGCCGGACTAGGCAGGAACAGTGCCGTGAAAAATGTTGCGTCATCGACGTCCGGCACGAAGTGATCCCATGAAACGCGTCGCAGCCACCCTAGCGTTGATCATGTTCGTCGTGGATCTAGCTCTATGCGGCTGCGCCGACCTGCCTCGGCAGGAGGCCGTGCCGCCGCGCATGACGCAAAGAGCGCTGACGCCGGAGGCGTCCGACGACCGTTATTGGCCGGACCTCGATCAAAGCGGTGCGGTAAGAATTGCCGTACGCGCTGCTGAGCGAGAGCGGGAATCGCTGATCGCAGCTGGTAAGTCGCCGAACCAATTACCGCCAGAAAACTTTCTTGCGCTATCGAGTGGCGGAGACGATGGTGCTTTCGCCGCGGGACTTCTGGTGGGCTGGAGCGCACGAGGCGACAGACCGGTGTTCAATGTGGTGACGGGCGTCAGCGCCGGAGCGCTGGTCGCGGCGTTTGCATTTCTCGGGTCCCGATACGACGACGTGCTGCGGACCGTTGCCAGCCGGATCGAAAGCCGAGATATTTTTCACTCGCGAAACTTGTTGGCTGCGTTTACCAGCGATGGCCTGGCGGACGACCGGCCATTGGCCGCGTTGATCGAAAAGTACCTCACCGCGGATGTATTGCGCGAAGTGGCGCGGGCCTACGCGATAGGGCGCTTGCTTTTCATCGGCACGACGAACTTGGACGCGCGCCAGCCCGTAGTGTGGGACATGGGCGCCATCGCTGCGCGCGGTGATGCCGCAGCACTCGATCTCTTCAGAAAAGTGGTTTTGGCCTCGGCGTCCATTCCGGGGGTGTTTCCGCCGGTGATGATTGATGTCGAGGTGGACGGCAAACGATACCAAGAGATGCATGTAGACGGTGCTGTCACGAAACAAGTATTTTTATTTCGCTCCTCGTTCACCAAGGAATTGAGTGAGCCAACGGCCGCGGGCGAGCGGGAACGGCACTTATACGTCATCCGCAACGGTCGAGTCGAGGCGCAATGGGGATCGACGCAGCGGCGGACAACGGCCGTGGCTCACCGGGCGCTCGATGCGCTGGTGGACCGTCAGGCGGTCAACGACATCTATCAACTGCAGTTTCTAGCGCAGGAAGATGGCTCGGACCTCAATATTGCCTACATAGACTCCGGCTTCGCGTATCCCCATGCGCAGCTCTTCGCCGGCGACTACATGCGCCATTTGTTTCAATATTCCTATCAACTCGGCGCAAACGGCTATCCGTGGCGAAAGTCGCTTCCCGATGCGGAATGGTCCGTGGTGCAGAGGGCACCGCGGAGAGACCTGCTAAGTCCCGATTTGCTTTTGTCAGTCGCTGCGGTGAAACGCTAGCGATATCCGGCCGGAGGGAACCCGGAGTGAGGCGCGAGTTCGCCATCAATCAAATGTTTACACCAACTCCAGCAGCTCGAACTTCGGGCCGCTGAATCCCGCGCTGATCGAGAAGGTCAATGCCAATGCGAAAGCGCTGCACGATGCGGACCCGTCGAACAAGGCGCCAATCCCGGTCGAATTGGTCACCGCCTCGACCAGCGGGCTCGATCCAGAGATAGGCCTCGCGGCCGCCTTCTATCAAAGCTGCGCGCGTTGCGCGAGCTCGCAACGTACCGATCGCCGCGGTCAGCCGCTACGGGTCATAGGGTCTTTGCCGACGAAGCGGGCGCGTGCTCGTGTTCGATTTCGACGGTGGCCGTCAAGCCTGCCACCAATCGCACGCCCTGCGGTACCTGATCCAGGCGTATGCGTACGGGGATGCGTTGTGCGAGCCGCACCCAGGTGAAGATCGGATTTACCGTGGCGAGCCCTTGTTGGTTGGGCTGGGCGTTCGGGACGTCGATTCCACGAGAGATACCGGCGACATGACCGCGAACGGTCTGGCGATAGCCCATCAGCTTGATCGTTGCCGCATCGCCTTCATGAATCGAGGCAAGTTGGTTCTCCTCGAAATACGCGTCCACCCAGAATGACTCTGAATCGACGAGCGAGACTTCGCTTTGCCCAACGTCGGCGTAGTCGTCCAGTTGGGCCAAGAGATTCGTGACCCAGCCGTCGACTGGGGCGAGGATTCGGGTGCGCTCGAGATTGACTCGAGCCTGATGCAGATCGGCGGTTGCTTGCTGGACTTTCGCGCGGGCGATCGACGCGTTGCTTTGGTAGAGCTGTAGCTGTTCCAGCGCGACGGCGTCGAACTTAGCGAGACCCTCCCGGCGCTGCGCCTCGCGCGCGATGTTTTGCCCGTCAAAAATCGCCTGTTGCAACACGGCCTCGCCGCGGCTGACGGCGATCTTGTAATCAGTGGGGTCGATAACCATCAAGAGGTCGCCCTTGTGCACCAACTGATTGTCGGCAACTCCGAGTTCCACGATGCGTCCGGAAACCTCCGGGGCCATGGTTACGATGTAAGCGCGCACGGTGGCGTCGCGAGTCCACGGCGCTTCAACATAGGCCCGCCACATACTCTGGCCGGCCGCGGTGGCGGCGACGACGCTCGCCAACGTGATGAGCACCGCGATGGTCCGGCGCAGGATGCGCGGCCCCGGAGGCGCACCGTCGATGCCGGGGTCCGATGGTTCGGGCTCGGGGGTTTCGTTGGACAGCTTCGGAGCACGTCCGATCGGCAATCTCTCGCGCTTCGCTTTAGCTTTGATGTCGGACATGGCGGGCATCAGCCAGCAATGAGGAGCACGATTGATGAGAGCACAATCATGTAAATGGCAAAGACGAACAGCGCCGGGTGCCAGACAAAGCTCAGCAGTCCGAATCGGTCCGCAACCCGGCGCAGGACGATGATCACCATCCATGCAGCGACTATCAATACGGAAATGGGCGCGACATACACCCCGAACAAGTTGATCTCCGAGAACCTCATTCGGTCACTCCGGCGTCGAAGTAGGACGCATATTGGGTCAGTACTTCCGACAATGCGAGGACGTTTCCACGCGCATGCAACACCAGGCGCTGCGCTTGCGCCGCCCAGTGCGTTCCCGCCAGTACCTGGTCAAACCTCTCGAGCTCTGCGGTTGCCACCGGACTTCTGCCCTGAGCAATGGCTGTGAATGCAGGCTCGAGTCGCGCGCCAAGCTTTAAGCGGTGGGCGATGCGGCGCAGTCGAGTCATTTCAGTGCCCGCCGCCAGCGCGGCGACAATTTGTGCGCGTTGCAGTGGAACAGCGGAATCAGGAAGTACCGAAATGCGGGCGTACACGTGACGTTCCCAGTCTGAGGGCCGATACGAAGTCGGGCTGCATGCAAGCCGGCGCAAATCCCGCCGCGTGAGGATGAGAAGCCGCGCGGTTCGTGCGGCCGGCGCCAACGGCGGCAGTACGCGAAAGGCCAGCGCGGCAATGACACTTCCCGCAAACAGCGCGAGCGCGGAGTTGTAGAACTGCGCGGTGTCATAGCTCGTCAGGTTCTCGGAGGCGAGTAGCGCCACAAAATTAACCCCCATTGAGGTGAACACCGCCGGCTGCCAGCTCAGTGCACTCATGGCGCCGACCGGGATGAGGTAGCACGCTAGGGCGACGCTGAATCCGACGAAGGTCCCAAGCTGCGGCAGCACGGCGAATTTGACGATGGCGGCAAACACCACCGCGAGGCCCGTGCCGAGCAGAAACTGCATTGCACCCGAATAGGCTTGATCGGCTCGCGGTCCGAACACGACCACGGTAATGGTCGTCCAAATGATGCAAGTCGTGCCATTTGACCATCCGCTCACGACCCAGACCAGCTCCGCAGTTCCGATGGCGAGGAATGCACGGCTTGCATTGATAAAGGGAGGGTACCAATCGGCCACCTCCAGCCGAGAACGCGTCACGCGCAGACGCGGTGGCGTCGGATCGGCGACCAGCAACGCGAGCCCGCGTAGCGCCTGAGAAATACCCATGAAGACCTGGGCGGTCTGGTCGATCAGCAGCTGCCCCGAGCGCGTGCCGGGCGGGACATTCACTAGCGCGCGCACTGCCTTCTGACATGCTCGCAGCAGGCCCACGGGATTTGCCGTCCAGTGCGCCGGGTCGCCGTATGCTTGCACCCCTCGCAGCTCGCCGGGAATGCTCTGCAACACTTCGCGCACCTGCCGCGGCTGCCGATCCTGCGACAGTCGGACGAGATGACTCACAACGGTTCGCCATCCTGCCAGCGCGTCAATCAAACCATACACCGCTTGCTGCAGGCGATATGAATTGTGGCGCAACTGAGAAGATTCACCGATGGCCTGGTCGATCGTGGGATCGAGCGCGATGACTCGCCGAATGAACTCACGTCGAATGGGCTGCGTGTTCGGCAGCTCGCGACGGGTTGCCGTCAAAGTCGCGACAAATTGACTCGTGATTTGCTGCGTCAACGTAGCGAGAACGGCAGCGAGCCGCCGCCGCGCGCCTCCAAGATCGGTTGCGCCGAGAATGACGCCGGCGCAGGCGATGCCAATGCAGATTTCGCCCGCTCGCGTCACGGCAAACATGAAAGCGCTCCCGGTCGCACCCCCGGTCGTGCCGAGTTCATCGCTGGCAACAATTACAGCGGTGAAACCGGCAAGCGCGGCGGCATAGGAGGCAAAATTGCGCAGCAGCGTTGCGACCAGAGCGCACGCGCCACCCCACAATGCAAGCCCGACTAAGAACGCGGTCCGGTTTTGCACGAAACAGGCAGTCAGTACGACGATGAAAGTCGCACCCGTCAAAGTGCCGATCATGCGGAACCAACCCTTGCGCAGCGATGCACCCAGGCTCGGTTGACTCACCGCCGCCGCGGATGCGCCTGCCCAGTAGGCATTGTCAAGCTGCAGCCAGAATGCGATGTACAGGGCGAGACATACGGACGCCGACAACCGCAGACCAAAGATCAGCGCGGGAGTGGCAGTGCCGGCCGCACGTCGCAGCGAACCCGCAGAAAAATGTCTGCTCCAGAGTTGCCCGGTTGCCGGTGCGGGCGGAGCCATCGGCTTAGTATGAGTCCGATTGTGATCGGACCTTGCCATGGAACACTCTGCAACTGATGGCGGTGTAGGCCAACATGAGGGGCAGGACAAAGAGACCCTCGCCCCAAAACATGAACGCAAGGCTGGCATGCGGCGCGGCCGCCGCGTCGATGGTGATGGAAAACGGAATCATGTAGGGCCAAAACGAGATCGCAAAGGTGCAGAATGCCGCCGCGAAAGTGGCCGCAACCAAGCAGAATGGTGCGAGCTCGCGTCGCCGGCGAACGCTTAAGATCAAGCCGATTCCGGCGCCGATTCCGAGCGAGGGAAATAGGAACAGATACGGCCGCTCGAGCCATCTTCCTAAGACCTGAAGGTGTTCCCGCAACGCGAAGATGAATACTACCGCGAGAACGGCGAGCGCGATTAGCGACAAGACGGGGATCAACCGATAGGCTCCGGCCTGGACCTCCCCATCACATTTGCGCACCAGCCAGCACGCCCCCAAGAGCGCATACCCCAGGCACAGACCCGCTCCGCACAACACGGAGAACGTGCTTAGCCATCCGAACTCGCCGCCGGAGTAGTTGCCATGCGAGAGAGGAAGGCCGGCAACCAAAGCGCCGACCATCAGCCCCTGCATGAAGGTCGCGAGCAGTGATCCGCCCGCAAAGGCAGCATCCCAGACCCAACGCAGATGCAATGCCTTATTGCGAAATTCAAAGGCGACGCCGCGCAGGATCAATCCGGCCAGCATGAGCACCAGCGGTATATAGAACGCGGAGAACAGGGTCGCGTAAATGATGGGAAATGCGCCCCACAGGACTACGCCAGCCACGACGAGCCAGGTCTCGTTGCCATCCCAGAACGGCGCGACGGCGCTAATCATGGCGCGGCGTTTGTCGTCGTTGCGCGTAAAGCCGAAGAGAATGCCGACGCCGAGGTCGAATCCGTCGAGCAGGACATACAGGAGAATGCTCAAGGCGAGGACTGATACCCAGAAGGTGATCATGGCGATTCCGGCATATCGTTAATGAGGTGATGCACAACTTGCACGGCACCGAACCCGGAGGGCGCCACGATGAAGGGCTCATCGCCCAGCGGCGCCTGCCGGCCACGCGTGGCGCTCGGCGGCAGCGCCAACCGACCGCCGGGTCCCGCGCGCAGCAGCCGGTATATAAAGAGCACGCCAAAGGCGCCAATGAAGGTGTACAGGGCGCAATAGACCACGAGCGAAATAAACGCAGTGCGTGTGGCCAGAATGGGGGTCAGCGCGTCGGCCGTTCGCAGCAGTCCATAAATAGTCCAGGGCTGGCGGCCCACCTCGGCGGTAAACCAGCCGGTCAAAATGGCCACGAACGGCAGAGGAAAACTCCAGAAAATGCACCAGAGCAGGGCGCGGTTGCGTTCGAGGCGCCGCTTGAGGCTCAAGTAAGTTCCGACCCAAGCGAGCAGCAACATGATGAGGCCGCAGCCGACCATGATTCTGAAGGCGAAAAAAGGGATTACCATCGGCGGCCGATCGGCACGCGGAAAGTCGGTCAGCCCGACCTCCTTTGAGTGCAGGCTCAAGCTGCCGATCACGCTACCGAGAACGGGAATTTTGATCTGATAGTGGTTGGTCTCCGCGGCGGGATCGGGGATGGCCATCAGGATCTCGCCTGCCGGTTGCTCGTCATGCCAGCGTCCCTCAATGGCCGCGAACTTGACCGGTTGGCGATCATGTACATAGTCGCCGACCAGATGTCCGAAGAAGAGTTGGATGGGCAGCAGCACGGCGGCCAGAATCAAGCCCATGTGAAGCATGACGCGAGCCTCGGCGTTGAACTCGCGACGCAGCACGTACCAGGCTCCGGTGGCCGCGACGCAGAAGGCTCCCGTGAGGTAGGAAGCGAGCAACATATGCGGAAATCGCACCCAGACCACGGAGTTGAAAAGAATCTGCCGCCAGTCATCGGGAACAAAACTGCCATTGGCGAGGACGTAGCCCGTCGGCACCTGCATCCAGCTATTGTTCACCATGATCCAATAGGCGGACAGCGTGGTGCCCAACGCGACCATCGCAGTCGATACCAAGTACAACCAAGGAGCAACCCGGGCACGGCCAAAAAGCAGAATCCCGAAGAAGCTGGCCTCGAGGAAGAAGGCCATGAATGTCTCATAGGAGATCAGCGGTCCCTGAATCGGTCCGGCCATGCGCGCCAGCACGCTCCAATTCGTACCGAATTGAAATGCCATGACGATTCCGGTCACGACGCCGATCCCGAATGCCACCGCGAAGACTTTGAGCCAGAACTCAAAGACCACGCGGTAGGTCGGGCGCCCGGTCGCCAGATGCAGCGCCTCCAGTATCGTCAGGAACGCCGCCAAGCCGATCGTGAAAGACGGGAAGATGATGTGGAATGAGATGGTGAAGGCGAACTGCAGCCGCGATAGGAGAAGCGCCGTGATGTGCATGGTGAGACTCCGCTAACGCCATAGGTTCGAGCGGGCAAGGTCGATGATTTGATCGGTCTGGCCGCTCATCACCGCGCGCAGCATGTAGAGCGAGAAGCCCTTCGCCATTTCCACAGTGATGGCGGGTGGCATGGCGAGTTCGGTGCGATTCACCACCGCATCAATCAGAACCGGACCATCGTGCGCAAATGCGGCAGCGATACCGGGTTCGACATCGCTTGGGCGTTCGAGGCGAATTCCGCGCACGCCGACGGCTTCCGCCATGGCCGCGAAATTCGGATTCTTAAGATCCGTACCGATGTTGGGGAAGCCGGAGGATTTCTGCTCGAGTTCGATGAAGCCTAAGGCGCCGTTGTTGAAAACGACCACTTTGACGGGAAGTCCAAGCTGCACCAGGCTCAAGAAGTCGCCCATCAACATGGTGAATCCGCCGTCTCCCGACAGCGAGATCACCTGTCGATGCGGAAATGCGGCTTGAGCCCCGATCGCGTGCGGCATCGCATTTGCCATGGACCCGTGCCAGAACGAGCCGATGAGCCGTCGCTTGCCATTCATTGCCAGGTAACGAGCGGCCCATACTGTGGGCAAGCCCACGTCGCAAGTGAAGATTGCGTCCGCCGCGGCATGATCGCTGATCGCCTTGGCGACTTGCTGCGGATGGATGCCGTGCTTGCCGGACTTGGGAACCGCCAGCTCGTCGAGGCCCTTGCGGGTCTTGACGTAGTGTTCTCGCGCCAGCGCGAGATGCGAATCGTCGCTTTTCTGTTCGAGCAGGGGCAGGAGCGCTTCCAGGGTCGTGCGCACATCGCCCACGACGCCGAGCTCTATCGGCGTGCGGCGCCCGATGTTCTCCGCTCTCACATCCACTTGCGCGATGCGCACGCCTGCGCCGTGCGGATAGAACTGACGATAGGGAAAATCGGTCCCGAGCATCAACAGCACGTCGCAATCGAGCATCGCATAGTAACCGGAGGAAAAGCCGATCAGACCGGTCATGCCGACGTCGTAGGGATTGTCCCACTCGACGTATTCCTTGCCGCGCAGCGCATGCACCATCGGCGACTGCAAACGCTCGCCCAAGCTGAGAAGCAAATCGTGCGTTCCTTGACATCCTGAGCCACACAAGACCGTGACGCGCTTGCCGCCGTTCAAGAGCGCCGCGAGCTGCGTGATCTCGGGTTGCGCCGGGGTTATCGACGGCGCGACCGGCAGCAGGCTCGCGGTTTTTGCCGTGGGTACGTCGGAGGCGGGCAGCAGCGCCACATCCCCGGGTATCACCACGACAGAGACGCCGCGCTTGCTCACCGCCTCACGAATCGCCACCTCCAGGATGCGAGGCATTTGGTCGGATCCTGAGATCAGCTCGCAATAGTGGCTGCACTCTTTGAAGAGTATTTGTGGGTGAGTTTCTTGAAAGTAGCCCGCGCCGATTTCCGACGAGGGGATCTGTGCCGCGATGCCGAGCACCGGCACTCGCGACCGATGGCAGTCGAACAGTCCATTGATCAGATGCAGATTTCCCGGCCCGCAGCTGCCGGCGCAGACCGCGAGATCGCCGGTCAAATGCGCTTCGGCGCCCGCCGCGAAGGCGGCCACCTCTTCGTGCCTAACGTGCACCCACTCGATGTCTCCGCGGCGGCGCACGACGTCGGTCAGGCCGTTGAGGCTATCGCCGACGACGCCGAATATGCGCTTCACGCCGGCCGCCACCAAGGTATCTACGAATTGATCGGCGACACTTCTAGTCATCTTTGCTGCTCCTTGAATCTGTTGCCGCGATCTGTTTCGCGGTGTTTGAATGCTGCCCGCTCAATGCGCCGTCATCTTGGATTTGCGCGCGGCGATTGGATATTTCGCTCAGATCCGCGGTCGCGCGGCTCCAGTCCCCGCCAAGAGCCCTTATTAATAGGACGCTGGCCGTAAGGCGGCGCGTATCAATACCGATTGCCGTGATGCGTGCGGCCAATGCGGCGTTTTCCGTCGACACGACCTCGAGATACGTAACGAGGCCGCTCTGATAGCGGTAGTTCGCCTGATCCAGCGCCCCTTTACTCGCGGCAACGGCTGCGGCCTGGCTTAAGTCTTCCTGCTGCAGTTGCCGAAGCGCGGCAAGGTTGTCTTCCACTTCTTGAAACGCTGTCAGCACGCTCGCGCGATAGTTCGCCACCTGCTCGTCATAAGCCGCCACCACAGCGACCGACTGGGCTCGGCGCAGACCGCCGTCGAAAAGCGTGAGCACGCCCTGTGGCCCGATCGACCAGAAGCGGCTTGGCGCAAGCATCCAGTTGGCGAGAGAAAAGCTTTCCGTTCCAGCCGCGCCCGCCAAACTGAAGACCGGGAAAAAGGCGGCGCGAGTGACTCCGATGCGCGCGTTGGCAGCGGCGACTCGCCGCTCCGCGGCCGCCACGTCCGGCCGACGCTCAAGCAGTTGCGACGGCAGGCCTAAGTCTATCGGCGGAGGCTTAAGGGTCGGCGGCAGCGGCCGGGGTGTCAATTTGAAATTTGACGCTGGCTGTCCAACGAGGGTCGCTATGGCGTGTTCAAATTGCGCACGCTGCAAGTTGCTATCTTCCGCTGCGGTCCTAGCGGACTCGAGCTGGGCCCGGGCCTGCAGTACGTCGGCGTTAGCGGCCATGCCGCCGCGATACAGGACCTCGGTGAGCCGCAACGCGCGTTGGTAGTCGGCGACCGTGTGGTCGAGCAATTCCTGCTGCGCATCCAGACCGCGGAGCGCGAAATAGTCGTCGGCGAGATCGGCGCGCAGATTGAGGTCGAGGGCGGCAACGTCGCCTGCCGTCGCCTGTTCGGTGGCGCGCGCTCCGGCGATGGCATTGCGTACCCGGCCAAAGAGATCTATTTCGTAAGAAAGGGCTACCCCGGCGATTAAGTCGCTGTATTGCGCCGGTTCACGCGAATCGTAAGTCGGCGAGTTCACGGATGCTCGCGTGCGGTTGGCGCTGGCATCGGCTGTTGCGCTCGGAAACTGGCCGGCGCGGTCTATCCGCGTCTGCGCTCGCGACTCTTGTAACCGGGCATACGCCGCCTTGAGGTCCTGATTGGCGTCCGTCACCTGTGATTCGAGCGCGTCGAGAGTCGTGTCCTGAAAGACGGTCCACCACGGCCCTTGTGCCTCGGTATCCGACGGCGTTGCCAGCTTCCAACCTTGCGACTCCTGGTACTCGGCGGGTGCGGCTGGCGTATCGGGGCGCTGATAAGGCGGAGCGAGAGAGCAGGCGGCGAGCGCGCCGGTAATTCCGAGAATGGTGTGTACACTGGATTTCATAAGGACCCTCTACGCTGTGCGAGCGCCAGAAATTTATGTCCGCAGCATCGGTTGGTAGTCCAAATCAAGGCTTACCACCAATGTCGCCTGCGCAGCGCGGTGGGCGAAGGGCAGCCATTGGCGATAGCGCGCGTAAACCTCCTGTGAATCACCCGCGGCGGCAAGTTTCGCGAGCCGACTCATCTCATCGGTCAAGTGCAAGAATCGAGCGACCCAGATGTCCCGCGTCTCCACCGTTCCAAGATGAGCTGCGGCGAAATCTTCAAAGGCGACGGGCTCCGGCACGGCGCTCGTCCACCGGAGCTGTTCGTGCAAATAATCGACAAAGCGCTCGAACTGAGAGCTTAAGCGAACGAGCAGAGGCTGCTTGGCGACGGAGTTTCCCGCCGGCAGCCCCCAACGCAATGCGGCCAGTGTTCCGCCGAACATGTAAAGCACATAGGGCAATGAAAACTGATCTCTTCCGCTTTGAAAGAAGTACGCAACATGGTGCATGCGCAATCCATCGGCATAAGACCAAAAACTGTCATTGATCGCTTGCAGATAGCCGTCCAATCCTTGGCCTTCCGGGAAGTACGGCGCGAGATTGACGATGGGATCACCGACCCCGTGTTCTGCATCGGAAAAGTTGGAGGACAGGGTACGTAGGTCGCGGATCACTTGGTAAACACCGAGTAGAAAGGTAAGTATCAGCGTGATCAGGAGCGGGGCGCACAACGTCTCGGCAATCGTGAGCGCGCGCAACAAGTCGGTTTGCGCGTTTATCTGCGATGTGCCAACGGTGGATAACTGCGCGGCGCTTAAGTACAGGGCGCTAAATAGTCCCGCGCCCACGCCATGGCCGTCATACTCAAAGTTGGCCCCGACCATGAGGCCGTAGTAGATGAATCCGAAACCGACGACGACGCACCCGAGCCAGATGGTCACGCTCAGCAATACGTTCAGTCCGGTGACCTGACGCAGCGCGAAGGGCCGCCAGCGTCGTGACAGACGCCGAGTCACGCTGCGCAGACCGTACCACTGCAACCTACACAAGCGAGTTGCGAGGAAGCCGGTCTCCTCATAATTCAACACGACTAGGAATACATCGACGAACGCGACGATCAGCACCGCAGTCCCGAGAATTATCCAGAACGCATGCATATTTTTGCGCGACCCACTTCTTTAGAACATGGGATCGATGGGAGAGGCGGGAGTGCCGCGGGCCTCGATCGCTTTGCCCGCGAGCAAACACAAGTCTTCGCGAAAATGGCCGGCGAGAATTTGTACGCCAACCGGAACGGAACCGATCAGGTTCGTCGTGACCGCCAGACCCGGTAGTCCCAGGGCCGGCGGCGCCCGCAGCGGAAGTTGCGCGTTCCACACGCGCTGGAAACCCGCCTCGCCTTGTAGGTCGAGCCCGTCGGGGAATGGCAATTCGCCCGAAACCGGAAGTAGCAGCACCGGATACTTCGTAAAGAACAAACGCCATTCGCGCTGTACGGTGGTACGCAGCACCATGGCGTGGCTGACGACATCGCAAGGAAGCGGCTCGGCCATGCCTCGGACCGCCGCGACCACAGCAATCGCGGCGGGATCTCCGTCGCGTTTTGCCGCATCAACCAGTTCTGCATACCCATCGCCGAGCCAGAGGCGCATTTGCACGTCAGCTGCCTCGTGTATCGACGGCACATCCTCGATCTCTTCGACTTTCCATCCCGCATCGGACAGTCGCTGCCCCGCGTCCAAAACGGCCGATTCGACCTCCTTTGCAATCTGCATTCCACCCGGTCGAAGGCACATCGCGGCGACAAGCGGCATGGGAGGGCCCTCCAGTGGAACCGGCGCCCACCAGGGATCGCGCAGATCAGGAGTCGACATGGCCGCGAGGCCAACGCGAAGATCCTCAATGGTGCGGGCGATAAGCCCCGTGGAGGACATCATCTGTGCACCGATTGCGCGCTCCGGTGAAGAAGCGTTGTAGGCCGGAACTCGCCCGAGAGTGGGTCGCAGCCCGTGGACTCCGCAAGCATATGCGGGGTAGCGCAATGAGCCTCCAATATCTGTGCCTACGGCCAGGTGCCCGATTCCGGCCGTCACGGCGGCGGCGCCCCCTCCAGTCGAGCCGCCCGGAGTGAGCGCCGGATTGCGAGGGTTGCGAGTGGCTCCGTTAAGCACATTGCTCGTAAACCAACGCAGAGCGAATGTCGGCGCGTTGCTGCGACCCAAAAGTACCGCGCCGGCGCGCACCAGATTTTCGACTGCCGGGCTATTTACTTTTGCAATCCAATCTTTCTGCAGGCGGGTCCCGTTCGTGGTGGGGAACCCCGCCATATCGGTGTTGATCTTCACCGATACAGGGACGCCGGTCAGTGGGCCCGGATCCTCGCCCCGAGCCAGCCGCTCATCCAGCCGATCCGCCTGCTCCAGTACGAGCTCGGGCGTATGTGCAACGATCGCATTGATCTGTGGGTTGACCGCATCGAGCCTTTGTAGCGCGGATTGTGCAGCTTCGCGGGCTGAGACCTTGCGAGTACGGACAAGGCGCGCAAGATCAGTGGCTGGTAGACGCCAGAGTTCAGTCCCCGCGCCAGGGGTCCTGTTCCTGCCCATGCCGCTCTGCGTTGGTGTATCCACGACGGTTGTGGCCATTTGCGTTCTCTCCTAATGAATCTGTTGCGACTGCGTCGTGTTCAGATGTTGCCTGCCTGTTCCGTTGGCGGATTGGATCTCTCCGCCCTGATTGGACAAATCGCGACCGCTCTCGGCGCACGCGAAATCGCGGAAAGAGATGAAGCGTCTTGTTGAAGCGAAATGTCCAAACGCTGCGCGTAAATCCAATCCGTAACGAAGTCGAACAGGCAGCATCCCACCGTACGAAGTCGATGCTTCTCAGGTCACACAACACACTTGGAGCGTTATGAACAAGCAAATCATTGCAACTGCCGCCGCGCCGGCAGCCATTGGCACTTATTCGCAGGCCGTCAAGGTGGGCAACACTCTGTGGCTATCCGGGCAAATTCCTCTGGACCCGCATACACAGAAATTGGTCAAAGGCGATGTCACAGCACAGATCACGCGAGTGTTCGAGAATCTGAAAGCGGTCGTCACGGCTGCGGGTGCCACTTTCGATAACGTCGTAAAGGTTAATGTGTATTTGACGGATATCGCCAACTCCGGGCTCGTCAACAAAATAATGGCGGAATATTTCCGCGAGCCTTATCCCGCGCGCGGCGCGGTCGGCGTTGCCTCGCTCGCAGCTGGGGCACTGGTTGAGGTGGAGTGCATCGTCGCCGTGTGATTTGGTTTCCTCTTAACGGAAAGGTGTGGTAGGCGCCTGTTGCGTTGACGACTATTGTCCATCTCACTTTTAAAATCCAGGTAAATCGTCATGTCAGTAGTATTGTTATCGTTAACTCGACGCAGCGTGGGTGCAAATCTAATTGCAGCGTTTCTTGCTGTCGCAGCAACCGCGAGTACGTTCAGCTTTGTTCTGCTGGCAACCTGCGGCTACGGTCAGACGGCTCCTGCCACCGCAGAGACTGATGCACGATCCTAATTGACCGAAACACTAGAATAGGAGTCGTCAAATGACGAGCCCAAAAAGCATCTTCGCCGCCATCAGTCTCACGATTGGCGCAGCGCTTTCTATGCCGCATGCCAAACCGAGAGTCAGATTGTCATGCAGCGTGAAGACAATCTGGCCGCTGCCGGCTTCATCGTTAAGCCCGCCAATACTCTCGAACGCCAGCAGATGCTTCATCGCTTGCCGCCGCACACATTTGTGCAAAGAGCAAACGGTGACGTAATTCATTATTTTTTGCGGATCCGCTCGTGTGTGGCTGCTTATATGTGGGCACCCAGCAGGCGTACAACGCCTACAAAATGCATTAGCAACAGCAAAATCTCGCCGATGAGCAAGCCGTTACCGCACAAAGCTATGCGGATCCAGCGTGGAGTTGGGGTGCCTGGGGGCCCGTGGAACCCAATGGATTCGTCTATGGTTACGGGTGGTAACCGCTGATGGACCGGTATGACACATGGTTCTTCTAGCGCGTCACGGCGCACGCGCATGATAAGTTCCGTTATCAGGACACGAATACTAACCGTCGGTGGTTTCAGCGTTTCAGCAGGCACGGGTGCCGTGCCTGCTACGCTTGCCGCAGCGCGAACAGCGCAGCCTCTACTCTACCGGCTCCAGCAGTGCGTTCCATCCGACGAGTACCGCGAGCGTCAAATACGGTACTTCCGGGCGCAGTCGGACCGGATTCGGAGATTGCGCTGAACCAGAAGTCGATTTGATACCAATCAACTGCCGAACATGCTTGCCGGCGCCATGATGATCTTGGCGCCCGCGCCTTCGCGCCATGATCAAAGGTCAATGTCCTCGGACCCTTCGCTTGGCTGGAAGGCCAGCCAATCTCGCAACGGCATCTGCCGGTACCTTGGCGAATTCGCTAGGTTCCATTTTCCGCAATCCGCCGCCGTAGCAGCGGCCTTCGGCGAGTAGAGTCTTGGGGGCCATCGCGTTCAAAGCTTGCCAAATAG
>Ga0302310_10002218_pt1 | contig 15846 bp, 10 predicted proteins | sample III_Palsa_N1_2_FD_200451 | JGI IMG/M metagenome (GOLD analysis project Ga0302310, IMG submission 200451) | Peat permafrost microbial communities from Stordalen Mire near Abisko, Sweden - III_Palsa_N1_2 | ecosystem: Environmental > Terrestrial > Soil > Palsa > Peat permafrost | place: Sweden...
GGACGACATGCGCGTCGAGCACCTCAACCGTTTTCAGGATTCCTATCTTCTCCAACTCTTGTGCGGCAAACTTCTTCAAGTCCTCGTCGGCCATCGCCCACAGCGCATCGGTGTCATAGCAGAAGTACTCCAGCCCAATCCACACCTTCGTAGGGTCGGCCACCATATAGGGGCTCCAGTTATTGAATATCTGTAGCCGTCCCAGCAACACATCAGGTTCCTGAATATAAATCCATGTGTCCTTGATTAGACCGCCTTCAGGCTCGGTCACATCGAGTTTATTCGCGAGCACGCCGACCGTAATAAAGTCCCGATACTGCAAGCCTTCGCTAACCTCGAGCACATTCGCCGGAATCTCCGTCCGCAGCGCCTGCACCAGCTCCCGCATCGGCATCGTCGAAATAAAATAGTCGCCGTAAAATCTCTGCCGTTCCCCCCCATCATTCACAGCCTCAACCGCTGTCACACGACCGCCATCAACCTCTATTGCATCGACCTTCCAGCCCATGTGTATTTCGCCGCCCATCGCGACGACCTTCTCCGCAACGTGCTCCCACAACTGCCCCGGCCCAAACTTCGGATACAGGAACCGCTCAATCAACGAAGTGTCCGTCCCCTTCTGCGCAACATCGCTGCTTGCAGCGCCCTTTGGTTTCCTGGCAAATGTCTTCTTCATAAAATGTTTAACCGCCGTCGTTAGCGACAGGCCCTTAATCCTCTGCGCTCCCCATTCCGCCGATATTTTGTCGCACGGTGTTCCCCAGACCTTCTCCGTATAGCTCTTGAAGAAAGTCAAGTACAATTCACGCCCGAATCGGTTGATCAAAAAATCTTCAAGGCTCTTTTCTTTTTTAATTGGACTTACACGGCTCATTACATAGCTGTAGCCGATCTTCACCATCCTTATCGGCCCGAGATTATTAATCGTATTTCCTGTCAGCTTGATCGGATAATCGAAAAATTTCCGCAAATAATAGATACGGCTCTTACGCGGCCGTACCAGCATCACCAGGTCGTCGCTCTCCGGCGCTGGAGCAACCACCACCGTTTCAACATCCTCTTGCTCCACAACCTCGTCATCGCTGACATCTCCGTCCTCGGCCTTCAGCGGTCCAAGTCCACGCAGGGGCGGCTCCTCGGAGAGGTGTGCTGGCACAGAAACCTCGCGCTGTTTCCCGTGGTAACTGATCTGCACGCCGGTAGGCGAGCCATCTTCACCAAGCACCGGTGGCATCAGCTCCATCCACCACTGCATCACGCGGTCGCTCTTGGAAAAAAACCGATGGCCCCCGATGTCCATGCGGTTGCCCTTGTAACGAATCGTGCGTGAGATCCCGCCGATCTCGCCGCTCGCTTCAAGCACAATCGGCTTCACATCCGTCTTACGCAAAAACTCAAGCGCCGCAGTCAATCCTGCCGGTCCTGCTCCAATAATGATTGCCCGCCGCGCCATTGCCCCTCTGCTTCCAACTATTGACGCGATTAGCCCGCGTGCCTCAACAAGCTTATCCCATGACAGCAGGCCTATGAGGACGCTTTAGTTGACAGCCCCAGCCGCAATCCGGTCTTCCACCACGAACTCCAAATCGCCCTTCTTCCCCGCGTCCACCTTCACATGGTCACCATGCAGCACGCGTCCATCTAGAATCCGCAACGCCAGCGGATCCTGCACCAGCCTTTGGATCGCGCGCTTTAGGGGCCTCGCTCCATACGCGCGATCGTACCCAGCTTTGAAGATCGCTGTACGCGCTGCATCTGTCAGTTCCAGAACGATGCGACGGTCTGCCAGCAGCTTTAGAAGATCGGCGAGTCGCAGATCGACGATATGCGTCAGCTGGTTTTCGCCCAGCGGATGAAAGACAACAATGTCGTCAACGCGATTCAGGAACTCCGGACGAAACTGCTTCCGCAGCTCCTCCATCACGCGCACCTTGGCCTCCTCGAAGCCTTCTTCGCCCTCCGCCCAGGCTGTCGCCAATTGGCCCGCGCCAATATTGGAAGTCAAAATAAGCACCGTGTTTTTGAAATCCACCGTGCGTCCCTTTGAATCCGTCAACCGCCCATCGTCGAGCACTTGCAGCAACACATTGAACACATCCGGGTGCGCCTTTTCGATTTCATCGAACAGAACCACAGCATAAGGCCGCCGTCGAATCGCCTCAGTCAACTGCCCGCCCTCTTCAAAGCCCACGTACCCCGGAGGCGCGCCGATCAGCCGCGCCACCGCATGTTTCTCCATATACTCGCTCATATCGATGCGTACCATCGCCTGCTCGTCATCGAACAGGAACTCGGCCAGCGCACGAGCCGTCTCCGTCTTGCCAACGCCCGTCGGCCCCAGGAAGATAAAGCTCCCAATCGGCCGCTTCGGATCGGACAGGCCAGCGCGCGATCGCCTGATGGCGTTCGCCACAGCCGTAAGCGCTTCATCCTGCCCAACCACACGTTCGCGCAGACGAGTCTCCATCTGCGTCAGCTTCTGGACCTCGCCTTCCAGCATCTTCGACACCGGAATGCCTGTCCATTTCGACACGATCCTCGCAATGTCTTCCTCGTCGACCTCCTCCTTCAACATGCGCGCCGCGCTTTCGCCTGACTTGGCATCGGCCACTCCCGCGTCCTGCGTAGCAGTGAGTTCCTTGAGCTCACGTTCGGTCTTGGGAATCTCTCCATACTGCAACTCCGCAGCGCGCTGTAGATCGCCTTTACGCGTTGCCTCCTGCGCTTCGAACCGCAACTTCTCCAGCCGCTCCTTCAACGCAGCAATCTCTCCGATTGCCCCACGTTCCTTCTGCCACCGCGCGCGTAGACCCGCGGCCTTCTCCTGCACCTCGGCAAGCTCGCGCTCCACCTCGTGCAGCCGCTCCTTCGAGTTCAAATCGTTCTCTCGCTGCAACGCAGCGCGTTCGATCTCCAGCGAAGTCGCACGCCGTTCCAGATCGTCGATCTCCACTGGAACGCTGCCAATCTGGATCGCCAGAGCAGCAGCAGCTTCATCCACCAGATCGATCGCCTTGTCCGGCAGAAATCTATCGCTGATGTAGCGATGCGAAAGCTCCGCCGCCGCCACAATCGCCGAGTCCTTGATTCTTACCTTGTGGTGCGTCTCATAGCGCTCCCGCAGACCCCGCAGAATCGCAATCGTATCCTCTACATTCGGTTCGCCGACATACACAATCTGGAACCGCCTCTCCAGAGCCGCATCCTTCTCAATGTACTTCTTGTACTCGTTCAAGGTCGTCGCGCCGATCGCCCGCAGCTCGCCCCGAGCCAATGCCGGCTTCAGCATATTGCTCGCGTCGATAGACCCCTCAGCCGCGCCGGCACCCACCAGCGTATGCAACTCATCGATGAACAGAATCACCTGTCCATCCGACTCCTCAATCTCCTTGAGCACCGCCTTCAACCGGTCTTCAAACTCGCCGCGAAACTTTGCCCCCGCCAGCATCGATCCCAGATCCAGCGAAATAACTCGCTTATCCCGAAGAATCTCCGGCACATCCCCCTGAAATATCCTCCGCGCCAACCCCTCGACGATCGCCGTCTTGCCCACCCCCGGTTCGCCTATCAATACCGGATTGTTCTTCGTCCTCCGGCTCAGCACCTGGATCACGCGGCGAATCTCCTCATCCCGCCCAATCACAGGATCGAGCTTGCCGCGCCGCGCCATCTCCGTGAGGTCCTTCGCATACTTCGCCAGCGCCTGAAACTTGCCCTCGGGATTCTGATCGGTCACGCGCTGCGACCCACGCACCGACTGCAGCGCCTTCAGGATCGCCGCATGGTCAGCGCCCTGCGCAGCGAGAGCCAACTGTACCGGCTCGTTTTTCTGCGAACTTAGCGCCAGCAATAGATGTTCTGTCGAAACATAGTCATCTTTGAAGTTGTCCGCTTCTTTGAACGCCTGATCCAGCACCTTCGACAATGCATTGCCCAATCCCGGCTGAGCAGCAGATCCCTGCACCTTCGGCAGTTTGGCTATCGCCTCATTCACCTGCGCCAGCATCTGCTGCACCGGCACACCCAGCTTCTCCAGCACCGGCAGCACGACGCCTTCCTTATCCTCCAGCAGCGCCGCCATCAGGTGCAGCGGCAACACCTCTGGATTGCCATTCTCCGCAGCCAACCCCTGCGCTCCCTGGATCGCCTCCTGCGACTTCACCGTAAACTTGTCCCACTTGATCGCCATCGTTCCAAACCTCTTCTCCGCAAATCTATGACTCTTAGACGCGACTTACAAGCCCCACGCTGCAAAATCTTAGCGCATCACACTCAGATTTTAGTTGAACTAATTCTTGCCGATACAATTTCCAAGATGCTCTTTTCCTCGCCAGCCTTCGCGCGACGCATCGCTCTCGTGCTGCTCCTGGCCAGCGGGGGCGCTGCCGCACATGCTCAGGGCGGCCCGCCCTTCCGCACCGACGACCCAGAAACTCCTGGTAACCACCATTGGGAGATCAACTTCGGCTTCATCGGTGATCGAAACCCGGCCGCCGGTGCTTATCAGGTACCCGACTTCGACATCAACTACGGGCTCGGCGACCGAATCCAGCTCAAGTACGAGATCCCCATCGCGATCGAGGAGACCCGCCCGCAACCCGAACAAAATGGGCAAGTTATCGGCGGCCTGGGAGAGAGCTTGCTGGGGATCAAATGGCGCTTCTACGAGCATCACCCCAAAGATCCCTGGATGAAGGATCGGTTCGGCACGGGTTTGCTTAGTGTTTTCAGACATATACCCGAGAAGGAACCGGCTTCAGCCTCGGGTGACAGCCCCGGCGCGGAGGACTCGCCCGAGCAGTTGGTCAACCTCAGCGTTTCCACCTATCCACAGCTTTTCCTCGACAATCCCACACGCTCTGTGCCTCGGGGACTGGTGGCTCCCGGGCCCAGCTTCTTTCTGCCAATTGAGATAAATGCCCGTGTTGGGCCTATTCGACTCGATGGAGAGGTGGGCTATAACTTTGGCAATCATGCTGTGCCGCAGAGCTGGGGACGGGGGTTGCTGCTGGGGCATGAATTTTCGGATTCCACAGAGGCCTATGTGGAAATCTACGACCAGCAGGATGCCAATCGCATCCCGGCGGGGCAAGGGGCGGGCCAGTTCGCCACGGGCTTGCCCAAACAGCGCGAAACGACACTGGGGCTAGGTGGGCGGCAGGCGCTCAACAAGGACAAAACAATGAACTTACTACTCATGGGTGGGCGGAGTTTTCAGACTATCTCGGTCGAAAACACCCAGCCGAGCTGGATTGCATATGTCGGCTTGCAGGTTCTGCTTGGCCCTAAATGAGGCGAGCCGGCATAAACCCTCCCTGTTGAGCGGTATGCTGGATGCAATCGCTGGAGACCTAATAATGCCCCATTGCACGTTCACCCTGACACTCGCCGCCTCGCTTGTCGTCGTCCCCGCCTTTGCCCAGACCCAGACTGCGCCGCTGCCGTCCGTTGTTCCCGTTACCGCGCAGCACGCAATGGTTGCCAGCATCCACCACGATGCTACCGACGCCGGCGTGGAGATCCTGCGCCAGGGAGGCAATGCGGTGGACGCAGCCGTAGCCGTGGGTTTTGCGCTGGCTGTCGTCTATCCCGCCGCGGGCAATATCGGGGGTGGGGGCTTTATGCTGATTCGACCGGGTTCGGCGAAGCTGGCACATGGGGCGCCGCACTTTCTGGACTACCGCGAGAAGGCGCCCGCGGCCGCCTCCGCCAATATGTATCTGGACGCCAAGGGCGATGTGATTCCCAAGATGTCGACGCAGGGCTCGAAGGCTTCGGGGGTTCCGGGGACCGTGGCCGGGCTGGCCTATGCCGAGCAGCACTATGGCAAGCTCGGCCTGGCCAAGGTGATGCAGCCGGCGATCAAACTGGCCCGCGATGGCTACGTGCTGGATGAAGAGGTCGCTCGCGGCTTCCACGCCTCCTTGCTGGCGCAGTTCCCAGCGTCGCACCGCATCTTCCAGCGCGATGGGAAGTACTACGCTACGGGCGACACATTCAAGCAGCCCGAACTGGCCGCAACCCTCACCCGTATCGCCGCCAACCCCGATGACTTCTACAAGGGCAAGATGGCCGCCGAAATCGCCGCCTTCGAGGCAGCCAACAACGGACTGATCACCGCCGCCGACCTCGCGGCTTATCAAGTGAAGGAGCGCACGCCGCTGGTCGGGCACTATCGCGGGCTGGAGGTGCTGACCTCGCCGCCGCCCAGCTCCGGTGGGATCGTGCTGATCGAGTCGCTCAACATCCTCTCTGGGTACGATCTGCCGAAGCTGGGCGCGGACCGCTCTGTGGCGCAGGTGCACACGATCACCGAAGCCTTCCGGCGCGCCTATATGGACCGCGGTGACTACCTGGGCGACCCCGACTTCAATACCATGCCGCTGGCGCAGATGGCCAACCCCGACTATGCGGCCGCCTGGCGCAAGACCATTGACTCGGTGAAGCCTTCGCCTTCTGCGACGCTGGTACGGCCGGCAGGATTTATGCCGGAGCCGCCGAAGATCGAGAAGGACGGCCATGAATCGCCGCAGACTACCCAGTTTTCGGTGGTGGACTCCGATGGCAATGCTGTCTCCAGCACTTATACCCTCAACTTCGGCTTCGGGTCGGGAGTAACCGTGGATAGCCTGGGCTTCCTGCTGAACGACGAGATGGACGACTTTGCCAGCAAGATGGGTGTGCCCAATGGATTTGGGCTGATCCAGGGGCCGGCGAATGCGATTGCGCCGGGCAAGCGGCCGCTTAGCTCGATGACGCCTACGATTGTGAGCGAAGAGCCCGTAAAGGGCAAGCCCGGGAAGCTGCGGCTGGTGTTGGGGTCGCCGGGCGGGTCGACGATTATCACTACCGTTGCGAACGATCTGATCAGCGTGATCGATAACGGGCTCGATGTGCAGGCCGCAGCCGATGCGCCGCGGTTTCATCACCAATACCTGCCGGATGTGCTGCAGTTTGAAAAGGCCTTCCCTGTGGCCACCATCGACGCGCTGAAGGCCGACGGCTACATTACGAAGCGCGAAGGGGAGTTCGACGAGAAGAGCCCTGGGGTTTGGGGAGACAGCGAGATCATTGCCGTCGACCCGAAGACGGGGACGCTGATGGGCGGGCATGACAATCGGCATCACTTCGGCAAAGCTGCGGGATATTAGCAGCAGCGCGTCCGCGTAAACTCGTAGTGCTATGTCGATTGAACCAACCGCTACCGCTCCACTAACTACTATCGCCAATATCGGCAACCACGAAGGCCAGAGCGTTACGCTGCGCGGCTGGCTGTACAACCTGCGTGCGTCCGGCAAACTGCTGTTTCCGATCTTCCGCGATGGCACCGGGACGATCCAGGGCATCGTGCCGAAGGCCGCTGTGCCGGAGGCAGTGTTTGAGACGCTGAAGACCCTTACGCTGGAGTCGTCGCTGGTGGTCACCGGCAAGGTCCGTGCGGATGCGCGCGCGCCTTCGGGGTTCGAGCTGGATGTCGAAGATGTGAGCGTAACGCAACGGATCGCCGACGAGACGCCATATCCCATCCAGTTGAAAGAAGCCGGCGTCGACTTCCTGATGGAGCATCGCCACCTGTGGCTGCGGACGCCTCGGCAGTCGGCGATCCTGCGGGTGCGTGCGACGATCATGCGGGCGGCGGCGGAGTACTTCGACACCAACGGGTTCATCCGCACCGATCCGCCGATATTAACGCCAAATGCTTGTGAGGGCACCAGCGACCTCTTTGAGATGGACTACTTCGACGACGGCAAAGCCTACCTTACGCAGAGTGGGCAGCTGTACATCGAGGCGACCGCGCTGGCGTTGGGGAAGGTTTATAGCTTTGGGCCGACGTTTCGGGCGGAGAAGTCGAAGACGCGGCGGCACCTCACTGAGTTCTGGATGATCGAGCCGGAGATGTGCTATCTCGATCTCGATGGGTTGATGACTCTGGCTGAGGGGTTTCTGACGCACATCGTGACGCGGGTGCTGGAGACGCATCGTGGCGACCTGAAGGTGATTGGGAAAGATGTGTCGAAGCTGGAAGCAGTGGCTGCGCCGGGAGAATTTCCGCGGCTGAGCTATGACGAAGCTCACCAGATGCTGGTGGAAGCGCACACCGCCGGAGCCATCGAGAACGCGCATGTGTATGGCGACGACTTTGGGTCGCCGGATGAGACGTTTCTCAGCAACCAGTTTGAGAAGCCGGTGATGGTGCATCGCTATCCGGCGGCAGTGAAGGCGTTTTATATGCAGCCCGACCCGAAGGATGCGACGAAGGCGCTGTGCGTCGACGTGCTGGCGCCGGAGGGGTATGGCGAGATCATCGGCGGGTCGCAGCGCGTGGACAGCTACGAGCTATTGAAGAGCCGGATTGAGGCGCATGGTCTGCCGATGGAGGCGTTTCAGTGGTATCTCGACCTGAGGAAGTATGGCAGCGTGCCGCATAGCGGGTTTGGAATGGGGATCGAGCGCTGCGTGGCATGGATCTGCGGGCTGGAGCATGTGCGGGAGACGATTCCGTTCGCGAGGACGCTGAACCGGATTTATCCGTAGAATCGCTATGCGTAAACAAGCTAATACATCAGCAAACGCCGTGTTGGCCTTGAGGACGTACAACTATGGCCACTATTAGTGGCCGCACGCTGGTAGTCTCACAAAAGCCGCGCTGCACAGACCGCGCCGCGAGCTTTCCGGGAGAACGCTGCCCATGAACATCGCCATCGTAGGGTGCGGTTATGTGGCTGACTATTACATCGCCACCCTGCGCTTTCATCCTGAACTGAAGCTGCTTGGCGTGATGGACCGGGATGCGGAGCGGGCTGCGCTGTTCTCTCGACTGCAAAAGGTGCCGGCGTATTTGACGCTGGAGGCGGTACTTGCCGATTCGCGGGTTGAGATGGTACTCAACCTCACCAATCCGGGCGCGCACTATGAGATATCCAAAGCCGCGCTGCTGGCGGGTAAGCATGTGTACTCGGAGAAGCCGCTGGCTATGAAGATGGACCAGGCCACCGAACTCGTGGAGCTGGCCGAGGCTCGAAATCTGCTGATTACCTCCGCGCCGTGCAGTTTGCTGGGCGAGACCGCGCAGACGCTTTGGAAGGTGTTGCGCGAAGGCACGATGGGAACGGTGAGGGTCGTCTATGCCGAAATGGATGACGGCATGGTACACCGGATGCCCTATCGCGATTGGGTCTCCGCGTCGGGGTTGCCGTGGCCTTATAAGGACGAGTTCGAGGTGGGATGCACAATGGAGCACGCGGGTTACTGCCTGGCGTGGCTGGCGGCGTGGTTCGGGCCGGCGCTGTCGGTTACGTCGTTCGCGTCGTTGCAAGTGCCGGACAAGGTCCAGGATGTGCAGCTTGACGCGGGGTCACCGGATTTTTCGGTTGCCTGTATTCAATTTGCTTCGGGCGTGGTGGCGCGGGTGACGTGCAGCATCGTGGCGCCGCATGACCACTCGCTGAGGATCGTCGCAGACAATGGCGTGCTCTCCACGCGCGACTTCTGGGACTACCGCTCGCCGGTCTATAGCCAACGCATGATCAAGCTGCGCAGCAGGGTACTGCTGAACCCTCTGCGCAGGCGGCACCAGTTGCTGCGCATCTCCAAGATCAAGCCGTTACGCACCGGGCCGGCGTGGATGGACTTCTGCCGCGGGCCCGCAGAGGTCGCCGCGGCCATTCGCGAGCAGCGGGTGTGCAGGCTTTCGGCGCGCTTCTCGCTGCACATCAATGAGCTGGTGCTAGCCATTCACGGGTCTGGCCAACACAGCGGGACCCACCGCATGACCACCACCTTCGACCCGATCGAACCGATGCCGTTGACAAAATAATATGGACAAGATCATTCGCTGGGGTATCTGGGGGACGGGCGCCATCGCAGAACAACTGGCGTCGGACTTTCCGCTGACGAAGGGCGCGACACTCCATGCCGTCGCCTCGCGCACGCTGGCCCGCGCGCAGGCGTTCGGCAAGCGACATGGCATGCTCCATGCGTATGAAGGACTGGACGCGCTGCTCGCCGATACAGCCGTGGATGTGGTGTATATCGCAACGCCGAATGCTTGCCACGCAGGCGACAGCATCGCCTGTATCCGCGCCGGGAAGGCTGTGCTGTGCGAGAAGCCGTTTGCGTTGAACGCCGAAGAAGCCCGGAGCGTGATCGAGGCCGCAAGGGAGCACGGTGTCTTCTGCATGGAAGCGATGTGGACGCGGTTTATACCGGCCATCGTCGAAGCGCGGCGCGTGATCGAGGCCGGGGGCTTCGGGAAGGTGCTGCTGATGCAGGGGAACTTCGGCGCTGCCGTTCCGCCCAGCGTGGAGGGCCGCTTCGTGCATCACTCGCGCGGCGGTGGGGCGCTGCTCGACCTGGGCGTGTATCTGATCTCCCTGGCGCAGCATCTACTTGGACCTCCGCTTACGGCAACCGGAGTTGCCACACTCACGGCAGAGGGAGCCGACGAGCAGTCCGCCTACGAGCTGGCGTGGGCGGGCGGCGCTCTTGGAGACTTCGCGTCTAGCCTTCGCGTCCGCAGCAGCAACGAGTTCGTCGTCACAGGAGACCGCGGGCAGCTGCGTCTCTGCGATCCCTTCTACCGCCCGGACCGCTTCGTGATCCAGCCCCATTCAACGCCGCAGCCTTTGACGCCAAATGCAGAGCCCTACACGCCTGCCGGCCTGCGAGCAGTTGCTGCCTCGCTTCGCAATTCGAATTTGGTACAGCGTCTGCGCAGCAAATTCGGTCCTTTCCTATCGCTTCTCCAGCGCGGCAGGGTGCAGCGTCTTCCCTTCGCTGGGAACGGCTATCAGTTCCAAATCGATGAGGTTACGCGGTGTCTTCAGCAGCAACAACTGGAGAGTGCGGTGATGCCTCTGGACGACTCACTGGCCGTGATGCAAACGCTGGACAAGCTGCGCTCACAGTGGGGCTGAAGCCCTGTGCCTACAAAGCAAAGACTTTTCAGCATCCTCTTCAGCTTGCGGCGAGGGCTTCGGAGCGCGACTCCGCCAGCAGGGGTTTTACCCTGGTTCCCAACAACTCAATCGCGTGTAGCAGCTTCGCGTGCGGCAGAGGGCCGCCGCTCATCATGAAGCTGATGCGCTCCACGCCGCCGAGAGCCTGGTCGACGTAGTCGATCTTGCGGGCGACGGTCTCGGGGTCGCCGATGAAGAAGGCGCCGGTCTCGCCACGCTGGGCGTCGAAGGCGGCGCGGGTGGTGGGAGGCCAGCCGCGCTCGCGGCCGATGCGCGCGAAGGTCGTGGAGTAAGCCGGCCACAGGTCGTTAGCCGCAGCTTCTGTCGTATCCGCGACGAAGCCGATAGCATGTACGCCGACGGTGAGCTTGTCCGCGGCATGTCCGGCGCGGCGGCCAGCTTCGCGGTAGAGATCGATAAGCGGACGAAAGCGGTGGGGTTCGCCTCCGATAATGGCGACGGTGAGCGGCAGTCCCAGCGTGCCGGCGCGTACGAACGATTGCGGCGTGCCGCCGACGCCGAGGCGTATGGGCAATACCTCCTGCGCGGGGCGCGGCCAGACACCCTGTCCGGTGAGCGCGGGGCGATGCTTGCCGGACCAGTACACGCGGGTCTGTTCGCGGAGCTTGAGCAGCAGGTCGAGTTTTTCGGCGAAGAGCTCGTCATAGTGGGTGAGGTCGTAGCCGAAGAGCGGGTAGGACTCCGTGAACGAGCCGCGACCGACGATGATCTCCGCCCGGCCCTGCGAGATGAGATCGAGTGTGGCGAAGTCCTGAAAGACGCGGACGGGATCGTCGGAACTGAGCACGGTGACCGCGCTGGTCAGCCGAATATCCCTCGTCCTCGCCGCCGCCGCGGCGAGCAATACCGCGGGCGACGAGGCGATGTACTCCTCGCGGTGATGCTCGCCGATGCCGTAGGCATCCAGCCCCACGCGGTCGGCGAGCTCAATCTCCTCCAGCAGCTGGCGGACGCGCTGCGCCCCTTGTTGCGCCGGCGACTCAGGTCCGCCGACTACTGTCTCTACAAAGCTATCGATACCGATCTGCACAGCAGAATCTCCCCGGCGCCAACTTATCCGCGCTCCAACATCTTCAGTACCTTAAAGATGCTCGAGCAGCCTGAAGGACGCAGGGGAGCCACTATGCAGGGCCCCGTTACTGCTGAGACGCTGGGACCGTAGTGGTCACGCTGCCCTGGATGCGAGGCAGCATGTCGCGAGGCAACGGCGGTGGTTGGACGATGTGCTGCTCCGCCAGCGTCCGCTGCTTCGGCTCAGGCTTGGCAGCTGGCCAGATGTAGGGCGGGCGAGTGGTCGTACCGAAGCCCATCTCGGGGTAGCGGTCTAGCGATGGAGTGGTTCGATCAAGCCGGACATAGGCGTCCATCTTCGTCTTATCTCCGCCCATCAATGGGCCCTCGCCTGTCAGTTCGAAGTCGTGACCACCGACGCTGAAGGCCAGAGTATTGCCGTGAAAGGCTTCTTTTTCCAGGACAGAGTCCGGCGTCTTCACCAGGGACACGATCGCCGTGCCCGTTCCCGGGATGAAGAAGTAGAGGTAACCGGCGTTATGGATCTCATAGTTCAACCGCACCTTGGCTGTCAGGCCGTCGATGGTGAGAACGCCTTCGTGAACATGGGCTGAGATCAACTTGTCGGGAGTCGTCTCATGCCATGCCGGTTTGGAGGTTGAGGTTGTAGAACTAGATGTCCCCGAACTAGTAAATGACTGAGCATGCACCGGGGCTGGAATGAGAGTGGTTGAGGCCAAAATCGACACGGCAAGGCCCGAAAATAAGGCAAGAGATGGAAAACGCATAGGAATGCGCATAGCAAACCTCCAAAGTGACGCTCCCCTTCGAGCATCCGGTTGACCAGGGCTTCGGCAGCCGGGGCCTCATCGACCCACCCACAAACCAAAACAGTCAACGATGTAAGTTCACGAATAAGTCTGACTAGCTGCTGCGCAACAGCCGACACGATTACGTCGCCTCCGGTAAAACTCCACCGTGTCCGGGCAGCGACACGCAGGGCACTATCCCTGCGTACAAAATACAGACGCCATCGATGCCCCGGAAGTTGTATGCCCGTTCACGCTACACCCTCAGCTTCTATGCCATTGGGCCGATTTTCATTGCGTCGTGTTCCAATAGTTCCAGCTTGAAGTACAAGGAAAGAACTCTCAATCATGCCTTTGAACTGCGGAATTGTCGGATTGCCGAACGTCGGTAAGTCCACCATCTTCAATGCACTGACGGCCTCCAAGGCCGCGGCGGCAAACTACCCCTTCTGCACGATCGATCCAAACGTGGGGATTGTGCCAGTGCCCGATACGCGCATGGACCGCATCGTGACGATGGTGAAACCGAACTCGATTGTGCCGACCACGATGGAGTTCGTCGACATCGCAGGCATTGTGGAAGGCGCGAGCAAGGGAGAGGGACTGGGCAACCAGTTTCTCTCGCACATTCGCCAAACTGACGCGATCCTGCACGTGGTGCGCTGTTTCTCCGATCCGGAGGTCATTCACGTCGCGGGCGGCGTTAATCCGATCCATGACATCGACATCATCAACACGGAGCTGCTGCTGGCCGACCTCGATACAGTGGAGAAGCGCCTTACGAAGGCGGAGAAGGCCGCCAAGAGCCAGTCGGCGACGGCAGCGCAGAAGGCGGAGCTTTCGGCCATCCAGAAGTTACTGGTTGTGCTCAATGCCGGGAAACCGGCGCGCACGGCAGAACTCGCCGACGACGAGAAACTTATTGCCCGCGATCTTTTTCTGATCACGATGAAGCCGCAGCTTTATGTTGCCAATGTGGACGAGGCCGGGATCGCGGACGGCAACGAGTTTACGAAGCTGGTGGAGCAGCGTGCGACCGAAGAGAGCAGTGAGGTAGTGCGCATCTGCGGCGCGATGGAGGCCGAGATTGCGCAACTGGAACCCGGCGAGCGGCAGGAGTTCCTCGCCGAGATAGGGCTGGAAGAGCCTGGTCTCAACCGCCTGATCCACGCCGCCTATCGCCTCCTCGGCCTCATCACCTACTTCACCTCCGGCGTGCAGGAGGTGCGGGCATGGACGATCAAACGCGGCACCAAGGCTCCGGGCGCTGCCGGGGTGATCCACTCGGACTTTGAGCGCGGGTTTATCAAGGCGGATTGCTATGCGTGCGAAGATTTATTCCGGCTGGGCAGCGAACAGGCGGTGAAGGAGGCCGGCCTGCTGCGGTCCGAGGGGAAAGAGTACGTGGTGAAGGACGGCGACATTTTGTTCTTCAAGTTCAATGTGTAATCGAGAGTGAGTGCCGATCGAGGTTCACTCAGTGCGATCTGTGCAACGCACAACCGCGGTATGTTCGACACTGATACAGACATGGCCCGGAAGAAACTACGTGTAGGCATTTTGTTTGGCGGCAAGAGCGGGGAGCATGAGATCTCGCTGCGCTCCGCCCGCTCCATCCTCAAGGCGATCGACCGCAAGAAGTACGATGTGGTCGAGCTGGGCATCACCAAAGAGGGCCGCTGGCTGCCCTCCGGAGCCGCACAGGCGCTGCTTGCCGGTGAATCGGCGGTTGCCGAAACAGACAGCGAGGAGATGGGGCTTAGCATCGCTGCCGCCGCGGCAGAACCTGCTGCCGGCACCGGGCTCGATGTGGTCTTCCCTGTGCTGCATGGGACCTTCGGCGAAGACGGGACGATTCAAGGGCTGTTTGAGCTGGCCGATATTGCGTATGTCGGCTCTGGCGTGCTGGGTTCGTCCGCGGGGATGGACAAGGATGCGATGAAGCGCATGTTTCTGGCCTCCGGCCTGCCGATGACGCCGCATGTCACGCTGCTGCGCTCTACATGGCGAGCCGATCCGAAGATGGCCACACGAGCCATCGAGAAGGCGCTGCGGTATCCGGTGTTTGTGAAGCCGGCGAACCTGGGCAGCTCGGTCGGGATCAGCAAGGTGAAGTCGCGCGCGGAGCTAGCGGCGGCGATGGACCTGGCAGCGACCTTCGATCGCAAGATCGTCATCGAGCAAGGCGTTGGCGGACCTGGCGTAAAGCCGCGCGAGCTGGAGGTTGCCGTGCTGGGCAACGATGAGCCGGAGGCCAGCGTTGTCGGCGAGATCGTTCCGGCCAAGGAGTTCTACGACTACGAGGCCAAATACGAGCTCAATGGCGCGGACGAAAGTGTGAGCATCATTCCTGCGAAGCTCAGCGCGGCCGAAGCCAAGAAGATTCGAGCGATGGCTGTTGCTGCGTTCCGGGCCTGCGACTGCGCCGGGCTGGCGCGGGTTGACTTCCTGATGGCGCCGGCAGGTAAAGGCAAGCCGGCAGAGATATTGCTGAACGAGATCAATACGATGCCTGGATTTACTTCCATCAGCATGTATCCGAAGCTGTGGGCGGCGAGCGGGATATCGTACTCGAAGCTCATCGACCGGCTGATTGAACTGGCAGTGGAGCGGCACCGGGAGAAGCAGCAGACAGCTTTTAGCCGTTAGTTGCTAATTGGGATGGAACAATGCGCCGTCGCGATCTACTGAAGTCCGCGTTGCCCTCTGCACTGGCAACCATGCTGCCCGCAGCCGCTTACGCGGAGCCGAAAGCCGTGCCCACTCAAGCTAGCGATCGAGCTTTCTGGCTGCGACAACTCGAGCTCGTGGTTTACCCACTTCTCACCGCTCTGAATCATCGCCGCCTTAAAGCGACCATGCCCGTAGAAGCGGCATCGGGTCAACTGGAAAGCCGGTATCACACCACGTATCTGGAAGCCTTTGCCCGCACTCTCTGCGGTATCAGCCCGTGGCTTGAACTACCGGCGGAATATGGCAATGAAGGAAATTCCCGAGCCATGTATGTCTTCCTTGCCCAAGAGTCCCTTGCTGCGATCCTCGATCCG
>Ga0302310_10002224_pt1 | contig 15825 bp, 16 predicted proteins | sample III_Palsa_N1_2_FD_200451 | JGI IMG/M metagenome (GOLD analysis project Ga0302310, IMG submission 200451) | Peat permafrost microbial communities from Stordalen Mire near Abisko, Sweden - III_Palsa_N1_2 | ecosystem: Environmental > Terrestrial > Soil > Palsa > Peat permafrost | place: Sweden...
ACCGCTGCCCAAACCAAGGGCGTCAAATTCGACTACCGCGGCGTATTGCCCGGTCCGGTGCCGACCATGTTGTCCGGGGGCTACATCGGCGAATTCGATCTGAAATCGGGCAGCGGCTGGACCCAGATCACCTCTGCGACCGAGGGTCAGCCGCATCGCGGCCATCTCCGCGCGCCGATTCCCGGCAGCCGCAGCAACCGCCGCCGCCGGCCCCGCAGCGAGTGGAAGAGCTCCAGCCCGCGTCTGGTGCCGATGGACGATCCCGCGCGGCTGGTGCCGATGGCGACGCCGGCGAAAGAACCGCCGAAGGAACCGGCGCGTTTGGTGCCGATGGAAGTACAGCCGCGGCTGGTGCCGATGGACGAGCCGCCGCCGGAACCGCAACCGGAAGACGAGCCGGCGCGTCTCGTGCCGATGAAGCGCAAGCTTCACTGAGCGTCTAAACCGGCAAAGAGAAACGAAGCATCTTTTTTGAAAAAAAGAAGCAAAAAACTTTTGATAAAATGGATTGGAATGCACATTCGCCAGACCGATAGGCGCCAATTCTAAATTGACAAAGTTTTTTTGCTTCTTTTTGTTCACCAAAAGAAGATTCTTCCTGTGTCTTAACCTACTGATTTCACGCCCGTTTAGAAATCAGCTTCGTTTCGCCGCGTAATCGTTCAAGCCTATCAAGGGGGACCCGATGGTCCCCCTTCCGGTCCGCGTGTGGCCATTTCCCAGATTAATCGCGGTTCGTCGCCGATTCAGAAACTTTAAGTCCTCATCAGGAACGATAATAACCCTCTTCCCAAATTCTGCGCTAGGGCTGTCGCCGCACGGAAACCCGTGTCCAACAGGAGGAATGCCATGGCCTACAAGGTTACGCTGGTGGGCGCTGCCGCCCACGAACAGACGCCGGCGATCGCGCTATACTCGCTCGATGCGCTCGGGCGGATTTCCGGCAAGATCGCGGTCGTGTCCAACGGCGAACTCAATTTAGCCGAACGGCGCGCGGACATCGTGGCGCTGGGTCCGGACGTAGAAAATCCCGCCAGCCTCGATCCCGCCGGGCTCGTAACCCTGCGGCTCGCGGATCAGTTGCCGCAATGGGACAAGACCGGCGAAATTCTGATCCCGAGCCAGTGGTGGCGGGGCTGGCTTGGTCTCACCATCTGCGTTTCGGGCAACGCCTATCACTGCCGTCCGATCGTGATCGATCCGCTGGTCGCGCGCGCCGTCGGGCTCGGTCTGCGCCAACCGATCTTTCCGGAAAGCTGCCAGCCGCTGTGCAACGGCGTGGTCGAGGTCTGGGAAAGCACGACCTGCTGCTGGCCGTTTCCGATCCTGGAGGTGCCGCGCCTGATCGACAGCCTGGCGGCGTTCCTTGCCGCCAATCCGATCATGTTTCCGGTGCCCCCACTGCCCGACCCCGGTCCGGTCGAACAGGGTCTCGCCGCTCGGGTTGACGCAGCAGTCGGCGCCGGCAAGGTGTCGACCAGCTTTGTGCCGAGCTCGACCCTGGCGCAGCAGTTGAGCACCCTGCGCCGCCTGTCGCCGCAAGACGCGGTCACCTACATCGAGAATTATCCCTCGCTGTGGCGGTTCTGGCCGCGCTGCGACAGCAGTTCCGCGCTGCTGGGCGAGACCGCGCTCAACCCTGACGGCAGCTTCAGCTATTGCTACCGCTACTACCCGTATTTCCGGTTCAATTGCCGCAGCAGCTATTTCTACAAGGTGAAGCAGCTGATCAACGGCGTCTGGACCTATGTCTATGACGGTGCGGCGGCCAATCAATATTTCGCCGCCGACGAAACCGCCGATCTCTACACCCAAAGCGGCGTGACCTGCTTCCAGCCGCCCGCGCTGCCGGGCAACGATTTCGTCGCGCTCTCGTCGATCGGCTTCACCAGCACCGGTAATCTTTACAGCAACTGGCTGGGCGCGACACTCTCCAGCCCCGGAGTCGAAGTCGATCAGACCCAGGTCGGCGATACCGCGATGGCGCCTTTGGTGCAAAACGCCGGGCTCACAATCGACAACGGCGCGCCTTGGGCCACCACCCTGTCGTTGCTGTTGACCTACGATTCAGCGCTGCAGAGCGATGATCCAAGCCCGTACTATTACCGTATGAGCGTGGTGCAAGCAGATCAGACCGGAAACCCGATGAGTGGCGCCGCCACGGTCGTGCTGAGCACGCCGATTTCGTGGCAGTATTTCGACGCCGCCTTCAACATCCAAAGCCAGCCGCTGGGTCCGGTAACGGTGGGCGGCAATCAGGGGCTCTATCAGATTCCCTATTTCGGTGGCAGCAATCCGACCTGGATCGGCGACCAGTTCCACCAGGTGCTCGATACCACGCAGTTGCTGAATGTCATCAGCGGCGGACCGGGAAACCAGAACGGTCAGTTCCTGCTGATCATCGAGGTGTTCGATCAGACCGGCGTGCGTCTGGTGCCGCAGGATGCGACCAGTCCGCTGCCGTCGGATAACGTCGGCACCTTCAGCTACGTCCGGCTGCTGAACGCGACCGACACCGCGCACGTGCAGTGGAATTCGCTGACCCACGTGCTGTGGGTAGATAACCGGCCGGTGGTCGGCTCGTTCGATTACTATCAGGATCCCGCCGGAACCCAGGTCTGCCAGTTCCTCACCGGCAACGCCGCCGACAGTTTCTCGGTCGGCTATCACGCCTATCACACCGTGATGTGCGATTACCGCGGCGCCGCGCTGCAGGGACCGCCGCCGCCAAGCGAGACTTTCCTTTGGTGGTACAACATGACTTGGGAAAAGGGGCTGAACGGCGGCAGCGGCACGCTGGTGTCGGCATCCGAGGTGAACGCGCCGGCGATTTGTCCGGAGCCGGGAACCACCTCCGCGGTGGCGACATCGACCTTCGGCACGTTGCTGGGTTCGGACACCGCTTGTTCCTTTGCGCTGACGCTGACGCTGCAACCCAAGCACACCAATGGGTTCGGCACGCTTTCCGCGTCGTCCTGGCCTGCCGCGGTTGCGCTGAGCTTGCCGGCGCCACCCTGCCCGCCATGCCCCCCGATCCGGCTTGACTGATTGCAAACGGCCGCCCCGGCTCTGTCGGGGCGGCTATCTTCTTAAGGCACCGCCCGCATGGACCATCCGATCTTCCTAGACCAGATCTGCGATCTTCTGATCGGCAGCCTGTGCGTTTGGCGGTTCACCCATTTGCTTGCCAGCGAGCAAGGTCCGTTCGCGCTGGCCGCGCGTCTGCGCGCGATCGCCGGCGATGGCCTCCTCGGCCAGGCGCTCGATTGCTTTTACTGCCTCAGTCTTTGGCTGGCGGCGCCGCCGGCGCTGCTTCTCGGTGCCGGCTGGCTACAGCGTCTGTTGCTGTGGCCAGCGTTTTCCGGCGCCGCGTGTCTGCTCGAGCGGGCAACGCAACCCCCCGAATTTCCTGCTGCGATCTATGAAGAACCAAAGGAGCAATGAAAATGTGCTGTAACCGACCAAGACCGGTATCGGCCGATCTGGCGCATCGTCTCACTCGCACGTTCGCGGCCCATCCCGCGCCGATGCCCACTGCCGATGCGACCCGATACGCAACGCTGCCGATCGCCAAAGCGACGTTCGAATACGCCGGCGAGACCGCGCTTACCGTAGTAAGTCCGGTAACGCGAAAAATCTACCGTTTCGAACAGCCGGGTGCGCGGCTCGAGGTCGATCTGCGCGATCGTTCCTGGCTCGCCTTCGTGCCTCACCTGGCCGCGGTGAGATCATGAAATTTCTGCACAAGGACCGCATTTTAAATGCTCGACCGGCCGAGGTGATCAGCTGCGAACTCCCCAGCCGTCCGCGACGCAGCCGCCGGCCGATTTCATCGGGCCCCCGGGTCCACCCGCCGATGCGCCGCGCGGTTTTCGCCTACCTCGGCGGAAGCTCGCGCGTCGTGATCGGCCCAGCGACCGGCGCCATCTACCGCTTCAAAGCCCCCGGCGCGCGGCTGCGGATCGACCCGCGCGACGCGGCGGCAATGCAGAAATTGGCGGCGTTGGCGAGAGGAGAGTAAGGAAGTCTTCTTTTCTTGAAAGAAAAGAAGACTTCCTTTCTTCTCCTCACACCACCGCCGCGAACTGTTCTGCAATCCAGTCCGCCTCGCTGCTGGTGATGATCAGCGGCGGGGTGATGCGGACGATGTGATCGTGGGTTTCCTTGCAGAGCAGGCCGCGCGCTTGGAGTTTTTCGCACACCGAGCGGGCGCCGCCGGCGTCGGGGTAAAGCTCGACCGCGACCATCAGGCCGCGGCCACGAACCTGCTTCACGTTGGGGCCGATCAGCGATTTCAGATTGGACAGCAGCCGGGCGCCCACTTCAGCAGAGTTCTCGATCAGGCCTTCCTCGGTCAGAACGCGCATCGCTGCGCGTGCCACCGCGCACGCCAGCGGGTTGCCGCCGAAGGTCGAGCCATGCTCGCCGGGCTGCAACACGCCGAGCACTTCCTTGGTCGATAGCACCGCCGAGATCGGGTAGAATCCGCCGCCGAGCGCCTTGCCGACCAGCGTCAGGTCGGCTTCGATTCCCTCGTGCTCCTCGGCGAGCAATTTGCCGGTGCGGCCCAGGCCGGTTTGGATCTCATCGAGAATCAAAATGACATTGTGCTTCGTGCACAGCGCGCGCGCCTGGCGCAAATACCCGTCAGGCGGGATGATCACGCCGGCTTCGCCCTGGATCGGTTCGACCAGAAATGCCACGGTGTTGGGCGTGATCGCGCGCGCAAGCGCTTCGGCGTCGCCGAACGGCACGATTTTGAAGCCTGGCGCGAACGGACCGAAGCCGTCGCGCGACACCGGATCGGTGGAGAACCCAACGATCGCGAGCGTGCGGCCGTGGAAATTGTCGCTGCAAACGATGATCTCGGCCTGATCGCGCGGTACGCCCTTCACCTGATAGCCCCACTTGCGGGCAACCTTCAGCGCGCTCTCAACCGCTTCGGCGCCGGAATTCATCGGCAGCGCCTTGTGCGAGTGGGTGAGGGCGCACAGCTCCTCGTAGAACGGCGCGAGCTGGTCGTTGCGGAACGCGCGCGAGGTCACAGTAAGCCGCGACGCCTGGCGGGTCATCGCCTCTAGGATCTTGGGATGGCAATGACCGTGGTTCAGCGCCGAATAGGCCGCAAGGCAGTCGAGGTAGCGGCGTCCCTCGACATCCCAGACGTAGGCGCCCTGGCCGCGGGTCAGCACCACATCGAGCGGCTTGTAGTTTTTCGCGCCGTACTGGGTTTCGAGCGCGATGAAATCGTGCGTGACGCTGCGGGGACGTTCGATCAGATCGATTTCGGTCATGCGGCGGTCTCCTCCAAGGCGGGCGCGATCGCGGGAGCGCTGGTGCGATCGAGCCGCAAGGTCATGCAATAGGCGCCGCCGCCCGAAAGGATGAACGGCGCGAGGTTGACTTCAACCAGGTTGTAGCCGCGCTCGGTCAGCTGGTCGCGCAGCCGGTCGGCGGCTTCGGCCATGATGATGGTGCGATCGATCGCGACCGCATTGACGCAGAAGCGGATGGCGTCCTCGTCCGACGCTTCGATCAGCTGATCCGCCGGGACGATCGCTCTGATCTTCTTCTGCGCGACCTCGGTGAAGGCGGGCGGGTAGTAGAGGATTTCGCCGCCGGGCAGGGTGCAGAAGCAGGTATCGAGGTGGTAGTAATGCTCGGTGGCGAGTTCGAGCATCAGCGTGTCCTTGCCGAAATGTTCCGCCACCGCCGAGGCGCCGAGCAGCGTCGAGCGCGGGCCATAGCCGGCCCAGAACAGGCTGCGCGTGGCGTCCCAGATGAAATCGCCGGCGCCTTCCTGGAACGCGCCCGCGGGCAGCATCGCGACGTCTTGCAAAATCCCCTGGCGCTCCAAATTCACGAAGGCGGCGTGAAACAGCGGCTCTTCGACCTGGCGCTCGGCGAAGCGGAAGCGCGCCAGAATCGCGCGGCCATCGAGCACCACGCCGGCGTTGGCGGGAAACACCAGATCGGGCGCGCCGTTGACGCCGGACATGACCTCGAGCTCGCCGCCGGCGTTGCGCAGCGCGGTGGTGAGATCGGTAAACGCGCTCCGCGCCGCCTGGCGCAGCCCCGACGGATCGGCGCTCCAGAACCCCGGCTGCATCCAGGGGTTGATCGCATAGGCGACTTCGTAGTGGGCGGGATCGACGACCAGGAACTTAGGCTGGGACTGGGGGGAACGCATCAGAATCTCCGAAATACTAGCGAAACATTGTGCACTTGCGAGATGATAACAAAAAGTGTGATCTTGAACAAAAAATGCTATATAGGATGGCGAATAGTTAGGTTGATTGGCGAAACGCTAAATGGATGAGCTGGATCAAAAATTGATTTCGCTCCTGCGCACCGATGCGCGGGCGACCACGGCGGCGCTCGCCAAAGCGCTGAAGGTTTCGCGCGGCACGGTACAGAATCGGATGGAGCGGTTGGAGAGCAGCGGCGTGCTGCTAGGCTATACCGTGCGGCTCTCCGCCGCCGAGCAATTGCACCGGGTGCGCGCGATCATGAGCATCGAGGTCGAGGGCGGTGCCTCGGCCAACGTGTTGCGTGGCCTGCGGGGCATTCCGGGCGTGACCACGGTGCACACCACAAACGGCCGGTGGGACATGGTGGCGGAGCTGGTGACGCCGGATCTGGCAGCGTTCAGTGCGGCGCTCGACGACATCAGGGCGATCTCAGGGATCAATACGACCGAGACCAGTTTGTTGCTGAAGACGACCCAGTTTTGAGCGCTATGGTTTGAAGCGATTCCCTATCCGCGCTACTCCGCAACCATCTCGCCCGAGCCCCCGAACGCTGCCGGGAAATCCTTGAACTTCGGCAAACCGTCCGCCATCGGCAGCACGGTCTCGGCGTAATTCACGTGCACGCCGGGGGCAAAGACAAGGGTCGGCAGCGTCGCGGCGAATACGTCCACCAGGCCCAAGCCGGGATGATTGGCCATCAGATGGCCGCCGCATTTGGCGCAATATTGCCGCTCGCTGAATTCGGTCTTCGCGAAGGTCGCGACATGTTCGGCGCCGGTGGTCACCTTCACCGCCTCGGGCTTCCACAGGCTGAACGCGTTCACCGGGCCGCCCGACCAGGAACGGCAGGAACGGCAGTGGCAATATCCCATCCCCTCCGGCGACCCGGTGACTTCAACTTCAACCGCCCCACAAAAACAACTTCCGCTGTAGGCCATAGCCCGCTCCTCTGATCGATGACTGCCGCAGCCGGCTACCTTACAACAAGGCAATCTCGCAGTTCTATCATTTCTTGATCAAGGCGCCCGCCTCCCGGATCTGCCGGCGCAGCTCGTAGAGCTGATCCAACAGCGACAGAATGATGGGCACCGCGGCTTCGTTCACGTCCATCTCGTAGCGCAATTCGCGGATCAGCCGCACCCGCGCGACGTCGATCTGGTGGAACGAAAAATGCTCGGGCGGACCGTCCGGGCGCACCCATTCGTGGGCGATCCAGCGCTCCAGCTCGTCGCGTTCCAGCCCCTCGACCTGGGAGACGAGCAACTCGATGCTGATCATGGGGTCTCCTTCAGCGCTCGCCGCGGATCGTTCGGATGCTCCGGCTGCCAACTGCGCAGGAACTCCTCGAACGCCGCGTCGGTCGGCCCGATCACCACCCGCAATTTCGCGTAAAGCGCACCCGCCGGCCGCGACCCGTGCGCCGGCACACCACGCTCGCGCAGCCTTAGCTCGGTTCCGGTGTCGGAATGGGGCGGAATGCGCATCCGCACCGGACCCTTCGGCGTCGGCACCTCGACCGGACCGCCGAGCACCGCTTCACTCACCGTCACCGGCAGTTCCAGGCGGATATCCTGACCGTCGCGCACGAAGAACGGGTGCGGCTCGACGTGAAGTTCGATCAGCGCGTCACCGTTGGGGGCGCCGTTTCGGCCTGGGCCACCCTGGTTGCGCAGGCGCAGCACCTGGCCCTCGTTGGTGCCGGGCGGAATTTTCACGTCCAGCACGCCGCCTTCGGGCAGTGTCAGCCGGCGGGTGGCGCCGTTGATCGCGTCGAGAAACTCGATCGTTAGCGTGTAATGCAGGTCTTGGCCGCGGATCGGCGCGTTCTGATCGAACGGGCGACCCTGCCCGAACATCGAGCCGAAGATATCGCTGAGATCCTCGGGGTTCCACTCGCCCGGCCGGCTGGTGCTGCTGTAGCGACCGCCTGCCTCGCTGTCGGCGTAGTCGCGATAGCGCGGCTGCTGCGCCCGTTCCTGACCGGTGGCGTCGATTTCGCCGCGGTCGAACTTGCCGCGCTTGACCGGGTCGGAAAGAATTTCGTTCGCCGCCGATATCGTCTTGAAGCGTTCCTCGGCCTTCTTGTCGCCGGGGTTGAGGTCGGGGTGATGTTTTTTGGCGAGCTTGCGGTAGGCATTGCGGATGTCATCCGCGCTGGCATCGCGCGACAGGCCGAGCGTTTGGTAGGGATCGTCCAAATCTCTTGTGTCCCTGAACGGTTGGTCTCGATCACCAACATAGACACGGTGGCAGGGTTCTGAAAGGCCCGGGCGTTACGCGGCCTTGAACTGCAGCGCCGCCAGCCGCGCGTAGAGACCGCCCTGGCCAACCAGCTGGTCGTGGGTGCCGCTCCCTACCAGTTCGCCGCGGTCGATCACCAAAATGCGGTTGGCCGACCGCACGGTCGCCAGCCGATGCGCGATCACCAGCGTGGTGCGGCCGTGCGCGAGCCGTTCCAGCGCGATCTGAACCAGGCGTTCGGATTCGGCGTCGAGCGAGCTGGTGGCCTCGTCGAGCAGCAGGACCCTGGGGTCGCGCAGAATCGCGCGGGCGATCGCGATCCGCTGGCGCTGGCCGCCGGACAGTCGGGCGCCTTTTTCGCCCAGGAAACTGCCGAAGCCGTCGGGCAGGCGCTCGATGAACTCGGTGGCGAGTGCCGCGTCGGCGGCGGCTCGGACTTCGTCGAAGCTTGCGTCGGGGCGGCCGTAGCGGATGTTGTCGGCGGCCGAACCCGCGAACAGCACCGGCTCCTGCGACACCACGCCGATGCGGTGCCGGATCACGGCGGGATCGAGGTCGGTGAGCGGCACGCCGTCGAGCCGGATCGTGCCCTGAGCGGGATCGTAAAACCGCAGCAGCAGCTGGAATATCGTGCTTTTGCCGGCGCCTGAAGGCCCCACCAGCGCGAGGGTTTCGCCCGGCGCGACCCGGAAGGAAAGATCAGCCAACGCCGCGTATTCTGTGCGCGACGGATAATGGAAGCTGACGTGGTCGAACGCGATGGTGCCTATCGCCGGGTTCGGCAGCGCCACCGGCTTCAGCGGTGCCGCGATGCTGGGCCTTTCCGCGAGCAATTCGACCAGCCGCTCGGCGGCGCCGGCGGCGCGCTGCACGTCGCCCCACAGCTCGCTCAAGGTCGCGCCTGAGGTGGCGATGATCACGGCGTAGATCACGAACGCCGATAGTGTGCCGGGGCTGATCGCGCCGGCGAGCACTTCGCGCCCGCCGTACCACAGCACGCCGGTGATCGCGCTGAAGGTGAGGGTGATCACCAGCGACAGCATCCGCGCCCTGGTGCCGACGCGCTTGAGCGCGGTGCCGAGCGATTGGTCGATCAGGCCGCTGAAGCGGGCGCGATCGCGGGATTCGTGGGTGAAGGCCTGCACGGTGCGGATGGCATTGAAGGTTTCCTCGGCGTACGACCCGACGTCGGCGATGCGATCCTGCGCCGCGCGCGACAGTTTGCGCTCGCGGCGGCCGTAGACGATCAGCGGCACCACCACCGCGGGCACTAGCAGCACCACATAGAGCGCGAGTTTCGGGCTGGCCAGGATCAGCATGACCAGCGCACCCGCCAGCATCAGCGCGCTCCGCAGCCATAGCGAGACCACACTGCCGATCACGGTCTGGATCAGTGTGGTATCGGCGGTGAGGCGGGTGAGAATTTCGCCGGTGCGCGCGGTCTCGAAGAATTCCGGCGAGAGGTCGATCACGCGGTCGAATACCGCCCGCCGCAGGTCGGCCGAGACTCGTTCGCCCAGCCACGAAACCAGATAGAAGCGCCCCGCGGTCGATAGGGCGAGCAGCGCCACGATCGCGATCATGGCCAGTGCCGCGTGGTTGAGGCTATGGCCGGTGGTGTCGCGGAAGCCGATATCGATCAGCCGCCGCACTCCCTGGACCAGCACCAGCACCAGCGCCGAGGCGGTGACCAGGCACAGCGACGCCAGTGCCATGCGCGCCCGGTAGGGCCGAACAAACGGCCAAAGCGCCCGCAACGACTTGAGATCACCCTTCGGCCGCAGTGGCAGAACTGGCCCCGAAGGCTGCCGCGCCATCAGCATAACTCCTTATTGGTAAAAGTTTTTTGCTTCTTTTTTGCAAAAAAGAAGACTCTTCTTTTTGTGAACAAAAAGAAGCAAAAAAACTTTGATAATTTGCTCTGGATCATCAATTCGCGTCCGGTCGTGGGAATGCATATAGGTAGTTTCCGACGCTGACGCCAGCAGCACCACGGGCCGATAGCTTGCCGGATCGGCTCGCCGCGGCGCCATGTCGTTTCGGCCTCACGAGTCATGGGAGGTCCCAATGCCAGATCCCTTATCGCCGGAACTTCTTTCAAGGATGGACGCCTATTGGCGAGCGGCGAATTATCTGTCGGTCGGGCAGATCTATCTGCAGGACAATCCGCTGCTGGAAGCGCCACTAACAATGGCACACATCAAGCCGCGGCTGCTCGGGCATTGGGGCACCACGCCGGGGTTGAATTTTCTCTACGTCCACCTCAACCGCCTGATCAAAGAGCGTGATCTCGACATGATCTACGTGATCGGCCCGGGGCACGGTGGCCCGGGCCTGGTGGCGCAGAGCTATCTTGAGGGGTCATACACCGAACATTATCCGGCGATCGGCCGCAACCGGAACGGATTGGAGCGGCTGTTCCGGCAATTCTCTTGGCCTTACGGCATCCCGAGCCACGTCTCGCCGGAAACGCCGGGGTCGATCCATGAGGGCGGCGAGTTGGGCTACTCGCTCGCCCACGCCTATGGCGCCGCATTCGACAATCCCGATCTGATCGTGGCCTGCGTCATCGGCGACGGCGAGGCGGAGACCGGGGCGCTCGCCACCAGCTGGCATTCCAATAAATTTCTCAATCCGGCGCGCGACGGCGCAGTGCTGCCAATCCTGCATCTGAATGGCTTCAAGATTGCCAACCCGACCGTCTTGGCCCGGATTGGCCGCGAGGAATTGACCGAACTGCTGCGGGGTTACGGCTACGATCCGTATTTCGTCGCGGGCAACGATCCGGCGTTGGTGCATCAGGCTCTTGCCGGCACGCTGGACGTTATCTTGTCGAAAATTCAAGAGATCCAGAGCGCCGCCCGCCAGGGCGGTGCCAACCAGCGTCCGCGGTGGCCGATGATCGTGTTCCAGACGCCAAAAGGCTGGACCGGGCCGAAATTTGTCGACGGCAAACCGGTCGAGGGAACCTGGCGCGCGCATCAGGTGCCGATCGCCGATTTCAAAAATCCCGAGCATCTGACCCAGCTCGAGGCCTGGATGAAAAGCTACCGGCCGCAAGAATTATTCGACCAACGCGGATGCTTTCGCGAAGAGCTGGCGGCGCTGGCGCCGACCGGTCGCTGCCGCATGGGCTCGAACCCGCACGCCAACGGCGGCGAATTGCTGCAACCGCTGTCGATGCCGCATTTTCAGAGCTACGCGGTCGCGGTGCCCGAGCCGGGATGCGTGGAAGCGGAAGCCACCCGCGTCCTGGGGACCTTCCTGCGCGATGTGATGAAATTCAATCTAAATAGGCGGAACTTCCGTATGTTCGGTCCGGACGAGACCGCATCGAACCGGCTAGACGCGGTCTATCAGGTTTCCGGCAAGGAATGGATGGCCGAAATCCAGGAAGTGGACATCGATCTCAGCGCCGATGGCCGCGTGATGGAGGTGCTCAGCGAACATATGTGCGAGGGCTGGTTGGAAGGTTACCTGCTGACCGGACGTCACGGATTGTTCTCGTGCTACGAGGCCTTCATCCATATTATCGACTCGATGTTCAACCAGCATGCGAAGTGGCTCAAGACCTGCCGGCGCATCCCTTGGCGCAAACCGATCGCGTCATTGAACTATCTGCTGACCTCGCACGTGTGGCGGCAGGATCACAATGGATTTTCCCATCAGGATCCGGGCTTCATCGATCACGTCGCCAACAAGAAAGCCGACGTGGTGCGGATCTATCTGCCGCCCGACGCGAACTGCCTGCTGTCAGTCGTGGATCATTGCTTGCGCAGCAGGAATTACATCAATCTGATCGTTGCCGGCAAACAGCCGGAGTGGCAGTGGCTCGACATCGATCAGGCGGTGAAACACTGCGCCTGCGGCGCGGGAACTTGGCATTGGGCGAGCGACCAAGGCGAGCCCGACGTGGTGATGGCGTGCGCCGGCGACGTGCCGACGCTCGAGACCATGGCGGCGGTAAAACTGCTGCGCGCCGAAATCCCGGACATTAAAATTCGCGTCGTCAACGTGGTCGATCTGATGGCGCTGCAGCCGCAGTCGGAGCACCCCCACGGGCTGGAGGATCAGGATTTCGACGAGTTGTTTACCACCGACAAGCCGGTGATATTTGCCTTTCACGGCTATCCCGCAATGATCCACAAGCTGACCTACCGCCGTCACAATCACGATAACATCCACGTGCGCGGCTACAAGGAAGAGGGCACCACCACCACGCCGTTCGATATGGTAGTGCTGAACAACCTTGACCGCTTCCAACTCGCGCTTGATGCGGTAACGCGAATCCCGCGGTTCCATGATCACGTTCCGGCAGCGACGGCCCGATACTGGACCAATATGGAGCGGCATAAGCTTTACATCAGCGAGCACGGCGAGGATTTGCCGGAGATCAGATGTTGGCGATGGGATCAGTAACGCCAGCGAGCGAAAATCAATTGACAAAGGTTTTTTGCTTCTTTTTTTCAAAAAAAGACTTCTTTCTTGGAAAAAAGAAGCAAAAAACTTTTGTACATTAAGGAAGGACTTCGTCCGGCAGGACACCGAACATATCTGTGCGCAGCAACCAGCCGTCCACTTTCCCGATCGAGACTTCGCACCATTCCGATCCGATCGCACACGACGTAATATGGCCGATCACGCCGGGCTCGACCTTTGCTACCACGGGCGAGTCAACCTCGGTGGTGGCGTGCAAGTCACGGATCTCGCCGGTTACCATGAATTCGCGCTTGCCCGACAACTTCAGCTCTTGCACCCAACCCTCGGTCCCGTCGGACATCTCCACCTGGCGCCACACGTCGTATTCGCGAATGATCTCCACCGGCAGATTGCGCTCGTGATAGACCCAGGTGATCGGATAACGAAAGCCCGGCCCCACCCGCATGTCCACCGGACTGGTCTTGAGCGACGCAAACCGCGGCAGCGGCAGGCCGGTCGACGCGCCCTTGGTCGGCATCACGCCGACGACAATCGGCTGCACCGGAACGCTCACGGGTGCTGCGGCAGTAAGCCACAGCAGCAACACAGCACTAGCGCGCACAAAACTCCGACTCGGATGCATGGTGCGACAAATCATGCCAACGTGCGGGCGTGCCGCAAGAGGGACAATGCGGATCGGGGGCGAGCCGAATGGTGCGGAAACGCGGCGCCAGTGCGTCGTAGATCAGCAGCGAGCCCGCCAGACTGGTGCCGATCCCGAGGATTTCCTTGATCGTCTCGGCGGCCTGCAGGCTTCCCATCACCCCCACCACCGCGCCGAACACCCCGGCCTCGGAGCAGCTTGGCACCAGCCCCGCCGGCGGTGGTTCCGGCACCAGACAGCGATAGCACGGCCCGCCGGCATGCGGCTTGAATACCCCGAGTTGCCCGTCGAAGCGCGTGACCGCGGCCGAAACCAAGGTCTTACGCGCCAGCACGCAGGCATCCGACACCAGCAGCCGGGTGGCGAAATTGTCGGTGCCGTCGCACACCAGATCGTAGCGCTGGATCAGACCCAGCGCGTTATCCGCGGACAAGCGTGTGGCGTGGGGTTCGATCACCACCTCGGGATTGATCGCCCGCGCCGCCCGTGCCGCTGATCCCACCTTGGATTCGCCCAGCGAGGCCATGGTGTGGGCGATCTGGCGTTGCAGGTTGGATAACTCAACCTTATCGTGATCGATGATGCCGATCCTTCCCACCCCTGCGGCTGCCAGATACAGCACCAGTGGGCTGCCTAGGCCGCCGGCACCGACCACGAGTACAGCGCTCGCGCGGAGCCGGGCTTGCCCGACGCCGCCAACCTCCCGCAACAGGATGTGCCGGGAATAGCGTTCGATCTCGCTTGTGGAAAAATCCAGGGTCATGGGCTGCTCTTTTAGGGGAGAAAGGGGCGGCATGGCCAGGGGAGCAGCATTATCGGGATGGATGAACACCCGGTTGTAGGCTACCAACGACTCGCAGGAGATTATTTTATTGGATTTTAGAACAGCTGAGCGGCACCTTGTATACCGGTGGTGCAACTCGATCGGGCGGGCCACGTTGATGTCGGCATCGGCAGTGCGCTCGGGGTTTGCGCATAAATGACGGAATCAAAGGCTTTGGTACTGTTTTCGGGCGGTCAGGATTCCACCACCTGCCTCGCCTGGGCGCTGGATCGCTACGACCTGGTCGAGACCATCGGCTTCAGCTACGGCCAGCGCCACGCGGTCGAGCTGGCCCAGCGGCCGGTCATTTTGCAGCGGATCGGGCGGTTTCGCGGGCAGTTGGGGATGGACCACGTGGTCGATCTTTCCGTCACGCTGGCGGCGTTAGGCGAGACCGCGCTTACCCACGAGGTCGCGATCGCGATGCAGGCCAATGGCCTGCCCAACACGTTCGTGCCGGGCCGAAACCTGTTCTTCCTTACCGCGGCGGCGGTAATCGCCTACCGGCGCGGCATCGGCGTCCTGGTGGGGGGCATGTGCGAGACCGACTACTCGGGCTATCCGGATTGTCGCAACGCCACCATCCAGTCGATGGCGGAAAGTCTGACGCAGGGACTGGATCACCAGCTCGCGATCGAAACCCCGCTGATGTGGCTCGACAAGGCGGCGACCTGGGCGTTGGCCCATGCGCTGGGAGGTGACGATTTGGTGCGATTGATCGTGGACGAGACCCACACCTGTTATTTGGGCGATCGTACGCACGTGCATGATTGGGGCAGGGGGTGCGGCACTTGTCCGGCCTGTGTCCTGCGCGCCGAGGGATGGCAGCGTTGGCACGGATGACGCGGTTTCCGGTGTTGATCGCCGCTTTGTTTCTGACCGGCGCATCGCCCGACATTACCGGGCTCTGGCTTACCCAGGACGGCGCGGGGGTGGTATCGATCGAACCGTGCGGCGACGGTACCAGTGTGTGCGGCAAGTTCGTCGGTTTTCGTGATCAACCGCCGCCGAAGGATTATCAGGGCGCGAGCGAGTGCGGGTTGGAGTTTATTCACCCCGCGCAATTGGGCAACGACGGCAGTTGGCATGGTGAAATCACCGATCCCACTCAGGGTTCGGACTATCGCGCCGATCTGGCGGTGATGCCGGACGGAAAATTGAATCTGCGCGGCTACCTGGGTATTTCCCTGTTCGGCCAGACCCAGATTTGGACTCGTTACGGCGGTCAGACCCGCCCCGATTGCAGCATCGGCTAAAGCGCTTTCGAACCTAAAAACCATGACCGTAAAAACCATGACCGGGAGAAAGGAAAGGGAAGACTTCTTTTTGTGAACAAAAAGAAGCAAAAAAACTTTGTTCATTGGGCCGGTACAAAACGCCATGCGCCAGTGCACCGTCCCGATCTACCAAAAGTTTTTTGCTTCTTT
>Ga0302310_10002226_pt1 | contig 15824 bp, 11 predicted proteins | sample III_Palsa_N1_2_FD_200451 | JGI IMG/M metagenome (GOLD analysis project Ga0302310, IMG submission 200451) | Peat permafrost microbial communities from Stordalen Mire near Abisko, Sweden - III_Palsa_N1_2 | ecosystem: Environmental > Terrestrial > Soil > Palsa > Peat permafrost | place: Sweden...
TCGGATCGCGCAGCATCGTCAGCGGCGGCCGCAGCACCAGTGAAGTGAGCACGCTTGCCACGGCGTAATTCCACGCAACCGCCTGACCTATGTCCACGCTAAATCGACGCGCCAGCTTCAACAGCACCGACACCAGCACACTGCAGATGACACTCAAAACAACATAAATCACTCATTCACTCCCGGATCAAACGCATGCGGTTTCTGTACGGACGATTTTCATCGCGAGGGGCGGCGGCAAAACAGGGCTTGGATCGCCGCGTGAACCTACCGCGCAGGCGCTTGATCAGGCCGGCACGGGCCGGCGCGCAAAATAACGCGCCGGCGGCTGGCCGAAGTTGCGCCGGAACATCGCCACGAACGCGCTGACACTGACATAGCCCAGTGCATCGGCGACCGCGGCCACGGGCGTACCTTCGGCCAGTTGCTCGAGTCCGCGGCTGAGCCGCGCCTGCTGGCGCCATTGGGCGAAACTCAATGCGGTTTCGGCGCGGAACAACCGGCTCAGGCTGCGCGCGGACAAACCGGCCCAGGCCGCCCAGTCTTCCAGGCCGCGGTTGTCATGCGGCTGTTCGAGTATGGCCTGCGCAATGCGTATCAGTCGGCGATCGAGCGGCATCGGCAGATAGAGCGATTCGTGCGGTGCGCGGCGCATCTCGTCCAGCAGTACCGTCATCACGCGCTCCTGCTCGTCGTTCAGCCGTTCATGCCACGCCCATGAACTGGCACGACGGATCAGCGCGCGGGTCAGCTCGCTGACGCCGATGACGCAGGGGTGATCGGGCAGGCCGTGGTCGATCGTCGGGCTGATGAATACGCCCCAGCCACTCATCGCACCGCTGATGGTGACCGTGTGCTGCTCGCCCGGTGGCATCCAGCCGGCGCGATGCGGCGGCAGCAGCCAGGAGCCATGCCGGGTATGCACCTGGACCAGGCCGCTTTCGATGCAAAAGAACTGCCCGCGTAAATGCTGGTGCCAATCGTAGGTGCGCGTGCCTTCGCCATATTCGCTCGCAGCCTCGTCGTTGAACCAGTAGGCGATCAGGGCGGGACCATCGATGCGCTCGATGAGCTCGTGGGCCTCCTGCTTGGACATCGTCATGGCTGGTTCTCGATATAAGTTGACCAAATAACGTTATCAGATTGTCGCTGACTTGCCTAAGCTATCGGCTATCCGGTCATCGCGTGACTGGAATCCCGCCGCTGCCGCCGCTCGCGGTTTTTCGGCCATGAGCACGTCAGGCTCATAGCCGCTGACGTCACTCCCTGTTGCAGTGACCCGCCGCGAATCCAGGAGGCTTTCATGCCGCCCATCAAATTACATACCGTGGAATGCGAACCGACAGCATCGCCGCTGGAAACCTTTGTCGCCTGTGCGCACCAGATGCTCGATCCCGCGACCCCCGAGCATATGCGCCGCGCTATGGAGCCGCGACTGCTCGCACAGTTGCCGACCCTGCGAGCGCTGGGCGTGTTCGAGCTGTTCGAATTGCGCGATCCGGCCTTGCGTGCGTGGCTGGCCGACGAGCTAGCTGCTGGTTACCCCCGGAATAGCCTCAAGCAGGTTTAAGCGGCGCCGGTTAAGTGGGCAGGTTCGAGCCGACTTTTGCTAGAACAAAGGTAAATATAAATATATTTGCCTTGACAAATATATTGCCCGCAATAGAATGCACGTCCATGAACCAGCATCCGTCTCCCTCGCCCACTGAGAAGGCTTTCAGTGCGGAAGTTCCTACAACCAGCCTGGGTGTATTGCTGGCGATGGTGCGCACCGAACTGGTACGTGCCGTCGAGGCAGAATTCGCCAGCCAGAATGTGGATTTGAGTTTCACGCAGTATTTGATCCTCAAGAAGTCACAGGAACTTGGCACCGTGTCGGCAACCGAACTGGCCCGTGCGGTGGAGATCGATGGTGGCGCCATGACACGCCAGCTCGATCATCTCGAGCGCAAGGGCTACCTGCGCCGCACGCCGCATGCACAGGACCGCCGTGCACTTCGCATCGAACTGACGGAGGCCGGACATACCATGTGGCGCGGCACTGCTTTCGCCTGCAGCAATCGCGCCATGGCGGCGGCGCAGCGTACGTTGAGCACTGGTGAGCAAGCGCAATTGCACGACTACCTGGAGCGCGTGCTGCACACGCTTCGCGACAAGAACTGACCTTTACTCTCTGGACTTTGACCCATGCGCCTGCATCTTCTCGCAGCAGCGACCGTATTGACCCTCGCACTGGCCGGTTGCGCCAGCAGCGGTGGCCTGCATTCGGACGGCACGCTGACGGATCCCAACTCGCTCAAAACCGAGCAGAGTCTGGCCCGACTGAACGTCTCTCCGGCGGCGTGGCCGAGTGAGGACTGGTGGACCGGTCTGGGCGATCCCCAGCTCAGTGCGCTGATCAACGAAGCGCTGCAAAGTAATCCCGACCTGACGATGGCCGACGCGCGTGCACGCGAAGCGCAGGCACAGGTCGGCATCGCCAACGCCGCGCGTCTGCCCAAGGTCAATGCTAGCGGCAGCGTCGGCGATGCCCGTTTGCCGGTGACGGCACAGCCTCTGGGCAATGGACACACCGCACCGTACAAATATGCCGATGTCAGCTTCAGCTGGAGTCTCGACCTGTGGGGCGGCAAGCGTGCCGCGTGGGAAGCCGCGCTCGGTCAGGCGCGTGCCTACGAGATCGAGCGTCGTGCCGCGCGCATCGAGGTGTCGGCCAACGTCGCACGCGCCTATGTGCAGCTCGGCTACGCATATGCCGGCCAGGACGTGGCCAAGGCTGAACTGAGCCGGGCCGACAGCGCCCGCACGCTGACCCGTCAACGCGTGGCCGCCGGCATCGACAACCAGATCCAGCTCAAGCAGAGTGACTCCGAAGTCGCCAGCGCAAACGAGCAGTTGGCCGTAGCCAAGCACTCGATCGAAACCGCGCAGTCCATGCTGTCGGTGTTGCTCGGCAAGGGCCCGGATCGCGGCCTGACGATTACCCGACCGCAGACGCTGAATCCTGCCGCGGTTGCTGTGCCGGACAACCTCCCGGTGGATCTGATCGGTCATCGCGCCGACCTGGTCGCCGCACGCTGGCGCGTTGAAGCCAGCAGCAAGAACATCAAGGTGGCGCAGACGCAGTTTCTGCCCAATGTGAGCATCGGTGCCTACGCTGGCCTGGTCGTGCTGGGTGGCGGCAATTTGTTCGAGGCGCCGACGCGCTTCTTCAGCGTGGCGCCGTCGATCAGCCTGCCGATTTTTGATGGCGGCCGCCTGCGCGCCAATCTTGCCGGCAAGGACGCGCAATACGACGAAGCCGTGGCTCAGTACAACAAGATTCTCGTCGGTGCGGTCAACGATGTGGCGAACGACCTCTCGGGCCTGCGCTCGCTGCAGGATCAGATCACCGCGCAGCAACAGGCCATCGACGCCGCCGACGGTGCATGGCAGCTGGCACAGCAGCGCTACAAGGCCGGCATCGGCAGCTATCTGGAAGCGCTCAGCGTGCGCCAGCAGTTGCTGGCCGCCCAGCGCGAGATGGCTGGACTGCAGTCGCAGCAGGTCGATCTTTCGGTGCAGCTGATCCAGGCGCTGGGAGGCGGTTTCCGCCCGGAAGGCCTGCCCGGCCAGGACGCCTCCAAGGCGCCGGCCGCCGCGCCAGCCGCATCGACATCGTCTGCATCGGTTTCCAGCCCTTCCCCTACCCCTTCTCGTTTCTGAGGCAGCATCATGTCCAGCCAACCACCCGATCAGAACAAATCTGATCCAAGCATCTCTGGTCAGGGCAAGCCCGATCAGTCCACTCTCGCCGGCAAGCCAGCCGACAAGCAGGCCGACAAGCCGAAGAAGAGTTCGCGCGGCCTGATGCTGCGCATTCTCGTCGTCGTTGTCGTCCTCGGCATCATCGCCTTCGCGTTGTGGTATTTCCTCGACGGCCGCTGGCATGAAGGTACCGACGATGCCTACGTCAACGGCAACGTGGTGCAGATCACGCCGCAAGTCGCCGGCACGGTGGTCAGCATCGGCGCCGATGACGGTGACCGCGTCCACGCCGGCCAGGTGCTCGTGCAGCTCGATCCGAGCGATGCCGACGTGATGGTCGCCGAAGCCAGTGCCAACCTCGCGAACACCGTGCGCAAGGTGCGCGGCCTCTACAGCAACGTCGATGGCGCCAAGGCTGATGTGGCACAGCGTCTGGTCGCCTTGCAGAAGGCCCAGGCCGACTACAACCGCCGCCGTGAACTGGCCAAATCTGGCGCCATCTCGGCCGAGGAGTTGTCGCATGCACGCGATGCACTGGACACCGCACAAAGTGGCCTGACTTCATCACAGCAGCAGTACAAGACCAGCAACGTGCTGATCGACGATACCGTGGTCGCTTCGCACCCCGATGTGCAGGCCGCTGCTGCCCGGCTGCGTTCGGCCTATCTCGACGATGTGCGCGCCACCCTGGTCGCTCCGGTAGACGGCTATGTGGCCAAACGTTCGGTGCAGGTCGGACAGCGCGTGATGCCAGGTACGGCGTTGATGGCTGTGGTACCGCTGCATGGCGTGTGGATCGATGCCAACTTCAAGGAAACCCAGCTGACCAAGATGCGTATCGGTCAGCCCGTGGAAGTCAAATCCGACGTCTACGGCGGCGCGGTGACCTACAAGGGCAAGGTCGAAAGCCTCGGCGTCGGCACCGGCAGCGCGTTCTCGCTGCTGCCCGCGCAGAACGCCACCGGCAACTGGATCAAGATCGTGCAGCGCATTCCGGTTCGTGTGTTCTTCGACGATCCGCAGCAGCTGGACCAGCATCCGCTGCGCCTGGGCATGTCGGTGACGGTGGATGTGACGCTGCACGATCAGAGTGGCCCGACCCTGTCGCAGCACGCACCGACCGAACCGGTGTTCAGCACCGACGTCTACAAGCAGCAGCTGGCCAAGGCCGACCTGGCAATCACCAAGGTCATTCACGACAACATGGGCAGCGGCAAGTAACGCATAAACCGGAAACGGTTTGCGCGATCACCCAGTGAATCGCGCAAACCCGCTCTGCTGCCGCCCGAAGCCCGCGTGTCCGACATCTACGACTGAAGATCCCCATGGCCGAACCATTCCGTCCACCCAACCTTGCCTTGAGCACGATCGGCCTGTCGCTGGCCACGTTCATGCAGGTGCTGGACACCACCATTGCCAACGTGTCCTTGCCGACGATTGCCGGCAACCTCGGCGTGAGCAACGATCAAAGCACTTGGGTGATCACCTCGTTCGCGGTGAGCATGGCGATCGCGTTGCCGCTGACCGGCTTTCTCACGCGCCGCTTCGGCGAGGTGAAGCTGTTCGTGTGGAGCACCCTGCTGTTTGCGCTGACCTCGTTCCTGTGCGGCATTTCGCAAAGCATGGGCATGTTGATCGTGTTTCGCGCGATCCAGGGCGCGGTGGCCGGGCCGATGTATCCGATCACCCAGAGCATGCTGATCGGCATCTATCCACCGGAAAAACGCGGCATGGCGCTGGCGTTGCTGGCGATGGTCACCGTGGTGGCGCCGATCGCCGGCCCGATCCTCGGCGGCCTGATTACCGACAACTATTCGTGGCCGTGGATCTTCTTCATCAATGTGCCAATCGGCATCTTCGCCAGTATCGTCGTGGCCAGCCAGATGAAGGGCCGCATCGAGCAACTGCAGCGACCGAAGATCGACTACGTTGGCCTGATCACGCTGATCATCGGCGTCGGCGCGCTGCAGATCGTGCTGGACAAGGGCAACGACGAAGACTGGTTCAACTCGAGCTTCATCGTCCTCACCAGCATTGTGTCGGCGATTTCGCTGGCGGTGTTCCTGATCTGGGAACTCACCGACAAGGACCCGATTGTCGATCTGAAACTGTTCCGACACCGCAATTTCCGCTACGGCACGATAGCGCTGATGCTTGCCTATGCCGCCTTCTTCGCGATCGGTCTGCTGATTCCGCTATGGCTGCAGCGCAACCTCAACTACACCGCGACATGGGCCGGTTACGCCACCGCGCCGCTGGGCGTGATACCAGTGCTGCTGACCTTTTTCGTCGGCAAATACGCCACACGATTCGATCTGCGGCTGCTGGCCTCCGCCGCGTTCATGGTGATGGGAGCGACCTGCTTTTTGCGCTCGGATTTCTATCTGGACATCGACTTCTATCACGTGGCGATGGTGCAGCTGCTGCAAGGCCTCGGCGTGGCGCTGTTCTTCATGCCGGTGTTGACCATCCTGTTATCGGATCTGAAGCAGAGCGAGCTTGCTTCCGGCGCCGGCCTGGCTACGTTCCTGAGAACCTTGGGCGGCAGCTTTGCGGCGTCGCTCACCACTTTCCTGTGGGACCACCGTGCGATCGTGCATCACGAGCAGCTGGCTGAAGGCATCACGCCCTACAGTCCCACCGCACAGACGGCGATCTCGCAGCTGGGCCGAGGTAACGCGACAACCGGCAGCGACGTGATCAACAACATGATCACTCAGCAGGCCTACCAGATCTCGTTCAACGAAGTGTTTCACGTACTCGGCTGGATCTTCATCGGCCTGATCGTGGTGATCTGGATGACGAGGCCTCCGTTCGCAGCGAAAGCGGGAGCAGCCGCCGGCGGTCATTGATCCGCCCAGACATCAGCCACGTTTCAGCATTGCAAAGTGCCACTTGAAGTTAGTTCACCCGGACAGCATCTACGGTAAGCCAAGATTCACCTTCAAGCGACGCGTCATTGAAAATCATTGCGCAACTTATCCCCTGAAACCACGGATTCTCCATGCAGATGCCCACCAAATTCCTGCGTACAACGGTTGCCCTCGCCCTTCTGACCATGGCCTTGCCGGCCGCCGCGACCACGTTTGACTTCGAAGTGGGCCGCAGCTACTCCAACAGCCACGGCACCCCTGCGGCGTTTGTCGAAGCTGTGTTTGACGCGCAGCCGATCGGCAGCAGCAACTTCAGCTGGGCGCCGGACGTGTCGCTGGGCTGGATCGATGGACGCGACCTCTACGACCATCGTATCGAAGGCGAAAACACGCGTGACAACGCGTTCCTGCTCGGCGCCGGCGCGCGCTTCCAGTACGGTCAGCAGGGCGACTGGTATCGGCATCTGTTCTTCAGCTTCCAACCCACGTACAACACCGGGCGTACGCCGGGGCTGAGTGGTCCACTGGAATTCGCCAGCACGTTCGGCTGGCAGGGAAAGTATTTCAACGTACAGCTGCGGCACATCTCCAACGCGGGGATTCATGAGCCCAATCGCGGTGAAACCATGGCGCTGGTCGGCGTGAGCTTCTGACGAGTACGCCAGTTGCATGGTTGTTAAAGAAATCCCCGGCCAGCTGCCGGGGATTTCTTTTTTGGGCACTACGATCAAGCCTTTGGCCCTTTTCTGAGCGATGATGCGTCGGTTGCGACCGCCTCTTCGGAACTATCGTCATGTCCACACCGCGACCTCAGCAACCTCTGCTGACCCAGGGCCCGATTGCCCGCACGCTACTTTTGTTCGCGCTGCCGATTCTTGGCAGCACGGTACTGCAGTCGCTGAACGCGTCAGTCAACGCGATGTGGATCGGACATTATCTTGGTGAGGCTGCACTTACCGCCGGCAGCAACTCGTCATTGATCATCTTTCTGCTGCTCAGCATGGTGTTCGGCGTGAGCATGGCCAGCACGATTCTGGTCGGGCAAAGCCTGGGTGCGCGCAATATCGACGAGGCCAAACGCGTGGTGGGCACGGGCACCGGATTTTTTGTTGCGCTGTCGGTGCTGGTATCGGTGGCCGGCTATCTGGGTACCGCGTCGATTCTGCGTCTGCTTGGCACGCCGGCGGACGCGCTACCGTTTGCGATCGCCTACCTGCACGTAATCTTTATCGCGATGCCGGCGATGTACTTCCTCAATTTTCTGATGATGACCCTGCGCGGCGCCGGCGATTCGAAAACGCCGCTGCTCTTCATGGGGCTGGCCGTCGTACTCGACATCGTGCTCAACCCGCTGCTGATCTTCGGCGTGGGTCCGTTTCCGAAGATGGGCATTGCCGGTTCGGCGACCGCCACGCTGATCGCACAGATCATCGCACTGGCGGCGCTCATCACCACGCTGTACCGGCGCAAGCATTTTCTGCGGCTGACCGGCGCCGAGCTGGGTTATCTCAAACCCGATGTCGCGCTGCTTCGTGCACTGGTGTTCAAGGGGCTGCCGATGGGCTTGCAGATGATCGTGATATCGAGCTCGGCGATCCTGATGATGCGACTGGTCAACGCTTACGGCTCGCACACTGTGGCCGCCTATGGCGCGGCCAGCCAGCTGTGGACCTATGTGCAGATGCCGGCGATGGCGATTGGCGCGGCGGTGTCGTCGATGGCCGCGCAGAATGTCGGTGCACGGCTGTGGGATCGGGTTAGCCGCATCGCGCGCGCCGGCCTGCTCTACAACCTGCTGCTCGGCGGCACGCTGATTGGCATCATCTACCTCTTCAATCGCGCGGCGTTAGGCCTGTTTCTTCCAAACGATGGCGAGGCGATCACGCTGGCCATGCATCTGAACATCATCGCGGTGTGGTCGTTCCTGTTCTTTGGCGCCACCTTCGTGCTGTTCGGCGTGGTGCGTTCGACCGGCGCGGTGTGGCCACCGTTGTTCGTACTTCTGATCTCGATGTGGCTGATCCGTCCACCGTTCGCGCTGCTGCTGCAGTCGCGACTGGGCGCTGATTCGATCTGGTGGAGCTTCCCACTGGGCTCGCTGGTGTCGATGTTGATGGCGATGGCTTACTACCGCTGGGGCGGCTGGCGGCGTGCGCATATGCTGGAACCCACCGCCGCCGAGCAGGCGCCCAGCACCGGCCAGGGCGTGCCGGCCAGCGCCGTGATGCAACCCACCGATTGACGAAAGTTCTTTCGCTCGGTTGCCGAAGTCAGCTATAGGCGCGTAATAAAAAACTGCCATGCAACTGTCATCCAGCCTGCCTATGGTGGCTGCATGACACGCGCATTTTCGTTCGGCGGCTCAGCTGCTTTGGCTTTCTCCAACGTTGGACCAGCGATAGCTCAAAGCTGTTCCATGCGACCGGGTCAGCACTCATGACGCTGTCACGGCGGCAGTTCCTTTCCGGCGCCGGCACTCTCATCGGTGCCTGCGCGCTGGGCGACACGTTGCGGATAGCGCAGGCGGCCACCGCTCCGGCGATGTCCATGCCGATGAAGTCGGCGGACATGAAGATGCCGCAACTCGCGGCGCCTAACGTGCCGCTGCTGAATCCGTCATCGCTGGCCAAATTCGTCGATGCGCTGCCGATACCGCCCATCGCGCGTGCTGCCGGGCACCGCACGCATCCGGCTTATCTGGGTCGCATGTTGCCGTATTACCGGATGCAGATGCAGGCGTTTCGATCCAGGCTGCATCGTGATCTGCCACCCACGCCGCAATGGGGCTATAACGGCAGCTCGCCGGGCCCGACCATGCAAACCACGCGCGGCGAGCCGCTGCTGATCGAGTGGGCCAACGACCTGCCAAACAAACATTTTCTGCCGATCGATCACAACATCCACGGCGCGGAGAAAGACAAGCCACTGGTGCGTGCAGTCACGCACGTACACGGCGCGCGCGTACCGGCCGGCAGCGACGGCTGGCCGGAAGACTGGTATGTGCCGGGCAAATCCGTCCAATACCACTACCCCAGCGTGCAGGACGCATCCACGCTGTGGTACCACGACCACGCGATGGGCATTACCCGGCTCAACATCTATGCCGGGCTGTTTGGCGCGTTCACCATTCGCGATCCCGACGAACAGGCCCTCAACTTGCCCTCGGGCGATTACGATCTGCCGTTGATCCTTTGCGATCGACTGATCGCGAAGGACGGCCAGCTGTATTACCCGGTATCCGATGATCCCTCTGCGCCGTGGGTATCCGAGTGCCATGGCAATGCTGTGCTGTGCAACGGCAAGCTGTATCCATACGCCGAGGTCGAGCCACGGCGCTATCGGCTGCGGCTGATCAATGTCGCCAACACCAGCTTCTTCGACCTGTCGCTCTCGCACGACCATCCCTTCCAGCAGATCGCCAGTGATCAAGGCCTGCTCAGCGCACCACTGGAGCGCTCACGCATCCAGCTGTATCCGGCCGAACGTGCTGAAGTGGTCGTGGATTTTTCCGGTATGGACGGCCAGACGCTGCAGTTGCGCCAGCAGTCCGAAGGCATTCTTGAATTCCGCGTTCGCGTTCGCGGCAACCGTGATACCTCGACGCTGCCCGCCGTGCTGCGTCCCGTCACACGCATCGATCCGGCCAGTGCCGTGCGCGAGCGTCAACTTGCATTAGGCGAACAGGACGACGCCGGCGGCAACGCGATGACGATGCTGCTCGACGGCAAGATGTGGTCCGATCCGATCAGCGAAAAACCCACGCAGCACACCACCGAAACGTGGAGCTTCGTCAACATCACTGGCGACGCGCATCCGATCCATCTGCATCTGGTGCGCTTTCAGATTATTGATCGCCGGCCGTTCGACCTGTTCGCGTGGAATGCCCATCGCATCGTCAAATATACCGGGCCGGCCGAAGCGCCGCCGCTGCATGAAGCCGGCTGGAAGGACACCGTGCGCGCCGATGCCGGCATGGTGACGCGCATCGCCATGCGCTTCGACGGCGAGCCCGGTCGCTACGTATGGCACTGCCATTTTCTCGAACACGAGGATAACGAAATGATGCGCCCGTACGAGCTTTTGCCGGCTTGAACACGCGTGATTTTACGAATAGCTACGCAAATTTTTGCGTTGTAGCCGCACTGTCACTCTGAACTCGCGAGCTGTCGCATTAGCGCCAACGGAACGTCATCTTGACGGCCCAGACTGCCGCCAACCACGGGGCCCGAAAGCTCCGCGGTTGCGAATCAGGGGGATTCATTCGATTGCAGCTCAGTTGCAACTGCAGGAGACAAAGTCATGCGTGTACCGATAAATCGCAAGCACTACAAACCGTTATTGCTTGGGCTGTTGACCGTCGCCATTGCCGGCGTGGTCAGCGCACAAAGCACCACCCCGCCCGACAAGGACGCCGCGTTCCGCCAGGACGTGCCCACCGCCGCTTCGAAACACCAGGCAGGCCTGCCCGGCGGTATCGTGACCCTGCACCAACCGGGCCAGGGTGGCGATCGCAGCGGTCTCACCCGCACGCCCATCAAGCACGTGATTCTGCTGATCGGTGAAAACCGCACCTTCGATCACGTCTTTGCGACCTATACGCCGCCTAGGGGTCAGACGATCAACAATCTGCTCTCCGAAGGCATCGTCAATGCCGATGGCACGCCCGGCCCCAATGTTGCCAAGGCGCAGCAGTGGCAGGCATCGCAGACCGGCACCTATTCGAATAACCCGACGCACACTTCTCCGTTCGCCACGCTGCCGTCGATGAACACCGGCGGTGCGCCGACACAGGCGCCGTTCTCGTCCGCTGCGCAGGCGCAGTCGGTCGAACCCGCACTGCCAACCGACAGCTATGTCGAACTGGCCGAAGGCGGCACCGGTCTGCCCAGCGATGTAGTCGACACGCGCTTTCCCACCAAGCTGGCCAATGCACCGGTCGATATGCATGCATCGATCAGCTACAACGACTACGCCAACAGCCCGGTGCATCGCTTCTTCCAGATGTGGCAGCAGCTCGACTGCAGCACCACGAACGCCACGGCGAAAAACCCCAGCGGCTGTCGCGCCGATCTGTTCCCCTGGGTCGAAACCACCATGGGCGCCGGCAACAACGGGGTGACGCAGCCGGCCAACTTCACCAACCAGAGCACCGGTGAAGGCTCCACCGCGATGCAGTTCCTCAACGTGGCCAAGGGTGATGCGCCCTACTTCGCCGAGCTGGCTCGCACCTATACCTTGAGCGACAATTTTCACCAGTCGGTGATGGGTGGAACCGGTGCGAACCACATCATGCTCGGCTACGGCAACCTGATCTTCTATGCCGATGCCAATGGCAATCCGACCGTACCGCCAACCAATCAGATCGAGAACCCCAACTCGCAGTCCGGCACCAACAACTGGTGGGTGCAGGACGGTTACAGCGGCGGTTCCTACGTCAACTGCTCGGATGACACGCAGCCCGGTGTTGCCGCGGTGAAGGGTTATCTGAAGTCGTTGCCGTACCGCACCTTCCGCGGCACCGATTGCAAACCGGGCGCCTACTATCTGGTCAACAACTACAACCCCGGTTACCTGGGTGACGGTACCGCGGCACCGCTGGGCAGCACACAGTTCACCGTCACGCCAACCAAGCAGGACAACATCGCCCTGTTGCTGAGCAAGCACAACGTCAGCTGGAAGTACTACGGCGAAGGCTGGGGCGACGGCAAGGAGAATGGTGAAGCAGGCACGTTCTGCAACATCTGCGATCCGTTCCTCTACTCCACCCAGGTCATGACCAACCCGACTCTGCGTGCCAATAATCAGGATATCAACGACCTCTACACCGATATCCAGAATGACACGCTGCCGGCGGTATCCATCGCCAAACCCGATGGCATTCTGGACGGCCATCCGGCCTCGTCGAAACTCGAACTCTTCGAAGGCTACGTCAAGAAGATCGTCGACATGGCCAAGGCCAATCCCAAAGTATGGGATGACACCGTGATCATGGTGACCATGGACGAAGGCGGTGGCTACTACGACTCCGGTTACGTGCAGCCGGTCGACTTCTTCGGCGACGGCACGCGCATCCCGATGCTGGTGATCTCGAAGTACTCCGAAGGCGGCCGCGTGGTGCACACGTACTATGACCACGTCTCGTTCGACAAATTCGTCGAAGCCAACTGGGGTCTGTACGACACCATCTCGCCACGCAGCCGCGACAACCTGCCCAACCCGATAGCGCGCACCAACAACCCCTATGTGCCGCTCAATGCACCCGCCATCGGCAACATGATGGACATGTTCGACTTCCGTCGAGCCGGCTGGTATCAGGCTTCCGTCCAGGACGGTACACAAAACTGATGATGTAACCCGATACGATTCCTGCCGATGCAGGAGCGTACAAAGGCCCCGGGCAACTGCCCGGGGCCTGCTTTGTTTTTAGCTAGTGGAGACCGATCCATCATGCATCTGCCGATTCAGCACACGCGACGCGTGCGACAAACACCCAATATTCGCCGTCGCTTTATCGTTCTGCTATTTCTCACCGCTGCGCTGGGCAGTACCGCCACACTCGCCGACCCCGGCGACTTTCAGGCCATGCCCGGCCTGTGGAAAATCGTCAGCAGTATCGTCAGCCACGGCCAAATCGTCGGTCAGCCGAAAACCACCTGGCACTGCGTGGATGAAGGCGCCGACCCGTGGGTCGCGTTCGCCACCATCGATGTACCGAATCAGACGGCGTGCCAGCGCAGCGATCAACACCGCCGCAGCACCGCACTGGATTGGTCGTTGAGTTGCCCGGGCAGTTCGCCCGCCACTGGCAAAGGCCGCGTTGATTTTGATTCGCCGGAGCATTACACGGCGAGCATCACGATGAAGGATCAGGGTGAGGTGGTTCGTGTGGAGGGGAAACGGTACGCGGCTTGTACCAGTCCGAGCGACTAATTGAGTTTTGCTGTTTTTTTAGAAGCAGAGCTTTCGTCCTCCTGCGGAGGGCGAGTCACTTTTCTCTGCGTGGCCAGAGAAAAGTCACCAAAAGAGAGGCCACCCCACTTGGCGCTTGACGGGCTACGCCCGCCAAGTCCGTGAGCCGAGATCGGGCTTTTCGACAGGACTCCTGTCCTGACGAAAAGGAATCGACATCCATGTCGATTCCCCTGCGGGCCTGTCGACCTCGCCTCACCGCCGCACAGGGGATTGGAAAAGCGGCGCGCGCTACGAATCTACATTCGCCTTACACCAACTCAACCGACAAACGTTATCCCTCGCATCTGCTATCACCCCACTTTTGAGGGCATAAGACATATGCGACTTATTTCGTGAAATATGCACAGTCATGATTTAGTGCCATCAACGAGAACACATCATCCCGAAGCGTTATCTCGCCTAGACTTTCACCGCTTGACGGAATTCATTCCGAACCGGAACATTCATTGCATATGCTCCGATGTGGGGTCTAATAAGAGTTAGGGGTTTAGAAGCTCATGCCAGGTTGTGTATTACGAGCTTCAGGCTCCTCGTTTTCTCCGGACGAATTTCTCTCTTTATTTCCCGGTGCAAATATAAGCACTCGCGGCGGCACACTAATCGCTCCGGTTAGCGACTGCGATGGCGGAGACTTTGTCGGCCAAGTTCATGACGCCATCGCTTACCTTAAAATTCACGAGCAGGCAGTGCAACGGCTTTTCAAGCACCCCAATACACACGCAAACCTCGACTTCGGAGTGTGGTGTAAAGACGTTCTTTCGCAATCATCGCTTTTCCCAAAAGAGCTGGTGGGGTTGGCTGGTGCTCTTGGTCTTGGCCTTGAAGTTTCTATGTATGCTGCCCCAAACAACTCGTTCAAGGCGGACGGCTCCGCCGCCGCTTAACTCCAGCGTTGCAAGAATAAATTGATCTACGGGAAAGTGGCTCTGCTTTTCAATCCCCTGTGCGGCGGTGAGGCGAGGTCGACAGGCCCGATAGGGGGATCGGCATGGATGCCGATTCCTTTTCGTCAGTGCATGGATGCGCTGTCGAAAAGCCCGGCTTTATGCCCACTGGGGTACTCGGCTCACGGACTTGGCGGGCGCAGCCCGGCAAGCGCCAAGTGGGGTGGCCTTCTCTTTGGCTACTTTCTCTTGGCCACGCAAGAGAAAGTAGCTCGCCCTCCGCAGGAGGACGAAAGCTCTGCTTCTAAACATCAACAGCGAAAAGCCACAGCGACCCCTCGCCTTAACCCTGTCCCAATAAAGCCTGCGAAGAAAAAACATCGCGCTTCACGACAACCATCGAACCTGCTTCAGCCCGCAGCCTCCGCCGACTTCCCGATCGCCTTCAGCCGCCTCTTCGCCGCCCGCCGCTCAATCCGCGCCGCCTTACGAATCTTCCGATCATGATTCCAAAGATAAATCGCCGGCGTACTCAACAACGTCAACAACTGCGACACCAGCAAGCCACCAACAATCGCAATGCCCAGCGGCTGGCGCATCTCCGAACCCACACCGAAACCAATCGCCAACGGCAATGCCGCGCCCATCGCAACAAGTGTCGTCATGGTGATCGGCCGAAAGCGCACGAGTGCCGCTTCACGGATCGCTTCGGGCGCAGGCAGGCCACGCTCGCGTTCGGCGACGAGAGCGAAGTCGACCATCAGGATCGCGTTCTTCTTGACGATGCCGATCAGCATCAGGATCGCGATAATCGCCATCAGGCTGAGCTGCGTGTGCGTTACCAGCATCGCCAGAAATGCACCGGCACCGGCGGCCGGCAAGGTCGAGAGAATCGTCAGTGGATGACCGAGGCTTTCGTACAAGATGCCCAGCACGATGTACATCGCGACGATCGCTGCCAGCAGCAGGACCATGCCGTTGGACTGCGCCTGCTGCAGGCGCTGATTCTCACCGGTGAAATCGAGCCGCACCTCGCCCGGCAGATTGGCCGCCGCCGCAACCTGCTTCACCAGCGCCACACCCTTGTCCTGGGTGACACCCGGCGCGAGGTTGTAGTGGATTTCCGAGGCCTGCTGCTGGTCTTCGTGGGTGATCAGGGTGGGCGCGAGATTGGGTTCGATGTGGGCCAACGCGGACAGCGGGACCATCTGGCCCTGCGTATTGCGCACGTAGAGGTCGAGCAGGGTTTCCGGGCTGATCTGCTCGGCGGCGGTTGACGTGAGCACCACCCAGTACTGGTTGATGTCCGAGTAAATGATCGATGCCTGCCGTTGTCCGAACGAGTTGT
>Ga0302310_10002227_pt1 | contig 15822 bp, 11 predicted proteins | sample III_Palsa_N1_2_FD_200451 | JGI IMG/M metagenome (GOLD analysis project Ga0302310, IMG submission 200451) | Peat permafrost microbial communities from Stordalen Mire near Abisko, Sweden - III_Palsa_N1_2 | ecosystem: Environmental > Terrestrial > Soil > Palsa > Peat permafrost | place: Sweden...
CCCGGAGCAGACGTTTCGGGTGTAGCCGCCGACGTCTCGAACGCAGCCGGCTGCGCGAAACTCATCCAAGCAGTCCCCGCAGTGGACGTCCTGATCAACAACATGGGCATCTTCGAGCCCAAGCCCTTCGAAAAAATTCCCGATGAAGATTGGACGCGCTTCTTCGAAGCCAACGTCATGAGCGGTGTGCGCCTCTCCCGCCACTATCTCGGAGGCATGCGCAAAAAAAACTGGGGACGAATCGTGTTCATCTCCAGCGAATCCGGAGTTCAGATTCCCGCCGAAATGATTCACTACGGCATGACCAAAACGGCGCAAATCGCCGTAGCTCGCGGCATCGCGGAATCCGTCGCCGGAACCGGCATCACCGTCAACAGCGTGCTACCCGGACCCACGCGCTCCGAGGGTGTCGAAACTTTCATCTCCCAAATGGGAGCGCAAAGCGGAGCGGACACCGCATCCTTCGAAAAAGAATTCTTCAAGAATATTCGCCCTTCATCTCTTCTAAAGCGTTTCACGAGCACGGAGGAAGTCGCCAACACGATCGTCTACCTGTCCAGCCCGCTCGCATCCGCCACAAACGGTGCCGCCGTCCGCGCCGACGGCGGAGTAGTGCGCGCCATCCTATAAACCGCGCCTAGCGCGACCCACAGTCATCGGGTGCGAGAGCCTTCCAACGCCGCCAAGCAGTGCGATGTCCAGCCGGCTTCCCTCGTGTGGTAGCCTTGCACGCCAGGAGGAGCGAAAGACTTGAATCGAGGGACAAAATGTCTCTGCGGGGCGCTGCTCCTGTCTGCCGCAATTGGTCTCGCACTGTTCTTTTTCGTCGGCCAGTCATTCGCGCAAGCTCCAGCGCAAGACCCACAGAAACCCGCGCCGCCAACCTACGCAGGGATAAAAACAGTTCAGGCGTGGATTCCGATGAAAGACGGCGTCCACCTTGCAGTAAATCTCTACATGCCGGATGGCCCACTCGAAAGCGCAGACGACAAAGGGAAGTTTCCAGCCATCCTCGAATACTTGCCCTATCGCAAAGACGACTGGACCCTGGCCCGCGACTGGCAACTGCATTCCTATTTCGTGCGCCGCGGCTATGTCACCGCGCGCGTGGACATCCGCGGCACCGGCGCAAGCGAAGGCAATCCTCCCGACCGCGAATACTCCGATCAAGAACAGAAAGACGGCCTCGAAGTAATCGATTGGCTTTCGAGGCAGCCATGGTCCAACGGCAACGTCGGCATGATGGGAATTTCGTGGGGTGGATTCAACGCCATTCAGATGGCGCACTTGCATCCGCCGGCCCTCAAAGCAATCATCGCCATGTGCGCCACCGAGGATCTTTTTCACGACGACATTCATTACATTGACGGCCTCATGCACGTCGATGAATTCGAACTTGGCATGGATATGCAAATTGGCATGACACGCGCGCCGGATTTTCCCACCGATGAAAAATCTCTCGCCACTCGTTTCGATGCCACTCCCTGGTTTCTTCTGTATCTTCATCAGCAGCGTGACGGCCCCTTTTGGCAACGCGCTTCGATCTCTGCCAATCAATACGCCGATTACAAGGTCCCCACGTTCATGATCGGCGGCTTTCTCGACGGCTATCGCGATAGCATTGGCCGGTTCCTGGAACATGTGCATGCCCCCGTAAAAGCCCTTCTCGGCCCCTGGAACCACACTTTTCCGCACGAAGCCGAGCCCGGCCCTTCGATTGAATGGCGCGTCGAAGCCACGCGCTGGTGGGATTACTGGCTCAAAGGAAAGCAGAACGGCATCCTCGATGAGCCACGCTTCGAAGTTTACATGCGCCACTGGTATCCGCCCGACCCGAACATCGCCGAAATTCCCGGCGACTGGCGCGCTGAAAAAAATTTCCCACCTGCCGATGCGCGCACCGAGACTTTGTACCTTTCGCCGAATCACACACTGCGCGATGCCGCGCCGGCCGCGACGTCCGAGCAGTTGAAGTGCGTCCCCTCGATAGGAATCGAAGCTGGATTCTGGTGGGGAGATTTCACCACCGATCAGCGCTCCATCGACGCGTTCAGCCTCGTTTACGATTCCGGGCCTCTAGATCAGGACACCGCAATCCTCGGATGGCCCAAAGCGCTACTGCAGGTTTCCGCTAGCGCGCCACTGGCAGATTGGTTCGTGCGTCTTTCTGACGTCGCCCCCGACGGAACCGTGACCATGGTTACCGGCGCAGGCCAAAGCGGCGCGCAACGCGACTCGCGCTCGGTTCCAACCGATCTGATTCCCGGTCGCCTTTATTCGCTGCCCATCGAGCTGCATCTCACCAGTTGGGTTTTTCAGCGCGGACATCGCATCCGTCTCGCCGTCTCCAACGCGCTCTGGCCCATGATTTGGCCCACGCCGTATCCGGTGACCACCTCAATGCAACTCGGCGGCGCACCGGCATCTCGTCTCGAGCTTCCGCTGGTTCCGCTCGAACCGGCCGCCCGCCCGAATTTCTCCGCGCCTGAAGTCACTCCGCCCCTCGAAGGTGTGAAATCAGAAGGTGACACTTGGCCGCCTCAGGAGTGGACCGAAACGCACGACCTCATTACCGGCACCACGCGCGTCGCGTGGATCGGAGACGATTCCAGCAAATATCCCTGGGGCCGCATGAAGGATCACGAACAGATGACCTACCTAATCACCGACGCTCATCCGGAAAAAAGCTCGATTCACGCCGAAGGCGCCACAACGGTCGAATTGCCCGGCCGCATCTTGGTATGGAGCGTCATTCTCAATGTCAGCAGCGATGCCCGGAATTTTTATTACCACTCCGAGCGTCACCTCACCGAAAATGGCAAGTTGATCCGCGAAAAGAGTTGGGACGACAAAATCCCAAGAGATCACCAATAGCTCTCGCCGCCGCGCGCCATTAAATTCCGGAGCGTATTTTGAAAAACAGCGCCATCCTCCTCATCAGTTGTCCCGATCAGAAGGGACTCAACGCCGCCGTCCATGAATTCATCTATCGCGCCGGCGGCAACACGCTGCACGCCGACGAGCATCAGGACCTCGAGCGCAATCTTTTTCTCATGCGCGTCGAATGGGATCTAGCCGGCTTCTCGATGGACATCCGCGACTTCGCAAAACATTTCCAACCCGTTGCCGACCGCTTCGGCATGACCTGGCGTGTTGCGCTCTCGACCTATCGCCCGAAAGTTGCGATTTTTGTGTCTCGTTACGATCACTGCCTCTCGGACTTACTCTACCGCCGGCACAGCGGCGAACTCGCCTGCGAAATCCCGCTCGTAATCAGCAACCACGATGATGTGCGGCGTTGGACCGATTTCTACAAAATCCCGCTCTACGTGGTTCCCGTGACTAAAGACAACAAGTCCGCTGCCGAACGCCAGGAACTCGATCTCCTTCGCCCCCTCGGAATCGATTTAATCGTCCTCGCGCGTTACATGCAGGTCCTCTCCTCCGGTTTCATTCGCCAGTTTCCGCCGCACCACATCATTAATATCCATCACTCGTTCTTACCCGCCTTCGTGGGCGGCAAACCGCATCATCAGGCCTTCGAACGCGGCGTGAAACTCGTCGGCGCCACCAGCCATTACGTCACCGAAGTTCTCGACGATGGCCCCATCATCGAACAAGATGTCGTCCGGATTTCCCACCGCGATACGCTCGAGGATTTAATTCAGAAAGGCCGTGATCTGGAGAAGGTCGTTCTTTCGCGCGCCGTCCGCTGGCACATCGAAAACCGAATTTTGCTATACGGGAATAAAACGGTAATTTTTGATTGAGAAGCTGGCGGCCAACCGCGCGCACTTTAAACTCAGCGGGCCACTGCCGAGCGCGTATCTTTTAAGTCAGCGGCGAGCAAACGATGAAACAAATGCTCGCCCGCTTCACGTCGTACGGAAAGTCTCCCGGCCTGATACGCCCGCGAGCTGAGCCCGCGCTGCACCCCGGCGCAAATCACGATGTCTTCCTGCTGCACCACTTCGCTCACTCCCATGCTCTCGCGAACGTAAGCCATATTCGATTCGCTCGTGTCTCCAAAATAAAAATCGAAGATCACCTCGCAACGATTCACGCCCAGCGGCAGCACCAGATTCGTGTCCAGGTATCCTTCGTACCAATTCAGCATGAAGTTCGGGTATTGCCAGAAATAATATGCGCGATTGCCTTTCCGCGTGTTGGCCGCGCTCGCCTCGGACGTGCTGTCCACCGTAACCGGGCTCGATTGCACGCAGCAGCGATCCACGTTTTCAATCGTGTAATTCGTGTAATCCAGGACGCTGTTCAAGCCCTTGTGCATATGCGGCACGTGGTAACCGCCGTCCAGGAAATTGTCCACGTACACTTTCCAGTTGCAGTCCAGCGTGTAGCTGCGCCGCTCCACGAATTTCAAATCACTAAATCCAAGCGGCCGCGCAAGCCCTGCCAGCGCCCCTAGAAAATCCTCCAGCGATCCCGCTTGCGCATCCAGATTCACAAATACGAATTTCTCCCAAGTCTCTACTCGAATGGGCACTAGTCCGTTCTGCGCGCGATCGAAATTACACACGCCGTCAAATTCCGTCATTCCGCGCAGCTCCCCTTCCAAATTGTAGGTCCATCCATGATACGGGCAGCGAAGATGCGGTGTTTGGCCGCAGGGCTCGTTCATCACCGTCATCGCATGGTGCCGGCAGACGTTGAAAAACGCCCGCAACTTGCTGTCGCTGCCGCGCACCACCACTACTGGCTCTCCGGCCACGCTCGCGGTGACGTACTGCCCGGGCTTCGCAACTTGCTCTGTACGCCCGACCGCCTGCCACGTCCGTGAAAAAACATTCTGCAGCTCGAGTTCCGCGATACGCGCGTCGGTATACCACGCCGCAGGAATTGTGTACGCTTCAGACAGCGGCGCGGAAGCGTTGTACGAAGCCAGAATTTCCTTCACCGTCTTTTCCATGCAATTTCTCCTCTCCTAGACCCCGATCGCTCCGTGCAATACCAGCAGAAATTGATCGATCCTTGCTTTATTTTTCGCCGCATCCGCGGGATGCGGGAAAAGTCCCGGATCGAGTTCCTCCGTCAGCAGCGCATCCTGAAATCGTTCCATGGTCCAGTCCAGAATTGAGACGGTCAGCGTCGAATCAACATCTGACCGAACTTCTCCGCGCGCAATTCCCAGGCGCACGAACGCCGCGCTGCCGTAGGGATCCTCCGTCTGCAGGAACCGGTTGATCTCCCGCTTCAAACTCAAATCCACGCCGTAATTGCCCAGCAGCGCCACGCGATAGGGAATCCAGTCCTCGCGAACCAGCCGTTCGGTTTTCAGCAGCCAGTAGCGCAGGATCTCAAAAAAACCTTTCTCGCGAATCTGCGGCGGAGAATCCAGATAAGTCGGAAAAGACCGCACCGCCTTTTTGTAAGCTTCCAGAAACAATCCGCCCTTGCTCCCGAAATATTGAAAAATCGAGCCTTTCGCTACCCCCAACTGCGCGGAAAGATCCTCGATTCGCGCGGCATGGTATCCGTGTTCGGCAAAATGTTGCATCGCGGCGTCCACGATCCGCGCGCGCTTTGCCTCCGTACGCGGCGCAGCTCGGCCCGGCCGATCCAGAACCGATGACTCCAAAATTGCAGGTCGTTGCTTGAAAACATCCTGCTTTGACCGCAGGTCATTCGTGGAAGCTGTCATTTCATTTTTTCCCCATGTATGCTATCTAAGCGCAGCAGTATATCTTGTGACTGGCGGTCATACTAATCTACATGCCTCCCTTGCGCAAGTCCTATGATGCGATTGTCGTCGGCGCGGGCCACAACGGCCTGACGGCCGCCGCTTACTTGGCGCGCGGTGGGCTCTCCACCCTCGTTCTCGAGCGCCGTGAAATTGTCGGCGGCTGTTGCGTCACCGAAGAAATTATGCCCGGCTGCCGCGCTTCAACAACCTCATACATTGCCAGCATGCTGCGCCCCACCGTTATTCGCGATCTGAACCTCAGCGCGCACGGTCTTCGCATGGTGCCTTGCGATCCCGCGCTCGTTGTCCCTTTTCCCGACGGGCAGGTCGTGCCCTGGTGGGCTGATCGCGCGCGCGCCATCCAGGAATTTCGAACACTGTCCGCGCGCGACGCCGATACTTTTGTTCGCGTCGATGAGCAGCTCAAAAAGCTGGCGCGCTACCTGCAGCCCTTTTTTCTGGAGCCGCCTCCCGAGCCCTCTTTCCGCGGCGCCGAAGGATGGTGGGAACTTCTGCGCGTAGGAAAACGTTTTCGTGGGATGACCGGTGAAGAAGTTGCCCAGCTCGTTTCATTTCTCACCGGCAGCCTCGGCGATTTTCTCGATCGCAACTACGAATCCGAGAAAATGAAAACGATGTTTCTCGCCAACAATCTCTATGGAAAGCACGGCGGCCCGTACGATCCGGGTTCGGCGCTCGGCTTGCTGTTTCATTTGCTCGGCGGTGGAGATGGTGAAATCCAGGGCTTCTACGGCCACGTGATCGGCGGGATGGGTGCCATCACTCAGGCTCTGGCTTCGGCCGCTCGCAAACTCGGAGTCGAAATTCTCACCTCCTCTCCCGTCGCGAAAATAGATGTTCGCGGCGGCCGCTCGCGCGGCGTCTTCCTCGAAGACGGTACCGAGATTTCCAGCCGCCTGGTTCTTTCCAATGCGGATCCGAAGCGCACTTTTTTGGGCCTAGTCGAAGCAAATCAATTACCCGAGGATTTCCGCCACGCAGTCGCCGGCATCAAGATGGACGGGCCCTGCGCGAAAGCTAATTTCGTCCTGAGCGAAGAGCCTCGTGTTACAGGTATGCCGCCGGATTGGACCCCGCCGCAACGCTCCCTTTTCACCTTGGTGCCATCGCTTCAATTCGCCGAGCGCTGTTATGACATCGCAAAGTTTGGCGAAATTCCCGAAGAGCTATGGGTCGATTGCGTGGTCGCATCCAACGTCGATTCCACTCTCGCGCCTCCCGGCAAACACGTGATGACTACATTCATTCAGTACGTTCCTTATCGTTTGCGCGAAGGCACCTGGGACCAGAAGCGCGAGCTCCTCGGCGACCGCGTCGTGAAGAAGATCGCCCAGTACGCGCCCAACGTTCCGAATTCGATCCTCGCGCGCCAAGTCCTCACCCCTCTCGATCTCGAGCGCACCTACGGCCTCACGGAAGGAAATATTTTCCACGGCGACCTTTCGCTCGATCAGCTGTTCTTCATGCGCCCGGTTGCCGGCTGGGCGCAATACCGCACCCCCATCGCGAATCTTTATCTCTGCGGCGCAGGTGCGCATCCGGGCGGTGGAGTGACGGGCGCCCCAGGCTACAACGCTGCCCACAAAGCTCTGCGCGATTGGAAAAGCGGCCACATAAAGAAACCGGCTGCGTGATTTTTTTTGCCGGCACAATTTCATGAACGAAAGGAGACCATGATGGCAAAGCAGAAGAAGGGAATTCTGGAGAAGTTGGCTGAAGGTCCTGTCCTAGGGGACGGCGGGTATTTGCTCGAACTGGAAAAGCGCGGTCGCGTGCGTGCCGGCCCGTTCACTCCCGAAGTAGCGCTGAACAACCCTGACGCGCTGCTCGAACTCCACCGCGAATTTCGCGATGCCGGCGCGGAAGTGCTCCAAGCGCTCACGTTCTATGCCAGCCGTGACAAGCTCGCAACCGTCGGCATGGAAGAGCGCGTCGAGGAGTTAAACCGTGCCGCAGTCCGCATCGCAAAGAAAGCAGCCGAAGACCGCTGCCTCGTTGCTGGAAATCTGAGCCTCACTTGGATGTACGAGCCGAACGATAAAGCCGCGGCCGACCGCGTGCGCAAGACTTTCGACGAGCAGCTCGACGTACAAGTCGCCGAGGGCGTTGATTTCATCATCGGTGAAACGTTTTCGTTTCTCGGCGAAGCCTTGCTTGCCGTCGAGCGAGCCAAGCGCACGAAACTGCCGGTGATGGTCACCGTCTGCTTCGAAAATGAAGACGTAACGCCCGATGGCAAAAAAGCCGCCGATGTCGCGAAAGCTCTCGCGGACGCCGGTGCGGACATCGTAGGCATCAATTGCCTGCGCAGCCCCGAGCACACTCTGCCGCTGATGGCTGAAATGCGCAAGGCCGTTGCGGGCTACATCGGCTGCCAGCCAGTGGCCTATCGCACCACGCACGATCATCGCGATTTCACCAGCCTCGCAGCATTCCCCGATCAGCTCGAACCCTATCAACTCACGCGCCGTGAGATGGCGGACTATGCAATCAAAGCCCGCGAAATCGGCGTCAACTATATCGGCGCATGTTGTGGTGCGGTAGCCACGCATATTCGCGAGATGGCGCGGGCTCTGGGAAAAATTCCCGCCGACGATCGCGTCTGGAAGAAGGGCGGCGAAAAACCTATGTCCGCCTACGAATATTATGGCCACGACGACAAAACCAAAGCCCGCGGAAAAGCGCAGTAGCGCAAACGCTCTCGCTTTCTAAATCTCCTCGGAGCATGATGTCGGGCTAAAGCCGATGGCTCCAGCGGAATCCCCCATGAGCGACGCCGAGATCCCAAACCGTCCGCGCCGGACGATGGGTTTTCGCGACCTGGTATTGTTTTACATCGTCACCGGCATCAGCCTCCGCTGGATTGCGACTGCTGCGACCGTAGGCGCGAGCGCCGTCGTCATCTGGTTGATCGCATGCTGCGCGTTTTACCTTCCACTTGCCCTTTCAGTGATGGAGCTTTCCTCGCGCTACCCGCAGGAGGGTGGCCTCTACGTTTGGTCCAAGCGCGCCTTCGGAGAATTCCCCGGCTTCATCACCGGCTGGACGTATTGGGCCAGCAATCTTCCTTACTATCCCGCCATCCTTTATTTCACCGCCGGCAACGCGCTCTATATAGGCCCCGCTCGCTGGCAATCCCTTTCAAATAACAAAGCTTACTTTCTGCTTTTCGCGCTTCTAGGACTCGCGCTTGCAACTTTCCTGAACCTCATCGGCCTTTCCGTCGGTAAGTGGTTGCACAACCTCGGCGCCCTCGGCACTTGGATGCCTATCGCAATTCTCTTTGGAATTGCGGGTGTTGCCTGGCATCACTTTGGTTCCGCGACCACTTTCACGCACACCACGATGATCCCGCATATGCACTTTCGCGACGTTCTCTTCCTGGCCACCATCGTCTTCGCCCTGGGCGGTTCCGAATCCGCCTCTTTTCTCGGAGGCGAAATCCACAACGCGCGCAGAAATCTTCCCAGGGGTTTGCTTGTCGGGGGTGCGTTTGTCACCACCGGATACATTCTCGGCACCGTTGCCGTACTCATCGCGCTCCCTGCCGGCGAAGTAAGCGGCCTGCAGGGAATCATGCAAGCCATTGCGAAATCCGTGGAACGCATCGGCCTCTCGGGTGCCGTCGCGATTGGAATTGTTTCATTTGCCGCCTTGCTCATCACCGTCAGCAATCTCGGGGCAATGGGCGCTTGGCTTGCCGTTTCCGCGCGTCTTCCTTTCGTCGCCGGACTCGATCACTATCTTCCTCCCGCCTTCGCGCGCATCCATCCCAAATGGGGAACGCCCTACGTCGCGCTTCTCGTCCAAGCCGCCTGCGGAGTCATCTTCATCTTGCTCGGCCAAGCCGGAACCAGCGTCTATGGCGCCTACGAAGTGCTCGTAAGCATGGGAATCATTTCGTACTTCATTCCTTACCTATTTGTCTTCGCTTCATTGATCCGTTTGCAACGCGAACCGCCCGGCCCGGATATCATGCGAATTCCGGGTGGAAGCCCGGTCGCAAAAGCAGTCGGCATACTCGGCTTTACCACCACGCTGATCACCATTGCCTTTTCCGTGATCCCCGCGGAAGACGATCCGCACAAACTTCTGGCTGTCGCAAAAATTGTCGGCCTCACGATATTGTTGCTGGCCATGGGCGTCTTCGTTTTCGTCTGGGGAAAATCCCAAGCAGCAAAACGCATCTAGCCACGCGCCTTTTTTCGTATATCCGAAGTTACCCTTTCCACATGCGCGCGCCAGTGCGAACCGCGAGAACCTCCGAGCCGAAGTAAACTCCGCTTAAGACCTCGCTACGCGCGCCGAACCGTGCACGCCCGTTGCCGAGAGCCGAGTTCAGATTCAGTTTTGAGAGATTCAGCTTGACCACATTGGTACAAACCGAAACCGTACCCGCTTCCGCCCGTGCTGTGCCCGTCGCGCCAAGCGGTCCACCCAAGCCATCCGCTCCTTGGATTTACAGTCCCTGGCTCGACCTGCTCGTAGGCTGCGGCGCGTGGTCCGCCCCGCTTCTGGGTGTCGCCATGTGGATGACGCCAACGCATACGCACGGCTGGGCCGTCGCCTTCTATGCACTCGCAATCATTTTCAATTATCCGCATTTCATGGCCACGATTTATCGTGCCTACCACACGCGCGAAAATTTCGAGAAGTACAAATTCTTCACCCTGCACATCACGTTGCTGCTTGCGCTCACCGCCGTCCTGATGCACGCGTCTCCCCGCCTCTTTCCCTGGGTCTTCACCCTCTACATTTGCTGGAGCCCGTGGCATTACAGCGGCCAGAACTACGGTTTGCTGATGATGTTCGCCCGGCGAAGCGGCGCGGAAGTCACTCCAACCGAGCGTCGCTGGTTGCGCGCCGCCTTTGTTGCATCCTACGTGATGCTGCTCGCCAGTTTTGAAACCGGCGGCTCGAACGATCCCCTGATTCTTTCGCTCGGCTTGCCCTCGAAAATCACTTTTCCTCTGCGTCTCGCGCTGGGCGGAGCCTTTGCCGTCTTCACCTGGCTTGGTTTCCAACGCATGGTACGCAAGCACGGGATTCACGCCATGATCGCGCCGGTCACTCTCGCGATAACCCAATTCCTCTGGTTCGTTTTGCCCACGCTTCTCGAATTGCGCTCCGCTTATCAGGTGCCGCAAACGCGCTACAGCAGTGGAATCCTCGCCGTCCTTCACTCCACGCAATATATATGGATTACCAGTTACTACCAGCGTCGCGAAGCCCGCGCGGCAGGCCAATCGAACTGGCACCTGTGGGTCTATTTCGCAACGCTCGTGGCCGGCGGCATCGCTCTGTTCATTCCCGGCCCTTGGCTTGTCAGCTATCTCTTCCATTATGATTTCACCACCAGCTTCCTGATTTTCATGGCCGTCGTGAACATTCACCATTTCATTCTCGATGGAGCCTTGTGGAAACTGCGCGATTCGCGCGTCGCATCATTGCTCGTTGACCGCGGCGGAAAATCTGCGATCCCCGGCTCAACCCAGCCGGCGTCACAAAGAGTGCAGACTAAAACGCCCGGCGTTTCGCGTTGGTCTGGCGGCCGCTTTTTCCAGGCGCCGGCATTCGGCATCAGTCTCGCCGTTTTACTTTTTCTGTGGGGTGGCATTGACCAGATCCATTTCGCCCTCAGCAATGACAATGAAAATCTTTCCGCCCTCCACCGTGCGGCGGACATGAATCCCTACGACAGCGCTCTCAAAGCCCGCATCGCATCCGCGGAATCAAGCGCGGGAAAGCGTGACGAAGCCGTCGCCACGCTGCAGCAAGCCGTCGCGCTCAGTCCCCAAAACATTGGCCTACAGCATCAGTACGCTCGCGCCATGATCGAAGACGGCCGCTATCCCGATGCTTATGCGCACTACCAGAAAATGCTGCAAATATTTCCACGCGATGTGGACGCTCTGGTGAATTACGGATTGCTGGCCGCGCGCCTAGGTCATCCCGATGAGGCCGTGGATTCCTGGGAAAAAGCGGTGGACGTAAATCCAAATCAAACGAACGCGCAGCTCTATCTCGCCGAAGCATTCGATCGAAAAGGGCAGCACGCCGCTGCCTCCAGACATTGGGAGATTTTTTTGCGCCTCGCCGCGTCGCAGCCGGATTCCGCGGCTGTTACCTCGGAGCAGGTAATCTCCGCGTCCATTCAATTAGCCGACGATGAATCTGCGATCAACCAGTCCGGCGCGGCTCTCGCCCATTATCAGTCCGCTGTTGCCCTCGCTGAAAGCGCGAACAACCTCAAACTCGAAAGCCTCGCGCTGGCTCATCTCGCCGATCTGCAGGATAATAGAAAAGATACCGCAGCCGCCGCTCAATCCTATCAGCGCGGTCTTTCGCTCGACGCCAAAGCCGGTGATCTGCGCAGCGAAGGTTTCGATTGGTTCAATTACGGCCAATTTCTTCGCCGCCATCAACTGCCCAACGATCTCGCGTACGCCTGCTTCCTCCACGCCGAAAATTTGCTGGCGTCTGCAGACCCGGCAGAATTGCAAACCGTCCAAACCGCTCGCCGCCAGGTCGGCAGCCAATTGGGTAAAAAGGCTCTCGCCGCCCAAAAAGATCTGCCCGCACTGCTCGCGCGCGCCACAAACCTTCCCGCTGGCTCCTTCTGAATCTTTCCCCCTCTATATTCTTCACTCATGAAACGCGCAATCACCAATCCCCGCGCCCGCCCCGAGGCCAAACCTGCTATCGAATACGGCGCAACTGTCCCAAAGGCCAACTGGCGCAATCCACAGACCCAGCTATCCTAAGTAATCCGCCGAGAGCCTTGCGAGGATTCGAGCAAAATGAAGCGTAATTTCAAAATGGCTGCCCCGGTATTTGCGGCCCTCGCTTACCTCTTGTGGCCGGCAATCGCAGCCTGCCGCCCCAACCAGATCGCAGATGATAATGCGATTCAATGGGACGCGATCTGCCCCATCGTCTACCCGGTTGATCAGTCCGCTTCCGACCACGGCGTTCACTACCTTTTCTATGGCAACGGTTTCTTCATCAACACTGACGGCTACTTGCTCACCGCCGCGCATGTCCTCAGCCAGCTTCACGGCGGCCAGCCTCATATCCTCCTCCGCCCATCTGCGGGCGCGCCGCGGATCGTTCCCGCTACCTTGGTGGCCATAGACCGCGAGCATGACGTAGCCGTTCTGCGGATCACGCCGAATCCTTTCGCCGGTAATTACAAAGTTTCGTCTCTGCCCCTATCCTACGATAGGCCGTTGCACGGTCAGACTGTCCTCACTACAGCTCTTCTCCCTTCCAAGCCTCGCGATGCCTACACGCTCAATGCCACGATTGAAACGCGTTCTTGGGGAGAAGTCCTCGACTCTGAATTTTCTCAACTGGACAAGGGAAAGGGCGAAACCGAATTATTTCTTTTTAACCACGACATTATCCTGGGCCAAAGCGGTGCCCCGGTAACCTCCACCGGCCCTCACGAAGTAGTCGGTCTCGTCGAAGGCCAATGGCTCGGCCACGACACACTTGCCATTGCAACCGCCGAGCAACACACGCTAGGCGCGATCCTGCCCATCCATTACGCAATCGCATTGCTGCAGCAGAAGCACATCGCGTGGCACACATCCTCCGCTGATTCGGAGCACCAGGAAAACGGCGGAGAACAAGCCAAGGGATTTTCGCCGCCTGCTGCGCTTTCGTTGGTTCCCGCCGCTTACCCCTCGCAATCTCTCTTCGGCGGAGAAGTCGTGCTCGATGCGCTCGTTGATAGCAGTGGCCGGCTTGCCGACATCAAGGTCGTGCGCGGCGAATCTCCGTTCCTCGACAAAACCCTTGTCGCGGTCCGCACCTGGACCTTCCTCCCCGCGCGCAACGACGGCCAAGTAGTCGAGACAAGAATAGGAATCGCATTCCAATTTCCACAGCCTTACGTACCTCCCCGAACCTCTACTACTCACAATTACGAAGACGAATCCGCCGATTCTCCAGAAAAAAATTCCGCCGAGCGCGGTGCGCTCCCTGTTGTTACCGTCGAGCCGGAATATCCATCCGGCACCGACGTGCACGGCGGCGTGATTCTGTCCGCCGATATCAGCGAGCAAGGCCGGCTCGATTCGGTAAAAGTTCTGCGCGGCTTGGATCCTCTCACTCCCGCCGCCATCGCCGCTCTGCGCCAGTGGCATTTCGCGCCGGGAAAGCGCTCGGGCGCAAATGCTAATTCTCCCGTCATAGTGGTGTTCACGTTCACTCGTCCAGTCGTAGCCGTTCGCGCGCAAGCATCCAGATCCTCGCAATAGTTCGCCTGGTTCCGTTACAATTTCACTTCGCTTCGCTGTATTCTTCACCGCGAAAAGGCATAGAATCTGTGCCGCAATAAACGCAACGCCAAATTTTCAGGGGGAGCAATGTCCACCAAAATTATCACCGTCCGCGGCCGCGAAATTATCGACTCCCGCGGCAATCCGACCGTTGAAGCCGAAGTGGGCATCGAAAGCGGCGCCATAGGCCGCGCTGCGGTTCCCTCCGGCGCATCCACAGGCGAGCATGAAGCCAATGAACTCCGCGACGGTGATAAATCGCGCTATTCCGGCAAAGGAGTCCTTAAAGCCGTCGGTCACGTGAACACCGAAATCGCCAAAGCCATCGCCGGCATGGACGCTTCCGACCAGCGCGCCGTCGATCGCCGCATGATCGACGCCGATGGCACTCCCAACAAATCTAATTTCGGCGCGAACGCTATTCTCGCCGTCTCCATGGCCGCCGCTCGCGCTGCCGCCGCTCAACTTGAGCTGCCGCTCTATCAATATCTCGCGCGGTATTCGTCGGAGGGCTATGCCGATACTCTTCCAGTCCCCATGATGAATATTTTGAACGGCGGCGCGCACGCCGATAATTCCGTGGACGTTCAGGAATTCATGGTCATGCCCCTTGGCGCCCCCAATTTTCACGAAGCCCTGCGCTGGGGCATCGAAGTTTTCCATAGCCTGAAAGCGGTCCTGAAGAAAAATGGCTACTCCACGTCTGTCGGCGATGAAGGCGGCTTCGCACCCAACTTAAAATCAAACGTCGAAGCCGTCGAGCGCGTTCTGGAAGCCATCACCGCCGCAGGCTACAAGCCCGGTGAACAAATTTCCATCGCTCTCGATCCCGCCGCCAGCGAATTCTACGACCGCGAAAAGAAAAAATACGTCTTCAAGAAATCCGACAAGTCCGAGCACACATCCCAACAAATGGTCGAGTTCTGGGAATCTTGGGTCCGCCAATATCCCATCGTTTCCATCGAGGACGGTCTCGCAGAAGACGACTGGGACGGCTGGAAGCTACTCACCCACGCACTCGGAAGACCTGGCGTAGGCTCGGACGCGAAGAGCAAGAAATCAATTCAGCTGGTCGGCGACGATATCTTCGTAACCAACCCGAAGATTTTCGCCCGAGGAATTTCCGAAAAAATCGGCAATGCCATCCTGATCAAATTGAATCAGATCGGCACGGTCACGGAAACTGTCGAAGCCGTGGAAATGGCCCGCAAAGCCAATTACGCTTCCATCGTCTCCCACCGCTCCGGTGAAACCGAAGATACTTTCCTCGCCGACTTCGTCGTGGCCATGGGCTGCGGCCAGATTAAAACCGGCTCCGCCTCCCGCACCGACCGCGTCGCCAAATACAACCAACTCCTGCGCATCGAAGAGCGCCTCGGCGAAGACGCTGTCTTCCCCGGCTTCAAAGCCCTTTCAGCGCATCCCGTACTTCGCCCGCCGCGCGTCGTCGGCCCCGCAGAGGGCGCCCGCCGCGAGGGGGAGTAAGATATGCTTCATCGCCATGAGTGAAGATCTGCGCCGCGATCCGGTCGTCAGTTGCCGGGCTCGCCCGATCGCCGGCGCCTGACCGCCTTTCGTTTCGCCGGCTCTTTTGTTCCTTCCGGGTTAATCGAGGTCCGAATCCTTTGGTGTCCGAAACGTGGGGTTTCTCAAATGAAGTCAGGCTTGGAACTCCGGCGTGGATTGAAAGGGTGGAACGCCCGCCCCTTCTAAGATTCTCCGCTACTTCTGGAACTGAACCGTCAGCACCATCCGCGTCGCGATCGGCTTCCCATCCGACAGCGCCGGTTCAAATACCCACAGCGCCACCGCTCT
>Ga0302310_10002234_pt1 | contig 15785 bp, 12 predicted proteins | sample III_Palsa_N1_2_FD_200451 | JGI IMG/M metagenome (GOLD analysis project Ga0302310, IMG submission 200451) | Peat permafrost microbial communities from Stordalen Mire near Abisko, Sweden - III_Palsa_N1_2 | ecosystem: Environmental > Terrestrial > Soil > Palsa > Peat permafrost | place: Sweden...
CATGCGCCGCGATTCGAGGAGGTCGCAGCGCTGCTGCGTGCCCAGGGCATGCACTTCGTACGTCGCAGTGATCCCCAGGCCAATGCCTCGGCGGCCGATGTGGTGCTGCTCGATTCGATCGGTGAGTTGAACGAGTTCTACGCGGCCGCAGACCTGGCGTTCGTCGGAGGGAGCCTGGTCGGGGTTGGCGGCCACAACCTGCTCGAGCCGGCGCAGCTTGGCGTGGCGACCTTGAGCGGCCCGCACCAGTTCAATGCACCGGAGGTGGCCTCGGCACTGCTCGAAGCCCACGCCGTGCGTATCGTGGCGAACGCGGCCGAGCTGGCCGCTGCGGTCAGTGCGCTGGCGGGTGATCCGGCGGCGCGTGCTGCGCTGGGCCACGCCGGCCGCGCCGTGGTCACTGCCAATCGCGGTGCACTCACACGCGTGCTCGCGCTCATCGAACCGCTGCTGGCGAAGCGCTAGGGGCGGCGCCCGGCCTTACTTGGCAGCCGGCGGGGCCACCGGCGCAGTCACGGTCGGCGGCAGGATCTGTTGTGCTGCCAGCCAGCCGTTGAGCTCATCAATGGTCTTGCGATCCAGGTTGCCCGCCGCCAGACGCAGCGCGACGATGTTGTTCAGGTAGGCGTACTTCGCATCGGCATAGTTCGACTGGGCGAGCACCAGGGTTTGGCGCGCCGTGAGCACATCGACCGCCGTCTTGGTGCCCACCTCATAGCCGGACTCAATCGAATTCATCGCCACCTGGTTGGATTCCACGGCCTGCTTGAGGGCCTGGACCTGGGCAATCTGGCTGATGACGCCCTGGTAGGCATCGCGCGCCGCCTCCTCGGTGGAGCGCAGCTGCGCCTGGTAGCCGGCCTTGGCCGCCTGCCAGGTGAGCTTGGCCTGGCGCACCTTGGACTGGGTGGCGCCGGCGGTGAAGAGCGGCACCGTGATATTGATCTGCCAGAGGATGTCCTGCGTATCGGTGATCTGCAGGCCGCCGCCGCTCTCGACTTCCTGGAATGCGCTCAAGCTCGGGTTCGGCTGCAGTGCCCAGGCACGCGAGGCACCGGCCGTGATCGTGGGCAAGTGGCCCCCGATTGCGGTCAGGTAATTGTCATGTGCGATGTCGGCGGCCAGCTGGTTGGCCACCAGGGTCGGATTCTGGCTGAGCGCGGTGGTGACCCAGGAGTCCTCGCTGGCTGGGTCCGGGCGCAGCAGCGGCAGGTCATCGCGCGGCGCGGCCAGCACGTCATAGTTCTCATCGGTGATGGCGCGCAGCTGGTCCTCGGCACTGAGCACGGTGCGCTTGCCGGCGATCACCGAGGCGTTGTAGGTGTCGCGCTGGGCGCGCGCGGTTTCCACATCGGTGACCGCAATCAGTCCGACCTCGTAGCGCTTCTCGGCCTGATCGAGCTGGCGCTGGGCCGACTCGAGCGCGCTCTCCTGTGACTCAAGATCATCCTGCGCGCTTAAGACCGCAAAGTAGCGCTGGGTCACCCGCGATATCAGATCCTCCTCAGCGGCCAGGTAGACCGCCTCGGCCTGCGCGACCGTGTGATCGGCATCCTTCAGGGCGATCCAGTTGCTCCAGGAAAAGAGGTTGGTCTGGATCGAGAGGTTCCCCGTCGCCGGGATGTAGGTGCTCGGCGCCTGCGGCCCTTCGCCACCGGGGCCATTGATGCCGGTCCAGGTCTTGCTCAGATAGGCATTAAAGGGCAGCAGGGCGAGGATCGCCTGGGTCTTGTTCTCGCGCGCGGCCAGGTGCGTGTACTCGGCCTGCTGCATGGTCGGATCGGCGGCCAGGGCACGCTGATAGACCTCGTTGAGGTCGGCGGCGCGGGCCGCAGACAGTGCCCCGGCGCACCACAAGCCAATGATCCAGCAACGATTCATGCAGCACCCATCCCTAGGCCGCCTGCGGGGCCGTCTAATAAGTAGGCAGGCTGGGGTCAACGTCGCGGGACCAGGCCGTGAGGCCGCCCGCGAGGTTGTACACATGGGTGATACCCTGCTGCATCAGAAAGGTTGCAGCATTCTGGCTGCGCATGCCCGAGCGACAGATCACGACAATCTCGGCCTCTGGGTCCAGTTCCCGCCAGCGCTGCGGGATTTCGTGCAGTGGAATAGTCACGATACCCGGGAGGGCGGCGAGCGCCACTTCCCAGGGCTCGCGCACATCCAGCAGCACAGGTTTGTCGCCGGCCTCGAGCCGGGACTTGAGCTCAGCCGGGCTGATCTGGGTCGGTCCGCTCATCGCGCTCCTCCGGCTTCAGAATTCAAACTTCGGCGGCCCGGGGGCATGCTCGAGGGGCTCGAGATCGGTTTCAAAGAGGCGCTGGCTCTGGAATCCGGCGCCGTCCTTGCGGCGGATGCACAGGCCCTCCATGACCGGCGCCTGACCAACGACCACGAACAGCCGGCCGCCGGTTCGCAGGCGCTGTTCAAAGCGCGACTGATAGATCGGCAGCGAAGCGGTGAGCACGATGAGATCAAATTCTCCAGCCTCCGACCAGCTCATGGCATCGGCCGTCGCGACGCTGACGCCTATGGTGCCGGCGGCCTTGAGGTTTGACCGCGCCTGTTCGGCAAGTTCCGGGTGCAGCTCGAGTGAATGGACCTGCGCACCGAGCGCCGCCAGGCAGGCTGAGAGATAGCCAGAGCCGGTGCCGATCTCCAGCGCGCGCTCGCTACGGCGCGGTGCCAGTGTCTGCAGGATGCGGCCCACGAGGAGCGGTGTGAGCATGTGCTTGCCGTGAGCGAGTGGCAGTGCGCACTCAGCGTAGGCCACCGAACGCAGAGCGGCCGGTACGAACGCTTCACGCGGAACCGCATGCAGTGCCGCGAGCGTGCGCTCATCTAGCACCGATCCGGTGCGCACTTGCTGGCTGATCATCTGCTCCAACGTTGCCGGCTGACTCATGAGCTTCCTTCCAAAACAGGGCGCGAACCTTCGCGGGTCGCGCGGGTCTTAACTTATTCCGGCCCCGCAGGGCGCAGCGGCAACTTAAGGGTTTTTGCGCCGGAAGCCAAGCGCCCTCGCATGTGCAGATGCTGCCCGCATATGGTCAATTGACTCGGCGGGATGGGTATGCGCCGGAGTATGCTGCAAATCTGAACCGCCCCGCCTGCACGGCATGAATAGCCTCCCAGGGGGAAGAGGCGGTGTGTCCAAGAGTAGCTAAGTTACGAAATGACCACTCTGGCCCTACTGTGTTTGCTGCTAGCCCTCGGGGCCGCAGCGTTGCTGGCGTTGTACCTGTTGCAACGTCGGCAGCAGCATGCGCTGCGTGGCATGACGCAGCAGCTGCATCACATCGCAGTCGGCAACGCGCTCAATGAGCGCGTCGATACGGATGTTGGCGTGCCGGAAATCCAATCGCTCGGCCAGGTTGTCAATCACCTGCTCAATCGCATCGACGCGCAGCGCCACTCCGAGACGCTGCCGGCAACACCGACCCTCGCCGCACACGCGCCATTGAGCGCACTCGGTGATCATCTGCATGAAGCGGTGCTGATCCACAGTGACAGCGAAATTCTTTATGCCAATCCGCAGTTCGCCGCGCTGGTGGGCGTCGATGAGGCGCAACTGATCGGGCGGCCGCTCGCGGACCTGGTGCCAACCGAATATGCCGATCTGGTCGGCGAGAATATCCTGCACCGGCTCGCCGGCGTACCGGCGGCCGAGCGCTACGAAGTTGATCTGCTGGGCCTGCAAGGTCAGCAGTCGCGCCTCGAACTCAGCTCCTGGCCGGTCGAGCACGATGGCATTGCGGCGCTGCTGATCGTCGGCGTGGAAGTCCTGCCGACGCAGACCGTGCAGACCCTGGCGCATCTGGATGTGCGGCCGGCCCGTTCGCGCCAGACGCTCGACTCGGTAGCCGATGCAATTCTCACCGTCGATATGCGCGGGCGCATCGATTATCTGAATCCGGCCGCCCAGCGCCTGCTCGGCATTGGGGCTGAGGCCGCCAACGGGACCGAGCTCGAAGCGGTCAGCGAGCGGATCGATGAGAAGGACCGCAAGCTGTTCACCGAGCCGGTGCACCAGGCGCTGACTGGGGGGGCGCCGCTCCATCTGGGGCGCCGTGCACTGGTCATCAAGCAACCCGGAGACGGGGAGCGGCTGGTCGAACTGTCGGCCGCGCCGATGCGCGATGTCACCGGCGATCACATCGGTGCGGTGATCACGCTGCACGATGTCACCGAGATCCGTGGCCTGACCCGCCAGATCTCCTACCAGGCCACGCACGATGCGCTCACCGGGCTGGTCAATCGCCCGGAGTTCGAACGGCGGCTGCAGGATGCGATTGACAGCGCACACGCCGGGGATGGCACTCATATTCTGTGCTATCTCGATCTTGATCGATTCAAGCTCATCAATGACACCAGTGGTCACCTGGCCGGTGACAGCCTGCTGCGCGAAGTGAGCAAGCTGCTGCGCGAGCAGGTGCGAGATTCAGATACCGTGGCACGCATCGGTGGCGATGAGTTTGGTTTGCTGCTGATCGGCTGCCCGCTCGACAAGGCCCGGCAGATCGCCGATGACGTGTGCCGCGAGGTCGCTGACTTCCGCTTCGTGTGGAAGGATCGGCTCTTTAATATTGGCGTGAGCGTCGGCCTGGTCGAGGTGGCACGCGATTCAGGCACGCTTGAGGAGGCGATGGCCTCGGCCGATTCGGCCTGCTACGTCGCCAAGCGCCAGGGTGGCCATGTGGCGGTGTACTCGGCGCGCGATGAGATCCAGGCGCGCCAGAGCGGGGAAATCCAGTGGCTGCAGCTGCTGCAGACGGCGCTGCGCGACAACACCTTCGAGCTCTACTGCCAGCCGATCGTCGCCGCCTACGGCAGCGGCGATGATGGTCCGGCGATGGAAGTGTTCGTGCGCCTGAAGGATGAGGCGGGCCAGCAGGTCTCGACGGCCGAGTTCCTCAAGGCCGCCGAGCGCTACCGGCTGACAGCGCTGATCGATCGCAAGATCGTGCAGACCGCGCTCACGGCGCTCGGTCGCGGTGCGATCGCGCTGCCGGCCAGGCGTAGCATCGCGCTCAACATCTCCGGGCAGACGCTGGCTGATGCACAGTTTCTCGAATTCGTGGTCGAGTGCCTGGATTCGACCGGCGCCAACCCGGCCCAGGTGTGCTTCGAGATTGCCGAGAGTGCCGTGATCGCCAACGTCGAGCAGTCGCGCCGCTTCATAGGTGTGCTGCACGGCATGGGGTGCCGCTTCGCACTTGATAATTTTGGCAGCGGCATGGGTTCATTCTCGAGCCTGAAGAACCTTGGGGTCGATTACCTGAAAATTGACGGCTCGTTCATGCGCAATCTGGATCGCGACTCGGTCAACCAGGCGATGGTCGCGGCAATGATCCAGCTGGCGCGCACGCTCAACTTCAAGGTGATCGGTGAACAGATCGAAGAGCCGGCTGCCCTGGAGGCGGCACGCTCGATCGGCATCGATTTCCTGCAAGGTTATGCCGTGGGACGTCCGACACTGATGCGGCTCGCCGCCTAACGAGCAGCGTGCCTGCGGGCGCGCGAGGCTTTGCGGTAAGCTCGGCAACGGACATGCGGGCCTCTCGATCCACCAGGGACTTTCGTTTCATCGCCGGTGCGGCGCTGCTGCTGCTCGCCTCGCACCAGGCATGGGCGCAGGATCCCTTTGGCACGCAGAACAGCGCCTACGTCGAGGTCCGTGGCGTGCTGCGCGATGGACGCTCCGCGGCACCGATCGTCGGGGGGCACATCCTGGCGCTCTGGAGCGCAACGAGCCAGAGCATGTCCGGCTCGAGCTCACACTGTCTGCGGATCGATGCGACCAGCAGCGGCGCCGATGGGAGCTTTTCGATGACAGCGCCGGTCGGGGCAGTATTTCGCTCCGGGCTGGGTGAGCAGTTTGTCGACATTCGAATCTACCGCGCCGGACTGACCGAGCGCCCCTCGGATCAAGACGAGCGTGGCCGCACTATGACCCTGCGTGAGGAGCGCGTGCTCTCCGGCGCCGCGTTGCTCCAGGGCGGCATGCTCAGCGCACGCCATATGACGGTGGAGGCGCGGCTCTATCCGACCACGGAGGATCCGCCGGACCGACTGCGGGAGCTGCAGCGGCTCTCCGATGTGCAGACCTACTGCGAGACACTCGGGGATTCCGCGGCGCTCGGCAGCTATCTGCAGGCGCTCGCTGATGAGGCGCAGCAAACCGCCCGCACCGACTACCAGCGGATGCTGGCCCTGGCAATCCAGGCGCGTGCGACGCGCTCGTTCGCGCTCGAGTCTGCGGCCACTTCCCCGCCGCCGATACCCGCTGAGACGTTGATCATGGCGCGCGCCTACCAATCGCCGGATCTCACGGATCTGGAGCGGCGCGACCGCGACCAGCGGACGCCACTGATGATTGCAGCCCGCTCAGGCGACGTCGCCGGGGTCACGAAGTTGCTCGGCCAGGGCGCCAGCCCCAACCGGACGCGTACGGTCAACGAGCTGCTGGGGGATGACAGTGCGCTCACCGGGGCGATCCTCGCCTACGCAGGATCCAGGCGGAATGGGGCGCCGCAGGTGCAAGCTCAGTATCTTGCGACCCTCCAGGCGCTGCTCGCTGCAGCGGGAAGCACTCCGGATCTGCGCGATACCGTAAGCGGCTATACGCCGCTGATGAAGGCCTTGGAACTTGGTGCGGACGGGGCGGTCGAGCTGCTGCTCAAGGCAGGTGCCGATCCGAATCTGACTGCTTATGGCGGGCAATACAGCGCGCTTGGCATTGCCACGAGCCGCGCCCTCAGTGGTCAAAGCAGTGCTGGTACACCGCTACCGGGAGCAGCACGACAGTTTCAGCTGCTCATCGCTTCCCCGAGGATCGATCTGAACCGGATCCAGAACTACCTGGGGGACACCGCGCTGATCAGGGCGCTGCAGTTTGCTAATGTCACTGTGGCGCAGGCGCTGCTGGCCGCTGGCGCGGACCCCAACTCTCAGGATCGACTGCAGCGCACCCCGCTGCTCGCCGCCACCGAGGCCGCAGTCTTGAACCCCGCGCGACCCGGATTTCCTGAGGGCCTGAGCCTGATCGCCCGCTGGCCCGGGACGCGCTTCGATGCGACTTACCAGGGCAAGACCGCCCTGCAGTGGTGCCAGGAGCACCAGCGCAGTGACCTGGAGCAGATTCTGACCAGCCGAGGCCAGTGACCCTCGGCCACACCGGTGCAAGCTAAGTAGTCTTAACCCCAGGCACCTGGCCCGAACGGGGACCAGGCCATTGCGCCGGAGCGGCGGGATCCTCCACGCTCATCTCCGCGCCCGAGGTGACCCGCACCGGGAACAAGGTAGGGTCAAAGTTCTCCAGGCAGAAGACATTCACGCCATAGAACTCTGGAGCGCTGCGCTTGCGGTGGAAGACATAGATGCCGCACTGGCGACAGAAGTAGTGCTTGGCCACGCGGGTGTTCCACTGGTAGAGACTGAGCATTGCGTAACCTTTGAACACCGTGAGCGCCCGCTCGGGCACCCTCGCCATCAGTGCGTTCTTCTTCACGCACAGAGAGCAGTCGCAGGTTGTCAGTTCATCAATTGTGGCCTCGACACTGAATCGAACTGCACCACAGTGGCATGAGCCCGTGTACTGCATCAGATCTCCGCATGACCCTCGAGATAGAAAACGCAGGGGCCTTCCAGCTCGACGCGCCCCTGCTTGAGTCGGCACAGGATCTCGCCGCCGCGTCGGGAAGCCTGAAAGGCGCGGAAGCTGGTCCTGTTCAATCGCTTGGCCCAATAAGGTGTCAAAGCACAATGTGCGCTGCCAGTCACCGGATCTTCCGGCATTCCTCTGGCTGGAGCGAAGTAGCGGCTGACAAAGTCGTAGTGCCCGTCATCTGCTGCAGTCACGATGACACCGACGCGATCAAGACGGGTGATGGCCGCAAGATCCGGGGCGAGCTCGCGCACGCTATTGGCGTTATCCAGCAGCACCAGGTAGGCGAATTTGTCGGCAACCACATCAATTGCCCTGGCGCCCAGGGCCTCGCCGAGACCCGCAGGTGCGGCCACCGGCTCGCAATGCCGAACCGGGAAATCCATGACATAGCCGGCGCCCCTGCGATCAACCGTTAACGGACCACTCGCCGTGTGGAATATCACTCGTTGTCTTGAGGGCTCCAAGCGCTCCATGACTACTGCCGCGCTCGCCAAGGTCGCGTGCCCGCACAGGGGCACCTCGAGAACGGGCGTGAACCAACGCAGCTGATAGTCATCGCCGGCTCTGACGAGGAAGGCCGTCTCGGCCAAGTTGTTCTCCGCGGCGATCGACTGCAGCATGGCATCCGGCAAGAAAGCCTCGAGCAGCATGACCGCCGCCGGATTACCGGCGAAGCGGTGCGAGGTGAAGGCATCGAGCTGATAGATAGGTGCGCGCATGGGCCGCCATTATAGTAATTCGCAACGATGCCCTCACAGCCTTTGGGCGGCGCGCGTTGTGCTATTCGCCTAAGATATGAGCGCTGCGCTGAATTATGTTGAGGTGCGTGATGACCGAGCAGGTTGTGATCCGTGCGGTGGCGCCGAGCGATTTTGAAGTCTGGTCGCTCCTCTGGGCTGGCTATAACACCTTCTATGGCCGTCACGGCGCGACTGCGCTGGCGCCCGAGATCACGAACCTGACCTGGTCACGATTCTTTGATGCCTATGAGCCGGTCAACGCGCTGGTGGCGGAACTGCAGGGCCGCTTAGTTGGGCTGGTGCACTACATCTTTCATCGCAGCACCATCCTGATTGCGCCCACCTGCTATCTGCAGGATCTGTTCACCAGTGAGGCCGCGCGTGGGCGGGGCGTTGGTCGATCACTGATAGAGGCGGTCTACGCCGAGGCCGCAGCCGCCGGGTGCCCACGCGTGTACTGGATGACGCATGAGACCAACCACACGGCGATGCATCTGTACGATCAGGTGGCAGAGCGTTCCGGGTTCCTGCAGTACCGCAAGCTGCTCTGATCAAGAGAGCGTCGGAGCTCATCGGGCGCTGTTGATGTCTAGTTCGGATTTACCATCGTGCCGATGAACAGCAGCGCACCGCTCTGGTCATCGCGGATCGCATAGAAGAAGGGATGATCAATCAGTAGCGGCGGCGCAGCCTCTCCGACCACGGTCGGGGACACGGTAACCGTCGTGGCCCCAGCCGCCACGGTGCCGCTCTCATCCACTTCCACGACAGTCTGGTGTTCGACATCTGAGACGTAGGTGTTCGGAGCGAGCGCCGAGAAATCAGCCTGTGATTGTGAAAAGGCGATGCCCATCCCAAGTGTAGTCAGCGGAACGGGAAGCGAGGCGCCAAAGGTCGTGCTGAAGCGGGGCAAGCCGAGATTGACATAACTACCCTGCAGTTCGGAGGCCCAGCTGTCGAACATCGCCGGGCTAAGCGTGGCGACGAATGCATTCAGGTTCACGCCTGCGTTGGGCAACACGATCCACATGCTCAGACGTTGAGTCTGACCGTAGGGGATGCGCACCACTTCATAGTTGCTGCCGGTGTAAGTGGGGAAGGTGCCCATCTGATACATCATCTGGACCGTGACCTGCGTGCCGTCGGCTTCGGTGAAGGGCGCTGGCTCGGTCAGCGTCGGATCAAAGGCAACGGTCCAGGCGCCCTTGAAATAGATCGCATTCGCGATCACGGCGACGACAAGATTGTAGTTGGCCGGCGGCAGGATGTTGGTGATCAGCCCGTTGGTGATGTTCGCGACCCAGGCGTTGACGTTCGCCGGTGCGCCCGACAAATCCCCAATCTCGGCGCCGTAGTAGGTTTGGTTCAGCTGTGTGAAGCTCGGCAGCACCGGATTGTCGCTCAGGTGCATCCACAGCGAGTTGGCAAGCGTGATCTGCACGGCCGGATCGGGGTTGAGCAGCGAGGCCTCGAGCGCGGCGTTATCGCTGTTGAGCGTTGCCAGGCTGAAGCCCTGCAGCTGCAGCGTCTGCGACATGGCTTGTGCGGTGCTGCCGGCGGCGCCGTTATAGAGGATCTGCAGCGCCATGTTGAGGCTGGTCGGTGAGATCGCCACATTGCCGCTGTTGCTGGCGAGCAGGGCGTTGAGCAGATTCAGCCCGAAGGCATTGTCGGCGCTGATCAGCGCCGGATCAGTGGGTGTACCGGCCTTCTGGGCCTGGGTGACGGCCGGCGGCGTGGCCGCACTGCCCGGGCCGCCACCGCCAGGGTTCGAGGCCATGGTGCTGCCACCGCCGCTGCCGCCACACGCGCTCAGCAGCACTGCGCAGGCCAGTATCAGCAGCGCTGGGCTGCGGACGTAAAAGGGGATTGCGTACCGCATAAGCCTAGGACCTCCACCTCATCGCCCCCACGGTCCTCTCTGCTGGAGGGCCGCCTCGGAGCCATAAACTAATGTGTGCCCTGATGGGGGTCAAAGTGTCCGAAAACTGCGTCAGTTCCAAGCGCAACGTCCGAGAAGCGCGGTGGTTTACAGGCGAAAAAAAGCCCCGCCGGCCTGGGACACAGGCGGGCAGGGCGTGTCGATCATCCGGCGGCGCGCTAGCGGCGCCACAGGCTCTGGCCTAGAGCAGGGGCACCAGCAGCAGTGCCACGATATTGATGATCTTGATCAGCGGGTTGATAGCCGGCCCCGCGGTGTCCTTGTACGGATCGCCGACGGTGTCACCAGTGACCGCAGCCTTGTGGGCTTCGGAGCCCTTGCCGCCGAAGTGGCCCTCTTCGATGTACTTCTTGGCATTGTCCCAGGCGCCGCCGCCAGTGCACATCGAGATGGCCACGAACAGGCCGGTCACGATCGTGCCGATCAGCAGGCCGCCCAAGGCCTTGATGCCTTCACCCGGCCCCATCAGCCAGTTGATGCCGAAGGCGACCACCACCGGAACCAGGATCGGCAGCAGCGACGGGACGATCATCTCCTTGATCGCCGCGCGCGTCAGCAGGTCAACCGCCTTGCTGTAGTCGGGCTTGGCCGTGCCTTCCATGATGCCCTTGATCTCGCGGAACTGACGACGTACTTCAGTGACCACGGAACCTGCGGCACGACCTACCGCTTCCAGCGCCATCGCGCCGAACAGGTACGGCACCAATCCGCCAATGAACAGGCCGATGATGACGGCAGGATCCGAGAGCTGGAAGCTCACGATGTGGCCCGCAGCCTCGAGGTTGTGGGTGTAGTCGGCGAACAGCACCAGCGCGGCCAGCGCCGCTGAGCCGATAGCATAGCCCTTGGTGACCGCCTTGGTCGTATTGCCGACAGCATCGAGCGGATCCGTGATGTTACGGATTTCCTTGGGCAGCTCGGCCATCTCGGCGATGCCACCGGCGTTATCCGTGATCGGACCGTAGGCATCGAGCGCCACGATCATGCCGGTCAGCGACAGCATCGCGGTCGCGGCAATTGCGATACCGTAAAGCCCAGCCAGCGTGTAAGAGCCCCAGATCGCCAGACACACCGCGATGACCGGCAGTGCCGTCGACTTCATGCTGACGCCCAGGCCCGCAATGATATTGGTCGCATGACCGGTCTGCGAGGCCGCTGCGACACGCTGCACCGGACCGTACTCGGTCGCGGTGTAGTACTCGGTGATGACGATCATTGCCGCGGTCAGGCCGAGCCCGATCAGCGTGCAGCCAAAGATCGGCCCCATCTGCTCCGGCATCAGGATCTTGGTGAGGAAGTAAAAGCCGATGGCCGAAATGACACCCGAGACGGCAACGCCCTTGTAGAGCGCGTTCATGATCTTGCCGCCGGCGGAGACCTTCACAAAGAAGGTGCCGATGATTGAGGAGACGATCGACACCGCGCCCAGCGCCAGCGGGAACATGATGGCCGAGGTGCCGGCGTTCTTGAGCACGAGGCCGCCGAGCAGCATCGTCGCGACCAGCGTCACGGCATAAGTTTCGAACAGGTCGGCGGCCATGCCGGCGCAGTCGCCGACATTGTCACCGACGTTATCGGCAATGACCGCCGGGTTACGCGGGTCATCCTCGGGGATGCCGGCTTCCACCTTGCCCACCAGATCGGCGCCGACATCGGCGCCCTTGGTGAAGATGCCGCCACCGAGACGCGCGAAGATCGAGATCAGCGAGCCGCCGAAGGCGAGGCCGACCAGTGCGTGCAGCGAAGCATCGTCACCCAGCGAAGGCCGCAGCACCGCAAAGTAGCCGGCCACGCCGAGCAGCCCTAAGCCCACGACCAGCATGCCGGTGATCGCACCGCCCTGGAAGGCAACCTGCAGCGCGGCGTTGAGGCCCTTGCTGGCCGCCGCAGCCGTGCGCACGTTGGCGCGCACCGAGATGTTCATGCCGATGAAGCCGGTCAGGCCCGAGAGGATCGCGCCGACCGCGAAGCCGCCGGCGGTCGGCCAGTTGAGCGCGAAGCCCAGCACCACGAACAACACCACGCCGACGATCCCGATCGTCGTGTACTGGCGGTTCAGGTAGGCCTTGGCACCGGCCTGGATGGCCGCTGCAATTTCCTGCATGCGCGCGTTGCCGGTTGGCAGGGCGAGAATGCGTACAACCGAGATGACGCCGTACAACACAGCAAGTACGCCGGCACCGATGGCCACCCACAGCCAACTCGTGGAATCCATGAAGTTATCTCCCAAATTCAATGACTTATAGTTTGCGCGCGAGACCCATTTGGATCGCAGGGAGCACGCGGCTCCCGGCGCGGGGCGCGCAATATAGCATAGGCCCCGGCGGAGCCCGGAGTAGACCTATGAACTAAAGGCTAAAGCTGGTCGAGAGCCGGCGCCGGACCGCTTTGCCCTTGAAACGCAGGTACTTGGGCAGGCCCCGCTCATAGGGCGGCCAGTCTTCGCCGGCGATTAGGGGTTCGAGGTAGCGGCGCGCTGCTGCGGTAATCCCAAAACCGTCAGCCGTTATGTAATGGCGGGGCACGGTCTTCTCGACATTCGCGACCTTCTCGAGCGGCACCGGCTGGATCTTCCAGCGATACGGCTTGGAAGAGGTGCGGATGATCGCGGGCATGACCGCATTGCGGCCAGCGAGCGCGTACTCGACCGCGGCGCGGCCCACGGCGTAGGCCTGCTCGACATCAACCTTCGAGGCGATGTGGCGGGCGGCGCGCTGCAGATAGTCAGCCACCGCCCAGTGGAACTTGTAGCCCAGGTGCTCGCGCACGAGATTCGCGACCACCGGGGCCACACCTCCCAATTGCGTGTGGCCAAAGGCATCGCGCGTGCCGGCCTCGGCCAGGAACTTGCCATCGGCGAACTTCGCGCCCTCCGATACGACAATCACGCAGTAGCCATAGTCGACCACGCACTGCTTGACGCGCGCCAGGAACGCCTGCTGCTCGAAGGCAATCTCGGGAAACAGGATGATGTGCGGGGCCTGATCGCGCCCCTGGCCGGCCAGTCCGCCCGCAGCCGCGATCCAGCCGGCATGCCGGCCCATCACTTCGAGGATGAACACCTTGGTCGAAGTCTTGGCCATCGAGGCCACATCAAGTCCGCCCTCGAGGGTTGAGACCGCGATGTACTTGGCCACCGAGCCAAAGCCCGGGCAACAATCGGTGAGCGGCAGGTCGTTGTCGACGGTCTTGGGGACACCCACGCAGGTGATCGGATAGTTGAGCGCCGCGCCGATCTGGGAGATCTTCAGCGCCGTGTCCATCGAGTCATTGCCGCCGTTATAGAAGAAGTAGCCGATGTCATGGGCGCGGAACACCTCAATCAGTCGCTCGTATTCGGTGCGGTTCTGCTCCAGGCCCTTGAGCTTGAAGCGCGCCGAACCAAAGGCGCCTGCCGGCGTGTAGCGCAGCGCGCGAATGGTCGCGACGCTCTCGCGGCTCAGATCGATCAGGTTCTCGGTCAATACGCCGACGATGCCGTCACGGCCCGCGTAGATCCGTCCGATCTGGCTCCGATGACGCCGGGCGGTCTCGATGACCCCACAGGCCGAGGCGTTGATGACCGCCGATACGCCACCGGATTGTGCGTACAAGGCATTGCGCGGAGCTGTTTTTTTCATGGTTCAGTTCATCCGTGAGCGGGCGCGCGCACGGTCCGCGCGCGATCTGGAAAGGATACCCGATCAGTGTTCGCTGCCGACAGCCGGAGGAAGGTCCGGTTTGACCCTGTCACGTTGCGGCGGTAACTTGTCGCCCCTAATCATGAGAATCGTACTACTCGGGGCACCAGGATCGGGCAAGGGCACTCAGGCGCAGCGGCTGGTCGAGCTGCAGCGCATCCCGCAGATCTCCACCGGCGACCTGCTGCGTGCCGCTGTGGCCAATGGCACCGCCTACGGGCTGCAGGCCAAAGCCGCGATGAATGCGGGCCAGCTGGTGGCTGATGAGATTGTCGTCGGCATCATTCGCGAGCGCCTGGCGGAGCCGGATGCCGCGGCCGGATTCATCCTGGATGGTTTCCCGCGCAACATTGCCCAGGCCGAGACCCTATCCTCGATGCTGGGCGAGATCGGCCAGCCGCTCGATGCGGTGGTGCAGTTCGATGTCGACTACGCCTTGCTGTCGCGCCGGATCTCCGGCCGCCGCACCTGCGCTGACTGTGGCCGCGTATTCAACATTCATACGGCGCCGCCGGGCACCGAACCGCATTGCACACGCTGCAATGATCATCCGCGCCTCGTGCAGCGACCCGATGACAATGAGAGCACTGTGGCACGGCGGCTGGAAGTGTACGACGCCCAGACGCGACCACTGGTCGAGTACTACAGCTCACGCGGCTTGCTGCGCACGATCAACGCCGATGCGCCTGTGGATACGGTGACCAGCGAATTGCTCTCAGTGCTCGGCTCCCTGGTGCCGCAACCGGTGGGCACGCCCAGCGTCACACCGCACAAGGCGCCCGCGGCGGTGTCGGCGCCGGCCGCGCCCGTCTCTGCACCAGCAGCCGCACCCGTCGCGGCGTCCACCCCGAGCTCAAAGCCAAAGGCCAAAGCAAAGAGCAAAGTCAAAGCGAAGGCCACGCCAAAGGCCAAGGTTAAGAGCAAGGCTCAAGTGAAGCGCAAGCCGCAACCCAAAGCCAAGACAAAGGCAAAGGCAAAGGCAAAGACCAAGGCTGCGGTAAGGAAGCTAGCAAAGCGCAAGAGCAAGAAGAAGACCAAGACCAAGCGCGTCGCGCCACGCAAACTTGCCAAGCGCGCGCGCGCGAAGGCCAAGAAACGCCCGGCGGCTCGCCGCCGCTGAATGGCGACTTGAGGGCTCTTTCAGAGCGCGGTGAGCAATGGCTCGCCAATGATTTCCCGTCGCCACCCAGTGAGCGCGCCCGCTTCACGATCGCCATCGGCCAGGCGCTCGAGCTGTCGACGGGTGACCAGTAACTCGGGTGCAATTTGCAGCTGTCCCGCGACCTGGCGGGCAACTTGCGCCAAACGTTCGATCGTCGCGATGCGCTCGCCATCCGGACGCCTGCGCTGCGGCAGCGGCGGCGGTGGATCACTGAGCGCGGCTTCGCTCACCAGCGCTAGGATCTGCGGGCCGCTGCGATCACGAATACCCTCCGGCAGATCCTGAATGCGCTCCAGGGCCGCGCTTGAGCGTGGCACCCGCTGCACTATCTCGCGCAGCGCCGGGTCCGGCAGGATCCAGCCACGCGGACGGTTCGCCGCTATCGCACGACGCTCGCGCCAACCCGCCAGCAGCCGGGCCAAGCGGATGCGGCCCTCATCCAGCTCGCTCAAGCCCTTGAGCCGCTGCCACGCCTCGTCCGGATTCACTTCGAAGGAGACGGAAGCCGCATCGAGCGCGGCACTGTCCTCCTCAAACCAGGCCAGGCGCCCGCGCTGCGCGAGTTCCTCGAGCAGCCGCAGACGCAGCG
>Ga0302310_10002242_pt1 | contig 15748 bp, 12 predicted proteins | sample III_Palsa_N1_2_FD_200451 | JGI IMG/M metagenome (GOLD analysis project Ga0302310, IMG submission 200451) | Peat permafrost microbial communities from Stordalen Mire near Abisko, Sweden - III_Palsa_N1_2 | ecosystem: Environmental > Terrestrial > Soil > Palsa > Peat permafrost | place: Sweden...
GCGTCACGTTCACGGGCACCGGCATCTGGGACTTCTCGCGTATCTGGCCGGGCATCCTAATAGCAGGGCCTTGCAGTGAACTTCGCTCGCTCAGTCATCACAGCCTCACAAACGCAGAGCTAGCGAATGAACGCATGATGCGAGCCTATGGCGTAGACATGACGCAAGCCGAGTTCGCGCAAAAGGTGACCAAGGTGCCTGGCCAACTAGGTGAGTTGTACAAGGGCATTCCGCACCACGTGATGCACGCGCTTGGCTTCACCATCACGAACGTGACTGAACGGCGCGAGCCCGTGCTCTCCGAGCAACCTGTGTGGTGCCGCATCCTGCATAGGTCGCTAGACCCCGGCACCTCGCTTGGCCTAAGGATCGTCGCGTCGGTCGAAACCGCCGAAGGGCCAACGGCAAGCGCGCATATCGAATTGCGCATCCTGGCAGAGGGCGAAGCCGAACACATGATGTGGATGGTTGACGGAAGACCGCCATCAAAAATCCGGGTCGACCGCGCGGACGGAGTGCACACCTCGGCCGCATGCATGGTGAACCGCATCCCTGACGTTTTAGCCGCTCCGTCGGGATTGAGATTGATCTCGCAGCTTGGTCCTTTGCGGCATTCACTCACATAGCTGCGGCCATCCGGCTCCTCGTCGTGGCGTCTGGCGCGCTACGGCGACAAGCAAAACGGCCAGTCTTCTTGCGAAGTCCGGGTGCCGTTGAACCGTTGAACAAAGCTCGGAGAGCGCCAGAAAGCCCGTTGCGAAATGAGAGCGAAGTTGCAGGCTAGATAGCAACAGTAATTGGCTCACGGCCACTCGGATAGCCCGCACGGTCCCATTGCTTTCGGATTTTGGCAGTTTTAGTGACCGCTTTCGGTGTGCTACCGACGCTCGAATGTCCAACCACGCCATCAAGTGAACGGCCCTTCCTGGCCGCACCCGGTCCAACGTTGAACAGGTGGAGTGGACCGCCATTGTTCGGTCCGCGTCGGGCAGAAGTCGACCCACTTCTGCCGTTCAGACCGGCGCTCCCGTAACGGCCGCTTCTGGGGTCCAACAGACATTCATCCCGTCGCCGTCAGGCCGGCATCGCCGGCGGTGTTGCCACCGCCGCTAAGTTGCTTGCGTTGAGCACTCCGTCAAAGAAACAGGCGCACCTCGACCGGTGCCCGACATGCTGTCGGTAAGCGGAATTAGTTGGAGCAACGTGCGGTTAGTTAGACTCGAAAGCACGGAATTGCTTGGACTACCCGGAATCGGCAGCAACGGTCAGCAGAAGCGGTGGCCATAGGGTGGTCGTCCTGGGAAGGCGGCCGGCGCTGTGCGCCCCTCATTGAATACGCTCGCGGTGGAAAGCCGAGGTCCGCTGCGCGTCGGTAACGCACTGTCGCTGCCGGTAAAAGGAATTCCTCCCACAGGGGGCCGCTGTCAGTACGAATGCCGTCGCGTTTGAAAGGGGCGCTTCGTTCGTTTGTGGAGCGGCCCGAAGCACGACGAGATTGAACCGCAAGAAACGGAGTTTTTTTAGGTGCGCACAGCGATAGGTTGATGTCTCTGCAGAGGACGCTTCCCGTCAAGCGACAAGCGAGTCGCTACCGGCAAAGTCAACGAAGGTAGATATCATCAACAGGAGTTCCATCATGTTGCCATTGCTTTCTTTTCATGCGTTGGTTGCGCATCGAGGGGACGGATTACGCCCGGAGCTGCTCGCCCTGCTTCAACGTGATTCCCAACCTCAGATGCCTCCCACGGATGTCAGCCAGCAACCCACGTCAATCCAGAAGGGCGAGAGAGCCGGACTCATCCCGGACGATCCAGCCGCCGATTAATGTCGGACCGCCCGAGCGGCAGTTCATCCTGATGATGTGGCGTTCGGACTTGTCTAATCATCCCTGTGCGGGTCGAGAGTCGACCGACCGGACAACGCAGGGCATGCCGATCACCTCGCCCAGCATTCACCAGTTCGAATAGATGCCCTGGCTCGTCAAGGCGTAGTAGCCCACAACCAAGATGAAGATCCCAACCGCGAGAAGCGGGTGAACAAACCAACCAAGCACAGCCGCAACGAAGTAAAGCAGGATGCCAAGCGCCGGTCGAAGCACCTGCGACGCAAAAGCAGTCGCTGGCAGGTCCGGCTTCAAGAGTTCAGGATGGCGATGCAAATGCCGAAAAGCAGGGAGCCACGACGCCGACATCAGTCCGGCTATTAAGGCATAAAGCACCACGGCTGCCTTCTGATCCATCAGGTTGCCGTCGCGGAATGCACCCGCCAGCACGCCGGTCGGAAACGGGATCAAGGCTGCGGTGCCAACAATGCCGAGATTGAAGCAGTTGAGCGTCACATCCACCTTACAGAGACGCTCGAACATGTAGTGATGGTTGAGCCAGATGATTCCAACGTAGATGAACGCAATCACGTAGGCCAAGTAGGAAGACCATTCCGCCAGAAGCTCTTCGCCCAATCTACCCGGCGCAGCATTCGGGCGATGGATTTCCAGGACAAGTAGCGTAATGATGATGGCGAAAGCCCCATCACTGAAGCTTTCCACACGGCGTGGCTCCGGGAGGCCAAACACACTTCTTATCGCGGCAGCCTTTGCCGTCTCAAGGTTGGGTCGCGGGAGCGGAAACGACGGACCAGCATTCTGGGAGAGTGCGTTACACGCATTCCGGGCTTTGCACCTGAAGGCTTTCGACCAGCGTTCGAAGAAAGGCTTATATCCTCCCGGTACTGACATGGTGAATCCCTTTCGTAGAGTCATTTGAAGCCATTTCGGAGCATATCCATCGGAACGGCCAGAGCGCATGCTGGGACAGTATCGTGATCGTTAATTTGAGACGCTCCGTTCCTTGCTTTTTAAATCGATAACGAGCATTGCTTCAGATCTCCACACCGACGGACCCGTGTATTGGGCAGGTGTGGCTGCATGTGGCCGAACCCGGTCCGACGTTGAACTGGCGGAGTAGGCAGCCGTTGATCGGTCCGCATCAAAAGTCGACCCGCGCCGGTCCTTCGACGCTGCGTAGTTTCAATGGTCGGTATCACGTCCCAAAAGGTCGTCCTTTCGGTCGGCGTCACCGCAGGTACAGCAACGAAAATGAGCAACGGCCGTAATGCAGGTCAACCAACAAACTTTCCTTCACTGTCCTTTCGGGATCTCTCGACGCCGGCAAGACGACCCTGCTCAATCACGTCAGGACTTTCTCTCCTAGCCTTTGATCGGGCAATCGGACGCCGCAAATCATCCCAGGCCACCAAAGCATAGGTCGCTTAACTTGCCGGCGAAGAACAAGTATGATGAATGGGCAACGTTCGCGCCTCGTCCTATGTCCCGCACGATATTTTCGAAGTGTTTAAGCTCAAACCCGCTCGGCAATTCCTGTCTTTCTTTCCAGATCGTAGCCCGGTCTGGGGACGCGGCGTCGCGCGCAATCTTGCGGGAGCGAGTGCGCTTATCGGCGGCGTTTGCGTGATGCTTTCCGCAGTGGCGCTCGGCGAGCACTACGCGGACGGTGCGATCCGCTCCCGCGAACAACTCGTCGCCAACGACATGGTCGAATCGGTCGAGCGCGTCCTGCATCATGTGATATTGAGTCAGCGCGAGCCGCTCGAGCGGCTGCCGGGCCAGCCTTGTGAGACCGTGGCCAAGCAGCTCGCCGAATTGAAGACATACGTCCGCTACGTGCGCGGCGTCAACCTCGTTGAGAATGGACGCCTCTATTGCTCCTCTGCGTTGGGGCTGATGGACGTACCGTTGTCGGCCTACATCTCCACCACGCAACGCGATCTCGGTATCAGTCTGATCCGTGGTACCCCTTACCAGCCTGCTATCCCGGTACTGCCAGTATTTCGCTCCACTGGGCACGGCACTGGCCTGCTGTACGTCATCGAAGCCCCGTACGTCGCAGATATTCTGGCGCACGGCCTGCGCTACGGCGCAAGCAAGGTGACGCTGTCTGTCACCGGATCCGGTGCGATCGACGAACATGATGTATTTTCCGCCGCCGGCGTCGCCGAGACGTCGCGCTCCGGCACGCAGGTGGCATCGACTGGTTTCCCCTTCTCCGTGACGGTGACGGCATCGCCCGCTTTTGCGTCGCAGATGCGCTGGAAGTACGGCGCGATCTGTTGCGGGACCGGGGCGTTGCTGAGTCTTCTAATTGCCGCCGCCTACCTGCTTGCCTTCGCGCCGCGGCGATTGTTGCTGTCCGCCGTCCGGCAAGGGCTCAGGACCGGTCAGCTCTACGTGGTCTATCAACCGGTCGTTGATATCGCGACCCGCCGCATCGTAGGCGCTGAAGCCTTGCTCCGCTGGAGTCACCCTCGCTGGGGGCCAATCAGCCCCGCTGTCTTCATGGCGGAGGTTGAATCGAGCAGCCTTCTCGCCGACGTCACCCGGTTTGTGCTGCAACGGGCCACGGCCGATATCCGGAGGCCGACCGGCAGCGCGCCGTTCCGGATCGCTGTCAACGTAGCGCCGATGGACCTTGAACGCAAAGGCTTCGTGCCGGAGGTGCTGGCGCTCGCTGAACGACTGCCCGAATCGACCGTTCTCGTGCTCGAAGTCACCGAGCGTTTCCTGCTGGCCCGGCATCCCCGAGTTCGGAAGATCTTCGAGACCCTGCGAGAACATGGCGTGCGCTTCGCGCTAGACGACTTCGGTACGGAGCACAGCAACCTCGACCTGCTCGGGAGGTTCCCGTTCGATTTCGTAAAGATCGACAGGCAGTTCATCGAGCAAGTTGACAAGGGCGGTGCGAGCCTTATTGAAGGGATCGCCGCCGTGGCAGGACACTATGGCATGCAGGTGATTGCCGAAGGGGTCGAAACTGAAGCGCAGCACGACGCGCTGCGGAGGCTGGGGATTCCCTACGGTCAGGGCTACCTCTACCGACGGCCGGTAGACGCCGACGAACTTTTTAGTGTTCCACCGGCAGTGGTATGCGTCGCAGATTCAGTGAAATGACTCGGCGAGACGACACCGCGAGGATGAAGGCGAATGTCCCTACATGGCCGAACCCGGTTCGACATTGAACTGGCGGAATAGGCTGCCGTTGATTGACCCGCATCGGGCAGAAGTCGAGCCTGAACCGCCGTTCGAGTCGAGAGCATCTCGACGCCCGTTTTCGGCGTACGGACAGCCGTTCGTTGATCGCACCGGATGAGAGTTGACGACCGAAGCGGTCGCTCACACTCGAGAGTTATATGTCTGCTTTAGGGTTGTTTAACGACCAGTCGGGGTGGTGCGAATGCGGGAGCCTGGCGTTACGTTGCGCGTGCTCCTATTGAATAGCGGCACACCGAGCCGCTTCTCCATGCATAGATGGATTTTCTCATTCCAGATTGCGAATCGTGAAGCCGGCGCGCGCCAGCGGAAAAACCGCCCGGTTCTATGACCGTTATAAAAGCGGTCAACTTATGAAATCGATCCATCGCGTTTCCTTGGCGAGCTCGGTGCGGCTCGCATGAACCCAGTCACAAATCAGCTCTACCACTCTGCAAGGGCCATATCGGCCTATTCTTTTCAAGAATGGGACTTATGGAATAACGGCCCATTATCAATCGTAGCGAATCAAATTAATATCGGTTCGTTCCCGATCGACCGGTAGGACGGTAGTAATAGCGAACGTCGCAACACGTGTCGAACAAAACAGGAGTGTCACAGCGGCCCCAAGCTATCGCGCAACTTGAAACCTTGTTGGAAGGAACGCCGCTGTGGAGTTTTGGCTGCTATGAAGCGACGATTTTGGGGTCAACAACGAACGTACCAATCAAATAGGACTAGAGGCATGAGCACAGCAATGAATGATCAAGAACAACCGTCACCGCCCTTACTGAGCCTTTCAGGAAAAAAAGTGGTGGTGGTCGGTGGGAAAACGGGAATTGGTCTTGGAATCGCGCGCGCGGCGTATGTAGCGGGTGCGTCCGTGACGGTCGCTAGTCGGCGTATCACCTCAGTGGAGGAACGTCCAGATTTGGCTAATTTCGAACAAGTGACCTTGGATATTTGCGATGAGGCGGCAGTGAGAGAGGCCTTTGACAACATAGGAGCATTCGATCATCTCGCCATCACGGCAGGGCCCGACTTGGGGGCCTGGGGGACTTTCATGGACGACGATATGCGCGGCGTTCGAAGCTATATCGAAAATAAGTTCCTGGGCAGCTGGGCTTGTGCGCGTTATGCAGCGCCTCATCTGAGAGGCGGCGGCTCGATTATCTTCCTTACCGGTGGCTTGGCCGCGCGACCAAAAAGCGGCTTCAGCGCTGTCACTTCTGCGTTTGTGGCAGTGGAAGCCTTGTCGGGCTCACTCGCACTCGAACTGGCTCCTGTCCGCGTTAACACGATACGTCCCGGCTATATCGACACAGACTTATGGCGCGTTATGTCCGATAACGAGCGCGAGGCCTTGAGAGCAAAAGTACGTGAGTCCTTTCCGGCGCAACACGCGGGCACAGCAGATGATATTGGACACGCCGCGCTGTTCCTGATGACCAATCCTTATGTAACCGGCACTGTCATCGAGGTATCCGGTGGTGAGAACTTAGTTCCCAGCGTTTTCTAACGGGCATGACGGCTTCTTTAGCTCTGGTCAAGGACGGTCGCCGGGTATGATTCGGTGGAGACTGTGCGGAGTCCGAACGGATCTATTTCGGAGGCGATTGCCACATCGCTTGACAGACGAATTGATGCCGTGGCGTTGGGCAGCACACAACCACCCGCCATGAAGTGAACCGGTTCTTCGTCGCTATCGACGAAGAACCAACGTGCCAGAAAGAATCATGTAGCAGCGTCGACCGTGTGATTTCGGGTAGCGCAACGACCGATGGCCGCCCGCACGAGGCCATGAAAAATTCAGCCCAGCGGCCTTATCGATTGCGGACAGGGCCGCTTTGCGGGTAACAAGAAACATTCGCTCGGATAATTCGAACGACTGCTTTGGCCGATTTCTGCCCGACGCGGATCATTCAATGGCGGGTCCCTCCGCCACGTCAACGGTCGGATCGGGTTCGCCCATCACCTAACCACCTGTTACCCCAAGCATGGCGGGCGGTCCAGCCCTCACGCGGGCGCTGACTTCACTGTTCCGAACGATGTCTTCCGCACGGACAGCCATTTTCAGGCGCCCTTTAATAACGAAGAAACAGGCCGACCGCGTCCTGATCGAGTCGGCCGACGGCTTGCTATTGCGTGTCGACCCAAGTGCCTTGCGTGCCTGACGCGATATCAATGAACGAGGGCACGTTCGTTTTCGGACTAGCGTGGCTCAAGCGTGCGACAGCCGTCTTTTTCGATAACACTCATCACGGATCAATAGTAAATGCGTGTAATGGCGAGACGAAGGTTCATTTCACTGTCACTGGCTGCATGCGCCGCCGGCATGATCGCGGCTCGGGCGCGCGAGCACGACGCACCGGGCGGCATCGCCTATGGCAAGGCGCCGCGCCAGCGGCTCGACGTATATGCGCCCGAGTCCCGCACTCGCACGAACCACCCCGTCGTCGTGTATTTCTACGGCGGAGGCTGGCAAAGTGGTTATCGCTCGAACTCGCGCGGAGTCGCCCAAGCGCTCGCCGCGCGAGGCATCGTAACGGTCGTGCCGGATTACCGCGTTTATCCGGAGACCGTCTTCCCTGGCTTTCTCGACGACCCTGCCGCCGCCGTGCGCTGGACCCGCGATCATGTGCGCGAATTCGGCGGCGACCCCGGTCGCATTTTCGTGATGGGACATTCCTCCGGCGCGCATATGGCGGCGATGCTCGCGACCGATCCGCGCTATCTGGCCGCGCAGGGCATGTCTAATACGTCGCTCTCCGGGATGATCGGACTCGCGGGTCCGTACGCTGCAATCCCGACGAGCGACCCTCACATGGACGAGATCTTTCCGGCGGCACTGCGCCAGCGGGCGCTCCCCATCCCATTCATCACGGGAAACGAGCCACCGATGTTGCTCGCCGCCGGCACGGCGGATACCGATGTCGATCCACATAACAGTGATCGTTTCGCAGACGCTCTGCGCGCGCATCGCGGCGCCGTCGAACTGAAAAAATATCCGGGCTATGGCCACGATACGATCGTCAAGTCGTTTTCGGCGGTACCGAATACGGTCTCACCGGTTCTGGCCGACGTCACCGCCTTCATCGACGCGCATTAAAGATGCGATTCGATAATCGGCGCGGGAAGACTGCAGTTTTTGCCCAGCCGAAATGACCGGTGTCGAAAGCGAGGGCGCCATAGGAGTGTCTCGGTAGCTGATCGGGCGAATGTCTCTTCATGGCCGGACAGCGTCCGATTGCTGTCCGGGTAAAAGACCACTCAGACTCCGGTCTGCTCGACCATCTCGAGCGCGTCGTCAACCTCGATGCCGAGATACCGGACCGTACTTTCGAGTTGGGTATGACCAAGCAATAACTGTACGGCCCTGAGATTTTTAGTTCGGCGGTAGATCAGTGATGCCTTCGTTCGACGCATCGTGTGCGTTCCGTAGGCGGTGTCGTCCAGCCCGATGGAAATTATCCAACGATGGACAATCCTTGCGTACTGCCGGGTCGAAAGATGAGGGGACGCGTGAATTCGGCTCGGGAATAGAAAGTCTGAAGCAGACAGCTCTGCTGCCCTGATCCAGCCCTCCACGCTATCCCGCGTTTGCTCGATGATCTCGAATTGCACCGGTCGCTGCGTCTTCTGTTGCGTCACGGTCGCCCGAGGCGCGACACGTGTGCCCAGGCAGACATCGCGGACGCGTAGTTTCGTCAAGTCGCACGCTCGAAGCTTGCTGTCGATCGCCAGATTGAACATCGCTAGATCACGGATTTTCGCCCCCAATTGCAGGCGAATCCGAATAGCCCAGACTTCCTTAAGCTTTAGCGGCGATTTCTGACCGGTTAGCTTTCCTTTATTCCACGGCACGCGCGTCACGCGGTTGCTGATAATTGCTTCCACGGCGACTCTCCTTTCAAGTTTGCGAAGCTCGCATCGCCTACGCTTGCCGCGCCACCGGCCCGTTCGGCCCCGTCAAGGAAGTTGAACTCCATGCGTGCGGCATCGGACTTGGTTCTGATGCCGGTAGTATGAATACCCCGTTCTGCAGCTGTCCCCAAACATGAAGCTCATGCAGATCGTCGTTTTCGCCTGACGGAGACACAGGCACCTCACCGTCGAAAGATGGCTCCCTTGATCAGATCGCCAAGCCGCCGCGCTAATCACTATACTTTCGCTAACGTCTCAAACTTTCCGTTCAACCTGAACAATGAAGAGGAAACGTTCATATGCGACCCGACATGATTCCGGGGGCCACCTTCCCCAACTATGAGCTGTCCGATCACACCGGTAAACGCCGAAAGCTCGCAGAGCTGCAAGGACCGGATCCTATGGTTCTGGTCCTCAGCCGCGGAGGCTTCTGCCCCAAGGAGCGCCGCCAGCACGAAGGACTCGTTCAATTGGAACGCGAACTCGAAGTCGGCTATTGCCGGCTGGTCACGATCAGCACCGACAACATCATCGAGACCAACGAATTCCGCAGCGGGATGGGCGCACACTGGACCTTCCTATCGGACCCACGACGTACGGTGCAGAAAGACCTCGACATCGCCGAATACACGGACCCGGGCCACAATCCGATGATTCCCTACACGATCGTCCTTGAACCACGTCTCGTTATTTATAAGATCTACAACGGCTACTGGTTTTTCGGCCGTCCTACTATGGAAGAACTGCGCCAAGATCTGCGGACCGTAACAAAGAAGTGTCGGCCGGACTGGGACATTACAGCGCCCGAACTCAAGATCGCGTGGGAGCAAAGCCAAAAAGAACGGTTCTATCCGTACGGAAAGTTGTACGCACAAACGCTCGGGGAGCAGGATTAGCAGCGGGATGACGGAATCGTGACCTATGTCGTCGATTCGTCGTTGACCACCGAGGCTCGGGCAAGCGGCTAACAAGGCTAGCGACGCCAGGCTCAACTCGACCCGTTGCCGACATTTGGGGCCGACTGTGTTCCACGTCAGCCCCGCGGTCATCCTTGACGAAGCCAACCCTCGCGGATACACGACCGGAAAAATTCGCGATCGCGTTGCTGAATGCGATACCGTCGCCTCCGCCTGCACGGGGATAAAAAAGTCGGCGCTACGATCTAAAGCAAAACTTGCTGACATCTCTCGAGATGGCAAGCAAAGCAGTGTTTGGCGGCAAATCGACCACTAAACCGAGATCGCTTTCAGTTCGCCCGCAAGATAGGTGGCAAGCGCACGGGCGGCTGGCCGGGCAGCCCGGGCAGCTGGATAAACGGCGTGGAGTTCAAGTGGCTCAACCGCCCAGTCCGGCAGCAAAGGGATGAGGCGACCATCGCACAACTCAGCACGGCACCCCCAGAGCCCTGTTGCCAGAATCCCAAGCCCGGCAACGGCCGCAACTGTGGTGCCTTCGTTTAGCGAGATAGTCAGACGTCCCTCTCCACGCACCGTGACCCGGCGTCCACGCATCTCAAAGGTCCATCCTCGCACTCCGGCGCCTGACGGCCCCATGATGAAGGTGTGATCGGCTAGATCGCCCGGCTCGACCGGCATTCCCCGGTTAGCCAGATAGTCCGGAGAGGCGACGAGCATCCGGGGACAACGCCCGAGCATTGTTGAGGTGGCATTCGAGTCCTTCAGCTGTCCGAAGCGCAACGCCACATCCACGCCTTCAACGATCAGATCCTGTCGGTCGTCGGCCATTCGCAGGTCAACGTGCAAAGCCGGATGCGCGCCCATGAACCGTCCTATCCTCGGGATAACCTCGCGGACCCCGAAACTGGTCGACAGGGCAACGCGTAGATGGCCTCGCAGCTCTGCGGTTCCTCGCGCAGCGTGGTCTGCTTCATTTAGCGCGGAGAGAATCGCTTCAACGCGGGTGAGGTAATCAGTACCCGCCTCCGTCAGCTTGACCGCTCGCGTGCTTCTCACGAATAGCGCAGCGCCGACTTCCTTCTCGAGTTCCGAAATGCGTCGCGATGTCGACGGTTGGCTTAAGCCCAATTCCCGGCCAGCTTTGGTGAAACTCGATGTGTAAGCAACCCGTACGAACAGCTGAAGGGTGGATAGTTTGTCATTCATTCGCAGGCAGAATAACTGAAAGTCATCTGGCCATTCTACCGCCATCGGAGCAAATGAATCACTATTCGATTCACGCGAGGATGAGGCGATAAAACTAACTGCATTTTGCAGTTGATTTTCGAAAGAGCCAGCAAGTGCAAAGCCGGTTCCGGTGCAAGGTCGCCGCACGGAGGAAGAGAAAATCTTCCGCGCGACGACGGCCAAAGTGCCGCGACATGTCATTACTCAAAGCGGTATGGCAAGTAACGCGGTCGATGTGCCATTCGTTCTCGCTACGCAAGACTGTTTGTCCGACGCGGGCACTCGAAAGCCTGCGCAATACGCCCACATTTATGCGTATGGGAGCTATCGGCTCAATCGGCGTCAAGCCAAACAACTACGTTTTTCTGGAGTAAAGCATGAGCACGTCACAAAAGGTTGTCGTCGTTACCGGCGCATCGCAAGGCATTGGTGCCAACCTCGTCAAGGCATTTCGCAAGCTCGACTACCGCGTCGTTGCGACAGCACGTTCGATCAAACCGTCGGAAGATCCGAACATCCTGGTCGTCGCCGGTGATATCGGCGACCCCGCAACCGCTCGACGGGTCATTTCCGAAGGGGTCGCAAAGTTCGGCAGGATCGACACGCTGGTGAACAACGCCGGCATTTACATCGGCAAGCCCTTTACCGAAAACACCACTGAAGACTACGCTGCGGTGATGAACGTGAATATGGCGGGGTTCTTTTACATCACGCAACTCGCCATCGCCGAAATGGAAAAGCATTCGAGCGGCCACGTAGTCAGCGTGACCGCCAGCGTCGGTGACAATGCGATCAGCGGCATGTATTCGGTACTGGCAGCCTTGACGAAGGGCGGTGTGAACTCGGCGACGAAGTCGCTGGCGATCGAGTATGCGAAGAAAGGCATTCGCGTCAATGCTGTCGCGCCAGGCGTCATCAAAACACCGATGCACGCGCCGGAAACCCACGAAATGCTCGGCGGCTTCCATCCGCTCGGGCGTATCGGCGAGATGAGCGATATTGCCGACGCAATCCTCTTCCTGGATTCGGCACCGTTCGTCACGGGAGAAATCCTGCACGTCGACGGCGGCCAGAGCGCTGGTCGCTAAGCACCCGGACTTCGTGGGCGTCCCATGACATCTTATGCAAGGACGAACTGTGATGTCTCAAGCGCTATCCACCCGTAGCCGAGTCTGACTTGTCGCGCGTTTCATCTCCCTTCTGCAAAGGTCGGGGATATGACGACGAGCACCCAGATCGAGCAATGGTTGAATGCGAAATATGGCCCGGTGAAGATGAGTCGTACCAGGAGCTGGCGCGATTTTTCATCGCGTCGGCGAGCAGGGCGGCCTGACGGAATTCAGGCCGGCATTTCTTCAGCGTGTCTGCAGGAAACGGTATGCATATGACTTCGAAACCGGCGACGCATCGGCCGTCACTGGCGGTGCTGTTGGCAAGCAGCTTCGCGTTCATCATCGTCCAGCTGGACGTTACTATCGTCAACGTGGCGCTACCCAGGATGGGCGCGGAGTTGGGCGCCGACGTTAGCGCCCTGCAGTGGGTGGTCGACGCCTACACGCTGGGCTTCGCCGCCTTTCTGCTGTCGGCCGGCGTGATGGGCGAAAAATTCGGCTCCAAGCGCGTGTTTCTGACCGGTTTCGGGCTATTCACGCTGGCGTCCGTCGCCTGCGCCGCGGCGCCGTCTGTCATGGCACTGAACATGGCCCGCGCAGTGCAAGGCGTGGGCGCGGCGCTGCTCCTGCCCAGTTCGCTGGCCATCCTCAATTTCACCTATGCCCACGATAAAAAGATGCTTGCCAAGGCCATCGGCTGGTGGACAGCAGCTGGCGGTGTGTCGATCGCGGCCGGTCCCGTGATTGGCGGCTTGCTATTGTCGACGGCGGGCTGGCGCAGCATCTTCTGGGTCAACGTGCCGATCTGCGTGGCCGGCTTTGCGCTGACGTACTACGTCGTGCCGCGCATGGCGAGCAAGGAACCGTCGCGCCACTTCGACCTGCCTGGCCAACTGCTGTCGGTGCTCGCGCTGATCGGCTTCATCGGCGCGGTGATCGAGGCTCATGCACTGGGCTTTTCCAGCATGGTGGTGCGAGGCGGCTTTGTGCTGGCCTTCGTGGCCGGCGCTGCCTTCCTGATGGTCGAGAGCCGCGTGCGGGCGCCGATGCTGCCGCTGACGCTGTTCCATAGCATGCGTTTTTCGGGCGCCGTGATGTTTGGCGTGCTGGCTAACTTTACCTATTACGGCGTAATTTTCGTGCTCAGCTTCTACCTGCAAAAAGTACGTGGCTATTCCGTGTTTGAGACCGGCCTGACCTTTTTGCCGCTGACGGGGACCGCTATCATTTCCAACATTGCCGGTGGGCGCTTGTCGGCGCATACCGGGCTGCGCCTGCTGATGGTGGTGGGCAGCCTGATCGGTTGCACTGGCTACGCGCTGCTTGGCGCGTTCGGCATTTCGGACCACGCGACCTTCCTCGATATGCTGCCCGGCCTGGCGCTGGTCCCGATCGGCATGGGACTGGCGGTGCCGGCGATGACGACGTCCATACTCTCGAGCGTCGAGCGTGATCAGGCGGGGACCGCGTCGGCCGTGTTGAACACGGCGCGCCAGGTGGGCGGCGCGACCGGCGTCGCCATCTTCGGCGCTATCGTTGCCGGCGGCGTCGGCGCGGGCATCATGGGTGGCGTGCGCAGCGCGTTGGCGATCTCTGCCGTGCTCTTGCTGGTGTCGTCCGCTATCGCGTTCTGGAGCCGGGCCGGCTTGGCGCTGACCGCACAGACCAGTTGAGCCAAGACTGCCGCCGCCGGGCACCCGGGCGTTTTAGTCGCCCAGCAAGGCCAGCGATCCAGCTACGCATCGAATTTCCTGAAGCCCAGAGGCGACAAAAGGCGCTGCGTCGTGAACTGTTCCCAACTCTGCCCGCTGAGCCGCTCGGCGACCATGCCCGCGACGATGTAGCCGAGGTTCGAGTACTGGTACGCCTCGCGCAGAGGCCGGCTCGATTCCAGATAACGCATGGCATCCAGGATCCATTCCCGCGACCGCGCTTCTGGCAGCGACCATATGCGGTCGTGACGGGGCAGCCCACTACGATGCGCAAGCAGATCGGCGACAGTGATAGCGTCAGTCGCGGCCGGATCGCGAAGCTGGAATTCCGGCAGTATTTCACGCACGCGCGTGTCCCAATTCAACCGCTGTTCGTCGACCAGTAGCGCAATACCGGCGGCGTTGATCGATTTGGTCAGCGAGAAGATCATGAATTGGGTGTCGGGCGTCACCGCAGCGCTCGCGCCCAGTTCACGTACACCATAACCCTTGAGCAGAATGACGTCGTCGCCGTGAACCACAGCGATGGCAAGGCTGGGAATGGCCCAGCACTTCATTGCATCGTCGACGAGACGTTCGAGTTCGATCCAATCAGCGTCGCGCATCTCTCTCACCGCGCTAAATGAGTTCAGCTACGTGGACGATGACAATCGCCGCCGGAACGAGCACTGCCTGCGCGCACAGCGTACCGAGAACGCGTGCGCCCGCGAGCGTCGTGATTGCCCGCCGAAAGCTGTTTTCCGAAATCCGGCCTTCGATGACATCGTCAGTCATCACGGAAACCTGCGGGTCGATAATGACCGCCAGTACGACGGTCGCAAAGCCGTTAATGACCGACGTCAGATTCGCGCATGTCACTCGCAGCTCGGGCTTCAGGTATCCCGCATACAGCGATGCGAACACCCCAACCGTCCAGATCGCCATTGCAACAACGTTCAGCCCGATAACTGTCCAGGAAACGCCGGCGTTTGCGGCCAGTTGCGTAACGTTGTGCCGAGATGGAAGCCGCGCGCCCGTGCGAATGGTGTTAAGACCGGCACGACTGAAGACATGCAGCAGCAGACGCGGAATCGAGCGGTTTGCCTGGAAGTGATCGACCGCGCGACTGAAGTAGCGCTGGAACGTGGGAATCAGGAACGTTCCCGCAATGCTTGCGACGGTGGCAGTCAGCAGGAGCAACCGAAAATCGTTGAGCAATCCGCTGCCCAAATGATGCGCAATGTCCAGTTCAACCCGCTTCGCGATGAACGGGCCTTGAAAGGAATTGGCTGTCCGGGAAACGAGCGCAATAATCCCGAAAAGGGAAAACGATACAGCGATGCGGCCCGTGCGAACACCTGCAATTCGCACGGCATAGGCCAATGTTGCAATCACGTGGATTACAAATGTAAGACCGCAGATGACCAGAAGCTGGCTGTCCATGCTAGTGCGGCGCGTGTGGTTGGGACACGAGTGTACCCGAGCCAAGTACCGACCCGATGGTGCCTTGTTAATCAACCGCGTGACCGCGACTGGCTAGCTGCCGTCTTCAGAGGCTAGAACAAGTCCTCGTGCCGGCAGTTCACGAGGATCTCCGCGACGCTCGCCGTATTCGGCATCGCAATGGTGTTCGCGATGAGCAAGGCCAGATCCTCAGGCTGGGTCATCGCCTGAGGTTCAAGGTCGGCTATCCCCGCCGCCATGTCTGTATTCACGAAGCCGGGGCAGATCGCGGTCGCGCGGATGCCGTCATTCCAGCCGGCTCGCCGCACGGCATGATTCAACGCGATCACCGCATGCTTCGACATCTGGTAACCCGCGTTCAGGTTCTTCACG